>Ga0170475_117193327_pt1 | contig 12201 bp, 9 predicted proteins | sample Soicark_Litter_5_FD_111474 | JGI IMG/M metagenome (GOLD analysis project Ga0170475, IMG submission 111474) | Avena fatua rhizosphere microbial communities from Hopland, California, USA. Combined Assembly of 48 SPs | reverse complement strand
GGCAGGCCCAGGAGTTCTTCGAGCGGCAGGTCGGCGCGCGGGGTCAGACAGGTGATGTGCGCCGTCGTGCCCTGGCACACGGCTTCGGTGATGTCGATGCGGTGCGGCAGGAGCAGGTCCTGGAACAACCGGCCTTGCTGGCCTGCGAAGGCCAGGCGCACGGGTCGGTTGTTCTGGTCGAAGGGTGGCTCGGCGAAGGGGGTGGTGAATTTGACGATGTCGACGAGGTCGGCGAGGTTCATGGGGCGGGAAGGGATGAGATCAGTACAGAGGCGACGTACAGGAGCGAACGGTGGCAACCGTCGCATTGCGTCCCTGTTATCGATGCAGCGGGCGACTGTACGTGCGCAGACACAGGCGCCCCATCACCCATCTGGGGGAGTCGGTGGCACTAAGCGCAAAGGGCGTAAGCGAGCGCGCTCGCCCCCGTTCACAAATTGCCCGCTCCGGGTTGCCGGGTTGCCACCCACGCCGTGGCTGCAAGAGCCTTGCCGCGTGACTGCGCGACGAAGGGTCAACCCCTATCGGAGAGAGACCGGCGCAACAAGCCAACTTACCAAATTCACGCCTTCGGCGGTTCGATCTCTGGCGCCTTCAACGCCGGATTCGGCCCCCCGGGCGGCGGCGCATTCCGCGCGTGATGGTGGTGGTGCTTGAACAGTGCCTGAATCTTCTGCACAGCGTCATCCACGAAAGTGAAGATCACGGGAATCACCAGCAAACTCAGGAACGTGGAGGTGATCAACCCGCCGATCACGACGATGGCCATTGGCGAACGGAAGCTCGGGTCCACGCCCAGGCCGATCGCGATGGGCAGCATGCCGGCGGCCATGGCAATGGTGGTCATCACGATCGGGCGGGCGCGCTTGTGGCAGGCGTCGAGCAATGCTTCCATGCGCGTCATGCCGCGGTCGCGCCGGGCCATGATGGCGTACTCCACCAGCAAGATGGAGTTCTTGGTCGCGATGCCCATGAGCATGATCAAGCCGATCATTGATGGCATCGACACGGCGGTGTGCGTGAGGAAGAGCGCGAGGAAGGCGCCCGGGATCGAGAGAAACAGCGCCATCAGGATCGTGATCGGCTGCACGAAGTCTTTGAACAGCATCACGAGGACGATGTAGATGCACATCACACCGGTCAGCATCGCGAGGCCGAAGCTCGAGAACAACTCGGCCATGGCTTCGGCATCGCCCACGCTGCGCTGGATCACGCCCGGCGGTAGCTTGGCGAGGCTCGGCAAGGCAAGTGCTCTCTTTTCCACTTCGCCAAGTGGCTGGCCGTTGAGTTCGATCTCGAAGTTGATGTTGCGCAGCCGGTCGTAGCGGTCGATCTGCGCGGGCCCGCTGTCGATGCCGAAGGTCGCGACGTTGCCAAGCATCACCGGCCCCTTGGCGCCGGGCACCGACAGGCGCGACAGCAGTTCGAGGTCGGTCCGGGCGTCGGCGGTGAGCTTCACCACCACGGGCACCTGCCGCTGCGACAGGTTGAGCTTGGCAAGTGCCTGGTCGTAGTCACCCGACAAGGCGATGCGCAGCGTGTCGGCGATAGCCGCAGAGGTGACGCCCAGGTCGGCGGCACGAGCGAAGTCCGGCCGCACGATGACTTCGGGCCGCACAAGACTGAGCGTGGACGTGACGGCGCCGATGCCGGGGATGCTGCGCAGATCGCGTTCCACGAGCCGCGCCTGGTCGGCCAGCACGCGGCCGTCTTCACCCGCGAGCACCAGCAGGAACTTCTCTGATGAGCCGAAGCCGACCTTCACACGCGCACCGGGCAACGCCACGAGGGCTTCGCGCAATTGCGATTCGATCGCCTGCTTGCTCACGCCGCGGCGCTCGCCGCGAGGCGTCATGTTGATGGTGAGCGTGGCCTTGCGCACCTCGGGAGCGCCGCCGGGCATGAATGGATCGCTGCCGGTGGCGCCGCCGCCGATGGCCGTGTAGATGAGCTTGATGTGCGGGTTTTTGGAGACGATCTGGCGTGCCTGCTCGGCCGCCGCGGCGGTCTGGCTGTAGGTGCTGCCCGGCGCAAGCGTGACGCTCACCTGGGTCTGCGACAGGTCGTCGGGCGGGATGAAGCCAGTGGGCAACAACCCGACGAGGGCGAATGACGCGACCGTGAAGCCGATGGCGGCGAGCGACACCTTGATGCGGTGCTTGAATGCCCATGCTGCCCAGCGCATGTACATCGCCATCCACGCCGGATCGGCGTGTTCCGGCTGCGGCTTGAGGATGTAGGCGGCCATCATCGGCGTGAGCATTCGTGCCACCACCAGCGAGAAAAAGACTGCGATGGCGGCGGTCCAGCCGAACTGAACGAAGAATTTGCCGGGCACGCCCGCCATGAAGGCGGTGGGCAGGAAGACGGCGATCAGCGTGAAGCTCGTGGCAATGACGGCGAGGCCGATTTCATCCGCTGCTTCCATCGCGGCCTGGAATGGTGACTTGCCCATTCGCAAGTGCCGCATGATGTTCTCGATCTCGACGATCGCGTCATCGACCAGGATACCGACCACCAGCGACAGCGAGAGCAGCGTCACGACGTTGATCGTGAAGCCGAACCAGTACATCGCCGCGAAGGCTGGAATCACCGACAGTGGCAAGGCTGTGGCCGACACCAGCGTCGCACGCCAGTTGCGCAGGAAAAGCCACACGACAAGCACTGCGAGGGCGGCGCCTTCGTACAGCAGGGTCATCGAGCCGTTGTAGTTCTCGACCACCGGGTCGACGAAGTTGAAGGCTTCGGTGAAGAGGATCTCCGGGTGCGCCACTTTGAGCCGCTCGAGCTCGGCGCGCACGCCGTTGGCCACGTCGACCTCGCTGGCGCCGCGGCTGCGCACAATCTCGAAGCCCACGACGGGCTTGCCGTTGAGCATCGCGCCCGAGCGTTGCTCGGCCACGGTGTCGCGCACGGAGGCGACTTGGTCGAGCCGCACGTGGCGGCCGTCGCTCAAGGCGATGTCCATGGCGCCGAGTTCTTCGGCGGATTGCACGGTGGCAATGGTGCGCACCGATTGCTCGGCCCCGCCCACGTCGGTGCGGCCGCCGGCAGCTTCGCGCTGCGTTTGCTTCAACTGGCGCGAGATGTCGGCTGCGCTGGTGTTCAAGGCCTGCAATCGCAGCGGATCGAGTTCGACCCGCACTTCTCGCGACACGCCGCCCACACGGGACACGCTGCCCACGCCCCGTACGCTCAACATCGAGCGCGAGATCTGGTTGTCGACGAACCACGACAGCGCCTCGTCGTCCATGCGCGACGACGCAACGGTGTAGGTGAGGATGGGTGTGCCCGCGAGCTCCATCTTCGTGATGACCGGGTCGCGCATATCGCCGGGCAAGTCGGAGCGCACGCGCGAGACGGCATCGCGCACATCGTCCACCGCTTGCTGAGTGGGCTTTTCAAGGCGGAACTCGACCGTGATCGTCGCAACGCCGTCCTGCACTGCGGTGTAGATGTGCTTGACGCCTTGCACCGTGGAGACGGAGTTCTCGATCTTGCGTGCCACATCGGTTTCCAGCTGCGCGGGCGACGCGCCCGGAAGCGACGCTGAGACGATGACGGTGGGCAGGTCGATGTCCGGGAAGTTCTGGATCTTCATCGCCTTGAAGCTCATCATGCCCACGATCGTGAGCATGATGAACAACAGCATCGATGGGATAGGGTTGCGTATGCACCAGGCAGAAACGTTCATCGCCATCCCCTTATTTGTTCACCCTGGTGGTGATGGCACTGGCAGTCTTGACGCCAGCCTTGACTGGCATGGCATCTGCCACGCGCACCGTGTCGCCATCCACGAGGAAGCTGGCGCCAGAAGCAACGACACGTGTCGTTGCGTCGATGCCGCCGGTGACTTCCACGCGGTCGCCGACGCGTCGGCCGACGCTGATCTTGGTCTCGGCGACCTTCGAATCGGGCCCCACGCGCATCACGTAGCTGAACCCTTCGCGCCGAAGCACCGCACTTTGCGGCAGCGTGAGGCCCTCGCCCGAGCCGATCTCGAAGTCGCCTCGCGCGAACATGCCGGCCTTGGCCTCGCCGTTGCCCGTCATGTCGACGTAGACGATGCCGTTGCGCGTCTTGTCGTCGACCGTGGGCGCCACCATTCGCACCTTGCCCGGAATGTGGCCGCCGCTGGGCGTGCTCACCTGGACCGCGACGCCAGGCTTGATGCGTGCAAGGTCGCTCGCGGTCACTTCGGCGCGCCATTCGAGGCGGCCCCCGCGAATCAAGCGGAACATTTCCGTACCCGCCGGCATCACCGCGCCGATGGTGGCGCTGCGTGAGGAGATCACGCCGCTGTCGGGCGCGAGCACCTTGGTCTGCTGGAGTCGGAGTTGCTGGGTCTTCGCGGCGGCTTGCTGCGCATCGAGCCGAGCCTTCGCCGTGCGTTCGGCAGTGAGGTACTGGTTGATCTGCTGTGCGCTCAAGGCGCCTGTGGTCGACAACTCGCGTGCCCGCTGTGCGTTGGCGGATGCTTCGGCAAGGGTGGCCTCGGCCTCAGCCACGGCGGCACGCGTCTGGTTCAGCTCGGCCAGGACGGTGTCCGGCGCGAAGCTCGCAAGCACCTGGCCGCGTTTGACGATGTCGCCGACGTTCACGCGCACGTCGGCCAGCCGCAGGCCGTTCGCCTCAGTGCCGACGATGGCCTCCTGCCACGCGGCAATGTTGCCGTTGGCGCTGATCTTCAGCGGAATGGCCAGGGTCTGCGGCGTGGTGGTCGTGACGGTCAGGGCGGCCTTGGGTGCCGAGGCTGGCGCCTTGGGCTCGTCCGCGGCACGCGCGCCGAAGGCGATGAGGCCTGTGGCCAAGACGCCCGAGGCGATGACAACGGACAGGGCGGCTGCGATGGGTTTGCGCTGGATCTTCATGGTGTGACTTTGTTCGGTGTGGTCATTTCGACGTTGTCGCTCGCGGCGGCGGCGGTTTGCAGGTCTGCCGCGGTCCAGCCGCCGCCGAGGGCGCGGTACAGCGTGATCCAGGCGGCGACGCGTTCGCGCTGCAACTCAATCAGCTGACTTTCGGCCTGTACAGCGGTCCGGCGCGAGTCTTCGAGTTCGAAGAGGCTCGTGAGGCCGCCGCGAAAACGCGCTTCCGTGGCGCGGTATGACGCGCGGAAACCTTCAGCCGCGATGCGTGCGTCTTCGCTGCGAGAGGCCGTACTTTGAAGTTGCACAAGGGCCTCCTCGACTTCGCGCACCGCATGGCGAAGCTTGCCGCGGTAGGTTGCCGATGCTTCGTCGTAGCGTGCACGTGCCGCATCGACATTGGCCGCACGCGTGCCGCCGTCGAAAATCGGTAGGGTCACGCTCAGCGGTCCGATGGACCAGAGCGTGCCATTGGTCGACGCCCCACCGGATTCGAAGCGCCCGGCGGTGAGCGACCCGTTGAGGCTCACGCGCGGCATGCGTTGCGCGCGTGCCTGCGACACGTCGGCGCTGGCGGCAACGAGGTCGCGCGCGGCAGCGTACAGGTCGGGGCGCTGGCTGAGCGCCTCACCCGGGACGGCCGTGACAACAATCTCCGATGGCTGGGGCAACACCGCTTTGCGCGGCGCGAGCTGCAAACGCAAGGCCGCCTCATCGATGCCCGTCAACGCAACCAGCACCTTCACGTCGATGTCGCACTGCGCACGCTGAGCAGTGAGCTGTGCCGATGCCTGCGCCGCACTGGCACGGGCGAGGGCTTCGGTGGCGGGCGCCTGGAAGCCCGACTTGGCGGTGAGCTGTGTGAGTCGCGCGGTTTCGGCTCGCGATGCAGCGTCGGCCTGTGACTGTTCTGCCTGCGCTTCGCAGGCGCGCAAGGCCAGGTAGTTCGTGGCGGTCTCCGCGGCGACGGACACCCGCGCCTCATGCCAGCCGGCCTGCGCACCTTCGAGGCGGGCCTGTGCCGCGGTGCGACCTGCGCGGCCGCCGCCAAAGACATCGATCTCCCAGGCAGCCTGAAAGTCTGCGGATGCGGTGGTGCCGACCGGCGTGATGAAGTCTTGCCGACCGCGCACGAGGCTCGCTGTTGCATTGGCGTTGGGCCCCAGCGCAGCGCCCGCCGCGGTTCGCGTTGCGCGTGCCTGTGCGATGCGCGACCGAGCGGACGCGAGCGTCGGGCTCACGTTCTCGGCGGCGGTGATCAACTCTGCGAGCGCAGGGTCGTCAAACTGCTGCCACCACCGGGTGAGGTCGGTGGTCTGGCCCTGGTGGGGCAGGGGGGCTTCCCATCGCGCGGGTGCCGTCGGCGTGGACGCGGCGTCCGTGGTTGGCGTGCCGGCGCAGGCGCTCAGCAGGAACGCGGCTGCAAGGCTCGCTGTCAGGGGTGTTCGAAGCGTATGCGGATCGCGCAGCATGGCAACGGCGGGTCGTTCATTCATTGCTTGTTTTTCCTCTTGCGGAAGGCGATGTCGACGCCCCCGCTCAGTTGGCACGCCTTCTTGCGGCGCTTGGCGTCGGCTTCGATCATGGCTTGCGCGTACATCACGAGTCGCTCACCCCAGAGGTCCACCGCGTCATGCGTGGCAGACAGTTGAGGCGCAAGCGCCTCGATCACGTCGCGGCTCACAAAGAGATGCACGCCGAGCCCGGCGATGGACACCGCAAGCCGGTGCACCTCGTCGTCGGCCTCTTGCAACCCGAAGTGTCTGCACAGCAGTGCGACCAGCGCGGCGTGCATGGGCTTGATGCCGTTGGCGATCTCTTCTTCCCACAGTCCTGTGGGTTCGAGCATTTCGCGGCAATGCAGCTTGATGCACAGCCGCGCAGTCTCGTCATGTTTCAAGGGCGCGATGAGGCCATTCATCATGCACGGCAGAGCGTCTTTCAGCGAACAAGTGTCGTTGAACAATGCCGACATGTCCTGCGGCGGCGCTTCGATCGGCTCCAGGAACACGGCACGATAAAGACCCGCCTTGTCGCCGAAGTAATAACTGATGGCCGCTACGTTGGTATGGGCCGCTTCGGCGATTTCGCGGGTCGAGGTCTTGGCGTAGCCCTGCGTGGCGAACAGACGCAGCCCAGCATGCAGCAGTCTCTCACGAGATTGCTCGCCGTCGGTGCGCGAAGCGCGGTGTCGTTCGGGTGCTGTTGCGGACATGCCGCGGCACTCTAACAGTCAAATCAAACGTTTGATTGAGTTAACCGCGGAGCTGCGCCGCCCTGATTGATGACCTAGTGCACTATTCCTCGCTATGCGGAACTTAATAGGATCGATGGATTTGGCCGCGTGGACTAGGCGCAAACTGCAAAGATTCCCCTGGTATCGCGAGGATAAAGACGCGGTCTCATGTTCCGCATTGCGTGGAACACTGCACCAGGGGGGGGCGGCAACAGTCACTTGTCGTTGTGGGGAGTAGTTGGGACACGGCCCAAACGGAAACGTCCGAGTCATGTCCTTACTGATGTTTCAACTCACAACTCCAGGCTGGCCTGCACGGCGCGCGGTTCGACCATGGGGATGGAGATTGGCGCGCGCTTCATTTGCACCGCGTGTGGAACGTAGCCCCGCGATTCGATATTCCATCCCTCAGTGGCTTGCTCGTCGTCTAGCTGATGCACGCGCAGCGATCCGAGCTTGCGTGCCGTGGCCTTGGCAACCAGCGCTTCGCATTGTTCGGCGGCCAATAGCCGGGCGAATGCCGTCCAGCGCTTGAGCACCAGCGGATTGCGCCAGGCGTCCTCGATCGCCCAGCGAGTCTGTTGCGCGCCCGAGCGGCTCGCTTCCAGCACCCGCGGGAGAAGGGCGTGAAAGAAGGTCAGGAAGGCGCGCTTGACCGGCTTGCCCGGCAGCAGAGCCTCGAAGCGGCTCATGCGATGGCTCCAACCCGGCGCGAGCAGTTGCTGGCTGACGAAGGCCTGCAGTGCCTGCACGGGGTTGAACATGCGCAGGCGGTTCGGCGGCAGCACGAGCATCGGGACGATGCAGGCGTCGTCATGCGACATCGGCTCGACAAAGCTGCACAGCACCGCTACGCGGCTCCATTGAGCGGCGGTGAGTCCGTCCATCCCACCGAGCTTTCCCGCTTCGATCTGCTTCACAAAGCGCAAGGCGTCGTGAAAGCCGCAGCCTGCCTTGGCGTGGTTGGCCTTGGTGCTCATGACGGCCAAGTTGCCGGCGGCATAGCCTGCGTCATTGCGAACGCGATCGATGGAGGCATCGCTGCTGTCGAGGGTGGCCGTACTGAGCGACACGCGGGTAATGGGGCAGTGGCTCACGTCGAGCTGTTGCAGGTAGTGTGGCGTCACCTGCACCAGCTCGACGCTGCGCCCGCGCAGCCACGCGTGCAGCCGCAGCTGCAGCCACTTGCGCACAGGCCGTGTGACTGGCAGTGTGCGGGCGCCGAAGGCGGCTTGGCCGGCGAGCAAGCCGTTGCGCAGCGCGGAGGGTTCTTGTGCATACGGCGCCGGCGGCACAAGGCGGTAGTGGGCGTAGTCCCAGCCGAGCTCGAAGCCGATGTGTTCGTGGGCGGTGAAGGTGTTTGCGGTAAAGAGTTCGCTGGTCATGGTCGCTCCTGGTTTGTCGTGCCGATTTGTGAATCGCGGCATCTGCTGCGATAGGAGCGAGTGTTGCGATCCACTGGCTCGTGACGTGAGCTAGTGCCATGGAAATGATTGAGTCGCATGCCGTATGCTTTCATCCACTGGCTCACCTGGTGAGCCTCGGAACGGATATATCAACGAACAAGGCAAAGTTGGCCTCAAGCCATGCTGATCCGCAGGGCCGTCCCAAGGACAGGCTGGCGCCCCTTGGGGCAGAGCGAAGCGGCTGGGGCGACATTTAATATGGATAGAACCGAACGTTTCTACAAGATCGAGCTGCTGCTGCGAAGCCGTGGGTGCGTGAGTTTCGACGCCTTGCAGCGCGAACTCGACGTCTCAGCCGCCACCCTCAAGCGCGACTTGCAGTACTTGCGCGACCGGCTCTCCGCACCCATCGTCTACGACCGCTTCGACAACGGCTATCGCTTCGATGCCGAATCGGCGGGCATCAAGGGCGGGCGACAGGAGCTGCCGGGCATGTGGTTCAGCGAAAAGGAAATCCATGCCCTGCTCACCATGCACCAGTTGATGGCGGGGCTCGATGACGACGGCGTGTTGTCACGCCACCTCGCGCCGATGATGGACAAGCTGCAGGGCATGCTCGGCGCCGACGAAAGCGAAGCGCGCGAGCTGATGCGGCGGGGGAAAGTGATTTCCACTGCGCGCCGCCGCGTGCCCAGCCGCCATTTCGAGCTGCTGGGCAGCGCGCTGGTGCAGCGCAAGCGGGTGTGGTTGCGCTACTTCAAGCGCAGCGACCGTAGCACCAGCGAGCGTGAAGTGTCGCCGCAGCGGCTCGTGAATTACCGCAACACCTGGTACCTCGACGCATGGTGCCATTCGAGCGAAGGATTGCGCCGCTTCGCACTCGACGCTGTGCAGGAGGCCAAGCCGCTGGACAGCAAGGCGAGGCACGTGGCGGTGAAGGAACTCGAGGCCGATCTCGATGCTGGCTACGGCATCTATGGCGGCGGCGGTGCGAAGGTGAAGTGGGCAACCTTGCTCTTCAATGCCGAGGCGGCGCAGTGGGTGGCCAACGAGGAGTGGCACGCGGGGCAGAAGACTCGCTGGGTGCCGGATGGGCGCTATGAGTTGCAAGTGCCCTACAGTGATCCGACGGAATTGGCGATGGACATTCTTCGCCACGGCGACACCGTGGAAGTGGTGGGCGACAAGGCGCTGGTGGCTTCGATTGCGGCGCGCTTGAAGAAGGCGTCGGGGCTGTACGCTTGAAGATGACCTTCCTGCTCCGCCCGTTCGCTTGATCTTCGATACTTCATGACAGGGTCGCTTCGCGATCGAAGGGCGCCTGTGGCGCTGGAAGAGGCTTCGATACGCCGCAAGGCGTTGTGAGCTCGTCGAAGGTTCAGTCCGAACGGGCGTACCCATTTCAACGAACGGGCCCGAGGTGCCCAATTAAACAAGGAGATCAGATGAAGGCCACCTGGAACGGCACCGTCATCGCCCAAAGCGACGACACCGTGGTTGTTGAAGGGAACCATTACTTTCCCGAGAGCAGCCTGAACAAGCAGTACGTCACGTTCAGCAACCACCGCACGAGTTGCTCATGGAAGGGGCAGGCGCATTACTACAGCCTGATGGTCAACGGCGAGATGAATCCGGACGCCGTCTGGTACTACCCGGAGCCGAGCGAGGCGGCTCGCGAAATCAAAGGTCGAGTCGCGTTCTGGAACGGCGTGAAGGTCGAGTGACTGCTGGACAGCCATGAGCTCGCTGACCATCGTTCACCGTCGGCGCCTGCGCGCCATCTGTCGGTCGGCGGGCTGGCCGTGCCAGGGCTGCGAAATACTCTCAGCCTCTGAACCTGCGCGCCAAGGTGGGCGAAGGCCGGGCGATGGCGATGCCCGACGTGTTCTCCATCCGGAACACGACGGTGGAGGAATACCTCGAGCCGGTGGTGCACGAGGTCAAGGTCCGGCGCGCCGACCTGCTCGGCGACCTCAAGCGCGAGAGCAAGAGCGCGGCCTACCTGCAGCTATACGGCGAATGCAGGTACGTTATCCGCGAAGGCATCGCCGAACCGGACGAGATCCCGCCCGAATGCGGCGTGATCGTTGCCGGAGGACACGTCCTGGACGTCGCCCGACCAGCGGCAAAGCGGGCAATGAAGCTTCCATTTCAGGCGTGGATGGTGCTGGCCAAGGCGACGCCAGTGGAAGGCGCCATCCACGATGGATCGCAAGCGTGGATGGGCGACACGAACGAAAAATGAATGACGCCGCTTCAGAGGCTGAGAGTTTTTCGAGCGGTGTCCGAGCAGCAGGTCAAAAGGCGCCTGATCTAGGCGCAAAGCGCAGCCACAGCCCGGGCTATGGCGAGCATTTGCAACGACGAGTAGGGGTCTTTTGGCGTGATGAGCGGGCAGGATCGAAATACTCTGAGCCTCTCAGGGGCGTTCAGTTGCCGGAGCGTAGTGCCGGTCGTGCAGAACCACGATATTCGGTTTTTTCTGGCCTTCGCCAAATGTTTTCGGCCCAAGATCTGTTTCAACCGTGATGCGCAGCCCTGGAAACGCCGCGGCGGTGGCAGCAGCGAAATAATCACCGGGCGCGTTATCCCATGACGTGTCGCGCGCGAGGTGATAAAGGTTGGTTACCGTGACGGGTGTCATGTGTTTGCAGCGCACTGCAGCATCCTCGCCCACCGCCGAGATGAAATGCACAAGTTGCCGGGGATCTCTCAAGTCAAGCAGCCTTTGGTCTTCAGGTTCAATGTCCCTGATGAGTTCAAGGTGCGGATAGCGCTCCATCAAGGCCTCGGCCTCGGAACCACCTTTTTTGCATTGGATCAGCTGGTCGATGGTTTTCGAGGCAATGTGTTGACGGATATGCTTCGGTTCCAATGCCTGCGCCTCGACTCTCATCGATTCTGCGATTTGGGCGCGCGCGAGCTGCAGGATCGAATGGAAGAAGCAATTGCCGTCACGAGGCGCGTCTCCGATATTTAGATGGCTGTAGTTCGGATGGTTCTTCCATTCGTTGGCTCTCTCGATGTCGGCGAGGCTTGCCTTCAAGGCCGCTTCGAGATCCGGGTCCATCGCATCTTCGGACACACGGGTAGATTCCTGTGTAATTTGTTGTCGCCGAACCGTCGACGTATGGCGAGGAGAGAGCACAGGTTCTTCTGCCGTCACAAATGGATTCCACGCCGTACCGGCGGGTTCCTGTTGCCACGTATTGCTGGGCACAGGGATCGACTCTTGATGTACAGGTTGATGTTGCTGCCCGTACCGATTGGGGGAGCCTGGTGCGGCGTGGGGCTGCGACTCCCTCGCGCTGGCTGGGAACCAATGGTTCCTTTCCGATTCCGTGTCCGGAGTGTTGAAATCAATGAGCTCTCCCAAGGGGGGCTGATTCAGGCTTGCCTCGATGGCCTTTCGCAGTTGTTGCTCCTCTTCTATCGCATTCCCGGGCACAGGGATCGGCCCCCGGTACACGGGCTGCTGTTGGTGTCCGTACCGATGGGAGCCGGGGGCGGCGTGTGGCTGCGACGGCCTCAGGCTGGCCGCCAAGGCCTTTCGCAGTTGTTGCTCCTCTTCCATCGCATTCCCGGGCACAGGGATCGGCCCCCGGTACTCGGGCTGCTGTTGGTGTCCGTACCGATGGGAGCCGGGGGCGGCGTGTGGCTGCGACGGCCTCAGGCTGGCCGCCAAGGCCTT
>Ga0170475_105526647_pt1 | contig 12201 bp, 15 predicted proteins | sample Soicark_Litter_5_FD_111474 | JGI IMG/M metagenome (GOLD analysis project Ga0170475, IMG submission 111474) | Avena fatua rhizosphere microbial communities from Hopland, California, USA. Combined Assembly of 48 SPs | reverse complement strand
TAATTGATTCTTTTCAAGCAAATAGGGATAATCTCAGATTGGTTGCCAACGTGCATCGTCCGTTGCAATTACATTGTCGGGCTTCAGAGTGAACAAGCGCTTCAACGGTGAACCTTGAGCCAATCCCGAAATCAATTGGCAGGCACGCTCCTGCTTATCGGTACGGTTGCGGCCCTAATCTGTGCGGTTTTAAGCTTTCAGCACCTGCGAAGCTATCCGCTGCATGACGATGGGGTCAGCTGGGTAGACAGGAAGGCTCCGTCCGGCGCAGTCCAGGTGATTGCGGCGCATGTCACGGCCGGAAGCGCGGGCGACCACGCAGGCATCAGGGTCGGGGACCAACTCGTCAGCATTCGGTCGTATCCGATACATAATTCGCTGGATGTTCCGGAGGCCCTGTGGCGTATTCCGCTGCTCGGCCAGACGAAATATACGCTTCGCCGGAACAATATTGAATTCCAGAAAGACAATATTTTCATTCAACCCGCGCCCCGGGATTCGGCGGTTTACTACCAGTACGCGGTCGGCGCGGCCTATCTGGCCATCGGGCTATTCGTTTACTACCGGCGAACGAGCGCCGCTAAGTCTCTCCACTTCTTCATTCTTTGCCTGGTTTCGTTTATCGGAACAACCTTCCACTATTCGGGAAAGCTCAACACCTTCGATGAGGCGATGTACTGGGGCAACCTCGCCGCCACGATCTTCGCGCCTGCCATTTTCCTCGATTTCTGCCTGACGTTCCACGCTCGGCCCAAATTTCTCGAAGCCCGCCGGGCGGAGATGCTTTTGTACTTTCCCTCCGCGCTCATTTTCCTTGTTTTCGTAGGTTCCGCCGAGGGAATTCTGAGATTTTCGGCCAGCCTTTTCGAGGTGCGGTGGTTCCTGGACCGGTTGAGTGTGGCGTTCTCGATGCTCCTGTACTTTGCGGGAGCCGCCGTCCTCGGGTACGACTACTCGCATGCGCAGGACCCGGTGATGCGCCGGCAGCTGAAATATCTGCGAAACGGAGCCTTCGTCGGGTTGTTGCCGTTCGCTCTCCTGTATGCGATCCCGTATGCGTTCGGCGCGGTTCCGTCGCACATCATGAACCTCAGCGTGCTGTCCATGGGGCTCATTCCGCTGACGTGGGCTTATGCGATCACGCGCTATCGCCTGATGGACGTCGACGTTATTTTCCAGCAGGGGTACGTCTACACTCTCGCCACTTTGGCAGTGATCGGGACCTTCTATGCGCTGATCTTCCTGGTATTCAGCACCCCGAGCATCCCTCCGCCGGCGTTTGTCGTCCTTATCTCGTTTGCGACGTTCGTGTTCCAGCCTATCCGGCGCTGGATTCAGGAGCAACTCGACCGCTGGGTCTTTTATCGGGACCGCTATGATGCCCGACTGACTATGATTGAGTTTGCGCGAGAGCTCAGTTCGGAAACCGATCAGGAAGTCATGCTCGCGAAGGTATCGGACCGAATCAAGCGCACGCTTTCCATTCAGCGAATCGGGTTCTTTCTCGTGGATGAAGGGGCGAATCGATATCGGTTGCACTCCCTGAGCACAATGCCTCAAAGGGTCACTAAACCATTGGGCGACGATCTGGATCTGTCCTTTCTGCGCGAAGCCGAAGGCAAGCCGTATCTCTTCTTCGAACGGCCGAAGTACTTGCGGGACATCGTGTCGGAAGGTTGGCCTCAATCCGTCCGCGACACAATTGGCGACCTTGACTTCACCTATTACGTAAGCTGTCGGACGCGCGGTAAGACGATCGCGTTCTTCGCCGTGAGCCGGACCACCGAAGGAGATTTCCTTTCGAGCGACGACCTCGATCTGCTGCTGACGCTATCGAATTACGTAGCCATCGCGATTGAGAACTCCCGGCTGTACACGTCTCTTCAGGAGAAGGCCGACGAATACGAACGCCTGAAAGAATTCAGCGAAAACATCGTCGAGTCCATCAACGTAGGCGTGCTCGCGGTGGATCTCCAGGATCGCGTAGAGAGCTGGAACGGACAGATCGAGAAACTCACCGGAATTCCCCGCCGAAAGGCGATGGGACGGCGCTTGTCCGAGCTGTTTGCACCCGATCTGATCCAGAAATTCAACGAAGTTCGGGGCCGTCCGGGTATTCATAATGTCTATAAGTTCGTGCTGCAGCCGCGAACGGAGGACAAAGAAACCGAGGGTTCCGTCCGGAGTATCCGTTCTGACGGGCCGGATCGGGCGCCCAAGGCAAGACCTGTGCGTGAGTCGATCGTAAATCTGGCGATCGCTCCCCTGGTGGCCAAAGATTTCCGCGAAATCGGCCGGCTCGTCATTTTTGATGACATCACTGATCGAGACGACCTCGAGCGACGGCTCGTCCAGGCGGACAAGCTGAGCTCGATCGGGCTACTCGCGGCCGGCGTTGCTCACGAAGTGAATACGCCGCTTGCAGTCATCTCGACCTATGCGCAGATGCTGACAAAGCAGGTGTCTGACGACGAGCACAAATCGAAGCTGCTCGAGAAGATTGCCAAGCAGACGTTTCGCGCCAGCGAGATCGTGAACTCTCTGCTGAATTTCTCTCGAACATCCCCGACCGAGTTCATCGAGCTCGACCTGAATCGTGTCATTCGCGAAACGGCGAATCTGGTTGAGCACCAGTTTGAGAAGGCGGGCGTCGTGACGGAGTTAACCCTGACGGACAGTCTGCCGCACATTCGCGGGAATCCAGGCAAATTGCAGCAGGTTTTCTTAAACTTGTTTATCAATGCACGAGACGCCATGCAGGGCGGCGGTACTTTGCGTGTGCGTTCCTGGACAGAGGATACGTTCGCCCATATTGAGATTGCGGATTCAGGGCAGGGAATCGCGCCCGAAAATCTCTCGCGAATCTATGATCCGTTCTTCACGACCAAGGGTGCGAAGAAGGGAACCGGTCTGGGACTCTCGATTACGTACGGCATTGTGCAGGAACATAACGGCGTCATAGAGGTGGAAAGCGAGCCCAACCGCGGTACCCGGTTCCACCTTGAATTTCCATCCGTCGCCTCGCGCCCAGGGCGCCATAGCGATCTCCGCCACGAACAGGCTCTTTCGGCCTAAAAGTTCTCCCAACCAGGCGCCATTCGAAGACGCTCCCATCAGCTGGCGTAGAATACATCCGGGGAGATAGGCATGACAACACCCGTTCTGTCTCTGTTCGTATTCACAACCCTTCTTAACGCGGCGTCTCCGGGTATCCGCCCGAGAGCAGACGCGAATAGTTATCCCGTCCACCAGGAAGGAGGGGACTTCACGATCGGCGTGTTTCTGATACCTCGTGAGCAGGTGAAGAAAATGTTCAAGCCAGATCTGAGTTCCGAAGGCTATGTTGTGGTTGAAGTCGGCATCTTTCCGGCTCCCGGAAAGGATCTGGACCTATACCCGTCCGATTTTACGCTTGCGGTCGGGGACAAATCTGCCGGCCTACGGCCGGTTTCCGCCGACACTATAGCCGAGATTGTCGGCGCCAAAAAGGGCGGTCCGGCAAGTCGGCGGGACTCTCAGGATATCGAGACATCGGCGGGCGTTTCTGTCGGCCGCTACTCTTACCCCGATCCGGTTACTGGACGTACAAGGAGTGGGACCGTAACCAGTACGGAGGCAGGGGTAGGTATCGGCGGCCCGCCCCCGCAGAGCTGTCGAGGCTACGATTGTGATTCGAGGTATCCCGCTCCACCGGTATCGCAGCCTTCCACGGTCCAGACCACAAACACGATCTCACAAGATCTCTGGGAGAAGTCGCTCCCGGACGGAAAGACAGTGCGCGCGGTTGCCGGATACCTCTACTTCCCAAAACCACCCAAAAAGGCAAAAGATGCCGCCTGGGAGCTGCGATATGAAAATCAGGAAGGCAAAGTGCGGCTCGCGCTGCCAAAGTAGAACGCCATATCCGACTTTCTTCGCGGATGTTCATTCAGCCGATCCGGCCGGTGGGACTGGCGGGCACGGACCGCAAGAGTTATGCGTGTTGTTCGATTCGGCCGGTTATCCCTGATAGCCGCTGTTCTCCTGGGCGCTGCGAGACAGACGTTCGCGCAGCGTGCCGGCTCGCCTGGGCCGGATACCCTGAAGCAGATACCCTGAAGCAGATACTCGATCGGCGGCTGCAGCAATTGAAACCGCAGGAGGTCACGGAGCGAAACGTCTTGTTTCGGGACGTGCGACCCGGCCCTGCCAGTGCCGGATCCCACCTGTTTCAGGTGTCTGCAACGATTCGCGACTACACTCCTGGTTATCCCCGGAATCGCTACTATGGCCAAACCTGTGTTGCTCAGATTGATGGGACCTACAAGCTCTGGGCTGCGCCGTCGGGCCAATGGCAGGTGGACGGTCGCATGACTCCGGATCTCTCCTCGAGACAGTGCAAGCCGAATCCGTCCGATGGAGTCAGCAGTATACCTGTGCAGAATCTGCCCGGGACGCCTGCCGCTGGAGGTGCAGCCCCGGCCGCTCTCCGCCCCAGTCCCGCTCAACCGGAGGGGTGGTGGAGGGCTCTTACGAGTGCTGGGCTAACGGGCAGGCCAGAACGATGCTTAACTTCACTGTCCGGCCTGGCGGTCAGTACATTGGCTCGGATGGTAAATCCGGGAGTTTTTCGGTGGATTCGGGGTGGCGCCGAATAACGTTTCACGGCGGGAGCTTGGAAGGGGCATTGCCGAGCGGTTTCTATGCCATTTATGAAGAGCCGCAAGGACGACCGACCGTCAGCTTCCGTAACGGCGGAGGGTCAGAGGCCGCGTTTTGCCAGAAACAGTGAGGAATACCCACGCTGGAACCGCAGCTAAGCTCCGGAGGGCGCGTCGTTCGCCCCCGGGGTGCTTTTAGCGTTCCGGTACGATGGGGTCAGAAAACGCCTGATCGAGCAGCGACGCAAAATCCCGCGTTTTGTGGGTGACAGACTGCTTGTATTCGCTCAACTGACGTTCGACGGTTCTCAAGCGGTCGGCCAGGTGCAGACAGGCCAGCACGGCGGTTCGCGTCGTGTCCAGTCCCCCGGATCGCTTTGCGATTGCTGCCATCAGGTCGTCAATCTCGCGGGCGAGGTCTTCCACTTCCTGCACATTGCCGGAAGCCGAGATGGCGTAGGTCTGATTGAAAATGTTAACCCGGACGATCTGCTTGGCTGTGCCCGGAGTGTCCATTACCGTTCACACCTCAGCTGGCGCTGAGTAGATCGAGCTGACCAAGAAGTTTCTCGATCCGGTGCTTCACTTGCTTTCGTTCGCCGCGCAGAGCCTCCAGTTCCTCGCTTAGAGTGGCAACTTTCGCCTCCAGCGCGGTGTTTTCGCGCTGAAACTCCTCAGAGAAAGATTGTGCCTCGTCGCGCTCACTTTGCAGTTTGCTGATATCCTCATTAGCCTTGCTCAGCTTGGCTTGAAGATGATCGTTGTCCGCCCGCAACTGACTGATGACTTGGACTGCGCGGTTGATGCGCTCCTCCAAACTCGCAAGCGTGTCGATGCTCTCGCCGGTGACTTCAGTCGGGTTAGCCGCCATGATGGCTATTATGGCTTATTGAACTTGCGCTTGATGAGCTTCTTTTGCCCTCGTAGCCAGCGCGGCAAATCCAGCCGTATCGTTGACCGCGATGTCAGCCAAAACCTTCCGGTTCAACTCGACGCCAGCGCGCTTGAGCCCGTTGATGAACTTGCTGTAGCTGATTCCGACTTCCCGGCAGGCCGCATTAATGCGCACAATCCAAAGCGAACGGAAACTACGCTTTTTGAGCCGCCGGCCGACATATCCGTAACGGAGCGCCTTCTCGACTGCTTCCTGGGCGGCCCGGTTCAGCTTCGATTTGGTGAGGAAGAATCCCTTCGCGCGGCGTAGGGTCTTGTGGCGATAGTCTCGCCGGTGGGTACCTCTTTTTACTCTTGGCACGTTTTCTCCTTAATCAAATTAGGAACTGCTTCGTTCCGGGAGGGGAGTCAGGCACGTGCAGCGCACTGCCCCCGCTCTGAATCTTCTAATGCCTCTCCCTTCAGTAGGGGAGCATTTCCTTCAATTTAGCCTGGTCCGCTTCGTCTGCGACAACGCCCTGGCCGAGTTTGCGCTTGCGGGAACGCGTTTTAGATGTCAAGATGTGGCGGGCATTGGCGTGACGCCGGGTGATCTTGCCCGTCCCAGTCTTCTTGAAACGCTTCGCAGCTCCCTTGTGAGTTTTTAACTTAGGCATAGCCTTCCTGGCTCAATCAGAATGGGTGTGGACGGGATTCGTCCTAAGAACCGCAAAGCCTCAGCGACCGAGGACAGCGCGACTACTTTCGTTAGGATAGCACGTTGCTTTGGTCGATAATGACTGCTATGAGCACGGCGGTCCAGCCTCATTCGATAACGGTCGAGGAGTTCCTCGAGCGTCCAGAGCGTTGGGACGGGAATCACGAAGAACTCATTCGAGGAGAAATCTACCTGTTTCCCAATAACAAGCCGCGACATAACCTGATTGTGGATATGATTCAGGATCGGCTGCAGCCGCTAAAGAAGGAAGGGTTCCTCGTGTTAGGCGAGGTAGCCTGCCGCGTTACCGATTCATCACTACCCAACACTGACGTTGCCGTTATCCGGCGGGACCGCCTGGAGGTGAATGGCCTGGATACTTTCCTCTGTGAAGCTCCAGCGTTGGCGGTTGAGGTTGCCTCACCGAAGCAGACGCGCAAACTTCTGCTAAAGGCCGCTCTATACCTGGAACATGGAGCGGAGCAGGTTTGGATTGCCTACCCCGAGAAGCGAGTTGTCCAAGTTTTAACTACCGACGGCAGCCGCGAAGCTCGGGAAGGTGAAACCATCGAGTTCCACGGAATCGTCATCCCGGTCGCCGAGATCTTCCCCGCCTAGCGCGATTCGTTGTACTCTTCGACCCACGCCATCTGGATCGCTTCCAGCTTGCCTTCTGTTGAAGCCATCGGGTCGTCTTTGAAATCCGGCAATTCGGTGATCCACTTGTGCAGATCCGTGTACCGGATATGCGTCGGGTCGACTTCCGGATGAGCCTCAAAAAGGCTGAGGGCGATGTCTTCGGTGTGATTCCAGCTTAGGCCTGGCATGATGATCTCCTCACGATTCTAGTCGATCTTCGTGCCCTTCAGCGCTCCGCGGACGGCGCTGTTCATCATGTTCTCCGCGAGGCTCTGTGTTGCGCGGTTCAGAGCTTCGATCTTTTCGTTTAGAAGGCGATAATCGCTGCCGTTGTAAACAGCCTGGATCGCCGCCTTTGCCTTCTCGATGACGCCGCGCTCTTCGGGCGAGAGGTGGGCCCATGCCTCGCTCTTCTGCGCCTTCTCCGTTGCCAAAAGAATACTGTCCGCTTCGACTCTCGCTTCGCGCATCTGGCGTTCCCGCAGGTCTTCTTCCGCGCGGTCGAAGCTCTCCTGGATCATGGCTTCCACTTGTTCCTCCGAAAGCCCGTAGGACGGTTTGACTTCCACGCTCTGCTCTTTGCCCGTGCGCGCGTCACGCGCCGTGACGTTTAGAATTCCGTTCGCATCGATCAGGAAGCGCACTTCGATCCGGGCAAAACCGGCCGGAACAGGGTCGATGTCCTTCAGATCGAATCGTGCCAGGCTGCGGCAGTCTTTCACCAGTTCGCGCTCACCTTGGAGCACGTGAATGAGCACGTTCCGCTGCCCGTCGACAGCGGTCGTGAATGCTTCTGTTGCGCTGGCCGGGATCGTCGAATTGCGATGAATCAGCTTCGATACGACACCCCCCATGGTCTCGATACCGAGCGAAAGAGGCGTCACATCGAGGAGCAACTGGTCCTGCACTTCGCCGGACAAGATACCGGCTTGGACCGCAGCGCCGAGTGCAACCACTTCGTCCGGATTGAGTTCCGTGTGCGGCTTTGCTTTGAATAGACGTTCTACCGCCGTTCGCACCAGTGGTATGCGTGTGGAACCGCCGACCATCACGACCTCGTTGATGTCTTCAGGCGTTAGCTTTGCATCAGCCAGGCAGGCGCGGCAGGGCTCGAGCGTGCGCTCTACGATTGGAGCGATCAAGCGCTCGAACAGGGAACGATCAATGAGACGCTGATACTCGGTCCCTTTGTAGTCCAGAGATATCTTTGCTTCCGGGGCGAACGAGAGGGTTTCTTTGGCAGCAATCACGGCGCGCCGCAACCGCTGCACGCCTTCCGGGTCCTCGGCAATGCTCGGACCGCCATCGGATCCTATGTCTTCGATCGCGATCCGAAGCAGCAGATTGTCAATATCGTCACCGCCCAGGTGCGTGTCACCGTTCGTGGCGAGTACTTCGAAGATGCCGTCGTGAAGCCGCAGAATTGAGATGTCGAACGTCCCACCGCCGAAATCGTAAACGGCGATAACGCCTTCCTTACGCTTATCCAGCCCGTAAGCAAGGGAAGCCGCCGTTGGCTCGTTTACGAGTCGAAGAACCTCCAAACCGGCTAAGCGGCCTGCGTCTTTTGTGGCTTGGCGCTGAGCGTCGTTGAAGTAAGCGGGGACTGTGATGACAGCTTGCGATACAGGCTCGCCGAGCGCGGCTTCGGCATTGTCTTTCAATTGCCGCAGGACAGCAGCGGAGATCTCGGGCGGCGTATACGTACGCGATCCGAGCTGAAGCTTGATGACCGATTCGCTATCGCTCGCAATCCGGAAGGGAAACAGCTTGAGTTCTTCCCGAACGTCGTTCACGCCTCGTCCCATCAAGCGCTTCACCGAGTACACGGTGCGTTCCGGACTGGTGAGAAGGAGCTCGCGAGCGGCCTCGCCGGCGACGAGACGCCCATCGGGAAGAGACGAAACGACGCTCGGGACAATCTTGCGGCCCTCTGCATCCTCTAAGATCCGGGGACCGGTAAGATCCATCACAGCTATGAGGCTGTTCGTCGTTCCCAGGTCGATACCGACAATCTTCGACTGGCGATCTTCGCCGAAATCGATCTGAAAGGTTCCCATAGTTGTTAGAGTCAGTCTTCGGAGGTTTGCGCGGCAGAAAGTGCTGGGTTTAACGCCTTATCAACGTCGCGGATCAGGTTTTCGACATAACGCCTCTTGTTCAGGGCGCCGCGTACTTCGTGAAGCGCCTGCTTCGCGGTCTCGCTCTCGCTTTCCGAGGCATCGTACTTCGCAAACAGGGACTTGAGCTGCCCGTCGATCTCCGTGCGCATACTCACGAATTTTTGCCTTGCTTCCTCGAGCTGAGGCCGCGCGCTTTCGTCGCCACTTCTCATCTCTTCGAGAGCCATGTTCAGCTCGAAGACTTCTTCGAGCAATTCGGGAGGCACATCCTTCGACCTCTGCTCGCCGATCGGAAAACCTTCTTCCGTGAGCAAATATTCGGCGCGCCTCACCGGGTCACGGAGGGTTCGGTACCCATCGTTGATGATGGCCGTGTTCTCCATGGCACGAGCACTCTCTTCCGGGCCTTTGCGGCTGAACCGGTCTGGGTGCCACACGCGGCTCAGCTCATAAAACCGCTTCTGAAGCGCGCTTTCGTCCAGGTCAAGCTTGGGTTCAATGCCAAAAAATTCGTAGAAGTTACGAGAAGAGGAAGACATAGGAAGGGAGGTGACGCAACTCGGGATGTCGCGTCACACAAACACAACAGACAGCCGAAGCTTAGGCTGAGAAGGACGTACCGCAGCCGCAACTCTTAGTCGCGTGCGGATTCTGGAACACGAAGCCCGATTGAATCAGAGAATCTTGCAATCGAGAGTCATTCCATCGAGAAACAACATGCTTTTCGGGTCCACAAACACGCGAACGTCGTCGAAGTGGAAGACGTGGTCGCGTGGTCGCGGCTCGGGAGCAAACTTGAACTGGTAACTCAACCCAGAACATCCACCCCCAAGAACGCCCAGGCGTAAACCGCCGCTCACCTTCTCGCGAGCAAAAGCATCTCTGATCTTGCCGACCGCCTTCGGAGTAACGAAAATACGCTTCTCCCCGGACGCTGCTGCAGTCGCAGTCTCCGGGGAAGCGGTCGGACTTCCGGCAAGCTGGGTCAGATCAGCCATGGGTTATTACTGAACGGTGACAGCTTCCGGCTTGGCGGAAGTAGCACCCTGCTTGTTCTTGTAATCCGAAATCGCTGCCTTGATAGCGTCTTCGGCTAGCACGGAGCAGTGGATCTTCACGGGCGGCAGCGAGAGTTCATTCACGATGTCCGTGTTCTTGATTTCGAGCGCCTGGTCGACCGTTTTGCCCTTCAGCCACTCGGTAGCAAGCGAAGAGCTGGCGATTGCACTTCCACAACCGAACGTCTTGAACTTTGCATCCTCGATGACGCCGGTTTCGGGATTCACCTGAACCTGTAACTTCATAACGTCGCCACATTCCGGCGCGCCTACCATCCCGGTTCCTACGTCCTTGCTGGTCTTGTCGAGAGATCCAACATTGCGGGGATTCTCGTAGTGGTCAATGACTTTATCTGAATATGCCATGTCGTATCCCTTTCGAATTAATTACTTAGTGAGCCGCCCAAACTACTTTCGACAAGTCTACGCCTTCTTTCGCCATCTCGTAGAGAGGAGAAAGTTCACGCAGCTTTTTCACCACGTCGATCACCTTGTTTGCGACGTAATCCACTTCTTCTTCGGTGTTGAAGCGGCTCAGGCCGAAGCGGATAGAGGAGTGTGCCAGATCATCGCCGGCGCCCAACGCCTTTAAAACATAACTGGGTTCCAACGTTGCCGAAGTGCAAGCTGAACCACTCGAGACGGCGATGTCGTTGATTCCCATCAGGAGGCTTTCGCCCTCCACGTAGGCAAAGCTAATGTTCAAGTTGTGCGGAAGATGGTGCTCCATCGTACCGTTGATGTAGACCTCGTCGAGGCTGCTCATTAGCTTGTCTTTTAGTTTGTCGCGCAGGAAGCTCAGCCGTTTCGATTCTTCCGCCATCTCACGGTTTGCGATCTCGCATGCGGCACCCAGGCCAACAATTCCCAGCACGTTCAACGTACCTGAACGCATGCCGCGCTCGTGTCCGCCACCGTCCATCTGTGCGGTAATTTGCACGCGCGGGTTACGGCGCTGAACATAGAGGGCGCCGACGCCCTTCGGTCCATACAGCTTGTGAGCAGTTAGCGAGAGAACGTCAATTCCATCTTGGATGACGTTCACCGGGATTTTTCCGATCGCCTGAACGGCATCGCTGTGGAACAGGATTCCCTTTTCCTTTGCGATCTTGCCGATTTCTTTCATCGGCTGTACGACACCGATCTCGTTGTTCGCATACATGATCGAGATCAGGATCGTTTTGTCCGTGATGGCGTCGCGCAACTGATCGAGGTCAATCAGCCCGTTCGTTTGAACCGGCAGGTAGGTCACTCGGACACCGTTCTTCTCGAGGTGCTTGCAGGTATCGAGCACGGCCTTGTGCTCCGTGACTTGCGTGATGATGTGATTGCCGCGCTCGGCGTACATCTCGGCAATGCCCTTGAGAGCCAGATTGTTCGATTCCGTAGCGCCGCTCGTAAAGACGATTTCCTTCGGCGTTGCGCCAATCAAGTCCGCAATCTGCTTGCGGGATTTCTCGGTCGCCTGCTCTGCCTCCCACCCGAAGCTGTGGTTGCGGGACGAAGCATTCCCGAAGTACTCGGTGAAGTACGGGAGCATAGCCTCGAGCACCCTCGGGTCGGTGCGGGTGGTTGCGTGGCTGTCCATGTAGATTGGGAGTTTCATTGTTTATTCCTTAAGGAGTCTTCCGGTTCGAAGCGGCTCGCCGTACTCTGCAGCGCAACCAGTTGGGAGCCCGGCACCTGAGAGTCCGTCCTGGGCTCGGAATCCTCCAGCATACTTTGGATGCTGACGGCATCGAGAAGTCGCAGGATCCCTTCGTGAATACGGCGTAAAGGCTTCTTTACCGTACACTTATCGGAATGCCCGCAGACCGCGTGCTCAGTGAAGCAGTTTGCCAGCACAATCGGTCCGTCGATCGCCCGTATCACCTCAAGGGCGCTGATCCTGCTCGGATGCCGAGCGAGGCGGTACCCCCCATTGGTGCCGTACTCAGAGACAAGAAATCCGCTCTTGCCGAGCTTCTGGAGCAGTTTCGACAGAACAGGCAGCGGAATGCCGCAGACGTCTGAAACTTCCTTCGCGCTCACAGCCCCCCCGGTCTGCTGCTGGCGGTAGGCAAAATGTCTGAGAGCAATCAGACTGTAATCTGCCTTTTTTGTAAGTCGGAGCATTTCTGAATCGAACGACGGCGTCTAAACGGAGGTCG
>Ga0170475_102225230_pt1 | contig 12204 bp, 11 predicted proteins | sample Soicark_Litter_5_FD_111474 | JGI IMG/M metagenome (GOLD analysis project Ga0170475, IMG submission 111474) | Avena fatua rhizosphere microbial communities from Hopland, California, USA. Combined Assembly of 48 SPs | reverse complement strand
TTGAAAATGATCCAGACGGTTCCGTCCTCGTTTGAAAGAGGTTGATGACCGCCACTCAGATCGATGATTGAGAGTCGTCGAAACCCTAAACCAATCTGCCCCGAGAGGTAGAACCCATCGTCGTCGGGTCCGCGATGGATCATGGCATCAGCCATATCCTTAAGCAAGACGCCGGAGACTGACGCCTCCGGATCAAAGAATAGTTTTCCGCAAATGCCGCACATAGGTGATTGCTGTCTACGATTCAGATCTGCTGATCGTCCGTGTAATCCCGCTTCGGCTTTTATTTCTGGCTGCTCGCAACGAAAAGCAGCCGTTTCAATTGCTGGCTTCGGATGTAGTGGATCAATTCCTTGTTCTCAACTCGGGGCATCCTCTTGGCATAAGAAGACAGGTAGCCATACGCATGTGCCAACGACTTTATCAAATACGGTACTTGGAATGAGCGCCGGAGGCACTTAAACAGAACAAAAACGGGGAGATATCCGGAAACATAGTCGGCGCGTCCATTTTTCACGTTGTCTCGCCATGCGCCGGCTGCTTCTCCGGTCGCTCGGTAGTGCAGCACCTTGAGATCGCTGAAACTTCTTGTGGTCCAACCAAGCATATTGGCGTGAACCTCATCGACGGTGTCCCATCCAGTGCTCTTGATTAGTCCACCTATTCCTTCCCAGCAAGAACGACGGTAAAACTTAATCGCCCCGCGCACATGGTTGATGGGGTGCTTATCCAATTTCAACTGCCCATTTTCTGGAGAGTACATAAAGCCGCCACAAATGCCTAGTTTCGGCTCCTCGGCAAAACGTCGCATGCAGGTTTCGAAATAGTCGGCTTCAAGGCCAACATCTCCGTCAAGTTTGCAGATGAATTGCCAGTCATCCGCCCGCAGATGCTCATATCCGTAGTGGAACGCTTCCATGACACCCGTACCGGCTAGCCTCGTTCCGCGATCTGCCCTGTGAAGAGCCACGATCCAGGGATAGCGCTGCGCATATTCATCAATAATCTTTCCTGTCGCGTCTTGCGAACCGTCGTCAATAATGATCCACTCGGCCGGTGTAATCGATTGCCTGAGGACTGACCCGAGAGTCTTCTCGATGTATTGCTCTTCATCCCGAACCGGCGAGATGAGTACGTATCTTCTTCCAAACTGCGGATAACCTTCAGGGGCATTGTCTACAACGGCAGAACGAATAGGAACGTGAACCGCTGGAGATAGTATGCCTCCGGCGCTGCCCTCTCCAGGAGTCAGAACGCTGGCCGACCGAGCTTGGTCACTCGCAGATTTGTATTCTTCGACGACCTGCCGATACACATTTAAAAGCTTTGCGCCTGCAGCTGCCCAGGTCAGGTCGACAGCCATAGCCAAGGAGCCAGTGCGCAATACTTCGAGTAGCGCGCGATCTTGGTGTAAAAGGGTGATGTGCTCGGTCAGAGTGTCAACGTCTCCCACACGATGCATCAGCCCCGTCTTCATATGGCTACAGATTTCAGTGCAGGCATCCGACGCTAAAGGAACACATCCGCTGCCCATCGCTTCCGCGATCACCAGACCGAAGCCTTCTTCAATGCTTGGAAGTACGAGAACATCGCTCTTCCGCATTAGCTCGGGGACATCGGTCCGATGCCCAAGAACTTTAACGCTCGGATGCGCGAGCATCGGTGCCAATTTTTCTCGGTAAGAGGGAAGGAATTCTCCCGCAATCAGAAACGTTCCATGTTTCGAGGCTGGAGACCGCAACCACGCCTCAAGTGCGTAATGAACACCCTTTCTTACCGCACAAACCCCGACGAAGAGCATGGTAAGACCCGGCTTTGGCTCTCGTCTTCCCTCGCCAGGGTAGTAGATTTGTTCGTCAAACCCGTACATGTGTCGAGCCAATTGGTTCGCCGCGAAACCCTGATCAAGAAACGTCTTGACGACGAAATCCGAGGGACAAAGGAGTCGGTCAGCGTCGCGAAATTCCGCTTCTTCGATTCGCAGAATCTCCTCATTGAAGGCGCTTTCGTGACCAGAAGGCAACGCAACCCCTAGGCGCTCACATTCCTTCTTCACAACGTCATACGCATAGCGTGTATGGGCATTGCACCGTTCGAGGACGACAGGTATCCCAAGTTTCTTGGCGGTCGCGATCGTTTTTCGCGCACCCCGCGGCCAGGTGTGCACAATGTCGAACTGGCCATGGAACTTCTTCATTTTCTCAGAAACGATGTGATCATGCAGTGCCATTGCACGGTTGGAGCCGATGAGTTTGTAAGGGATTCGAATTTTTCCCCGTGCAAGCGTCGTGAAGACTGTCACGTCTTGAGGAACAGATCGTAGTAGTCCTCCCGTGAAGACAGTGACTTTGGCACCAGCTGCAGCTAAACCATTTACTTGTTGCCATGCGGTATAGCAGATGCGCTGAGCTCCGAGTTTGTTCGGAAAACTGTAGAGAACACGAATCGGATTATTCATCTGAGAAGACATTGGCCTTTGTGGTTACTCGTCACCGAGGCGGATGTGCTGAACAGCTGTGTTCACCTTTCGGCAACGCGATTGGATACGGTGAGTCCGCACTGCGGCTCTTCTCCTGTTCGAACTAGTCGGATGGGATCCAACTGATATGTCCACTTGAAGACCTTAGCCAAAAGAGCCAAGCGTTCGCTTCTGGCACCCGTCGGCGACAGTAACTGTGCAATGCCATAGCCCAGTCTGCGTGCGCCCAACGCAACCAGCTCTGTGTATCGAGCAACTCGAACTCCCAGCCCCCCCGAGTACTTATAGTGGAATAAATATCTTGTCACCTGGCCATCCAGCACGAAGCCCAAGGCTGGATATCGAGCTTTTGTCGATTTGCCACCGAGATGCGTGATTGTTGGCGAAGGATCATACAGTACTTTGTATCCCGACTGCTGAATTCGCCGACATAAATCCTGATCTTCGAAGTAATAAAAAAACTGCTCGTCGAACCCGTTCAGTGACCGAAGCACATTTCCGCGAATGAGGATAAAACACCCTGACAGCCAGTCCACTTCTCGCTCGGAGGTGCCAATCCACCCGGGATAAGAATCGGCGTGGAACCATGGATGCAAGCGTCCCAACGATCTCAGATACAGTGCCGCAACCCACTCACCCTGCAACGTCGTGTACGGCCGGGCAGATTCCTGATAAGTTCCGTCAGCATTGAGAACACGACATCCGAACGCAGCGGCATCCGGATGAAGATCGGCGTATGCCACCATTTTGTCCAACGCACCATTGTGGATTATCGTGTCCGGATTAAGGATCAGAACGTATTCGCCACTACTTGCTCGGATTCCGATGTTGTTTGCCTTTGCAAAACGCAGATTCTTCCCGTTCTCAATAACTTGCACCATGGGAAATGAAGAACGGATGAACTCAACAGATCCGTCGCTCGACCCGTTATCAGACACAATCACTTGGAAATCAACCATGCGGGTATTCGCATAGATTGATCGAAGGCATTCACCGATGACTTCGCGATCATTCCAGCACAGGATGACGATTGATAGTTTCATGGACTCGATTCCGAGTTGGGCAACGACTACGCTAGCAGTTCATCGACAAGGTTAACGAAGTGTTGACGCTCTTGCGGCCACGTGTGAGCCAAATACACTTGCTGGCCTCGCTCGGCGGTCTGTATCGTGCGCTGTCGATCAGTCGACGCATGAACGATTTGCTCTGCCAAGTCGATTGGATTGCCAGGTTCGAAGAACAACAGTGAGTCGGAATTGAAGTAATCGGTGATGCCTACAGTTCGGGGAGCAATGACGGGCTTACCCAACGCTAGGTACTCGAATATTCTGGTTGGGGTGTTGATTTCCGAAAAAGCATTGCGATTATTCGGAATGACCCCGAGGTCGCACGACTCTATTTCAGGGACAAGATCCTCGAGCCGTTTAGGGCCTAGATATTGAATTGCGTGCATCAGTCCGCGCTCCCGGGCTCGGGCAAGCACTTTTTCAAGATATGGACTGTTCTTGCCATATATCCGCAGCTCTGCGTTTGGGATGCGCGAGAGTACATTCGGTAGTGCATCAACTGCAACATCTAAACCATTCCGCTCCACCAATGAGCCGTGGTACATAATCACGAAACGATTGTTGGAGCGGCCTTCGGTCAGTTGGTACGATCGTGCTGCGCGGTATCGGAACACATCCCCGTCAGGGGAGTTCATGACGACGCCGATCTTGTTTTCCGAACAACTTCGTTTTGCGAATATCCTCTTGCAGACGTCGTTGACAGTGATAACCAGATCTGCGCAGCGCAGACTCCACTTCTCCAGGATCTTTATTAGTCTTACGGCAGTGCTGTCCTCATGAAGATTAAAGATCGTCATCATCAGTTCGGGCATCGGGTCATGCTGATCGAGAATGACCTTAGCCCCGAGTGCTTTAGGTACCATGGCACTGAGAATCAAGACATCTGGCATGTTGTGAACATAAATCAGATCATACTTGTGCAGGAGGGTACGCCACGTGAAGATAGCGGCTGATACCAGAATGAAAGCTGAATACTGGTAAGCATAAGAAAGCTTGCCTCCTCGGTGATGCTTGATCGGCGTACGGAAAATCTTAAGGTTACCCAGGGTTTCACTCGCCGGGAAGTGGCCACCACCTTCGCAAACCAAATCCACCAGCATCCCCTCTTTCACAAGTGCTTCCGCTGCGCGCCTGGGTCTCGGATCAGATGGATAGGACGAAAAAACAACCATACCCACGCGTTTGCCATGAAGGCGTGATGTGACCGGCGACTGCAATGCTACCGCGCTCGGCACACCGATAACGGATGACATGATTGTTTGGTTCTCGGCTGTTGGAACAGCCCAGGTGTGGACTTTAACTGACGGCTTGCATCTGCGGAGCTGAGACTGATGAATTGCGATAGTCCAAAAAGTTCTTGAGAGCATCCTGCCACGGTCGCAAGCAGTTCAACCGATGCGCTTTCAGCGCGGCATTCTCCAAAACAGAGTAGGTTGGGCGAGGTACTTTTGCCGGAAACTCGTTCGGCCCCGCCACCTCAACCGCGGCTTTGAGTCCGACCAGTGCAAAGATCTCCTGAGCGAAGTCGTACCACGTGCAGCTACCCTCAGCTGTCGCATGGAAGAGTCCATAACAATCACTGCGGCTGAGTACTACCATCTGCTGAGCGAGTTCCCACGTCGAGGTGGGTGTCACCTCTTCAGTGTTTACGACGCGTACCTTACCGCGCTCGCTACCCAACTTCAGCATGAGTTCGACGAAGTTTAATCCTCCCTTACCGCGGCAAGGGGCTAACCCATAGAGGCCCGAAGTCCTCAATACATAGTGCCGGCTCACTGTGGAACGTGCGTAGTACTCTCCGCACACCTTACTGATTCCGTATGTGTTAAGGGGTCGTGGGGCATCGTCTTCCACATATGGCGCCCTCTTCATACCGTCGAATACGTAATCGGTGCTCACGTGCATTAAGGTGGCGCCAATATCATTTGCCACGGATCCGAGATTTCGGGGTCCGGTTGCATTGACGGCAAATGCTAGTTTCGGGTCCTGCTCGCAATACTCGACGTTATGCATGGCCGACGAGTTCACGATCAGGTCGGGCCTTAGCTTTCCAATTACCGAACTAACCGAATCAATTGAGGACACTTCGACGTCGGCGTGCCTAAGGGAAAAGACCTCATCGCCATTATGCCCGAACGCGCGCGCTACATCCTTGCCAAGTTGACCTTCCCCTCCAACGATTACGACTCTCATGCGGTTACCATCTCGTGCGCTTCAATGCCGTTGTCGATCTGCTTAAACATCTGAATATTTGAGTACGCAGGATTGTCCTAGTCCTTGAAGCTTTCCATGTTGTCGACCAGGTTGTCGACAATCGACTTGATAGTACCCGTTGAATGGAAACTCAGAACATTAGCGGCATTCTGTGTGCTGACCTTGTAGTTGCGGAAGTCCTGGATGTGCTTGATCGAGAGATTTACTCGAATGCCCAATCGTTCCTGGATCGCCAGCTTAATTAGATCCGCGACTTCCCCGACTGTGTAGTTCCCCGATGCAACATTAAAGACTCCAGAAATCTTCGGATTCGCTTCGATCGCTCGAATGTAAGCCGTCGTCGCATCATCAATGCTAAGGATAGGCCGCCATATTGATGGGTTGTTTACGGTGATTGTGCGATCTCTCATCGCTGTCTTGAACATTGTGTTTATGATCAGATCCAGACGCATACGAGGGCTGTACCCGCAAATTGTGCCCTTCCTCAATGAGATGACGGAGAAGTTATCGTCTATCAGTTGCGTCACTGCCTGTTCACCCTGCAGCTTCGAAATACCGTAGGGGTAGCTGGAACTCACAGGCCGTGTCTCATCGTATAACTCGTTTTCGGTGTAACCGTACACTGAGCACGAAGAGGCATAAATGAAGCGTTTCACGCGAGCACCTTTGGCTATATACCCCAGATACGCGGGAGCCGCAGCATTGAAGATGAAGTTCTTGCTCGGCGAATACTCGGCCATCGGATCATTCGAGAGGCCAGCTAGGAAGATGACCTGCTCGTACGGTTCAAGATCCTCGGCGGTGAGTTCAAAGATGTCCTTGTTCAGGACCCCGACCTGTTTTGGAAGGTGATTTCCGAACCAGAACAAGTCCACGACGTCGACCTTGTAGCCACGCTCTAATAGCTTGGGAATCAGTACAGAACCAACATAACCAGCACCACCGGCAATGAGCAGTCTCATAGATTAACTCCGCTGAGATTCGAGTACGGGCTGTTGAGAATAGAGGAAATTATTGGAATCGGACGATTCGAGCCAGTCCGCCAGGCTGCGTGCGTTGCGGTCCTTTTCGGAGACAGCAACGTCCGCTAAGGGCCACTCAATACCAATGCGTGGATCGTTCCAGTTAATCGCACTTTCCGCTTTGCTGTTGTATGTTCCTGTGCACTTATACTGAATTTCGGTGCCGTCCTGCAGTGCGCAAAATCCGCGGGCAAACCCGGCGGGAGCCCAGACCATCCTGCGGTTCTCAGGACTGCACTCTATTCCTATCCATTTGCCCAGAGTGGGGGACCCTTTGCGAATGTCAACGGCAACCAAGAATGCAGCTCCCGCGGTCACGCGCATCAGCTTCCCCATCGGCGGGCTCCACTGGAAATGCAGACCACGCAACACGCCCTTCGCAGACCGCGAATGGTTATCTTGCACAAAGTCGGCAGGCAGTCCAAGTGCTTCAAACTGATCCGAGCGGAAGGTTTCGGAGAAGAACCCACGATTATCCTGGAAGATATCGGGGAGAACTACGACAACATCCTGTAAATGGCGTGATTCAATTCTTAGTTGCATACTGGCCTTTACTACAAATGGTATGGCGGAGACTTCGGTGCCTTAAGCGACCACCCGCTCATCTGATAACGTTTCTCGCTTAGCAGCTTCTCGTTCGATTTTGGCCCGATTGGAGGCTTCAATTGCCTCAAGAACAGCTGAAGGAAACTGGCTCTTGAGGATTTTGATGTTTGGTAATACACAGTGCCCACCAATAACTCCTGGAAAGTACTTTACCGGCGGAAAGAATTTGATTTCCTCATAAAACGAAATGACCTCGTTGTAATCGGCGCCGGCCTGATCGCAGTAGCGTTCAATTTCCTGTGCCCATGCGATCATCACGCCGAAATATGTTGTTTCCGTCAGTTTTGCCAATTCGCTGGCCTCGGGGGATGATAACAACTTGGTCTTCAGACCGGCTGCCTGGAAATGATCAACCGCCTTCCATCCGGATTCCGGATCGATTGCTCCGATAAACTTGGTGTAGTAATCCAGATCCTGGAGCATGCGCGCATGCTTTCCGCGAACCGGACTGTTTACAACTGGAGTTCCGGTGCGATCGGCTATGGCGCGAGTTGTACCAACTCCCACCGTGCTATTGATGATCGTCAGCTCCGGCTTATAGCGCCGAATGTATCGAGTCGTCTCCCCAACAAAGTCCTGCAGTCCGAACGGGTAACACACGTGTAAAACATCGACTCCCACGACTTCAACGGGCGTAATGTCTACTCCGACGACCTCATGGTGCCGTGAGAGCAGTTGGAGCAGTGGCTTCCCGACCTCTCCCAGTCCGGCAACAACTACTTTGCTTGATGTTTTCACAGGTACTTCTCCTTGTCGTAGGGTGTAGTGCGCTGCTGCAGGGTAGCTTTTGACGGCGATACAACTGATTCTGAGTAGGCTCTCCCGAATGGCTAGGACGCGACTTTGCAGTCAACAGATTGAGCCACTGATTCACCTACCCGCCGCTGGTCTTCAGGTGTGAGTTGAGGAAACATTGGTAAGGAAAGGATCTCGGCTGCTGCCTTCTCGCAGACCGGAAAATCACCGGCCTTATGTCGCAGATATTCATAAGCTTTTTGCAGATGCAACGGGATGGGGTAATGTATGCCGGTGCCGACACCGCATTGCTTCAGATGAGACATCATGCCTTCACGATCCGCTGTACGGATCACATACAGATGGTGGATAGCCCGCGACCATGAAGGCTCGTATGGTAGGACGACTTCCTCAACCCCCGCGAATAGTCGACTGTATATCGCTGCTCTCTCACGCCGCTGCGCATTCCAGTTCGCCAGGTGACGAAGCTTTACACTGAGGATGCCGCACTGCATGGAATCCAACCGGCCGTTGTAACCTTCGATGTCATGGTAGTACTTCTTTGCCTGCCCATGATCGCGAAGCATCTTGCTTTTTTGAGCAATTGATCCATCGTTGGTCGTGATAGCACCACCTTCGCCACACGCACCCAAGTTCTTCCCCGGATAGAAGCTGAACGCGGCGGCGTGTCCCATCGACCCAGCCTTGAACCAGCGGTTGTGCTTTCGCGAGAAATACTCGGCGCCATGCGCCTGGCAGGCATCCTCGATTACGATCAACTTGTACCGACTGGCCAAGTCAAGGATCGCATCCATATCGGCCATCTGTCCGTATAGATGAACCGGGACAATTGCTGTCACCGGCCGTCCGCTTCGGTTGCTAAATACCCTTCCTGCCTCATCTCGGGTACAGCTATGTTCAAGATAATCTCGAAGAGTTTCAGGACTCATGTTGAAAGTTGCAGCGTCGATGTCCACGAACTCCGGGAGAGCACCGCATTGTGAGATGGCTTCCGTGGTGGCGATGAATGTGTGCGGTACGGTGACGACCGCATCTCCTTCTTTGATCCCTGCCGCGATAAGGGCAAATCGCAACGCGTCCGTGCCGCTGTTAACGGCTATCGCATGGCTCGTAGTACAGAAGTCAGCAAATTCCCGCTCAAATTGCTCGACCATTGCACCGCCTATGAAACCCGCGGTTCGCAAAGCTTTCTGAAACACATCGGTCAGTTCCTTTTCGAGCTCGACATGCGGGGTTACCAAGTCTAGAAATGGAATTACCTGATTATTGCTCATTTGTGATCTCCACACTCTCTTCGATGTTTCGTAGAACTCTTGCAGGGTTACCGGCAACGATGCTGTTGGCAGGCACATCTTTGGTGACTACGCTGCCGGCGCCGACAATAGCGTTTTCTCCAATCGAGAGCTTCGAGAGAATGGTGGCACCCGACCCAATCGACGCCCCACGTTTCACTGTCGTCCGTTCAACTTTCCAATCGGCTTCGGTCTGCAGCTGTCCGCCGGCGATAGTGGCACGCGGATAACTGTCGTTGATGAAGGTAACGCCGTGGCCGATGAAAACATTGTCCTCAATTGTCACACCCTCGCACACAAACGTGTGGCTCGATATTTTGCACCGCTTTCCAACAGAAGCACCTTTTTGGATTTCGACGAATGCGCCAATTTTGGTTTCATCACCAATCTCGCATCCGTAGAGATTGATGAACTTTGAGAGCCTAACGTCCTTACCGAGCTTGACGTTGGGTGAAATACAAACAAAATCGTTCATAGGTAAATGAGTGCTCCTCGCTGGCACAGGGATTGAGATGAGGCTTCCAGCATTTTCACCACGCGCATACCGGCGTGACCGTCATTCATCGGAGTTTGGTTGTTCATGATGCAGTCTACAAAGTAGCTCAACTCGTGCGTCAGTGCCTCCGCTCGTTCCAACCGAGGTGCCCACATGTCACCAGATCGATAGTTGACCAGTAGGTTGTACACGCCCTCACGACTACTCACACTCACACCTTTGTCATAGACCCTCACTTGCTCGTCGGTGGTCAGATCATTCCAGACCAGCATCTTCTTCTCGCCGCCAATCAAGGTGGTTCGCATCTTCACCGGCGAAAGCCAATTTACATTGATGTGCGCAATGATCTTATCCGGGAAATAAAGTGTGATGAACGCGATGTCTTCGTGCCCATTTAGATGAGTCTGTCCTGTCGCCACAATAGCCTCAGGCCGCTGCTGAATCAGATGATCCATAATCGACAAGTCATGGGGGGCCAGATCCCAGATCACATTTACGTCATGCTGAAACAGGCCAAGGTTCACTCGGGTAGAGTCGTAGTAGTAGAGTTTGCCGAGCGTATCCTCGTCCAACAACTGGCGGATCTTTCGGACTGCTCCTGTGAACAGGAAGGTATGGTCGACCATGATCTTGAGATTCTTCTTCTCTGCCAATGCAATAAGTTCTTCCGCTTGCGCAGAATTGCTTGTAAACGGCTTTTCGACGAAAACATGCTTTCCGTTTTCCAGCGCAGTTCGCGCGAGTTCGAAATGCGTCCATACCGGCGTGACTACCGCTATGGCGTCGATCTCAGGCGAAGAAAGCAACGCAGCTGGATCCGCGGTGACTTCAAGGTGGGGGAATGCCTTCTGAGCTCGTTGGCGCGCTGATGCGCTCAGATCGCATACTCCCAACAAATCGACTTGATCCAACCGGTCCAGGTTCCGGACGACGTTGGGTCCCCAGTAGCCATATCCGATGACTCCGAACTTCACTACGTCACTGCCCTGCTTGGGCGCAGAAAGCGCGTCTTCAGGTTTTGTTACACAGGTAGCCATATGAGTCCTCCTAAGGGGAGTTCTAGGTTGGGGGGAGGCGGGGAGGGAAATTGAGCTAGTGAGCGCCTTCGCCAAATATGACCACGAGCGGCGTACGCAGGAGGATTTTTATATCCATCCAAGGAGAAGAGGCTTTGGCGTAACGCAGATCGAGGCGGACCATTTCATCAAAGCCTACGCGACTACGCCCGCTTACCTGCCAAAGACCCGTGATGCCCGGCTTCGCTTCCAGTAATCGCCGGCGATGCCACACATCGTAGTTTTCGACTTCGTACGGAATCGGTGGCCGCGGTCCCACCAATGACATTTCGCCTCTCAATACATTGATGAACTGCGGCAATTCATCGAGACTCGTTTTGCGAAGAAAACCACCGAACCGGGTAATCCTCGGATCAGACGTCATCTTGTAGACGCCCTCGTCATTGCCGTTGGATCGATACCTCTCTGCTCGTCCGGCGATCAGCTTTTTGGTGTATTCCTTGTGCACATTGGGATCGTTGCCGACGTGCATGGAGCGAAATTTCAGAAAGACAAAAGGCTCGCCATGTTGCCCCAGGCGCTGTTGCCGGAAAAAGATCGGCCCCTTGGAGGAAACTTTAACGGCAACGGCAATCACAAGGAACATGGGTGCGGCAAATATCGGGGTCGCTATGCTCCCTACGATATCCATCGCTCTTTTCAGCGCGCCCGCGGCACGTCTCTTCTCGGCTTCTTTCGTTAAATCGGGATAGAAAACCGGATTGTTTGGTTTGCGCGAATCCTGGTCCCATTCTTCGGGGAACACATGGAAAGAAAAGCTGACACGATTGAATTCTTCGAGACTCAGATGATTGCGCAGAATCTCACTTACCCTCGAGATCATTGTGCTGACGATGGTCGGACGATCCTCAATGCCGATCTCGATGAACATAACTCCAACAATGCGATCGGTCTCATACCATCCGGCTACATCTGTTTCCCGTGTTGACGCTGAGAGTGCAGCTACCAGTCTGCCCAGGTTTTTTCCTACGGTTTCGGAGGCGAGGTGGTCTCCCATATCGAGCAGCATCAACATGAAAGGCTTGCGGGAGCGCTCCGTGCGCATCCGCTCGATGGATATCACGCGATGAAAGGCCTTCTGACTCAGGATTTCGCGCTCCTGATTCGAATCAGCCTCTCCTGCGAAAGGGCCATCGCCAAAAGTGGCAAGTGATCGACGCAAGTTCACGACTCTCTTCTCCTGATTTCTTCGACGG
>Ga0170475_109620787_pt1 | contig 12207 bp, 9 predicted proteins | sample Soicark_Litter_5_FD_111474 | JGI IMG/M metagenome (GOLD analysis project Ga0170475, IMG submission 111474) | Avena fatua rhizosphere microbial communities from Hopland, California, USA. Combined Assembly of 48 SPs | reverse complement strand
CAGGGAACATGTGAAGCGTGATTGTCCACGGTGTGAGATTTGTTGACACTAAAATGACCCAATCCATCCCTGGAAACCAACAAGAACAAATGCAGCAAATGCGATGAGTGTAATTTTACGATTGTACTTCCAGTAACGAAGCGAGAATGCAGACACAGCGAAAATCAAAAAGCCGATAATCACGCCAAGAATACGATTGAGATATTCAATCAATGTTTTTACAGGATTGAAGTCTGCCTCCCGCAGGATGGATTTGTCGTGAAGAATTTGTTCTGCTGTACTTTCCATTCCAAAAGCATTGAGGTATTTGGCAAAGCGCACATTCTTTTTCTCGCGGTAGCTGGCGTAGATCTCTTTGTAATTTGATGGCAGCTCTGAAACAGAAGTTGGAGGCACCCATGCTCCGAAGCACTTCGGCCAGTCGGGACAACCCATTCCTGAACCAGTGCTCCTCACGATACCTCCAACCAATATCAAAAGATAAACGGCTACTAAAGTTGCGACTACGAGTCTATAGAACGATTTCCCTTTTTTTTCCAACGCACTTTCGTCAAAGAATCGAACTACCGGAAAAATTTCTAATGCTGTGGCTTGTTGCCACCGATGATAATACCACCTTCTTTGTCATCTGACTCCAGTCTGATCAACTCATTTTCGTGAGGAAGATTTGATTCTGGTGTTTCAGAGAACGGAATAGTCTGCGGTATAAAATCTTCCTTTGCGCCTGGCTTGCTGTAATCATATGGCCAGCGGTACACAGAAGGGATTTCCCCAACCCAGTTACCGTGACCAGGATTGCGTGGTGTTGTCCACTCAAGCGTGGTAGAGTTCCATGGATTGGCTGGTGCCAAACGACCACGGAAAATACTATAGAAGAAGTTGAACAGGAAGATGAACTGTGCTGCCAACGTCAGAATTGCTGCAACACTTACCATCATGTTCAGGTCAGTGAAGCCGCTGAATGTCTCGAAGTTCGTCCATGTATAATATCTTCTTGGGAAACCAGCAATACCAATGTAGTGCATCGGGAAGAATACCATGTACACGCCCACGAACGTAATCCAGAAGTGAATGTATCCAAGCTTGTCATTCATCATGCGACCAAACATCTTCGGGAACCAGTGGTAAACACCAGCCAGCATACCAAAGAATGACGCACTACCCATTACAAGGTGGAAGTGAGCTACCACGAAATAAGTGTCATGCAATTGAATATCGATCGCAGAGTTACCAAGGAAAATACCAGTGATACCACCTGTAAGGAAGAATGATACGAGACCAATAGAGAACAACATGCCAGGCGTAAAGCGAAGATTACCCTTCCATAATGTTGTTACATAGTTGAATATTTTCACTGCTGAAGGAACAGCGATGATGAGCGTAAGCAACATAAAGATCGAACCAAGGAATGGATTCATACCTGTTACAAACATGTGATGCGCCCAAACAATGAATGAAAGAATCGCGATGAAGAGCATTGAGCCAATCATGGCTTTGTAACCGAAGATAGGCTTGCGCGAGTTGGTGGCGATGATCTCGGAAGAAATACCTAGCGCAGGTAACAACACGATGTACACTTCAGGGTGACCAAGGAACCAGAACAAGTGCTGGAATAAAATTGGACTGCCTCCAACGTGCGGCAGCGCTTCACCGCCGATGTATATATCTGAAAGATAGAAGCTCGTTCCGAAGCTACGGTCGAAGATCAGCAACAATGCAGCTGCAAACAATACAGGGAACGAAAGCAAGCCGATGATGGCTGTGAAGAAGAACGCCCAGATAGTAAGCGGCATTCTGGTAAACGACATACCTTTTGTACGCAGGTTGATTACTGTCGTGATGTAGTTGATACCACCGAGCAATGAACTCACAATGAACAATGCCATTGCCACGAGCCATAGCGTCATACCTGTACCGGAACCTTTTATCGCCTGAGGCAATGCACTCAGTGGAGGATAAACTGTCCATCCACCACCTGCAGGTCCTGTCTCCAGAAAGAATGAAGTTAACATCACTACACTTGACATGAAGAAGAACCAGTATGACAACATGTTCATGAAACCCGATGCCATGTCACGCGCACCTACTTGCAATGGAATGAGGAAGTTGGAGAATGTTCCGCTCAAGCCGGCAGTCAATACAAAGAACACCATGATGGTTCCGTGCATGGTTACGAGCGCGAGATAAAATTCAGGATCGAGTTTTCCGACATTGGTTGCCGCATCGACTACGATCCAGTCACCAAGCACGGGCTTAAGCCAAGTGAGGTCCATATCGGGGAAACCTAACTGCAAACGGAAGATTACCGAGAGAATACCACCGATCAATGCCCAGAAGATACCCGTGATCAGAAACTGCTTTGCAATGATTTTATGATCCTGACAAAAAACATATTTTGTCCAGAAATTTCCTTCATGATGCTCATGTTCATGGTGATCGTCGTGATGAACATCGTGGTGAATGTGTGTATCTGTAGTTGCCATGTCTTTGAAAATCTTAGTTTGTTCCTGCTGCTATTTGCTCACTTTCCTTCACTGCCACTGCAGGTCCTTCCGTTGCAATGCCCGCAATTACTTTTGCAGCTTCTCTTAAATTAGCCGGCACTTTTTCAAGGTAGTCCGGATTTTGCTTCAGCCAGGCCTCCTGTGAAGCTTTCCATTTCTCATAGGTTTCTTCGTCATCTACAACAACCGGTAGTCTCATAGAGAAGTGGCCTTTTCCGCAAATCTCAGCACAAGCCATTTCATAGTTGAAGTTAGGATTGTTCAATTTTTCACGCATCTCCTGAGTAGTAAGCGTAGCCACAAATTTAAACTGTGTTGGCATGCCTGGAACTGCGTCCATCTTTACACGGAAGTGTGGAAGATATACGCTATGCAATACATCCTTCGCACGGATCTTCAACAAAATCTCTTTTCCTTTTGGCAGGTGAAGTTCGAGCGCCTTAAAATCATCAAATGAATTTTTATCACTCAGGTCGAGACCGAATTCATTGTTTGCGTCAATCAACTTGAAGTTAACGGTTCCAAGCTCTGCGTCTTTACCTGGATAACGAACTGTCCATGCAAACTGCTGGCCGATCATCTCAATGATCTCAGCATCTTTGGAGGCAGGACTGGTGATATCATTCCATGTTCTCAAACCTGTGAAAATTAACAGTGCCAGAACGATAGCAGGGATGATTGTCCATGCAAGTTCAAGGTAATGATTGTCAGGGTAAAACTTTGCCTTGCGCTCAGGGTTGTATCGATATTGATATAGGAACACAAACATCACGATGCTGATGATCACGAATGCAAGAACAGTAATACCCATTGTGATCCAGAATAGTTTATCTGTCTCTTTTCCATGTATGGAAGCCACGGGCAATGTATAGCTCGCAAAATGTTTCACTGAATACCAGAAGAAGCCCACCAAACTCGCAACCATGAAGATGATGAACAAGGCAGCGTTCACGCTGTTGCTTTTTCCTACTTTATCTGGATTCTTTCCTTTGGCAAGACTTGTCAATGCACTGATCCGGATGATCAGGTACACTATGCCAAGGATAAGAATTACACCTAAACCGATAATCAAACTCATCATAGTACTTTATCTTAATTAAATGTGGTGGTGGAGACTTTCTTGTAACATTGGATGATTTTTGCCAATCAGTGGAATCTTCGTAAGACTACCAAGTACCACCAGGAAGTATACAGCAAAGAATATCAACGCCATGCCTATTTCCATGAAACCCACTCCGCCATCCTGCTTCATAACGCCAGGTGTAATCATGTTGTAGAAATCAAACCAGTGACCGATAATAACAATCGGACAAACAACCTTCAGCATTGAGATCTGGCGTTTCGCATCCCTTGTCATGAACAACAGGAAAGGCAATACGAAATTCAAAATAAGATTAGTGTAGAATATCCAGCTATATGGGCTTGTGCGCATGCGCTCAATGAAGTAAACAGTTTCCTCCGGAATGTTTGCATAGTAGATCAGCAGGAACTGGCCAAACCAGATATATGTCCAGAAGATCGAGAACGCAAATACAAATTTACCAAGATCATGCAGGTGATTGCTGTTAACGATTTTCAAATAGCCTGCACTTTTAAGATGTGCCGCGATCAATGTAATCATGGCCAGGCCACTCACCCACCAGCTAGCGAAAACATACCAGCCATACATCGTGCTGAACCAGTGTGTATCGATACTCATCACCCAATCCCACGCAGCTACTGACGAACTTACGCCGAAGAAAATCAGGAACACGGTAGCGTTCACTTGATTCTTGTACCAATGTTTTACGCTGCCATCGAGATCTTCAGCAACCATGTTCTTTCTGATCCAGATGAAGAACATATACCATACGCCGAAGAAAAGTACCATTCTGAAAAGATAGAATGCAGGGAAAGCTGCACCTCCCGCTAACGGGAAGAAAAAGAATGGCGCTTTTTTACTGATGATTTTGTCGCCGCCCTCTGCTGCATATAAATCAGCATGCGTCCAGTGGAATACATCTGCTTTAACAATGAACCAAAGTACCAATGTCAAAATACCTGCTACAGGAATCCAGCTTCCCATGGCAACCGGAATGCGCAACACGCCAACAGACCAACCTGCCTGTGCCGCATATTGAATAGCCACAAAGAAAAGTCCGATAAGGCCCAGACCAATAAAATATATGTTGTGCATCCACAACGTTGTGTAAAGTCGCTTCAACCACAGCGGACTCTCATGATGTTCATGACCTGCTGCAGCATGATGACCTTCGCCATGTTGCTCTGCAGCTTCGCCGTGCTGTTCCGCAGCGGCATCGCCGCCATGCTCAGCATGCTGATCAATGCTTGCAACCATTTCTTTGGCAGCAGGCATGGCACCATGATGCCCTTCGCCTTCATGGCCACCATTCATCGCGAGTATAATTCCTAAAACCAATAGGACTATACCTACCACAAGAAGAATGAAAAGCCTTCTCTTGGCCTCAGGCTTAAATACAAAATGTTCGTCTGCAACTGTGTGATGAGCCATTGTTTTATTGTTATCCGTTAGGCGTTATCGATTATGTTCGTACAATTATTTCTGCAAAGTCTTTACATACTTCGCGATCTTCCAGCGATCTTCAGGACTCACCTGTGAACCATGAGCCCACATCAAACCTTTACCGTGAGTGATCACATGGAAGATGTGACCTTCTGTAATATTTTTAAGTGCATCACCGGTCAGGTTAGCAACACCAGCATAGGCGCTTTTCTCAACTTGACCCTTTCCTGGTTCGTCTACTTTTATACCTGCTCCTACTTTGCCATCGCCCTTTCCTTTCGGTCCGTGGCAGTGATCACAATAAGTTTCATAAAGTATTTTTCCCTGTGCCACAATCTCTGCGGTTGAGTCGAGCGGGTTCTTCAGTGTTCTCGCTGCATAAGCAAGACTATCTTTTGTGATTCTGTAAGGCAACCATCCCTGCGGATTTCTCTTTACTGTATTGGCAGGAGGTGTGCGCATGTTCATGTGACTGTTCATCACGCGGATGTTCAGCTTGTTTGAGTTGAAAAACTCAGCGTGACCATCTTCATATTCTCTTGAAGTCAACCATCTTCCTGCATCTTCATCAGTGATCTGGTTGAGTGGATCATAGGGAACAGAGTGATACATATTGGGAGCATACTCGAATCCCTGATTATCGCCATCAGCTCCGCAAGCTGTGAACAACAACGCTGCTGAAAATCCTATGAGCAAGCTTTTTAATAAGCGCATATCCGGTATTTGTTGTTTCTTAAAAATTCTTTTCGTTTACCTCACTAGCACCTGCATCTTTCAGGATACGGGTAAGTTCATCTTTGCTTTTGCCTCCGTTCAGGGCAAGATCTATCGCCATGATGTGTTTATCATCTGTGCTGCGCAAGTCGAACTGACGCGGCCACCTGTACGGTTTCATGTCACTTACGATGAGGAAGGTTGCTACCATGCCCAGCGCAGAGAGAAGCACTGTCAACTCAAATGTTACCGGAATGAATGGAGGCAACGATGCAAAGTTCTTACCGCCAATGATCATCGGCCAGTCGTAACCCAGCATCCAGATTTGCATCACAAGGGCAAGGGTCGTTCCGGTCATGCCGAACATAAAAGCTGCTATCGGAAGACGTGAACGTTTATATCCCAGTTCTTCATCCAATCCATGAACAGGAAAGGGTGAATATACTTCGTGTATTTTAATACCGCTGCCCCTGACTTTTCTAACGGCTTTCAACAGCACGTCTTCATCGTCAAAAACACCTGTTACAAAATGTTTGTCTGCGTCCATTTCTCTTAATCTTTATTAAATGTTAACATGTTCTTCTTCAGTAGGCTGCGGCACTTCTGAAGTTGCTTTAACAATACTCTTTACTTCGGCCATATTGATTACCGGGAAGAATTTGGCAAACAAAAGGAACGCAGTAAAGAAAAATCCGAACGTGAATAAGTATTCACCAATATCATACATCGTAGGATGGAACATTGTCCAGCTTGATGGAATATAGTCGCGATGAAGTGAAGTCACAATGATCACAAAGCGCTCGAACCACATACCAATGTTCACAATAATTGACAGTACAAAAGTTGCCGCGAGGCTGGTTCTGATTTTCTTTATCCAGAACAACTGCGGAGAAATCACATTAGAAGTCATCATAGACCAGTACGCCCATGCGTAGGGACCAGACACGCGATTGTAGAAAGCGTAACCTTCGTATTCTACTCCTGAGTACCAGGAGATGAAGAGTTCAGTGATGTAAGCTATACCTACGATCGAACCGGTTACGATGATGATGATGTTCATCAATTCGATATGGTAGATCGTGATGTAGTCTTCGAGTTTGAAAACTTTACGGGTGATGAGCAGAAGCGTCAACACCATCGCGAAACCTGAGAAGATCGCACCTGCAACGAAATATGGAGGGAAGATCGTAGTGTGCCATACTGGAATCACAGATGTTGCAAAGTCCATCGATACGATTGTGTGAACTGACAATACAAGCGGTGTTGAGAGACCTGCCAGAATCAATGCTACCGATTCATAGCGCATCCATGTCTTTGCACCACCTTGCCATCCAAAGCTCATCGCGTTGTAAATACCTGCTCTCAATTTATTTCCCTGTACTACAGCTCTATCGCGGATTACTGCGAAATCAGGAATCAAGCCCATGTACCAGAACACAAGAGAAACGGTGAAGTATGTTGAGATCGCGAACACGTCCCAAAGGAGTGGCGAGTTAAAGTTTACCCAGAGGGATCCAAATGCATTCGGAAGGGGAAGCGCCCAGTAAAATCCTAACCACACGCGACCCATGTGCATCATAGGGAAAGTTGCCGCACATATAACGGCGAAGATTGTCATCGCTTCAGCAGCACGGTTGATAGACATTCTCCAGCGCTGACGGAATAACAAAAGGATAGCAGAGATCAGCGTACCTGCGTGACCGATACCCACCCACCAGACGAAGTTTGTAATATCCCACGCCCAGCCCACTGTTTTATTCAATCCCCAAACGCCGATTCCATTCCATAAAAGAACACATATACAATAGAATCCATAAGCCAGAAGGGCCAGTGACACGGCCATGGCTGCCCACCAAAGTTTAGTTGGTGCACCCTCTACCTGACGGCTAATGTCGTGCGACACGTCATGTACAGTTTTGCCACCGGTTACCAGAGGATCACGAACGGATGAAGTTACCTGCATTTGTGTTATTCGTTATTGTTATTCTTTATCAAATTTCAATTAAGCTTTCGCTGCATCTTTGTTTCTGATCTTGCTCAGATAGAAGATGTTTGGTCTTACGTCAATTTCTTCCAGCACACTGTAAGCTCTCGGATTCATTGAATCTTTGTCGTTCACATAAGGACGATCCGGATAAAGCGGACGCACTTTCAACAGTTTGGAGATCTTGCTTTCAGGATCATTCATGTCACCGAATACGATCGCTCCGGTTGAACAGGCAGCAGCGCAGGCTGTTGTGAATTCTCCGTCTTTCAGTTTTCTTCTTTCTTTCTTGGCGGTGAGTTTGCCAAGCTGAATGCGTTGCACGCAGAATGAACATTTCTCCATTACACTGCGTGAACGAACTGTCACATCTGGATTCAATACCATCTTACCAAGATCGGTGTTCATTGCAGGGTTCACCTGAGCGAACTGATCGTTGTCATGGTACTTGAACCAATTGAAACGTCGTACTTTATAAGGACAGTTGTTCGCACAATATCTTGTACCGATACAACGGTTATAAGTCATTTGATTGAGACCTTCTGTGCTGTGGGTTGTTGCAGCAACAGGACACACCGTTTCGCAAGGTGCGTTGTTACAATGCTGACACAACATCGGTTGGAATACCACTTCCGGATTGTCAGATGCATCTTCAAGTCCTTTCCAGTCTGTTACCGGAGCATCGCTGCTGTAGTAGCGGTCGATACGCAGCCAATGCATCTCTCTGCGGTTGATAACTTCCTCACGACCTACGAGGGAAACGTTGTTCTCTACATTACAAGCCACGACGCAAGCAGCACAACCTGTACATGTGTTAAGGTCGATTGACATAACCCAGTGATGATCTTTGTACTCGTGATTTTTGTACATCGTCATCTTCTCAGCGTCAACAGCGCCTGCTCCAACTTCGGTGTCTACTTTGTCAGACCATGTTTTGATCTTTGTGGAAAATCCTGATTGAAGATTTTCAGGGTCTCTCTGGAAATCTGAAAGTGGAAATTCCTTGATCACCGTTTGACGACCCATGTAAGTCTGATGGGTTTGTGTCTGCGCGATCTGAAAATCTTCGCTGGTTAATTCAAACTTCGCACTTCCAACTACATAGTTGAGTGATCCATTCACCATGCTTACCCATGGATAAACATTTTGGCCGATGCCATCAGCTACTTTACCTGCCTTTGTTCTTCCATAACCAAGGGCAATTCCAAGTGTACCGGGTGTCTGGCCCGGTTGAATCAATACAGGAAGTTTTATCGTCTTACCATTTGCGCTGATGTTCGCGTATTTGGTTTTGCTTTCAGGATTGGTGATGCCCAATTTCTTTGCATCTTTTTGTGAGATGGTCACATAGTGATCCCACACAGCTTTGGTGATCGGATCAGGAAGTTCTTGCAACAGAGGGTTGTTGGCTTGTGAACCATTACCTACTGTTCCATTTTCAAAGATCACGATTTCGTACTGATCGCCACCTGGCGTTTTGTAGTTGCTTGCTATCGCAGCAGCAGCTGCGTTAACATTCCCACTGAATGTTACCGTGCCGGCAGCTTCTGATGGTAATTCGAGAACACCATCATAAAGAGACTGATCCCAGAAGGTTTGGAAATCCAAGTTTGTCCTTTGTAGAACCAGCTCTTCCAGTTATTTTTTAATATTTCAAAATAGTCTACGTTGCTTTCGCCAGCCCATGTGAGAAGGCTCTCCTGTGCTGCACGCGATTTGAAAATCGGTGTGATAGCAGGCTGCGCAATGCTGTAAGAATTTTTCTTAGGCTCTGCATCATTCCATGCTTCGAGGAAATGATGATCAGGTGCCAGATAATTTACATGCTCGCCCGTTTCTTCTCCTTTATAGGAAGTTGAAATTGACAGCGCGGCTGATTTCAATGCAGCGGCAATTTTATCGCCCTGCGGATAATCATATACTGGATTACAGTTATAGAAAATAACACCATCCACTTTTCCACCTTGGAGATCTGCTACAAAGTTGGCCATGGCCTGGTCATCGCCCTGGCGGAAATTAACCGGATTGCCTGGATGAATCGTAACACCATAGCTTCCAAGCATCTCGTTGATACCATTCACAACAACCTGAACAGCTTTGTCATTAGAGCCAGCTACCACGAGCGCTTTGCCGCGGCTTGCCCAAAGTTCAGTAGCTGCTTTTTCGAGGTTGGCAACTTTGCTTGCATCGGCAGCACCGGTAAGTGATGACTTGCCAGCTTTGGATGCAATTGCATTATAAAGTGCGATTACAACTGCGCCTTCTTCAGATGGTTTGATCTGTGATCTGTAATCTGCGTTGGCGCCTGTAAGCGTGAGAATCGATTCGAAATGGAAGTGGCGGGACATGTCTTTCTTGTCCTCTCCTACTTCGCGCGTTTGTGCGTATTGTTTTGTGTTCTCAATGGATGAACCCCATGAGTTCAGGAAATCAGCAGCCACGGAAACAATTACACTGGCTTTGCTGAAATCATATGAAGGAATGAAAGCAGAACCGAATGATTCTTCATTGGCTTTTAGAATACCATAGGAAGAATTTTGATCGTAAGTAACATGCTGTGTTGTTGGATATTTTGCTTTGAATTTTTCAATGACGGCTTTGGTGCTCGGACTCAGAATTGTATTGCTTACAATTCTGATGTTGCCACCTTTCGCTGCAATCTCGCCTAGTTTGGCAATTACCTTGCTGTCGAGGTCTTCCCAGCTGATCTTGCTTGCGCCAGCCATCGGACCTCTTAGTCTTGCATTGTCATATAAAGAAAGAACGGATGCTTCAACCTGCGCTGAAGTTCCGCCTTTTGTTACATTCGAAAGTGCGTTACCATCTATTTTAATGGGACGACCCTCACGCGTCTTCACCACGATGCTGCAATAGTCACCACCGTTTGTATAAGTGGAAGCGTAATAGTTCGCGATGCTTGGATCAACGTCTACAGGTTTGTTTACATAAGGGATAGCTTTGCGAATAGGTGCCTCACATGCTGCGAGTGCTACCGCTGAAACGCCAAAGCCCATCATCTTGAGGAAATCTCTTCTGCTGTGACCTAAATCTTCTTCCGGACCAGGCTGGGCAAATTCCTGGTGCGCGTGCTTCACAAACTCAGGACTGTTGGTCAGTTGCTCGAGGCCTTTCCAGTATGTCTTTTTAGATTCTTCCATTTTGTAATGAACCGTTCGTTAATCTTATTCTATAGTATGAGAGTACTCTTAAGTCTTATATTAATAGTGACACTTCGCGCATTCAAGTCCACCATTGTCGGCAACTTTCATCGCTGACTTGCTTGACTGGTTGTGAAGCTCTACAAGCTTGTCGTAGTAAGCATTGCCCTTTGTATTGAGATCCGTCTTGCGATGGCAATCGATACACCATCCCATGGTCAGCAGTGAGTGCTGACGAACAACATCCATTTCCTGGATCGGGCCGTGGCAGGTCTGACATTCTACACCGCCAACATTCACGTGCTGTGAGTGATTGAAGTAAGCGAGATCTGGTAGGTTGTGAATACGTACCCACTCGATTGGCTTATTGTTAGCGTAAGCATCAGCAATTATTTTAATCTGATCTTCTCCTGTGTTGGTACCACTCTTTATTTGATTGTGGCAGTTCATACATATGTTCGGAGAAGGGATATTGGCGTTCTTGCCTTTCATCACACCGGTGTGGCAATACTTGCAATCAATTTCATATTGGCCTGCGTGAATTCTGTGTGAGAAAGCGATCGGCTGTTTCGGTGCGTAACCTTGCTGAACACCAACAGAATAAAGACCGTTGATAACCGCTTTAAATCCTAACGCTGCTACTACAAATGCTACGACGAAGATGAAACCACGACTGCTGGTAAATGTACCGAGTGTGATCGGTGAATGAACAACTTCTTTTTCTTCTTCCGTGAGGCTCTTCTGATCGAGGAAGCGTTTCATGGTAGAAACCAGGAAACTCAACACCACCAGCAACAGCACCAGGATGATAATCATACCAACAAGGATGATGTTGAGGTATGTTGAAGGAACGCCTTGGCCTTCTCCGCCACCTCCGCCCGGAGGAACTGGAGGAGTTGGTGTAGTCGCAGGATGATCTGTTTGATCTTTGACATACGCCATGATCTGCATGATCTGATCATCCTTCAGTGTAGTAAAGGCAGTCATCTGCGTCTTGCCATTCTCATTATATATCTTGTTCGCATACTCATCTCCGGAAGCAATGACTTTGGATGAGTTATGTACGAAATTCTTGATCCAGTCCAGGGAAGGTACGCGTTCGTAGACAGCGGCCAGTGGAGGGCCAACGAGCTTCTTATCTATTCTGTGGCAAGCCTTACAGTTCCCTTCGAACAATGCCTTACCAGCACTGATAGAACCAGCATCTGTTGGTATCTGAGCTTTGACTGTAAAACTGGCGAATGTTATTAAGAATACTAGTGATAGGAACTTGGCTGCGGAAGCGGTATGATTTTTTATCATGTTGTGTTCAGTGTCCGTTAT
>Ga0170475_112058664_pt1 | contig 12213 bp, 1 predicted proteins | sample Soicark_Litter_5_FD_111474 | JGI IMG/M metagenome (GOLD analysis project Ga0170475, IMG submission 111474) | Avena fatua rhizosphere microbial communities from Hopland, California, USA. Combined Assembly of 48 SPs | reverse complement strand
TCTTGTCATGGGGAAAAAATTATCATATGCAGGGGATCGAACTGAGATGACACTCAGTTTGAGTTTTATTCCTTTTGGGATAGTTATTGTAGTTGAGCGATGTTCTTTGCAAGTACATGGGTGTTTATCTTTATGATGAGGGAAGGGGGGGGGGGGGGTTGGTTTGGGTTTGGGTTTGGGTTGGATTTTTATCTCCAAGAGAGTTTGTGGATGCCCATAGCGCTTGAAGAGTTGCTTGTAGTGGTTGTTGATTTAGTGGAGCGCATTCACAAGCGGAAAGTGGAGAGGAAGAGGAGAAGAGAGGCGGATATAGAAAAATAATCAAGGGAAGGGTATGCGCTACAGGCAGCGGCAGGGTAGGGTAGGGGAGAGAAGGATAGGGGGGGGAGAGAGAGAGAGAGAGAGAGAGGTTTGCCAGACAAAAAAAAAAATATTAGCAAAAAAAAACAACATTCTTGTCATGGGGAAAAAATTATCATATGCAGGGGATCGAACTGAGATGACAGGCTTTTTTTTGTGGGGCAAGCACCAATATTTTTTAGGTGGATATGGGGGCAGGCGTCAAGTTTTATAGCACAAGGTACAGTGCAGCCATGAGCAAGGTTAATACAACAGACAAGGAAGAGGAAACGGGAGAAGCTGCGCTGACGATTGAGGAGCCTGGGCCTGCTGGGCCTTGAGGGCCTGATGGGCCTTGAGGACCAGCGGGACCACCAGGGCCAGAACCACCGTTAAGTCCAGGTGGGCCTGGAGGGCCTGGTGGGCCTGGTGGGCCGCCAGCAACAGGGTTGTTAGATGGGTTATTGATGCTAGGAAGAGCAGAGAAGGTTCCTGCGACAGAGCCAGAAACTGCTGCGGATCTGATGATGCCTGTGCAAATAGAGCTGCCGGAGTCAGGTCCGTCCAAGTATCTGTTGTTGCAAGAGCAAGCATACTCTTGTCTGCAAGAAGCAGAGCAACCACCAGCATTGATCCATGGGCCGCATGCTTCTTCAACAACTGCGCACTGATCTCTGCACATGCCAACCCAGAATCCTCCAGGGTCGCACTCGTGGAAGCTCTCCAAGCAAGAGTATGCCATGATTGCGTCAAGGCAAGCAGCGCTGGGCTTGGGGCAGTAGCAGCCGATGATCTTGTTGTACCTGCACTGAGCCTCGAGGTGCTTGGCGGTGATGTTGACGTGGGTGAAGATGTTGCTGCCGAGGGCGGAGCTGCCAGGGAAGGCCGCGCCGCTTGGGCCGGTGCCGGTACAGAACCCGGCGGTGATGGAGCCGCAGTTGGCGGTGCCCGTGACGGCGGAGATCCTGTAGTTGGTGGGCTTCTCGTAGGGTGCCAGGGCGATGTCGTCGGGGTAGGCGCTGGAGACCCAGACGTAGATGAAGTCGCTGCCTGGGTGCTCGGCACGGGTGGCGATCTCGATCCTGCAGCGGCCGTACTCGCACTCGAGCCTTCTTCTCCAGGCCCGGTACCCGCCGTTGGCGATGGGGGTGGTGGTGGAGACGCCGGCACCGGTGCCGAACGCGCGGGAGTCGTCGTTGGGCCTGCCCAGAGGGAAGCGGTTGGTGGTGGCGTCGCCGAAGGAGATGGACTTGTAGTCAATGTAGTCTGCGGTCTCCGCGGCATCCAGGACGAGGCGAGGCCCGTCGATGATCTCCAGCGTGATGACCACGGACTGGATGTCGGTGCCGGACTTGGCGGCCACCCGGTAGTAGTGCCTGTCGAGGCCTTGGAGGGTGGTCTCGGTGGCGGTGTTGCTGAGCGAGATGTACGAGTTGACGAGCTGGATCGCGTACTGCGCGTTGTTCCAGGACCAGTCGATCCCGGTGCTTGGGGCGACGACGACGTAGTAGTTGTCCGAGGCGCCGGGCTGCCTGCTGCGACGGCTCCACCTGTCAAACACGTAGCAGGAGTAGGACTGGATGTTGAGCGCGGAGTTGGCGTTGCTCTTGGTCCTCTTGACGCCGGTGTTGCAGGAGTCCGCGTGGCAACCACCACGGTACAGCCAGACGTTGAGCGCGTGGGTGTTGTCCGCGACGGTGGCGGGGGAGACGATCTGGGTGGCGGTGCCGATGGCGCGCTGGACGACGGTGTGGACGAACCCGTCGGAGCCCGCGGGCGCGGTCCAGTAGTTGTACGGCGTGTTGGCGCCCTTCCTGGCCATGAAGCGCACGAGCTGGCCGACCTGGAAGGTCCTGGTGGAGGTCGTGGGCGTGAGGGCGGCGGTGTCGCAAGGCGCGGAGTCGCCAAAGCTCAAGCTGATCGCGACCTTGTAGAAGAAGCCTGGGCAGTCGCAGGTCTTGTCAGGGACGCACGCGAGCTGGTTGCAGCCGGCGGTGCATGCGGTGGTGGTGACCGCGCTGTAGACGCGGACGATCCAGTCGCCTGCAACGTCCCTCATGGTGCCGCCCCTGCAGTCCGAGGCGGACTCGCCGCACCAGGCGGCCCAGTCAATGTTGGACTCCAAGACCGCGGTCGTGTATTTTTGGCCGGAGCAGGGCAGGACGTCCACCGCGGCGACGACGGGCACGGCGCAGCTGGTGGAGTTGGCTCTGTACGCGAGCTCGACCTTCACGGGGCAGCCGGAGAGCTCGGTCAGGTAAACCTTGATCTTGGGGACGAGGTGGCCGGTGAGGGAGGTGGGGTACTGTGGCTGGAGCTCGTTGTACGAGATGGTGCGGATGAAGTACTGGGAGATGTCGCGGGAAGGCGCGGCGACCAACGCTTCGCCGGAGACGGCGGTGGTGGTGGCGGGGACGGTGTACGTGCAGGCCGCGGTGGTCAGGCAGTTCTCGGTCGTGAGCTCCAGGGTGTAGTACGTGACCTGCTGGGTGTTGGCGGTGGCGTCGATGGCGACCCAGTACACGGACGAGCTGAAGCCGCAGCCGGTGGACTTGACCTCGACCAGGTAGTCGGTGGAGGGGTACGGGATGGTGCCGTCCTTGGTCAGGCCGAGCGCGTTGGTGCACGCGGTGGTCTGTGTGTTGTCGTAGGACGGGACGTTGCCCGCGCCGATCTTGACCGCGATGATCTTGCCCTTCTCCTCCGCGTCACCCCTGACGACCCTTGCCCTGACGACCAGGCGGGCCTGGTTGACGGCGTCGGTGAACGTCGGGACCACGACGCGGTACAGCTGCCTGTCGTAGGTCTTGTAGTACAGCCTGCTGCGCGGGAAGACGTCGTAGCCGAAGGTCGGGTCGATGTGGCCGAGCGTGTTCCTCAGGTAGTTGAAGCCCACGACCTGGTTGCACACGGTGGTGTTCACGGCCAGGTTGGTGAAGCCCTGCGCGCCGTAGACGCCGATGGAGTACTTCACCGCGGAGTTCAGGCAGGTGCTGGTGACAGCGACACCCACGAAGTAGTTGTCGACGGACAGGGGGTCGCAGTTCGCGCGGGCGGTGCACAGGTCGTTCACCAGAAGCCTGCAGGTGTCGACGGCGGTGGTGGGCGCGCAGTCACCGGTGGTGTCCACGGTGTTCAGGACGCAGCCCGCGGCGGCCATGGAGCCGCCAGTGAACTTGCCGACGCTGTTCCTCCTGCCGACCTCGCCACGGAAGAGGAAGCCGTTGAGGATGATGCCGGTGGCGCCGGCCTGGACGGAGTAGATGTCGTTGAAGTAGACGCTCAGGTACTGCGTGGTGGCGCGGTCGGTGGTGATCTTGTAGTACTGGTAGTTCCGGGAGTTGCTGGTGTCGTCTTGGGCCAGGCCGGACCTGACGGCGCCGTCCATGTACGCGGTCCACCGGGTCGCGGGGCTGATGTCCAGGACCGGGATGATCTTGGTGTCGTAGCGAGAGCTGAACGAGGCGGTGGTGGTGGTGGCGGCGGTGATGCCCGAGATGATGACGTAGTACATCCCGTTCTCGAACTTGCAGGCCGGGATGACGATCTCGGCGGCGCCGGTGGCGCCCGCGGCGGCGGTGTAGATGCCCTGGTCCGCGGAGTCTGCGGGCAGGGCGCAGTCGTTGGCGCCGGCGGCGCCGTTGAGCGAGGTGTAGAAGATGTTCTGGGTCAGCTTCTGCTGGGGCAGGTCGGAGTCCAGGAGGCTGGTGGAGGCCGGGAAGCCGGTGAACCACAGCGGGGAGATGATGGTCATGGAGCAGGTCGGGCAGTTCGCGATATTGAACACGAAGTGCGTGCCAAAGTTCTCGTAGTCCGCCTCCACGATCAGGTTCTGGACCGCGCCGTTGCAGGTCTTGGTCGGGATGTTGATCAGCGGGAACGGGCACTCCAGGGGCACGTAGAAGAACGGCGCGCAGGTGAGCCTGAACGTCACGGTGTAGGAGAGCTGCGGGTTGCCGACCAGGAAGCCGGTGAGCGACCGGTTCGCAGGTGGGAGGTAGTTGTTCAGGGAGCCCTGGCTGGACTTGAGGCTGAGGAAGTAGTTCCCGCCGGTGTAGGTGCACGTGGTCATGCCGGTGGCGCCGGTGTCGGTCCAGGTGGCGCCGTCGGTGATGAACACGCCGTCACCGAGCTCGTTGCAGTGCCTGCCTGCGGGTCTCCACTCGTCCTTGTTCCTGAAGATCTCGATGCCCTTGGGGTTCACGCAGAGCGCGGTCACGGACACGCCCAGGGAGCACCGTCTGGTCTTGGGTGTGTTCACGATGTACTGAACCCAACGCTCCTCCCAGAACGTGACCGTCTCGGTGAAGCTCGGGGATGTCTCGGTGAGGGTGATGTTGGGGCGACGCGCGGGCGACATCCTCCTGAACTGGATGCGGAACCCGGACGTGAAGTCCTGGCCCTGGCCCACTCTCACCCACCAGACCTGGTTGCCCGGGGTGGCGGTGGAGGCGGAGAACGTGCATGGGTCGGCCTGGATGGAGCAGTAGCCGTTGTAGTGGTCCGTGGAGGTGCCGGTGGTGCAGGACAGGTCAGGGAAGGTGACGGTCTGTCCGGCGGTGCCGGCGAGGGGCAGGGTTGGCTCGCACGCGTCGGACGGCCAGAGTGTGACCTGGACGCCGGTCTGGGCCTCCGTGATGTTCACCTGGAGGTAGTCCTGGTCGGTGAAGCCGGCGGTGCTGATCGGGAAGTAGAACACGTTGTACTTCTGGAGCGCGTTCTGGGTGTTCAGGAAGAAGATGTCGTTGCCGTTGGCCGCGTTGGTGAGGTTGTACGTGTACACGATCGCGCCGTCGGACTCGGCGGTGGGCGCGCCGGTCAACAAGCTGATGGGTGTGGAGCTGTGCACCTTGGTGGTGGGGGTGGGGGTCTTGGCCTCCTGCACCTGGACGCCCACGCTGTACGCAACGCTGCCGTTGTTGTACGTGATGCCGGTCTGGCGCACGGAGAAGTACCAGACCTCGGTCTGCTTGACCGCGGAGGCGCAGACGGAGGACCTGTCGATGAACGTGTCGAGCTGGTTGCCGTTAGTGCCGCAGAAGTTCCTCCAGCACTGGAGACGCAGGGTGTTGTTGGAGTCGCCGGTGATGATGCGCGCGCCGTTGGCGGTGGTGGTCGTGCTGTTCACGCCCGTCACCCTGACGGTCTCGCAGGTCCAGCCCGTGTTGACCTGGCCCAGGCAGTTCGTGCCGGAGAGGCCGGTGAAGGTGGAGGCCTGGTTCGTGGAGCCCGCGAGGAAGCCCTGGTTGATGTTCAGCTCCAGCGCGATGTTGGTCGGCACGTTGGTCAGCGTGACCTGCACCCTCCTCTGCCTCCAGGAGACGAAGGCCTCGTGGTTGGGGAACACGTCCGCCGCACCGAGCACGAACTTGAAGTGCTGGTACATGTTGGTGGTGATGTCCGAGAGCGAGCCCGCGGTGGTGCCGTAGGGCGCGTTGGACCCGGTGATCAGGGCGGAGTAGGCGGTGGGGGAGAGGGTGAGCGCGGTGGTGGCGGTCTGAGCGAAGAACGTCACGGTGACCCTGCCGGAGCCGTCGGTGGTGTTGGGGAACCCGGAGTTGGCACGGATGCCCACGACCCACTCACCGGGCACCAACGAGCCGGAGACCTGGCCAGTCAGCGGGTTGTAGCAGTAGTTCAGCTGGTCAAAGCACTTGTCGAGCGCGCTGGTTGGGGCGCAGCTCGCCACGAAGCCGTAGCACGCGGTGTTGGCGTAGTCAGCGGACACGCCCGCAAGGCAGTTCCTGCCGTACTGCAGGTACACCACGGCGTCGTTGTAGTTCGGGACGGTGATGGCCCTCACCTTCACGGTGTCGTCGGCGGCGAGGCCGAACGTGAACTTGCTGAACACGTACCGGTTGATGTTGACGCCGTTGAAGGAGCCGCCGTTGTACGCGCCCCAGCCGGAGGGCGTGGTGAACACGAACTGGCTGGTGGAGGAGGTGCCGGAGGTGATGCCGACGGACCTGCGCGCGACGCGGACCCTGGCCCTGACAGCGGACGCCACGCCACCGCGCGCGTACACCGTGATCCAGTACGTCCCTGAGAGACAGCATGTCTGCGGCAGGAAGTCGTACGGGTTGGACGGGTTCCAGGTCTGGCAGTACGAGCAGTAGGGGGAGGTCCAGTTGGCGGAGGAGCCGCGGTTGATGCAGTACGTGAGCGCGGCGCCGTTGGTGGACTGGAGCTCGATCCTGTGGTCGGCGTCGGAGTTGGTGGCGATCTCGGTGTCCGCGTTGTACGAGAACTGGGCGTAGGTGTAGGACGTCAGGTTGACGTAGGCGGTGAAGCCCGCTTCGGCAGAGGCGACGGGCTCGACGACCGCGGTGATGGTCTGGGCGCCGGTGCTGACCGCGGTGGGGGGCTGCACGGTGCGCAACTTGATGTCAAAGTTGGTGATCTCGGCGGCGCCGGCGGCGGTGGAGGCCACGATGTAGTACGCGCCCGTGATGGCGGAGGAGCCGCAGTTCACGTTGCACTTGGCGGCGGTCAGGCCGTTGTTGTTGTAGATGCCCTGGTTGTCCGCGAGGACGGAGGCGGGGCAGAGGCAGTCGGTGCCGCAGATCGTGGTCGTGGCGGTGAGCGCGATGCCGGCGGTGGTGGTCCAGGCCATGAAGTACCCGCCCACGGGGATGGTGATGCTGGGCGTGACGAAGAAGTACCTGTGCACAAAGTTGGCCAGGCCGCCGACGATACGGACGGGCACGGTCACGTTGTTGCTCTGCACGGTCTGGGGGCTGACCTTGGCGGTCAGCTCGGTGTAGCCGATCGTGCCGTTCGCGACCACGGCCGAGCTGTACTCGGACAGGGTGACGGAGTCGTAGCTCGCGACACGCGCGCGCACGCCGAAGCTGATCCCGGTCACGTTCAGGTTGATCTGGGGCTCGGTGGACAGCGCCTGGACGGTGAGGTAGTAGGTGCCGGACGTGAACTGGCACGCGCCGAGCTGCAGGGAGCACACGATCTGGGGGTTCTCGGCCAGGAAGGGCGGCGTGGCGGGCTTGATGCTCGTGCAGGACGCGACGGAGCAGCCGGTCGTGGTGATCGTGCTCAGGTCGAACCCGTTGCCGCCGGTGGTGCCCAGGGGCGTGTAGAACAGGGTGCTGCTCGTGATGGGGTCCTCGGTGCGGCGGAAGTAGCTCGGGGGGGAGCCGGAGTAGCCAGGCTGGAGGTACGCGTTCACCACGACGGGCGCGGCCACGTTGGTGGTGGTGGTGATGGCGGTGAGGTCGGCCATCTCGACGTACAGGACCTGGTTGGTGTTGGTGCCGGTGACCTGCACGCGGAAGCTCCTCCACTCGTTGTAGTTCATCCTGACGGGCGGGTTGGACAGAGGGCAGGGCTGCACGTTGTTGCTGAACTTGGCGCAGTTCTGGTTGATGTCCCTTGGGTGAAGGTTGGTGGAGGGCGCGACGACCACGTCCTGGAAGGGCACGACGGTCCTGTACGCGCGCACGGTGAAGCTGATCGGGTCATACGGGAAGTCGATCCCGGACCTCAGCCCGGTGACCTCGACGTACCAGGTCTTGGGCAGGGGCAGGAGGTCGCAGTAGTACAGGTTGTGGATGAACTCGTCCACGTACTGCACCTTGCTGCACGGGCAGACCGGGCCGGCGGTGTTCACGGTGGCCTGGGGGTTGATCAGGTGGGTCCTGATGCGCGGGTTCTTGCCGGTGCCGAGCCTTGGGAGGCAAGACCCGGTCGGGCAGTCCTCGTAGCGTGGGCGGATGCTGTCAACCTCCACGGTCAGGAAGTTGCCGGAGGTGGTGGAGTTCAGGAAGTCGGCCGCGTTGGCGGTGAACGAGTAGTACACGCTCTCGCCGGCGTAGACCAGACCGGTCACGGGCCAGCCGTCCACGAGGTTCAGCGGGATCACGGACACGCCGGACACCTGGACGGTGTACTTGATCGAGATGTCGCCCCAGATGTGCTGGTACCCGATGGCGGGCGCGGCGGACGCGAAGTTGCCGGAGCGGAGGTGGTACCCGGGGGCGTACACCGAGAGCTGCAGGGAGCCGCTGCGAGGCACGTCGCACGGCCTCAGGAAGAACGAGCAGTACTCCCGGTTCTGCCTGAAGTCGGGGTCGTCGTCCGTGTTGATCGTGTCGTCGATCGTGCCGACCTTGGTGCCGACGTAGCTGGTCTTGCAGACCGCCAGGTAGTCGTACACGGCGCAGGTGTAGTCGTCGATGGAGCGCTTGACCGAGTCGCAGTAGTTGTACCTGGGGAAGCCGGCGCGGGTGACGTTGGTGGCGTTGGTCAGCGCGGACGTGTACCAGAAGAAGTACACGTCGTTGTGCTGGTCACGCTCGATGTAGAGCTCGGCCTTGAGGTAGCCCAGGGCGGGGACCTGCGCAAGGTCGTACGAGTAGAAGTTGTACTGGCCCTCCGGGATGCGGTCCGCGCGGGGCACGGCGTTGGTGAGCGCCACGGGCGCCTTGTTCACGATCTGGGTGTACAGCGTGTAGTCGATGAGCTCGTTGATCACGCTGGTGTCGCCCGCGACGGTGGAGGGCGCGGTGGGGACGGGGTCGCCCCACACGCGGAGCACGTAGTCGCCGGGGATGAACTCGCAGGGCTGGATCACGATCGTGCAGTAGCTGAACCAGTCGTTGCCCACGGGGAGCTCGTAGTCAGGGCTGGTGGTCAGCCTGGACTCGGTCGCGACGCACTTGACACCGCAGGTCTGGGTCTCGCCGACCCTGGTCTTCTGGGGCACGCTGTTCCTGTGGAGGTAGAGCTGGACGTTCTCCTTGGGGTCGCCGCGTCCTCCGGGCTTCTTGCCCAGCCCGTGCACGTACTTGATCGTCACGACCAGCGAGTCGTCGGGGCTGGTGTCACGGTACCGGATCACGTACAGCTTGTCCTCGTGCTCGCCATTGTCCAGCACTCTCAGGGAGCCGGTGGTGATGTTGGGGGTGGTGTACCCGACGCTCAGCGTGATCTCGCTCGTGAGCGTGACCGCCTGGATGTACGGGGTCATGGTGTACACGATCGGGCGGTTGTGGTAGCCGGAGGTCCCGCTGACCACGGTGACGTAGTACTTGTTGCTGGGGCAGAGGCACGCGTCCGCGACGAGGTCGACGTACGTCTGGGTCAGGTCGGCCACGTCCGAGATCGAGCCGGTGCCGAAGGAGGTGTAGCAAGGGCAGTTCCCCGCTGGCACGGCGCACTGGATGTACCCGACCACGGTCGAGCCCTTGGTCACGCCTTCGGGCGACTCGGGGTCCGCAAGCCTGACGCGCACGTAGTCGTACAGGACACCCGTGGGGATGTCGAGCCTGTACTGCCACGTCCTGTACGGGGCGGCCTGGGCGGGCGCGTACACCAGCCCGGCGATGTCCGGCCTGAAGACGTACTCGCTGGTCGTGACGCGGTCGAAGATCGGCTGCGCCTGTCTGATGGTCCACTGCGCGGTGTAGCGCACGGGCCTGGCGTACCCGTACTTCTCGGACGAGTGGAGGCCGTACACGGAGAAGTAGTACGGGACGTTCGCCTGCAGGTCGCAGAACTGCCAGTAGAAGCGGCAGAGGTTGTTGAGCGTGTTCGCGGCGGTGGGGTCGAGCTCGTTCTCGCCCTTGCCGCGGGTGGTGCAGGAGCCCTTGAACTCGTAGCAGTTGTCGGTCTGTCTGTTGCTGGTCGTGGCGTCCCTCACGCTGGACCCGGCGAGCTGGCCGTTGTTGTTGTTCGTCCAGTACACCACCACCTCCTCGTCCTCGTGGTCGGTGTAGACCTCGAGCAGGAAGAAGGTCTCGGGGTTGTTCGCGATCGCGGACGTGAACGTGTGCGTGTAGTGGTTGTAGAGCTGCTCGTCCACGCTCGTGATGTGCGTGTACCTGGTGATGTTGTTGGTGGTGTCGCGGTACCAGGTCGAGCCGGCGGCGGACGCGGCGGACGCGATGACCATCGGGCTGTCGTCCCTCACGTCGAAGTGGAGCGCGTAGTCGATGGCCTTCTGTCCGTTCTCCCACCCGGGCTGTGCCTGGGGTGTGATCAGGAGCGGGTTGGCGTACACGGTCACGAAGTAGTCCTCCGCGAACCCGAACTGGAGGTTCCTGGCGGAGGTGGCGTAGCTCGCGCCGTGGAACACGGGCGTGTTGGTGCAGGTCGCGGGCGGCGACAGCCTGGCCGGGCAGTAGTCGTTGCACTGGAACTTGCAGTTCCTGATCACGAGCTTGCAGTAGTCACGCACGACCGGGACCTTGTCCAGGGACCCGGGTTGGTACGTGTTGCACACGAGCCTGAAGGGCGTCGCGTCGCCGCACCACCCGTTGTTTCCGAGTCTCCACTCCTTGCCCTTGGTGACCTCCATCACTGCGGTGCCGTGGTTGATCCCGAACAGAGTGATCACGTAGTACGGGTTCAGGATGCTCGAGTTGCTGGGGATGCCGAATGTGCCGTAGTTTAGCATGTAGTAGTTGTCAAAGGAGGGCCGGGTCGCGGTGACGAGCGCGTTGTCCCCAATCACGCCGGTGTAGATCTTGCCGTTGGCGTCCACGGTGCGGAGCCAGGTCGTGGGCAGGACCTTGTTGGTCTTGGCGACGAAGAACACGGACACGCGGTAGTCCCAGAACGTGGCAGACCCGGGCAACCTGACCGCGATGTAGTACCTGCCTTGCGTGATCGTGCAGCCGTCGAGCAGGAGCGAGACGATGTCGGCGTTGGACGCGATGTTGCCGTTGGTCCTGCACTCCACGTTGTTGGCCAGGGTGGTTGCGTTGAAGCACGTCGCGATGCGGCAGCCAGTGTTGGCCACGTTCAGGAAGGGCCTGTACGCGTTCAAGGTCCAGCCGTTGTTGGTGATGAACGTGCCGGACGCGATGTCCCCAAGGTTCAACGAGATCTCCCAGGAGGCGGCCGAGAACCTGGTCTGGGTGCTGGTGGCGCTGAAGCGCTGCACCACGTTGCGGACGCTGAAGGACAGCACGTCGTCCTTGCTGGCGTAGGCCCAGAAGATACCAGGAGAGGACCCGAAGGGCGCGATGTCGACGTAGAAGTGGTCAAAGCCCTCGTGCAGGACAAAGCCCTGCGCACCATTCTGGTACAACGCTTGGTTGTAGGAGGAGTTGGTGACGCTCCTGAACCACTCGACGGCGGTGAGCGTGTTGTTCAGCGCGAGGGGTCTGATCGTGACCAACCTCTCTGTCAGCTTGACGTCGAACCACACACCAGTGGGCTTCTCTCCGGAGGAGGTCACAACCCTGACCTCGAGAGGCACCTGCGCGCCGTTCAACCCGGGGAAGCCAGAGCAGTAGTAATACACTCTGCAGCTCCTCCCGGTGTTTGAGGGCGGGACGACCAGCTCGTTCGCGGCGTTGATCGTGCACGAGTTGTCCACGACACCCAGCAGGTCGGTGGGTCCGTGACTGGGCTTGAAGGCCGCGGTGTCCGCCTCGGTGGCGTTGGGCTGGCGACGGAAACTGACGAGGATTGTCGACCTGGGGGGTGTGAAGTCATTCTCGCAGCGTGAATCGTTGACGAAGTTGCAACCGTGTGTGATAAAGTCGAGGATAAAAAGGTTGCCAACGACGTCGGATGTGTTCGAGGTGATTACGAGTAAATCGTGCGTTGCATGTTGACATAACGCACAATCGTGCAAGGGGGTGCTCTCTGGTTGAGTAATGTTCCATTGGTCACGTCATTTGAAATGACGAGCTGGTCACCGCTAGGTGGCCGCAGAATACCCCTGTCGAAAGGCCTGGAGAATGTCAGGATGTTTGCATTCGTGCTTGTCTGGCTGCTGACAAAGCCCACCAGGCAGAGGAGGAGGACCAAGCAGTTTACCGTAACCTGCATCATGCCAGAGGTCAGGCAATACACAGATACAGTAAAACTCGGGACAGGAGGGGCCCTCTGCTCCTGTTGCAAAAAGGC
>Ga0170475_114933335_pt1 | contig 12218 bp, 6 predicted proteins | sample Soicark_Litter_5_FD_111474 | JGI IMG/M metagenome (GOLD analysis project Ga0170475, IMG submission 111474) | Avena fatua rhizosphere microbial communities from Hopland, California, USA. Combined Assembly of 48 SPs | reverse complement strand
GCTGCTTCTTCGGATCGACGCTCGCGAGCGGCTTGACCCACGCGCCCGGACCGCGCAAGCGCACCTCGACGATCGCGACGACGCTCTCCTCGCGAACGACGAGGTCGATTTCGAGCCGGCCGACGCGGACGTTCCTTCCGATGACGGCGTGACCGGCGTCGAGGAAGTAGCGGGCGGCCGCCTCTTCGGCGCGAATGCCCAGCTCTCTTCGGAGGAGGGGATCGATCAGGGGCCAGCGGCCGACGGCGTGCCTGCGCACCCGACGGTTCCGTTCGCGCCCGACGAGAAGAAGCCCTTCACCGAGCCGCACTTCGCGCCCGCTTCACCGACGCTCGTCGCCGTGTCTTTCTTCACGCAGTACTGGCCGGCGAGTTGCGGGTCGGAGATGCCGATGTTCTTTCGGATCTCTTTGCACTCGAAACCGTCGGGGCAGTCGCAGTAGTTGAAGTTCGGATCGCGCGGCTGCTCGCTGCCGTCGGCGTTGAGCGGCTCACCGCATCGGCACGAGCAGTAGACGGCCTTGTCGGCGTTGCGGCCGCCGGACTCGTCGCACTGTCCGCATACCGCGGTCGCGACCGGGGTGTCGGTGCCGGGCGCGCAGCATCCCTTGGGCGTGCCGTCGGCGCGCAGGTTCGCGGGATTCGTCCCCGTGCTCGATCCGCCGCCGGAGCCCGACGCGGAAGCGTTCGCAGTCTGGCAGTCGCCCGCGGTATGGCAGACGAAGCTCTTGCATTGGCCGAGGCCGGTGTTCGGATCGACGACGCACTTGTAGCCCTGGTCGGCGGGGCACGAGTCGTTCGCCGGATCGCACGAGCAGAAATGGCCATCGTTTTGGCATGTGAAGCCGGCGGTGCACGCGACGTCCTCGGTGCCGCCGCAGGCGTCTTTCCCCGTGCAGCAGAACGGCGCGAACACGGCGCCCTCGACGCAGGCACCGCCATCCGCGCAACTCGTATCATCGGTTCCCTTGCAGGCGACCGGAGCCGGCTGCCCCAGCGGGCATGTCACGCGGCCCTGGAAGTGATTCACCAGGCAGATTCGGCTCTGGCACTGGAAGGAGCGGGACTCGATGTTGTCCTCGGTCACCTTGAAGCCGCCGAAGAGCGGGTTGTACTCGTCCTCCGGCGTACAGGGATCGCCGATGCCGCCGCTTTGACACGACGTGGGAAGGAAACCGACGGCAGCGAGAGCCGCGACGGCGAAGGCACCAGAGAGAATCTTTCGCATCATTTTGGAGAGCTCCTTCGTCGCGGACGCACGTCCGGGCGAGGCCCACTTCACAGAACGATTCGAGCAACGATTCAGAAAGAATCCGAAAAGCTAATGGCGAAGCCGGCGATGACGCTGGCACGGGTTGGCATGATGAAGAGCCAGCGCAGCGACGCTAATCGAAACGATGCGCGACCGTCAACACGTCCCGCTGACCCGTGCGACTTCCGTCGCACGTCTCAGCTTCGGGGATGAGTGGAACGAAGTGCATGCTTCCATCCATCGACCCGCGAGGGCGCCGACGTTTGGGGCGAAGGCGCTGCTTGACAACCGGCGGAGCGGCTCATTAACATCCGCGCACACCGGCCGGATCTGTATCATATCTATCGATTCTCATTCGTCTTTTTCTTCATGAGATCGAACGGGCTCTTCCCACCTAAGCCCGACGCCGGTCGCGTGTCGAAGCACCCGGGCCCCTCACGGCTCGCTCTCTTCAATCTTGGTTACCGGTCGACGTAACGACGAACGTTGGGACACCAACTACATGCGATGGGCCTCCGAAGCTCTCATCTCGATAGAGAGAGCCATCTCGATAGAGAGAGCGGGCCACTCGTGAGATGCTCCAGTGGCGCGGGGCGAACCCGCAGCGAGGGATGACGATGCGCAGCAGAAAGTTGGGCAGAACACTCGCGAGTCTCGGCGTGGCCGGCGTGTTGGCGGCGGTGATCGCCGCGCTCCCCGGTTCGAGCACCGTCTACGGGCAACCGAAGCCCGGCTCGTCCGGCAAACCTGCGTCGACGGCGAAGCCCGGCTCGAGCGGCAGGCCGAACGCGGGCAAAGGTGGAAGCGGAGGCGTCATCGATCTCGATGCCGACTCCAACGGCGGCAGCCAGCCGCCCGACGAGGTCGCGACCCCGGGCCAGCCGACCGAAGAAGCCGCGCAGTCGAAGCGCCTCTTCGACGCCGGCAAGTGGAGCCAGGCCGCGCTCGCCCTGAAGAAGGTGACGAGCGGCGAGACCGGCGACGACGAAGGCAACAAGCAGATCGCGCAGTTCGAGCTCGCGATCTCGCTCTACAACATGAAGTTCTATCAGGCGAGCTACGGCATCTTCAGCGAGATCGCGGTCAAGCCGAACCACCAGAAGTTCAAGGAGACGCTCCTCTGGTTGGCCCGCCTCGCGACGCAGCTTCCCGAGCCGGCCAACATCGTCGAGCGCGTCGGCAAGTACGACGCGTCGATGATCGACACGTTCAACAACGCGCAGCAGCGGCCTCTCTACTGGCAGCTCAACTACCTTCTCGGCCGCTACAAGTACAACGCGCGCGACTACGACACCGCCCTCGAGCTCTTCGCGAAGGTCGACAAGGCGAGCCCTTATTACGTGCAAGCGAAGTTCTTCAGCGGCATCTCCTACGTGCAGCAGCGAAAGAGCGTCCCGGCCGTCACGGCGTTCCAAGACATCGAGAAGGCGCTCGACGAGGGCGTCGAGGGCGTCGAAGACAAGGCGCGCATGCGCGACCTCGCGTACCTGTCGATGGCTCGCACCTATTACTCTGCGTCCGTTCGCCTCGACGACGCGGGCCAGCCGAAGATCGACGAGAAGAAACTCTCGGCCGCGGTCAAGTACTGGAACCGCGTCGACATCTCGAGCGAGTACTGGCTCGACGCGCTCTTCGAAGAGTCGTGGGCCTACTTCATGGCCGGCGATTATCCGCACGCGCTCGGCAACATCCACACGCTCGAGTCGCCCTACTTCCCGAACTCGTTCTATCCCGAAGCCGACATTCTGAAGGGCGTCATCTACTTCACGATCTGCCAGTACGAAGACGCGACGACGATCACGGCGCGCATGAAGCTCAAGTACGAGCCGATCAAGAAGCAGCTCCAGGACATCCTCGACAAATACAGCGGCGACAACGGTGACGAGCAGTTCTTCGAGTTCCTGAAGAAGGTCCGCGAAGGCAAGGCCGACCTCTCGCCCGAGATCAAGCCCATCGTCGAGAACGCGCTCTCGGATCGCCAGCTCCTCCGCAACATCGAGTACGTGAAGGTCCTCGACAAGGAGCGCGATCTCTTCAAGTCGCAAGACGCGGGCTTCAAGAGCAGCGACCTCGGCAACGACATCACCGACGCCCTCGACCTCGCGCGCGAAGTCGCCATCCGAAAGGCCGGCACGCTCGCTCGCGATCGTTATCAGAGGTACGTCGACGAGCTCTCCGAGCACCTTCGAAACGCACAAAAGATCCTCATCGACGTCACGAACGCCGAACGCGGCAAGATCGAGGACGAGGTCGCGAAGGGCCGCTTGTCGAAAGAAGAGACGGACATCTACGGCGTCGTCGAACAGGACGACGAGCACGAGCTCTGGCCATTCGACGGCGAGTATTGGCGCGACGAGCTCGGGTTTTACAGGCAGGTGGTCGAGTCGAAGTGCAAGAAGTGATGGCGGAAGGCGCGCTCTCCCGATTCGGGTGAGCGCGCTTCTCCGTGGGGACCTTCGAGCGCGAGAAGACGCGAAAGTTATCCCGCGCCGACGCGGGCAGATCCAAGGCCCTCTCTCCAACAACGTCTGAGGGGACGGAGACGAATGATGAAGCAGTCGAAGCTTGCAAAGAAGTCAGCCGTGCGAGCGGCGATCTTGGCGATCGCGGTCGCGTCCGGTGTGTTCGCCGCCGACTCCGCCGGCGCTGCCGAGAAGTGCATCTCGGCGCCGGCCGAGGCCGCGCTGAGCGAATGCCCGCAGGGCGCCATCGCGACGAGCGCCCCCAGCAAGAAGCCCGAGGTGAGCTTCAAGGCGCCGCCTCCCGACCGCCTGAAGGTCACGAAGGACGACAAGAAGGTCGAGAACCCGAGCGACTCCATGAACGCCGCCCAGCGCAACGAGCGGCTCCAGAAGATGGAGAAGAAGTCTCGCCAGCTGCTCGTGACCGAGATCCAGGGTCTCGAGTCTCTCTTCGGCGACACGAAGAAGAACGCGCCCGATCGGCCGAAGCTCGCGAGGCGCCTCGCCGAGGGTTACGTCGAGCTCGAGTCCGCGGCGACGCGCGACGCGACCGAGGGCGACATTGCCGCCGACGACGCGAAGAAGAAGGGCAACTCGCAGGGCGTGACCGACGCGCAAGACGCGGCGAAGACCGCGCGTCAGGTGCTCGAGGCGGCCCGCAAGAGCGCGATCAAGTACTACACGCTCCTCAAGAACGACTACCCGAACTACTGCCTCCAGCCGAACGACGCAGACCCGTCGAAGTCGCAGGGCTGCGGTGACGAGGTCCTCTACTACCTCGCCTACGAGTACGAGCAGGCGAAGGACTACGACAAGGCCCGCAAGGTCTACCTCGAGCTCATCCAGAACTGGGCGAAGTCGAAGTACATCCCGAACGCGTACTTCGCGTTCGGCGAGCTCTTCTTCCAGGATGCGCAGAGCGATCCGAGCAAGTGGTCGTTCGCCGAGCAGTCGTACAACGAGGTCATCAAGTACCCGGCGCCGGAGAACAAGCTCTTCGGCGCCGCGCACTACAAGCTCGGGTACGTCTACTGGAACGAAGGCGACTTCGCGAAGGCGATGACCTCGTTCAAGAACGTCATCGACTACGGCAACCAGTTCTCGACATTGCCGAACGCGCCTCAGCTCCAGACGAACGCGCGCCGCGACATCATCCCGGTCTACGCGCTCTCGGGCGATCCGAAAAAGGCCTATACGTTCTTCCACCCGCTGTCCGGCGACGCGGCGCAGGCGAACGACAAGACCTACAAGATGATGGATGACCTCGGTCTCAACTACCTCGATACCGGTCACTATCAGGAGGCGATCGATCTCTACACCGACCTGATGACCAAGGACAAAGGCAACAAGTGGTGCGAGTACCAGGGCCACATCAGCGAGGCGACGCTCGCGTTGAAGACGAGCGACAAGAAGGCTGCCGTCGCGCAGCTCGACAAGCAGGTCCAGGTCTATAAAGACTTCAACAAGGGGAATTACCCGGCCGACGCGAAGACGAAGTGCGGCAACACGACCGCCGACCTCGAAGCCGAGACGGCCATGTCGTGGCATCTCGAGGCAGTCGGCTCGAACGGCGTTCGCGGCACTGGCGACCCGAACACGATGAAGCTCGCCGCTGATCTCTACGAGAACATCACGACGAACTTCACCTCCGCCGACTTCGCGAACTTCACGTTCCCGCGCATCGTGAAGGAAGACTGGCCGAGCTTGATGAAGATCAAGTACGCGATGGCCGATCTCCTCTACTTCCAGAAAGATTGGAAGCGCTGCGGACCGGCGTTCGACTCCGTCGTCGCCGAGGACCCGAAGGGCTCTCAAGCGGCCGAAGCCGCCTTCGCCTCCGTGCTCTGCTACCAGAACATCTACCAAGAGGCGCACAAGAACGGCGAGGACAAGAAGGGCAGCGGCAACCTGCCCGGCGGTGACGACAAGAAGGGCAAGCCCGGCGTGAGCGACAACGCGAAGTTCGCTCCCAAGCCCTTCGACGACAACCAGAAGGGCATGCTCACCGCGTTCAACCGCTACGTCTGCTACATCAAGCCCGACGAGAAGAGCACGAAGGAAGCGAAGACGCAGTACGCCGAGGTGAAGTTCGCCCGGGCCCGCACCTACTTCGAGAACCAGCACTGGGAAGAGGCGGCGCTCGGCTTCCGCGACGTCGCGCTGAACTACTCGGACGAAGAGGTCGGCATCTTCGCCTCGCAGCTCTACCTCGAGTCGGTGAACGTGCTCGGCGAGCACTCCGATCCGAAGCGCCCGCAGTGCTTCGAAGACATGGCGAACGACGTCCCGCAGTTCATCAAGCTTTACTGCGAGGGCAACAAGAAGACCCAAAACGAAGACCAGTGCACGATCCTCTTCCGCATCCAGCGCGACATCGAGCGCCTCGCGGCCGAGAAGATCTTCGAGGCGGCCAACGCGCACATCGGCACGGCCGAGTCGCTCGAGCAGTTCCGCACCGCGGGTCAGCGCTACCTCGACCTCTGGGAGAAATACGGCAAGGAGCCTTGCCAGAAGGCGAAGAAGGCGACCGACGAGGGCTGCGCCCGCAACGACGAGGTCCTCTCGAACGCTGCCGAAGCCTTCCAGGCGGCCCGCCTCGTCATGAAGGCGGTCACCGTTCGCAAGATCCTGATCGATCCCCAGTACCACCTCAACGACACCGATCTCGCGAAGAAGTCGGTCTACAAGATCGGCGCGAACTTCCAGGCCATCGCGGTCTATGACGAAGCGGCCAAGTGGTACGAGCGCTTCGCAGACGAGAACCCGAAGATCGACGAGATCGACAAGGATCATCCCGAGAAGTCGGTCTCCGCATCGACCGCGCTCTCCGACGCGACGGTTCTGCGCCTCGGCCTCGGTCAAGAAGATCAGGCGATCAAAGACGCCGACAACTTCAATAAGAACTATGGGCAGGCCAAGCCGAAGGAGACCGCGCAGGTCGGCTTCGCGATCGGCGCCCACTACGCCGACAAGGAAGACTGGGACAGCGCTCGCAAGCGTCTCTCCGGCACGATGCCGCAGATCGATCGCAACGCGACGCTCGACGTCCAGATCCAGGCGCACGCGCTGATGGGTCAGGTCTACTCGAAGATCGGCAACAACCTGCAGGCGCGGTCGGAGTACGACAAGGTCCGGGGCATGTGGAAGAACCCCGACGACATGATCGCCAAGCTGAACGCGATCGGCGGGGCCGACGAGCCGCAGGACGTGAAGATTCGCCGCATCGGCAAGGTGCTGACTTCGGTCGGCGAGGCGCTCTTCTTCTTCGCCGAAGAGAAGCGCGCTGCGGTCGACAAGATCATCTTCCCCGAGTACCACGGCAGCGGTGACCGCGACGACGTCCTCAAGTTCGTCAAGGGCAAGGTCAAGGAGTGGATCGACAAGAAGCAGCCCGCGATCAAGGACGCCGAGGCCGAGTACCTCAAGATCGTGAACCTGCAGCCGGCGCCGCCTCCGCGCTGGGTCATCGCAGCCGGCTCGCGCGTCGGTCAGATGAAGGGTAAGTTCGTCGCCGAATTCCGCGCCGCTCCGATCCCGAAAGAGTGGATGCAGAACGGTCCGAGCCCGATCCCGGATCTCAACTGGGAAGACATCCGCGGCGCGTACTACGACTCGCTCGACGGAGCTTCCGAGCCGATCAAGCAAGAGGCGAAGGCGGCGTACGTCACCTGCCTCAAGTACTCGGTCGACTACCAGTACTTCGACGAGTACTCGCGCACCTGCGAGAAGTGGCTCTCGAAGAACTACCCCGCGGAATACCACCTCATCGACGAGTTCCGTGGCTCTCCGAACCGCGTCGGATCAGGTCTGCAAGAGCGCCCGCAGATCCTGAACCCGGACAACACGCCGGTCGTCGACGTGGCGCCTCCGCAGCCGGACAAGCCCGCGGGCGATTCGAAGCCGGCCGAGAAGGGCGCCGACGCCAAGCCGGCTGACACCAAGACCGCGGCCCCGGCGAACCCGGCGCCCGCGAAGAACGCTGATCCCCTCAACAACGCGAAGAGGAACTGAGCCATGCGACCCTTGAAGACGACACTCCGAAGCTTGGTTTGGCGTACGGGCCCGCTGCTCATTCTTTTGGGCGTCTCGAGCGCCGCAGCGGTCGCGTGCAGCAGCAACCCCGACGCGCACAACACGAGCGGCGGAGGGGCGAACTCTCCGCTTCCCAAGGAAATCCAGGAGAAGGTCGACGCGGGCACGAAGCTCGTCCAAGACAACGACAAGGCCAACTCCTGGGATCCCGCGAAGTGCGAAGAGGTCGCGCAGACCTTCCTCAAGGCCAACGACACGAGCGACAAGTTCCTCGCGTTCGCGGTCTACAACGCGGGCGTCGCGTATCAGCGCTGCGCCAGCATCGATCCGGCGAGCAAGCAGAAGGCGATCGATCAGTACAAGAAGGTCCTCGACAAGGATCCGAAGTTCCACCGCGCCCGTGTGCAGCTCGCGCTCTTCGCCTTCGCCGACTCGAACGAGACCGCGATCGATCCGGCCATCACCGAGCTCGATCAGGCGGTGCATGACAGCGAGTACCAGAACACCGAGGCCCTCGTGAACCTCTCGCGTCTACAGATGCGCCGGGGCAACAAGAACAAGGACTCGAAGGGCAACGACGACTACGAGAACGCGAAGCTCAACCTGCAGCGCGCGCTCGCGGTCGACGACGCGTACATGCCCGCGTTCAACCAGCTCGCGATCTATTATCTCGAGAGCGCGAAGCGCCAGGCTGGCAGGACGAACTCGAAGTTCGAGAAGGCCGGCTCGAAGTCGTCAAAGGTCGATACCCAGGCCCTCGACCTCGCGCTCCTCGTGACCTCACAGGCCATCCGCAAGAACGCGGGCTTCGCCCCGACGTTCAACACCGCCGGCCTCATCTTCGTGCAGCAGGGCAACTTGAACAAGGCGGTCGAGTCCTTCGGGACGGCTCGAAAGCTCGACCCGTCGTTCTTCGAAGCCCACATGAACTACGCGGCCGTCAACATGAAGTTCCGCGGGTTCGCGCAGGCCGAGCAGGCGTACCGCGACGCGCTCAAGATCAAGCCAGGCGATTACGACGCCCACCTCGGGCTCGCGCTCGCGCTGCGCGGCGAGATCAACGACACGAACTTCACGCAGAAGCTCACCGAGGCCGAGTCGGAGATCGAAGCCGCGAAGAAGATCGACGATAAGCGGCCGGAGGCCTACTACAACCAGGGCGTCCTCACGCAGGAGTTCAAGGCGAAGTCGGGCGACCAGAAGTCGAACGACGCGCTCCAGGCGGCGATCACGCTCTACAAGGGCTTTGTCGACCGCGCGAACGGCAAGCCCGAGTTCGCGACGGCCATCGACGACATCAACGCGACGTCGTCGAAGCCCGACAAGGACTGCATGGGGCCGAAGGCGAAGGAAGATCACGCCTGCAAGCAGGGCAAGATCCAGATCATCAATCAGATCATCACCTTCAACAACGCGTCCGAGGCCGCCCGGAAGAAGGCAGCCGAAGATGCGAAGCAGCAGCAAGCCATGGACGAGGCCGCCGGCGCCGGGCAAGAGGGTGGGGCCACGCCGGCACCCAACCCCTGAAGAGATTTCGGTTCCAATCGTTTCCGAGCCTCCCGCGTCTTCCGAACGACGAGGGGGGCTCGGTCGTTTTGGGGCAAGGTCCCCGAAAGGAGACCGAAAAAGGAAGGCAAAAGGCCGCTGGAATCAGGGATCAAAGGCCGAGCGGATGGATCCTTGGGTCACCGGCCACCTTTTTTGGAAGGTCGCGGGAACCTTGGGGACTTAGCGATGTCGGTATGCCAGGTTCGATTCGACACCGAACCGACCTCGTTCCGGTTTCCTCGGCGTTTCGTGAGGTTTGAGAGTGGTTGGGTTTGACCAGGAAGTTCATTGCACGTTAGGCTCGTTCTTCCAGCGTGAACTCGTTTTCGGCGCTCGCCACAATGGTGGCGACGCTGGTCCTACGCACTCGGCACAGCTTCGCCGACGTGCGAAGTCGAGGAGGTCTCAGATGAAAACCCGAACGGTGGTCGGCCTCGTGGCAGCATCATGTGCGCTTCTCATCAGCTCCGTCGCGTACGCGCAGGACACGGGTCCGAGCGTCAAGACGAGCGACACGGAGGGCGGCTACGGTTACGAGTTCTCGGATGATCCGCTCAACGCTGGTGGCTTCGGCCCCGGCGATGCGACCATCCGCGTTCGTCCCGGGCCGGTGCGCGCGACCCTCATTCGACCGCGGACGTCGTTCGTCCCGGAGATGCTGAAATCGGTCGAGAATCTTTGAGCTTCGTGCCTCGACCCATCTTCACCGAGATGGCGAGGCTCGAAGAGGCGTTCGCGAGTATGCGGAAGGCGAAGCTCGAAATCGGGCGCGTCGCTGACCGACCAGGAAGGGCTGGATGACGATGGAAGGGAAGCAGAAAGTCGCGCTCACGTTCGGGCTCTACCAGAACGATCAGCTCGTGCGACGGGAAACCGTCTCACAAGACATCGTGAAGGTGGGCAAGGACGCGAAGAGCCATCTCCGCGTCGAGGACGAGCAAGCCTCCCGCATGCACGCTGTCATCGAGGTCGCGAGCCCCGAAGACATCACGCTGATCGATCTGGGCAACGAGCCCGGAACGCTCGTGAACGGCGCTCGCGTCAACAAGTGCAAGATCTCTGTCGGCGATCAAATCCAGATCGGCTCGACGAAGATCACGCTCGAGAAGGCCGAGCCACTCGCGGTGGCGGCGCCGGCCGGCGCGCCTGTCCCCGCTCCGACTGCGGCTGCGGCACCCGCTGCGGCTTCGCCTTTCGGTGCGCCCGGAGCGACCGCGCCGTTCGCAGCTGCACCCGCGGCGACAGCACCTGCCGCGACGAATCCGTTCGGCGGCGGTAATCCCTTCGGCGCGGCTGCTGCGAACCCGTTCGCCGCGGCGGCCGATCCGTTCGGCATCGCGAGCCCATTCGCACCGGAACCTCCTCCGGACGAGGTCGCACACGACGCTCCCGAAGGCTCGTACACCTACTCGATGCTGAAGAGCGGCCCGGCCGTTCCCGAGGCAGAGGTCGAGAGCCCTGCCACGGCCGTCGAGGTGATGGTCACGTGGGATCAATCGGTCCTCCACGTCGCGCACCTCACGCCGCCGCGTCCGTTCTACGTCGGTGAAGAGATGTGCGACTACTTCGTGCCGACCGAGAAGCTCGGCACGACGCGAGCGCCGATCGTTCTCGCCGATCCGTCGAGGGTCTACGTCGTCCTCCTTCCGTGGGCGACCGGCACCATCGAGACGAACGGTCAGAAGATGACCCTTCAAGAGGCAATCCAAGGCGGCATGGCCCAGCCGTGCGCCGAGCTCTCCGGCGCGATGCAGATGCCGCTCCCAGCTGGCGCGAAGGCGAAGATCGTCCTCGAGAACGGTCTCACGTTCCAGGTCTCGACGGTCAACGCGGGACGCGCCCTCGCGGGGCACTTCGCTCTGTCCGGCATCGCGATGGCTTACGTCGCGCTGTCGGCGATCGTTCACGGCGGTCTCCTCGCCGCGATGTTCTTCTTCATGCCTGCCCTGAACTCGGCCGACGATGGCGAGATGAACGCCGATCAGCAGGCGATGCTCAAGCAGATGATGAGCGCCTACGCCGACAAGGAGCAGGAAGAGCAGAAGACCGAAGAGGTCACCGAGGCGAAGCCCGACGAGAAAGAGGGCGGCACGGGCACTCGCGCGAAGGGCGAAGAAGGTTCGATGGGTAACCCGTCGAGCCACGCCACGAACATGAAGTACGGCGTCAAGGGGCCGCAAGACAACCCGGACCCGCACATCGCGCGTCAGGCGGCTCTCCAAGACGCTCGTGAGTTCGGCATGATCGGCCTCCTCAACACCGGCGCGGGCGGCGATCCTGATTCGCCGACGGCGGTCTGGGGTCGCGACGACTCGCTCGGCAACGATCCGCTGAGCGCCCGCGGCAACATGTGGGGTGATGCGATCGGTGATTCGTTCGGTGCCGGCGGCCTCGGCCTCTCCGGTATCGGCGAAGGTGGCGGCGGTCGCGGCGAGGGCATCGGCCTCGGCTCGATCGGTACCATCGGTCACGGCTCGGGTATGGGCACCGGCGACGGTATGGGCAACGGCAACGGTCGGCTCTCCGGCTCGCACCGCTCGAAGCCGCCGCAGGTCCGTATGGGCGCGACGAGCGTCAGCGGCCGCCTCCCCCCCGAGGTCATCCAGCGCATCGTCCGCATGAACTACGGTCGCTTCCGTCTCTGTTACGAGAATGCGTTGAAGGGCAACCCGAACCTCCAGGGCACCGTGACGGTCAGCTTCACCATCGGCGTCGACGGCTCGGTCTCGAGCGTCGGTGGCGGCGGTCTCGGCGAGGTCGGTAGCTGCGTCGTCCGATCGTTCGGTGGTCTCTCGTTCCCGCAGCCGGAAGGCGGCGTCGTCAACGTGACCTACCCGATCGCGTTCAGCCCAGGCACCTGACGGGCAAGACAGCCTGATCCGGCGTTCGGCCGGTTCGGTCCACGAAGGCGGAAGAGCTCGGCTC
>Ga0170475_107941255_pt1 | contig 12222 bp, 11 predicted proteins | sample Soicark_Litter_5_FD_111474 | JGI IMG/M metagenome (GOLD analysis project Ga0170475, IMG submission 111474) | Avena fatua rhizosphere microbial communities from Hopland, California, USA. Combined Assembly of 48 SPs | reverse complement strand
CTCGAAAAAGGTGCTTTGAACGACGTCCTCCGCGTCCTCGATCTTCCTGACATAGCGCTGCACAAAGCGCAGCAGATGAACCCGATGCTGGGAAAACAGCTTTTCGATATCAAGCGACTGAGGTGCGCTAACGACAGTTGCGCTGATCTCTTCTGGAGTAATGGCCTCGTTTGATGCGATAACTGTATTCATCATGGCTGTCCCCTTGGCGAGTCGATTATTTATATTCATGAATCGGGTGGATCGTGGTTGTTGTCCATTATTTTTGCCGTTGATTAGAAGTTAGCATTTAAAAAAGAATGCTCACTGAATTGGTGAGCAATGGTGAGACATTCAAACATGTTGAGAAATTTACTGAGCAATCATCTGCGACTCGCGGAACTGAACAGTAAAAGCAGCTCACCAATCTATGTAACAAGAACGAAAAAGAGGAGGGAAATTTTGAGGAATGCATGTGCTGAAGGCGGCGGAGAAAAGGCTATGCATGCCGCGCCATCCAAGGCACCTCAAAAATCCTGCTGCCGTTTTATACATTTCACTTCAAGCGCGAATTCGAATTCATTAGTACCGGGAAAAATGCTCGCGCCAAGTGGAACTCGATCATCAAATTTATAACCTATCCTTATATGGGTGTGTTTTTGGGAGTTCACATGCTTGAATTGAGAATATTGAATGGGCTGCATCGAGGCGCAACACTTCCCCTTGATGAGAAACCGCAGGTGTTTGGCGCCAGCGAGGATGCAGACGTGGTCCTCGTGGATGAGGGAATCGAACAGCGGCACGCCACGTTGACTCGTACCAAGGACGGGTGGCTGCTGTCGGCCGGAGAGGGTCAAGTATATACAGCTGACAGCAACCGCCCACAGACGATAGTCGATCTCAAGGCAGGCGACTTCGCGCGCATCGGTGATATCTGGATGACCATTGTTAAAGAAGGTGCGCCATGGGAAAACCCGCCGGCGGAACCGATTGACGTGGATTTGGATGATGAGATAGTCGATCCACCGCATGAAAGCGAGGGTGACACAACCGAGGAAGACACCGGTGATACAAGCCCCAGCACTCCTGAGCAAAACGCCGTACCCGATGAAAAAGACGATGACCTCCCACCCGTCAAGTCGCCAACCTCCAAGCGTCGCATGCTCGTACCGGTGCTCCTCATCGCTGCTCTCTGCGCAGCTGGCGTCTATACATTTTCCACGGGTATGCCAAAACAGGCGGCGCCAGGCATTGCTGACGCACACACCAAGATCGAATCGCCATCCGCAATGAATACGGCGCAGAACTCTGCAAAGTCCGAAAAACAAGGGACGCTTCTTGGGCAAGACGAATTGCGCGCCCTCTTGCGAAAACGCCTTGCTGACGCAGAATTGCTTAAGCGCTTCGACCTCAACCTGGAGGACCACAACTGGTCGCTGCGGGCGACACTGGATGCCGAGGAGACCGCGAGATTCGAACGCATACTGAAGGCGTTCATTGCCAAATATGAAATTACATTCCCAGTGCGCGCCACTGTCGGAGGCGGCGAAGAGATGTTACCCTTCACAATAAAACAAGTCATCTCAGGAGCGAACGCCAGCGTAGTGACAAGCGAAGGGTACCGGCTTTACATAGGAGATGTTTATCGAGGCGTACGCGTCGCTGCAATTCAGGATTCCCGCCTTACGTTCATAGGTAAGCGAAAAGTCGAGGTGAACTGGTGAAAAACATGTGCGACTTCAATACGGCGACGCAAGAGGCGCTGGAAAAGGTCCGGCTTCAGGCACCTCTATGGCTGCAGCATCTGCCTGGCAAACCGGGCCTGACCAGCTTGGGCAAAGTGTCACAGGTGCTAGGCACCTTGGTTGAAGCGCAGATGCCCTTCGCCGAAATCGGGGAGTTGTGCCATCTCCTCAATCCGGCGCAGCGGGGAAAGCCCATGTTGGCCGAAGTGGTCGGATTCAGCGGCACGGCTGCCATCCTGTCGGCCCTCAGCCCGCTGGAAGGCGTGTCCAATCGCACCATGATCGAACCGCTGCGCCGCTCCCATTCGGTGGAGGCCGGAGATCACCTCTTGGGATGCGTACTCGACGGTTTCGGAAAGCCGTATTATCGCGCGCCGGCTGCAACTGACTGCGTGGAAACCTGGCGCACTAGCGTGCCAGTGATACGAGATGCGCCAAACGCGACCACGCGACCACGTATCACGCAAGCTCTGCCGACAGGCATTCGCGCAATCGACAGCTTGCTGACGATGGGCCTGGGCCAGCGCATCGGTGTATTTGCAGGACCTGGTTGCGGAAAAACAACATTGATGGCTGCTATCGCCCGGGGCTGTCCGGCTGATGTGATCGTGTTCGGTCTGATCGGCGAACGCGGTCGGGAGCTCAATGAATTCCTGGAACACGAGCTGGATGCGAACCTCGTAAAGAAATCCATCGTAGTGTGCGCTACGTCGGACCGCACTTCCATGGAGAGAGCGCGAGCCGCTTTCACCGCAACCGCCATTGCCGAAGCTTTTCGCGCGCGCGGTAAAAACGTACTGCTACTCATCGACTCATTGACGCGATTCGCACGGGCGCAACGTGAAATCGGATTGGCCGCGGGCGAGCCGCCCGCGCGCGGCGGTTTCACACCTTCCGTCTATACCATGCTGCCCCGCCTTATCGAACGAACCGGTTGCACACCGGAGGGTTCGATTACCGCGATGTACACCGTATTGGTCGACGGAGAGCAAGCGTCCGACCCGATCGGCGACGAGGCAAAATCGCTGCTTGATGGTCATATCGTGCTCACCCGAAAATTGGCGGAGCAAGGCCACTATCCAGCCATCGACATACTACCCAGCATCAGTCGTGTGATGAGCAATATCACCGAACCTGCACACCGCCAAGCGGCGTCGCACTTTCGTGAATTATTGACGCGTTACCAGGAGATGGAACTCCTGATACGTTTGGGAGAATACAAGTCAGGCACAGATCCGCTGGCTGATCGCGCAGTGGCGCTGAGAAAAGACCAGATGAACTTCTTGCGCCAGGATACGCGCCGTTCATCGTCATTTTCGGAAACGCTTAACCAACTCAAGGCACTGTCGAAATGAACATGCGCTCTTCTCAGCATGGTTTCGGCAAATCTCGCTCGCAGCGGGAAGTGATTGATATCCCGGAAGCGATACCAAAGGACAAAAGCCTCGACAAGCTGATCGCCCTGCGCAAGCAACGTCTCCAGCGCCTTGAGCGTGAGCGGGATGCTGCGCGAGAAACATGGCGTTCCGACCGGAGGAACTTGCGGGAGGAAAAACAGCACTGGCGCATGGCCGTGGAAGCAGCAAAAGAATATTGGAAAGCAGCTCGCGCCGAGTTTTTTACAATGGCAACGACGAGCGGCCAGTTCCGCAAGGCCAAAGCAATCTATGAACGAATGAAAATAGAGGCGGAGGAGGTGCATCTTGAATGTCGCACCATTGCTTCGCGCTGCAAGGAAAGTCGTGCGTTTTTTTTCAATGCGCGCAAAGTCGCTGTCGAAGCAAATCGAAATCATGAAAGACTCAACATCTTGCGAGACGAAATACGATCTCTTCAGGTTATAACCGAGTTATGAAATTGGGGGCGATATGATGAATCCGACAACCAGCACGACCGATGCCAACCCGACAAGCCTCGAGCCCGAGGACAAACGGCGCGCTGACATCCAGGAGAGCAATCCGGGAGAGCTCCGCGCCTGGCGGAGACGATATGCAGCAAATATGAATCAGGTGAATATGGACCTTGATAATTCACTTCACTCGAGCACTCTGTCAGTAGCTCAGCGTAACGAGCAACAGGGCACAGTCACCATCCCTGACGCAAACACAACTGGACATCCAGATTGCCCCTCGGCTATGCTAAGTGCCATGCGGGCTCGTGAATCGTTCGACACCGATGCTACATCCACGGTAAGCAAAGCCCGCATGCGTGAACGCGTGAATATGGATGGAGAGCCCATGATTGACATGCCGAATGATCAACTTTTGCACGCCAAGGGTCAGGCACCCTTGCAGCCGGAAGCCCCAATCGCTTCCGGCCCGCAGGAGGACGTACACGATCCTTTAGCGCTATGCGACGATCTCGCCGCTGCGGCTCAGGACGATGGCGTATTTGAATTGATTTTCCCGAGTGGCCAAACCCTGGGCGTTGCGATCAACTCACAGCCTTCAAAAACCGATTTTTTGCTTAGCCCGTCAAGTAGCGCTCTTGGGGGTTGGCTGCGGGAGCAAAAAAAGGAACTGGCAAACAATCTTGAACGACGCATGCAAAAGAATATAAATATTACGGTGCTTTAGTTTAGTAGCCTGCGTTTTACAAATTAATTTGGCGGCGGAAGTCGAAAACGAGGAGGCAGCGCGAAACCCGCCCGGCGAGGCGACATAAGTATCGAGCAATGATGAACGACTGGTTCGATGACAGGATTTTTACGGAAAAGTCGACCGCACTAGTGGTTCTTACGTGGCGTGGCAATTCAGCGTAGTTCTACCTTGTATTTGTGGGTAGAGAAGATTGCTGCAAATAGACTGTTGTTCTTATCGAAGATAGCATATGCCAGAGACCGAATACCTTTCAGTTGCCCCGGATGCCGGTGACTTTCCTGCCGAAGCGCCACGCTCCCCTTTCACCAGTGCCAAGGGGGTTCCACCGGTTTATCCAGTCGTGTCGCCTGTAGAAGCGGACTTGACGCGCAGGATAGGACGTGGACGCACCTTCGCGCTGCCCTCCCCCAATAAAAACATGTCATTAAGCCTGCAGTTGCCAGGCAACGACCCGATAGACTGGTCCGGCATGCTTTCATTGGCGGGCCCATTCGGATCAATCGATCTGGCGCAAGGCTCGCGCTTGATGCGCACAATCACCAGCATCGATCTTGACTCTGAGCTGAATGCGGATAAAGACCGCTGGGCCTGGATGCAGGCAGCCGTTGTCGGACGGCTTGCAGGCACGCCCTTCGCGTCCACGGAGCGCTTGTCGCCGAAGCCGTTGACTGACAAGGCGAACATTTTCCCCATGCGTGTTGTATTACAGAGCCGCGACCATGCTTTTGTGACGTATGGCCGAGCCAGCGCGTCGACATGGATCAAGCTGCTGCTGGAAACGGCATCGAAGAAGGAAAGACTGCCTCAATCCGAATGTTTGGATTTGCCAATCGATATTGCGGTACGCATCGCTCATCATGAACTGCCGGCCGGCGCGCTGAAAACTATCGGCATTGGTGACATGATTTTGCCGCTCAATGCCGCATTCACGTGCAATGGTGAAGGTTACCTGCATATCGGATGCAAACGCCTGCGCGTGCGTTTTGGACCACCAAGTATTCTTGAAGTCACTGCCCTGGAGACAAAAATGGAAACTGGAGACACAATGGAAAACATGAAGAATCAGGCCATTGAAAACGATGTCGCAGCACAAGCAAGCGGTCATCCCGATAAAGCTGACGAGACATTGAACAGCGTGCCGGTGCGAATGGATTTCGAGCTAGGCCGTCTGAACATGTCACTGGGAGATCTGCGAGCGGTCGGTGTCGGGACGGTGATGACTCTCGTGGACGGATCTCCTCATGCGGTAACGATTCGCGTGTCGGGCAAGACAATGGGGCGCGGCGAAATTGTCGATATCGGTGGAAAGCTCGGCATCCGGATCACGGGGTGGTCCAAGTCATGATAAGCAACCAACATGATGTAGTATCTCTCGCCATACTGCTCGGCCTGATTTCACTCATGCCGCTCATCGTCATTACCACGACCTCCTTCCTGAAAATCTCGTTGGTATTGCTGGTATTGCGCAATGCGATCGGTGTCCAGCAGGTTCCTCCCACGCTGGCGATTTACGGTATCTCGCTAGCGCTCACCATGTTCATCATGTCCCCCACCGTCCAGGACATTGCAAAGCAGGTTACAAAAATGGATCAGAAAACGAACGTCTCGCGTACCACGCCGGTTCTGGCGCAGGCGCAAGAAGTTTTCGAGCCGCTACATGCTTTCATGCTCAAGTTCAGCCGGCCGGAGCAGCGTGAGCTTTTTCTCGTTTCAGCCAAAAAGCTATGGCCCAAGGAGGCTGCCAAAGAAGCTCAGGCAAGCGACACACTGATACTGATTCCAGCGTTCGTGGTGTCGGAACTTCAGTCTGCTTATGAGATCGGCTTCCTGATCTACATCCCCTTGGTCTGCATCGATCTTCTCATTTCCAATCTGCTCATGGCGCTCGGCATGCAACAAGTCTCCCCGCAGACGCTCACAATCCCGCTGAAGCTGCTTTTATTCACATTGGTCGATGGCTGGGGAAAGCTTCTCCATGCGTTGGCCCTTTCTTATTTATAGCATTCATTGGAGGCGTCGCATGCAAGAAACAATCACGCTCTTTCAACATGGTTTATGGCTGGCGGTTGTCATGTCGGCTCCACCATTGATTGTAGCCACGTTGCTCGGCGTTTCCGTATCGCTGCTGCAAGCAATCACGCAAGTTCAGGATCAGACCTTGCCCTATGTCGTCAAGCTGATGGGTGTCGCGATCACATTGGCAGTGCTCGGACGCTGGTTCACTGTCGAATTAATGAAAATGGCCGAGCTCGTATTTTCGCTGATTCCCAATGTCGGGCGCTAAGGATGTGATCAAAAGTCTTTTGGCAAACAAAGGAATTCCCTCCCCTTTGCGCCCTGCAAGGGGGGCGAATGCTTCAATACGCGACCTTGTCATTTACCTCCTGAAAATTCAGTAGCCCTGTTGATGGACACTATTGAATTTCGTGCAGGATGTATGGCCAAAGACACTACGAAACATGCATATTCCTGATCGCCAATGACTGGAGACACCCTGATGATTCCCCCATCGATTCCCCCATCGCTGATAGTCGATGCCAAAATTGTGCTCCTGACGATGGGGCTGGTGACACCGAGGGTACTGGCGTGTTTGATGATACTGCCCGGCTTTGGTACGCGTACGCTGACGGGATTGGCGCGCAATGCCATAGCCATGGCCATTGCACTGCCGGCGGCACTGCCAACCTTTTATGCCGTCCAACAAACTCCACCGGATTTTTTCCTGGCGACGATCCTCATCATCAAGGAAACCGCAATCGGCGGTTTAATAGGGATCATGTTGGCGCTACCCATGTGGACAGTGCAGTCGATCGGCTCCATTCTCGATACACAACGCCTGCCGCTACAGGTCCAGGCGAACAATGCATCGCTCGATCCGGATGCAAGCGCTATCGGCGCCATGCTGCTGCAAGCGACGGTCATGGTCATGATTCAAGCCGGCCTGTATGTTGCGCTGGTGAGAGTCATTATCGAAAGCTATGGCGTATGGCCGGCATTCAACCTGACGCCCCCCTTTGAGATAGGGCAGCTCGATGTCGTAATCAAGCGCTTTTCCGATTTTTTCTGGAACATCATCGTCTATGGGGGGCCGGCCATTATCCCGCTGCTGCTGATCGATTTCGGATTTGCCATCCTGGGCATATTCGCCTCCAACTTGCAAGTGAGTTCCGCCGCATCGCCGGTCAAGAGTCTGGTAGGAATGCTTGTCCTTCTCTTGTATTGGCCGACTTTTTCGCACTATGTGGCAGGCGACTTTTCGCACATCCTTGACTTTATCACTGAATTTTTTCATGCAGGTGGAATCTCTGCAGGCACGCGCTGAACCGCCCTTGCCTCATGCACTGAAACCGTAACCGGGAGCCTGTCGTGGGTGAAGAGAAGAAAGAGCAGCCAACCGAGCATAAGATCAGGAAGGCACGAGAAGACGGGCAGGTACCGATAAGTCGTGATTTCGGCCATCTTGCGACGTTGTTGGGGGTCGGTGAAGTGGCATTCATGACCGAATCGTACTGGCGCGAAGCGATCCACTCTCTGATGCTGATGGGAATAGCGCGCGTCGGCCAACCGTTTCTGCCTGCTTTCGCAGAAATGATGGGTGCCGTAAGAATATTGTTGTTCGTCGTGTTTTTTACATTATTCGTGTTATGCACCGTGATTGCCTTTGCAGCCAACTGGGGGCAGTTTGGGCCGCTGATATCGACAAAATCGATCAAGCTGGACTTCAATAAGCTAAACCCTGTCAACGGCATCAAGCAGCTATTCTCCGAAAAGAAACTGGTCGAATTGCTGATGACGTCAGGCAAGGGAATACTCGTCACCATTGTCATGTATTACCTGATACGGGACGAGCTCGCAAACATCCTCATGCTTTCCGGCGGCACACCGAAAGATGTTTATCAAGGCTTTATCCAGATTCTGCGCACAATATTTCACATCATCGTCGGCATGTTCATGTTTATCGCCTTGATCGATCTGATTATTCAAAAGGCGCTGCACATCAAATCCCTCCGAATGGACATGGAGGAAATCAAGAAAGAAATGAAAGAAAATGAGGGAGATCCGCTGATCAAGGGCACGCGCAAGCAGATGGCACGGGAGCAGGCAATGTCCGATCCGGTGACGACCACCGCACAAGCCAGCGCACTCGTCGTCAACCCAACGCACTTTGCAATCGGCCTTTTTTACGATGCCGATAAAGCTGCGACTGTCCCGATCGTCATATCGAAGGGCAAGGACGAAGTCGCGCAAGCAATGATAAGAATGGCAAAAAAATGCGGCATCCCTGTCATTCGGCATGTCTGGCTTGCGAGAACCCTGTACGCAACTTGTCAGCCCTTTACCGTCATTCCGCGGTCAAGTTACGACTCGGTCGCGCAAGTTTTCGCGGTGGTCATGGAACTTTACAAGATGGATGAACAAGACCGTTCCTTTGAGCTTGAGAGCGATGGAAACCCGCCGGATTCGGAGATGGAATAATACCCATCTGCACCCATGAGGCGACATGAAATCGCGTCTTTTCCCATTTCGGCAGATGGTCAAAAGTTTTCTGGCATGGAGCGCGATTTGGCAATGAGGACGGCTTGCCGCCTTGTCGATTTCAGCGAGGCCTTTGGGCCGCAACTGGAATGCTTTTCATCAGCCAGTCCTGGATGGCATGCCGTTTTTCGTATTCATTTACGGTCGGGCGTTGAGCCGGCGTTTCGCTTGATCCGCCATCTGTCATCACTGCCATGCTGACTGATAAGTCATCCTCAAACAATTCATTCGAATCACCGTAATAATCCGACTCCGAATCGCTGTCTCCCAGCGGGGTCGCCAGAACTGCCTCCTCTGTTGTTCTCGGGCTTCCCGAACTGCAACTGTAAAAATCCAACTCCGAATCACTGCCCTCCAGCTGCGCCATCGGGACTGCCTCTTCCGTCATTCTCGTGTCTCCCAACCGGCTGTCCGACTCGGGAACGCCTTGCGAGATACCGGTGAGCGATTGGCGTACACCGTGACTAAGTTCAGTGGCCTTGTTAAGTGCCGCACGTGTCTTCCGCAGGTTATATTGCGCAACCGCTTGCGCAGGCAGGCCGGAGAAGGACACGAGAGCATGTCTTCCGATGATTGCAGCCCGTTTCCCAATCACTTTCCCCTTTTCCTTCACCGAAGCATTCTTGTACTTGACGCGGTGATACGCTGACGTCGTCTGCAAATCGACCGTTATCGTTTCGGCCTCCGTGTTAACCGGCGAAGAGGAGGTGCTTGCCACATCCGACGCCTGGCGAGCCATGGACAGGGTGATTTTGTCGGGAACGGAATTCGCATTCCAGAGCCGCGCAATAAGCGCATCGAGGTTTGCGGCCACTTCGGCATCGTCTTTTTCAAGATGGGTGCGGATGCCTGTCAAATCCATCCGCAATTCGACGACGTCATCGCCTTTGCTTTTAGTGATCGCGGAGATCCTCGACATCTGGGTCTTTTGGAATGCGGCACGATCGCCCGCATTCATATGCGCGGCCAGCGGCGCGCCAGCCTGCGAAATCCCGGCAGACTTGTAATCGTTGAACTCGGGTATCCTGGGCTTTCCCTCGGGATTAGCATCATGAAGGCCAACATGTACCGCATGCGCTGCTTTCGCTGCATTGATGCCAAGGTCAACTCCACCTACGGCGACATTCAGTCCTATGCCTAACGCGGAAGCGCCGGCATTCGTAAAGGTATAACGTTCCGCCTCTCCGAAAGTCAGAATTTTCGCCTTGTTGGTAGCCTCGACCTGCTCCCTGGCATCGCCGCAAAATACGCTGCGCGCATCCTCGTCTTCAATGGCGCCAATGGCAGCCGCAGCGCGGGCCATTGCCTCAGGGTCGGGATCATTTCCATTTACAAACGGCTTCATGTGGCGCAAAGCGAGTTCCAGGTTAAACATGTCCCGCAGGTTTTTTCCTAGTTCCTCCCTGGTCGCTTTAATCGCCTTCTCGGACGCTTTCAAACCGAGGCGCGTCTTCAATGACGGATGTTGCGTCAGATTGATGAGGTGCTTGTGCGATTGTGCGACTTTTCCTGCCAACAGACGGCTGGCGGTATCCATGCGTATACGCATGGGAATTTTCCATGCACCCGCTATGTTTTTAGCGTAAAAATCGGCCTTATGCGCTGTCTGGAATTGGTCTTCGAGCTGTCTTATCTGCTCGGAGACTTCCACGGGCTGCATATCTGCTTCTGCTGCTGCGTCTTCTTGGATCCTCGATATTTGCGTCTGAAGCTCACAATATGCCTCCCAGTTTTTCTGCGGGCTCATGAGATCTTCGACCTTGTCTTCTTGCGTGATTTTCTCTAATTGCGCCAGTAACTTCTCTCTTGCATTTTCCTTAGCCTTGGCTTTTGCGCCAGGCAGCGCGAATCGAGCTGCATTTTTTTCTTCGATATACGTTTTGTAGGCATCGGCTCTTTTTTTCTGGCTGGCTACGTTGTCCCCGCTCAGCACATCGAGGGACTTGCTCAAAGCGACAATCGCTCTTTTTGCCTTCGCTTCGCCATCCTTGCTGGGGCCCGAACTCAGTTGATAGCCAATATAAAGCGCCAGAGCGGCCAAGGCTGCGCCAGCGCCAACGCCGCCTGTGATAGCACCCACAGTCGCAGTCGCAGCCGCCACAGCAATTCCTGTACTTACTAGATGATGAACCATCATTGGCGTAAAAATGGAAAGCGCCCCGGAGCCCAGAGTAAGACTAAAGCCTGTATAGCCGGTGGCCAAATAGCGCTGGTTACCGCGGAATTCAATTTTTGCGCTTTCTGAAGATGCTTTATATGCCGCTTTCACTGTTGTTTGATAACAGATTCTGGCAAATGCCATTTCCAGATTTTGACTTGCCTTCTTTATCTCAGTTATTTTCTCCGGACTATCCGGCATTGCGAGGGCACCTTCCAGCTTTCCCATGGCGGTTTCCATCTTATGCAGGTTTTTTTCCGCTCCTTTCAGCTTCCAGATCACTGCGTGGGAAGCCAGCAATATGTTCGGCGCCTGCTTTGCGCTGGGAGTGGCATCGGCACGGCCAAGCGGCAGCATATCTTCGGTCCCTGCGTTGCGCAGGCGTCGCCATCCCGAATTTATTACTCTTTCTGAAGTGAGGCCCAGTACCGCCATGCGTATACCGGAAAGGATTGCCTTCGCGGCAGGATCCGGTACGATTTGGGCTGCCGCTCCCAAGACATTGCCGACCGTTGCTGCGGTAGCGACGTGCTGGCGGTGCAACCCTCCTGTACCGGCCAGCTTGAAGCTTTCCAGTATCGCATCCGCCTCTTCCCCTTTTGCGCCTAGCGCCTCCAGAAAAGCTCTCATCTGCGCTGCGTAGTAATCCTGCTTTGTGGGCTTCCCCGGCAAAAGATGTTGCTCCTCCGGAATGCTTTCACGATGTTTCCGTTCGTAGTCGAGCGCCTTCATCTTCGACAGGGCAACGAGAGAAATGTTGTGCGCATTGTGGGCTTGCTGGCTGCCTACCCAATGTTGGCAGATCTGTTGCGCTACGCTGCTTTCCCAGTCTCCTTCAAGCCGCATGGCAGGCTCATGCGGCACTGCCTTGGTATCCCATAATTTCGTTATTCTGGTGCGCCAGCCGCCGTCATTTCTCGGAAGACTGGCACCGTGTGAATTTTCGCCACTAGCTTCGCTTGACTCCCCCGCTTCGCCCGCGTGGCGATATGCAGCGGCGCCATCCGGTTGACTGGTTTCCTCTATGTTTTCAACGGCCCCGCTATGTTGTCCCTCTTCGGTCCGGGAACGACGGGTGGCAATATCGTCAACCTGAGCAGCCGGTTCTGTTTGCGCCGATTGAACAGCACCTCCTGTAAAGCAGGACGTTATCCTTCTCATCACAACTCCTGAAATTTCCACTGATTTTTTTGAATATGGTGCG
>Ga0170475_101817428_pt1 | contig 12222 bp, 9 predicted proteins | sample Soicark_Litter_5_FD_111474 | JGI IMG/M metagenome (GOLD analysis project Ga0170475, IMG submission 111474) | Avena fatua rhizosphere microbial communities from Hopland, California, USA. Combined Assembly of 48 SPs | reverse complement strand
TTAGCGGGATGCGATGCAAGGAGCCCGGAGCGCCGTGTAACGGGTTACACAATGCGACGGGCAACGCGGCAGCGCGCCCGCCAATGGCGTCAGCGGGTATGTTCTTTCCCGGAAGTCGCCTTACGTGCAAAACAAGGCGTGGCGACGAGCCATAACGGGCTATGGCAAGGAGGCGCAACTATTGTTGCTATGTGTCATCACCAATTTTTCATAGCGCCTTTTCAGGCGCGGCTCCAATGCCAGACTCGTCAATGCATGCGGGCCACTTTTTGCATGTTTTGATATTTGTGCAGATACCAATACCCTTCAAGAGGAAGGAGTACCTACCAACAAGCGCCGTCATGAGTTCTGGCTTCTGTGTAGTTGAGGCAGCGATTGCAGATCACCGCCACCCGGAATCAATCATCCTTCGCGCCATCAATCCCCAGTTCCTGAATCTTGCGCGTGATCGTATTACGACCGATGCCCAGGCGAATCGCTGCATCATTCTTCCGACCATGGGTATGCTTCAGTGCAGTCTTGATCAACGCCGATTCGAACAATCGGCCTAATGCATCCATCACTTCCGGCTTTCCTGCTGATAGCATCTGCGCCGCTTCGGTCTCCAACAGGGCGATCCAATTGGTGCGTTCTGCCGCGCCATTTGCACCATTAACTGTCACAGTTGCACCAAACAGCGGCGCGCTGCCGGCAGCGTTGTCGGGGAGATTAACCGATGGCGGGCCATCGGGCAGTGTCGCTGCTACATATTGTTGGGGCATGTTCGACATCATTGGTGCGAGCGCCGGCGTTGTCGGTGCAAAGCCCTGCCCTTCTGTCAAATCCTGCGGCAAGTCCTTGACCTCCACCATTTGCCCCGGCGCCATCACGGTTATCCAGTTGCACAGGTTTTCGAGTTGACGCACGTTACCTGGCAAGTCGAGACTTGACAGAAATTGCATCGCACTTTCCGACACGCGCTTGGCTTCGACACCGAGCTGCTTTGCGCTTTGCGCCAGAAAGTAGCGCGTCAAAATCGGGATATCATCGCGCCGCTCACGCAGGCTCGGCAAGCGCAGGCGAATCACGTTCAGGCGGTGGTACAAATCTTCGCGGAACAGTCCGTCTCTTACCCGTTGTTCCAGATTTTGATGGGTAGCGGCGATCACGCGCACGTTGGCGCGCAAAGGCTGATGTCCGCCGACGCGATAGAAGTGGCCATCCGACAGCACGCGCAACAGGCGTGTCTGCAGATCGAAGGGCATATCGCCGATTTCATCGAGGAACAGCGTGCCGTTTTCCGCTTGCTCGAAGCGACCGCGACGTGTCGCCTGCGCGCCAGTGAAGGCGCCGCGCTCATGGCCGAACAATTCAGATTCGAGCAAATCCTTCGGAATCGCAGCAGTGTTCAATGCGATGAAGGGCTGCGCGGCGCGCGGGCTGTGCTTGTGCAATGCGCGTGCGACCAGTTCTTTACCTGTGCCGGATTCACCTGTGATCAGCACCGTCACATTCGATTGCGACAGGCGGCCGATTGCACGAAATACGTCTTGCATGGCTGGCGCTTGCCCGAGGATTTCGGGTGTTTCGGCAGAGACCTGCTCCTCATTCGCTTCGCGCAGGCTTTCTTCGAGCGCGCGACGGATCAGCTCGACGGCCTTGTCGACATCGAACGGCTTGGCGAGGTATTCGAATGCGCCCCCCTGGAATGAAGCAACCGCAGAATCGAGATCGGAAAATGCGGTGATGATGATGACGGGCAGACCAGGATGCTTGGCCTTGACTGCTTGCAGCAGTGCAAGGCCCGATTCGCCCGGCATGCGAATATCGGAGACCAGTACCTGCGGTGTACTGTTTTGCAATGCATCCATCGCGTCACGCGCATTGGAAAAACTTTTTGTCGCGAGGTTTTCACGGGCGAGCGCCTTTTCCAGCACCCAGCGAATTGATTCGTCGTCGTCAACAATCCAGATTGGTTTCATATGTTCTTTTAGCGCCCGCGTGATGTGAAATTGGCGTTTGTAACGTCATCTCTACGAACACTGCCTTGCTGATCAAGGCAGCGGTATCAAAATTCTGAAATCCGTACATCCCGGCCGACTCTCGCACTCAATCACGCCCCTATGCTGCTGCATGAAAGTCTGGGCCAGTGTCAGTCCCAATCCACTGCCGCCGTCCCGCCCGGATACGAGCGGATAGAAAATGCGTTCCTGAATATCAGGCGGAATGCCCGGTCCATTGTCGATGATATGCAAGTCTAATGCCAGCCTATAACGCACCTTTGCCAGCGTCACTTGGCGTGCGACGCGGGTTTGCAATATCAATTCGGCGTCACCCGCCTTGATCCGTTCGGACAGCGCTTGCGCCGCATTGTGCGCGATATTCAATACCGCTTGAATCAGTTGCTCCTTGTCGCCACGAAATTCGGGCACCGACAAGTCGTAATCGCGTTTGATCGTCAAGCCGCTCGGAAACTCGGCGACGATCAAGCTGCGCACGCGCTCGCATACTTCATGGATGTTGACGTCGCCCACGATATGCGGCCGGCGATGCGGCGCCAAGAGGCGATCAACCAGCGTTTGCAAACGATCGGCTTCCTTGATGATGACTTGCGTGTATTCGCGCAATTCTTTTACATGCCGTTCAGGCAACTCCAGTTCCAGCAGTTGCGCCGCGCCGCGAATGCCGCCCAAAGGATTCTTGATCTCGTGCGCCAGATTGCGGATCAACTCCTTGTTGGCCTGGCTCTGGTCGAGCATGCGCTCTTCACGATCAAGTTTGAGCTGTTGTACATTTTCACGCAGTTCGATTAGCACCGGCATGTCAGGTCGATCGAGCGCGGTAACGATGGTATGCACGTGCAAGGAATCGCGGCCAGCGCGTAGCAGCGTCAGATCCTGGCGCTTGTCAGCGAACTGATGCGCGATGGCTTGATGAAAGACTTCCTCAAGCTGCCCACCGTTCAAGAACAGTTCGGTCAATTTGTGATGCGAAAGCGCCTTGACCGAGCTTTCGAACATCTGCTCGGCCGCCGGATTGGCATAGGCAATGCGGCCTTCGGCGTCGAGCACGATCACCGCCGATGCCAGCAAGTCAAGGCCGTCTAATGAGGTCAATGGTGTGTTCAAGGAATGTCCAGATTTTGCGCAGGTTAAGATACACGCCGAGATATGCTCCAGCATCTTTCGGAAGTCACCTTGCAGAATAAACAAAGGCCGCATCAGCGACCTTGTTACGCAAGCAGCATGCCGACATCACCTATTTCAAGTTACTGATCTCGCGTTTTAACGCTTCGATATTTTTTTCGCTACGATCCATGTCTTCTTTCATCGCAGAGGTGCGCTCCTGGTACTTGGCGAAATTGCGCTCGTCGCCACGACGCTCCGGTTCGCCATTGTTGAATTCACTCTTCAGACCCGCGAGTTTTTGTTCTTCCGTTTTCATTTCATCCAGCAAAATCTGCTTGCGGTCCGTGTCGCGCGTTTTTTGAGCACCGCTGTCGACCTTTGGAAAATCCGACGGCGCCGAGGATGGTTTTGCTGAAGCTGTCTGGATACCGGATTTCCTGGGCGGTGACGGGATCATGGTAATGCCGGGCAAATCGACCTTTTTGCACCCTTTTGTGGTTCCGATGTTTTTGTATTCCTTAATGCCATTTTCGCTAACGCATACGTATACGTGGGTTTGTGCATGGGCACGACCCAGCACGGCGACAAGCAATATCATGATTGACAGTTGGCGATTCATAAAATTTCTTTTTGGAAACAAAATTAAACCGGTTTGTCAGTTTAGGATAAGAATCAAGGCTTTACAAATTTCTCTCGCCAAATTCCAGTCTTCCTCAATCATTTGGGGCAAATCTTCGCCGGCCGTGTCATTCGTCAGCGTGCGGCGTTTCAGAAGCGCTATTATTAAAAGATAAGATTCAAAAAAAACGGGGAAAGCTTCCGCCTCCCCCTCTTGTCTGCCTTGCGGCACACACCGACTGCGATTACAGCGAGTAGTACATGTCGAATTCGACTGGATGCGCTGTCATGCGGAAACGTTGCACTTCCTGCATCTTCAATTCAATGTAGGCATCGATCATGCTGTCGCTGAACACACCGCCGCGGGTCAGGAATTCGCGATCTTTTTCCAGATGCTCAAGCGCTTGTTCGAGCGAAGAACATACAGTCGGGATCAACGCATCTTCTTCCGGTGGCAGATGGTACAGGTCCTTGGAAGCTGCTTCGCCTGGGTGGATCTTGTTTTGCACGCCATCCAGACCGGCCATCAGCAGAGCCGAGAAGCACAGGTACGGATTGGCCAGCGGATCCGGGAAACGTGTTTCGATGCGGCGCGCTTTCGGATTCGGAACGTGCGGAATACGGATCGATGCGGAACGGTTACGGGCCGAATACGCCAGCTTGACCGGTGCTTCGTAGCCTGGCACCAGGCGCTTGTACGAGTTGGTACCCGGGTTGGTGATCGCATTCAATGCACGTGCGTGCTTGATGATGCCGCCGATGTAGTAAAGCGCGAATTCGGACAGGCCGGCATAGCCGTCGCCTGCGAACAGGTTCTTGCCGTCTTTCCAGACCGATTGGTGCACGTGCATGCCGGAGCCGTTGTCGCCAACGATCGGTTTCGGCATGAACGTCGCCGTTTTGCCGTAGGTGTGTGCAACGTTCCAGACCACATATTTCAGGTTCTGTGTCCAGTCAGCGCGCTCAACCAGCGTTGAGAACTTGGTGCCGATTTCGTTCTGACCGGCGCCGGCGACTTCGTGGTGATGCACTTCAACCGGGATGCCGAGCGATTCGAGAATCAGGCACATTTCCGAGCGCATGTCCTGGAAGCTGTCAACCGGAGGAACCGGGAAATAGCCGCCTTTAACGGTCGGACGATGGCCGGTATTGCCGCCTTCGAGCTTCTCGCCGGTGCTCCAGGATGCTTCGTCGGAATCGATCTTGACGAAGCAGCCGGCCATGTCGATCTTCCAGCGGATGCCATCGAAAATGAAGAATTCCGGTTCCGGACCAAAATAGGCGGTGTCGCCCAGGCCGGAGGATTTCAGGTACGCTTCAGCGCGCTTGGCGATGGAGCGCGGATCGCGGTCATAACCTTTGCCGTCGGATGGCTCGATCACGTCACATTGCATGAACAATGTGGTTTCTTCCATGAACGGGTCGATGTTGGCGGTGTTCGGGTCCGGCATCAGGATCATGTCCGAGGCTTCAATACCCTTCCAGCCGGCAATCGAGGAACCGTCAAACGCGTGGCCAGACTCGAATTTGTCTATATCGAAATGCGAAACCGGCACAGTGACGTGCTGTTCCTTGCCTCGTGTATCAGCAAAGCGGAAATCAACGAATTTGACTTCGTTGTCTTTCGCCATCTTCAAGACCTCTGCGGCCGTCATTGCCATGCGAATCTCCTAAAATGAGCAAGTTAATACAGAATTATTGGGTGTAAGCCGCTATGCACAAACTTCGTGCAACGGGCACGGAGGACCAGGATAGGCCAAAATTCAGAGGGAAATGATAGCAGATTCTATGCCACTGGCCATACCCAAAGAAAGGAGAATGCACGAACTTAAAGCTGTTACTTAACGGCATGAAGCGCGATTTTGGCGCATTTTTCCCGAAAAATAAGCGAATGCAAAAATTCACCAAATAGGGGCAATAAAATACAACGGCACAATCATGGTGCGTTTTAAATTTCTTGACGCTAAATTGCCCTTATTTAGTGCGCTTAATTACCGAGGAGTATGGGCCTCATCAAGATGAAAGACGAGGTAGCTGAGTAGTCGCTACCAACCAAATATAATAAGCAGGTTTCCCCAATACTGGAATACGACATGACTCAATCCGCAGAAATTCTCGCAACTGCCCGTCAACGCGGCCAAGCCGGGCAACTCCCCTATGCCGGCGCCGTCACCCCGCAGGAAGCGTATGCATTAATGCAAGCGAGCTCACAAACCAAAATTGTGGATGTGCGAACCAAAGCCGAACGCGACTGGGTCGGCATCGTGAAGGTGCCGGCCGAACAGCACGCCGACGTGCAATGGAATCTCTACCCTCTCGGCACGCGAAATCCGGAATTCCTCAGCCAATTGGAACAAAAAGCCGCCAAAGACGATGTGCTGTTGTTCCTGTGCCGTTCCGGCGTACGCTCGCGCCACGCCGCCACGCTCGCAACCGAACACGGCTATATGCATTGCTTCGATATCCTGGAAGGTTTCGAAGGCGACAAGGATGCCGAAGGACATCGTAAAACGGTAAACGGATGGTGCAAGGCGGGTTTGCCTTGGGTGGGTGCGTAAAAAAGCAACTCGCCCTTCCGAACCGCAGTGAAGAATCTCAAGCATTCATTGAGAGAACAAGCGCTTGAGATATCTCGTCGTGCTGTTCCTTTGACATGACAGCGGCGGCGCATCACGATGCGCCGGCAGTTTCTACGCCGCCTTCATCAGTTCCATCACGCGGCGCCGTACGAGGTGGATATGGCTGCGCAAGCCATACAATTCTTCCGCAAACGATAGCGGAATCGATATCTGATTCACCTTCTCTTCGATGTCATTCAGGCGGCTTAATTGGGTCTGGTAGGTTTCCGCGCGCCGCTCCGGCGTCACATCTTCAATTGCCTGCTCTACCGCACGAAGTTGCCCATACCAACGATACACACGCGAGCGCACCTTCCATACATAGAGCGGCGGCACAATACGCGACAACGGCAGCACGAGTGCGCCCAGCGCCACGAGCACGACCCACATGCGCTCGAACACATTGGCAAGCCAGAACGGCATATAGCGTTGCAGTAACGGCGGCCCATTCTTGTAGAATTTTTCCGCGTCGCGCGCCACCGGGATTTCCGTGTAGTTTGCAGTCGGGAATTCACCTTGCTTGTGAAACCAGCCGGCAGGACCATGAATCTCCGACGCCGCCTGCACAAATAAATCGACCAGCGCCGGATGCAGATTTTCGCGCGCTACCAGCGTTGCGGTCGGCGCGATCAAATGATAATCCTTGGCTGGCAAATCGCGTCCCAGGTCGACGATCCCGCGCGGCAGCACTACATGCGACAAGAATGGAAAACGCCGCGTATACGCTTCCGACTGCACGAAATCAAACAGCTTGATACCGGGTGTTTGCAACAACATTTGAATCAAGGGTGCATCTGGCGCCGAACTGAATACCAGGCCATCGATCCGTCCTTCCAGCAACGCCACTGTCGCCGGCGTATTCTCCAACGTACCCAGCGTCAAGTCGGTCGGTTCGACTCCATTGACATCCAACATTTTCCTGAACAGGCTCGGTACACCAGTACCTTCAGGACCGACGTTGATCTTCAATCCTTTCAACTGGGTCAATTGCGTAATGTTCCTGGTGTCGCGAAAAAACAGCCATACCGGCTCGGTAAATAAACTACCGAGCGAAACCAGTCCTTTTCGCTCGGCATCCGCCTGCTCGGTCGAGCCACTTTGTACAAAAGCAATGTCGACGCCGGATTTCGGGTCATTCAAGCGGTGCAGATTTTCCTGCGACCCCAATGAGGGCTGCAGCGTCGCGGTGATTTGGTATTTTGCCAGTGCTTTTGCGTAGCGCTTCGCGAATGCTTCATATGCGCTGTTTTCCTGACCGGTGGAGATTGTAATCCGCGACGGCGGGGATGGATCGATCAGCCGGTAGGCGATGACACAAATCAGCACAAGCAAAATAATGGGCGGCCCGGCAGTGACAAAAAAATCGCGTAGCGCGAATTGGGTGAATTTTAGAATTTTTGGCATCGTGTGGCCCAGAGTAAAACCAGTGGCCACACGATGCCAAGAAACGGCACGCTGTGCAAGAGGCAATCCTTGCATATTGCCTGGAGGAGGGGAATTTAGACCGGCACAGGCGCTATGCGCCGCCGCTTGAGTTGTTTTGCGTCGTCAGACAGAAATTGGGCGGCAATCGAAAACCATTCATCGACTGTCAGCAGGCGCCCTACCATCGGCAATAATTCTTCTTCTTCCTTTGCCAATCTCTTAAGCAAGTTGTCGCAATAAATTTCCATTGCCTTGCATAGCTCGTTGATTTTCACGACGCCTTGATCGAATGCGTGGCGCAACTGGTCCTGCACGGATCGCAAAATATCGATTCCGCGTGCACTCATCGACTCCAGTTCAGCCAGCAGGGAATCGACTTCTCGTGTTGCGCCGCGCACCGCAGGAATCACATACATCTCGACCTTGCGCTTATGGCAATATTGATCAAACTGCGTCAGTTTATTGAAGGCAGATTCAAGTTGTGGAAAATCAAGATCCTGCAGGCTTTTCCAACAATTGTGAATATATTGTTGCAACCTTGATAATAGGCTGCGCGCATTTTTTTTGCTCTGCAGAAATCGCGACAAGCGAATAGGTAGCAGTTAGCATTATTTCAACTCCTTAAATACGGTAATCACTAAATGCAATGAAGACTCAGCTCAACGATTCAATGAGTCATCTCGATTTAAAGAATACAAACGACCAACACCGCTTGAAATCAAGCGTATGAAAAAGTATAAAAAGAATACGGGACAGGTTGTTTGAGTTAGCACAAAGTTACTTCATGCAACACTTTAACAAGACTTCTTTCAGTGTATGTTTACTGGTTTTCTTGTCTACAAATATTAATGGCAAGCACCATCAATGTTTTCGACGCGCACGTAAATAATTTGAAAGCGGATGACAGGTGGAATTTTGAGCGCAATCCGAATCGGATCGCGCTCAAAAGATCATTCTAGCGGGGCTAAGCGCGGCAACGCAAGCGCCGCGTATCAATTGATTATGCCAGCTTCACCGCATGCTCACGCGTTGCATGGAAGGTGAGCTGCGGCCAACGTTCTTGCGTGAGCTTCAAGTTCACACCCGAGCTTGCGAGATAGGCCATGTTGCCGGCCGCGTCATAGGCGACATTGTTGCCGGCTGAAGATTTTTCAAAATCGGCCAGCATCTTTTTATCATCGCACGATACCCAGCGCGCACTGCTGATGCTGGTGCCCTCGAATACCGCGTCGACGCCGTATTCATTCAACAAGCGGCTGGCGACCACTTCGAACTGCAATACACCAACTGCGCCCAATATCAGATCGCCGCCGGTCACCGGCTTGAACACCTGCACCGCACCCTCTTCGCCAAGCTGCTGCAAACCCTTATGCAACTGCTTGATTTTCAGGGGATTACGAATGCGCACAGAGCGGAAAAAGTCCGGCGCAAAATACGGGATGCCGGTGAACTGCAACAATTCGCCTTCGGAAAAACTGTCACCGATCTGCATATTGCCGTGGTTCGGCAAACCGATGATATCGCCTGCGTACGCTTCCTCGACTTGCTCGCGGCTCGATGCCATGAAGGTCACGACGCTCGACACCTTGATCTCGAGATTGAGACGCAAATGTTTGAGTTTCATGCCGCGTTCGAAGCGTCCGGAACACACGCGCAAAAACGCAATGCGATCGCGATGCGCCGGGTCCATATTGGCCTGGATCTTGAATACGAAACCGGAAAACGGCGTCTCGTTTGGCGCTACCGTGCGCACGGTGGCGTCGCGCGAGCGCGGGGCCGGCGCCCAATCCAGCAAGGCATTCAGAATTTCGCGCACGCCAAAGTTGTTGATCGCGGAACCGAAGAAGACCGGCGTCTGCGTGCCCGCCAAAAATGCGTCGAGATCGAAGGGGTGCGACGCACCGTGCACCAGTTCGACTTCCATTTTGAGTTGCTCGATTTCACGCGGAAACATCTCGGCCAGACGCGGATTGTCGATGCCCTTGATGACTTCGAATTCCTGATCGGCGCGCTCGCCGCCGGCGGCGAACAGAAGGATCTCATCGCGCAGCAGGTGATACACGCCGCGAAACGACTTGCCCATGCCGATCGGCCAAGTCACCGGCGCGCACTGGATATTGAGGACCGATTCGACTTCATCGAGCAATTCCAGCGGATCGCGGGTTTCGCGGTCCATCTTGTTCATGAAGGTCAGAATCGGCGTGGCGCGCATGCGGCACACATTGAGCAATTTGATGGTTTGCTCTTCCACGCCCTTGGCGGCGTCGATCACCATCAACGCCGAGTCGACCGCAGTCAGCACCCGGTAGGTGTCTTCCGAGAAGTCCTGGTGGCCCGGCGTATCGAGCAGGTTGACCACGTGGTCGCGGTATTCGAACTGCATCACCGAACTGGCGACCGAAATGCCGCGCTGCTTTTCGATTTCCATCCAGTCCGAGGTGGCGTGACGACCGCTCTTGCGCGCCTTGACGGTACCGGCGAGCTGGATCGCGCCCGAGAACAGCAACAATTTTTCGGTCAGCGTGGTTTTACCCGCATCCGGGTGGGAAATAATGCCGAAGGTGCGACGGCGCGCGACTTCGCGCTCGATTAATGCGGACGGCACGGAGCGCGCCGCTGGCGCGGATACGTCGCTCGCTTCGGTCAATGGAAGATCGGAATCGGTGGCCATGATGGTAGCCCTTGCAAAAAGGCCTAAAGTCTACCGGCTCTTGGCTGCGAAGTCTATTGAGCGCTCCATAATGAATCAGTCAGAATAGAACGCTCAATCCCTCTCCCGGAGGGAGAGGGTGAAAACGGCCGTATTCGCTGTCGCGAATTACGGAAAAATCAACAATGCGTTGATAAAAAAGGAGATTTTTGATGGGAAACCAGGTTGCCGGTTACCGCATACCGCATTCAATTTTGTTTCATTCAACCGCCCTCCACTTTTCACCCTCCCCCCTTCTTCTTGCCCACCTTGATATTCGCCGTCGCCGCTGCAATCTGCTCCAGCGGCAGTTTCGGCGTGCGGTCTTCAAACAGCAATCCATTCGCTTCCTGGAAGGTATCCGCGAACTGGGTATAGCAAAACCCGCTGAACATCGCCGTCTCGTTCACCACTTCAAGCAAACGGCGATAACTGTTCATGAATTCCTGATCGGTATCCGCCTGCGAGTACCCCCAGATTTTCTTCTCGTCGTTCTCACGCGGCTTCGCATAGGCAATGCCGCCGAATTCGGTCAATACGATCGGCTGGCCGCGATGCGGATAACCGTCCAGCGTCAGAATACGCCCGCCGGGACGCCGTCGATCGAATAGCTCCTGCGTCTGCGTGCTGGCCGAATAACGTGCTTGCAGATGCTCCGGATCGGCGTCGTAATCGTGGATGCCGAGTATGTCGGTAGCCGACGCTTCCCAGCCGTCGTTGCCGATCACGGGACGGGTCGCATCGAGCGTGCGCGTCAAGTGATAAAGCGCCTCCACCGCGTTGCGATGCGCCTGGGTCGATGTCAGGTTCGGCACACCCCACGATTCATTGAACGGCACCCACACGATGATGCACGGATGGCTGTAGTCGCGCTCGATGACTTCGCCCCACTCCCGCACCAGACGTTTGATCGCCGTCGGTGAAAAGCGGTAGACCGAAGGCATCTCTTCCCATACCAGCAGTCCCAGCTTATCGGCCCAATACAGGTAGCGCGGATCCTCGATCTTCTGATGCTTCCTGACGCCGTTAAAACCCATCGCCTTGGCGAGTTCGACATCGCGTCGCAACGCGTCGTCCGAGGGCGCAGTCAGCAGCGTATCGGGCCAGTACCCCTGGTCCAGCACCATGCGTAGCGGATAAGGCCGCCCGTTGAGCATGAAACGGTCGCGGTTGATATGCGCGGAACGAACGCCGTATAGGAACGTACCTTATCGATGACTTGTTCCTTGTGGCGCAGTATGACCTCGGCGTCCAGCAGCGTCGGACGTTCCGGACTCCATAACAATTCATTGCGCGAATCGTCGATGCCCGGGTCGGACAAGCTGATCTTGCGATGCGCCTCGCCGCCCAGCACTTTATAGCGATCGTCGGCCAGCATCTTTCCGCGATGCAGGATTTTTACTTCCACCGTCAAATCGTCGCTCAGCTCCCCGGCCACTAGTGCCTCGCACCCGATTTCAAAACCGTCAAAATGTGGGGTCCAGCGCAGCTTCTGAATGTAAGTGCGCGCCACACGTTCAAGCCAGACGGTTTGCCAGATGCCGGTCGTGCGCGGATACCAGATCGAATGCGGCTCCAGTTGCCAATCCTGTTTGCCGCGCGGTTTGGCCAAGTCGTGCGGATCGTCTTCGACATAGACCGTCACTGTCTGCGTGCCTGACGCGTTCAGGGCGCGGGTAATGTCTGCGGAGAAAGGCGTATGTCCGCCCTCATGCTCCACGACCAAATGTCCATTCACCCACACGCGCGCCTGATAATCGACGGC
>Ga0170475_125388829_pt1 | contig 12232 bp, 2 predicted proteins | sample Soicark_Litter_5_FD_111474 | JGI IMG/M metagenome (GOLD analysis project Ga0170475, IMG submission 111474) | Avena fatua rhizosphere microbial communities from Hopland, California, USA. Combined Assembly of 48 SPs | reverse complement strand
CCGTAATTAGATACCGCAAAAATACGCCGACGATGTAGGCGTTAGGCGTAATGTTATTGCACGTTCGTGGAGAACTTTTCAAAACTTTCGAACTACGACTTGTGACTTTTAATAAGCATAACTGACTTCTTGTACTGAAATAGTGATGAAGTTACTACTTCAGTAGTAATTAGGTTATTCCAGGTGGTTCATGTATCAAGATCTTCATCAGGATACTCATTCAATATGGATTAATAATGTAACTGTTTTCCATGTCCTGTAAATTTTGTGAAATAGTCAACTTGCTGTGAATGATAAGACTGTAAGAGGATCAGTTATATTTTGATTTAATCCACAGACAGACTGTTAGAAATGGAACCTTCCACGGACAACGTTCAACTGCGGGTCACCAGACCGGACCGTCGTCTGACGATGATCATCGTGCTGGAGAGCGCGGAGGAAAACTGGGATAAGTGTGAGCGCACCGTGGCGGTGGAGCATTGTCAAACACTCTTGACCAGAAACAAAAAACGAACTGCAATTCATATCTCTCGCGAGGAGCAACGACTGGTTGGCATTGATAGCGTCAGTGGGACTGTGCCCATTGAAGAGCATCTGCCATCTATTAGTGAAATTAAAGAAAAAGACAGGGTTGGTAGAACTTTGGAGGATGATAAGTTGCGTTTAGCATCAAATAGGCAAGATGCTAAATCTGCATTAGCTCGTGAGTTGGACGTTGATTCAGAGTTATATCTGGAAGCTGACGAATTTCGCAATCTTGCGGTGTCCGACGTCATTTTTGAAGACTTGGATATGCCTCGGATCACGCTTGATGACGATGCAGACGTTTCATTACGTAAACCGTTGGCGCTGCAGGAAAGTTTTGTTGATGCTTCGGACAACATTGAAGAGGATGAACTTCGTGACATCCTTTCAGACGGACCTTCTGATCGAGACAAAGTAAGAATTCTCGGCCGTGATGACATTCGTGGTGCTGTAGCAGTTGCAGATGTTCCTGCCAGCAGGGTCTTGGAGCAGACACCATCATCAGAAGCTGCATCAAGTTTGTTGTCCGATGTGAATATTGATTCAGCTGCCTTAACGGTAACGGATGGTTCATTGATTTCTAGCGATAACATAAAGTCTACTGATATCGACAGTGGTATTTATGAAAAAAGCATGCCAGCTGAAGTGTTTAAGTCAGAAGGGTATTTCAGAGAGGACACCAGATCATATCAACCAGGTGTTGATAAAAATATCGATAGTATGCAAATACCGTCAGATCTTGATCGAACTGAACTGCATAGGAAACAAATCAAAGGATTAACAAATGTGGATACAGCTAGTTCGCAGGTGGATGATGATCAGAATGCTCATTTTCCTCGAGACACTTCATTAGATGCAAGTGATTATGATGCTTTCAACGTTCCAAATGCTAATCTCGATGTCTCACAAGAATCGTTAATGAAACGTGACATGACATCCCTGGACCAGAAATACTTGAAGCAACCAGATGAGTCAAATGTTAGCAACATTGATCCTTCAGTTAGTGGTGCTATCTTAGATCCATTGCATCTCTTTGGTTCAGATTCGTCAAATATCGTTGACGCATTCGGTAAGCCAATACAATCAGAGCGAGATCGTCTGAAGGATGATATGTTAGCGCAAACAGAATTTGCTGACAAGACTAGTTATTCAAGCACATCAACTGCAGATGCTAACTTAAGATCTGATCCAACTTCAAATGTTTCACCTCAAGATGCAGCCATTGATACAGCATCTAGTGATAGAAAACAGGGCGTTTATGGTATTGATTCTGATGCTATTGAGCCAGAAATTTATGCCAAAATTAAAGGACATGATGAGTTTGGTAAATATGTTGAACCGGTCCAGGAAAAAGGTCATCAACCAATTGATTCTACATCTAGTATTTCTCCAATTTCTAAAGTAGATGTTGGGGGACCAGGATCCAGTCAGTATTATGATAAATCTCAAGAACCTCTCTACGATACTGCAACCTCAGGAACATCGTGCGGTACTGAACGAATTGAATCTACAAGTACAGATGTTGATGTGAATGTGGGTATTGATAGAAGTATAATTGGGAACATTAGACCTTCAAAAGACCTTAAAGACACTAGATTTAAGGAAGACATTGGAAGTTCAGATGTGGATCGTGCGGACCATGATCGTTCTAGACTGGTGAAACTGGATGATGATGATGATGATGAAAAGGTTAGACACGATAGGCAGGCTATACAGCCTGCTCAATTTGTAGGTGACAAAAACATATCAATTGATCAGGCAGCAAAAGAAAAGGAAAATATAACAAGTCGTTAGAAATCCAAGTAAAAGATACTGATGTTATTTTGGCCGATGATGAGACAAAACAGAAATTGTCATTGTTTCATGACAGTCAAACAGTGCAGATACCAGTGTCACAACAAATAGTACACAATGGCAGAGATGTTCTGTCAGATCCAAAAACAGGCAACATCAAAGCACATACAGAGATTAAATTAGATCCAACATCACAGGAGCCAAAGCAAGTGAAAGAAGCCGTGCAAGATTCTCATGAAGTAGAGCCTAAATCTTCAGCAACAGACAGGAAATCAGATGATCTGCCGCATGGAATCACTCAGATAGAAGATTCTGGATCAGTTACAGATCCTGCTATGCAAAGAGTAAAGGAACAGTTCCAAAATTTACTTGACCCAGCCTTTGGTAAAAGTGATCAAGAAAAACCATCACTGGATTATGATAAAAAAACAAGTACAGAAAAGCCGAGCATTACTTCTCGCCCTGATGAAGTACGTAGTGGAGCCAGCACCACGCAGCCAACTCCTTGGAACGAAGCAGTGTCTTCTGACCAGACGACAAGAAACCAGTTTGTTGAGTTTGATGCGAGCGTTGCAGGGCATGATGCTTTGAGGGATGTTGCAGAGAATCTTGTTCGTCCTCAGTCTACTGCAGACTCTGACTCATCGGGTGCTCACAAGAATGATGCAGTCAAGCAGGCAGAGGCCGACCAATTACAGCGCGAGTTGGCAGACGAGAGGCGGGACCAGTGCCAAGGTGTGCGTGATGTTTTGGGTGAACTTCAGGAGAAGCTGGATGATGGGAACATGATGGCAACTGATCTGGATCATCTCAAACGGAATCTCAAACAGATTAAAGAGAGTGAAGAGAAGCTGAGGGAGATGGAATCAGTACTACAGGCACTTAAGCAGCAGTGGAGCATTTGTCCAAGTGAGTGCAAGAATGAAGATGATATTGAAGCTGTAGCAGCGACTATCAAGCGTCTGGAACAGCTGCAAAACCTAGCAAAAACTAAGTGCCATCAAATACAGGACTTGATTGAGGAGCGTCAGCTGAAGACTGACTTGTTGACAAACCTCAATGTCAAGGTCATGGATGTGGACAGATGGCTGAGAGATGCACAGTCGACTTGTGCAGAAGAACCTTTGTCTGTCGCTAGTTGTAGCTATATTCAAGATCAGCTGAACGACTATCTGAAAGTAAAGAGTGAATTGGAAGAGAAGCTGCCTCTAATGAAGGACATGCAGAAGGATTATGCAGGACTGTCGGAGTTTGATGATCCTACAAAGAGATCGGAGAGAAAGGAAAAGATTCAGGCACTTGTCAGCTCCATGACGAAGTTCAAGGACGATCTGGGCAACAAGTTGAACAAGCTTCAGGACATCGCGCAACAGAGCAAGGAGAAACAGAAAAATCTCGACACTTTTGAGGACACCGTTCGTATGATCAATCATCAGGTGTCGGTGATGTTGGAGTCAAACGATTTGCCAACCGCTGAGGATCGTGATGCTTTCCAGATGCTGCCTCAGCACAAGCAAGATCTGCAGAAAAATTTGAAGTCTGGTCTTCAAGATCATCAGCAGCTTGTGAAGGCTATAGCCAGTCAGCCTGTTCTGAACAAGAAGTCTGCAACTGATGCAGCGTCTGATTCTCCCAAGTCTGCCGTGACCTCTCCAGAAAAGTCCGCGAGGGAGAGATTGGCCCGTTTGAGGGAGTGCCTTGCTGATCTACGGCACCAAGGTTCTGAGGGGGACAGTGTGGACCCAGTGGATCCAAAGGATGAACTGGAGAGATTGCTGGACTTCCAGCAGCAGTTGAAGGAAACTCTTCCGAGTGTGCTGCAGTGGGTGAACAGTGTGGAGACGGATCTGCTTGTCTTGCCTGACTATCAACTGAAAGATCTTCAACAGCAGCTGACAGAATTTAAGACGATACGTAAAGAGCTGACCGAGATGCAGAACATAGCAGAACAGCGAGCGCGTGAGATGAGTGACCTGATTCACTTGCCTGAGTCCAGTGTGCTGCATGATAAGACAATGCATCAGTCTCTACAGAACATTCATGACAGACTCAAGAATCTCGAGGCACACACTGCGGCTAAAGAAGCGAATCAGCAAGAAAAAAGACATAGACTCAAGAAAACTCAGGATTTGTTAAAGAACATGGAACAAGAACTGCTCACTTGTCAACAGCAGTACGCTGGACTTGATCCGTCCAGCAACATTCCGCTGAGAAATCATCTCGTGCTGACCAATCAGCTTGAAGCAGACGGACGGGAAGCATTGCGTAGACTCGACGAGCTAAAGACGGAGATGGAACTGAAGTTTCTTCATGATCCACTCAGTTCAATTCCTCCTGAGCTGTACGCCCTTGAGCAACAGTGGATCAGATTCATTCCAAAGTTGGAGGAGAAGAAGTCAGAGCTGATGCGTCTAAACAACTTGAGTGGACAATATGAGGTCGCCCTGGAACATTACGCTGACTACTTGGAGACGGCCCATGACAAACTTAACATTGAATCATTTCGTGCAACTGATGCCAACGAGCTGCAGAGTCAACTGAGCAAAAATAAGGAGTTCTTCCAAGACCTTGCCAGTCAGCAGACCCTCCTGAATGACCTCGCCGAGAAGGTCGACTCTTCCACCAGACAGCGCTATCGTGCCCCGCACACACGCCTCAACAACCTCGCGCGTGGCATCTACGACAAGGCGCACGACCAAGACCTAAAGGTCCAGCGTCTCGTCGGTCACTGGTCAGACTTTGAGCCACGCATAGACAAGAAATCAACGAGGATCGACGAACTCACCAAACAGCTGCCTCGCGGGCCGGAGCCAAATGATTCGGCAGAGACGCTTGAGAAGAAACTGAAGGATGCCAAAGTGGTGCAGCGACTGATTGATGATGAAAGGGGGTCAGTAAGTAGGACGGTTGATAAGGGGCGTGATATTCTGAGGGGGATTGATTGTCCGTCGTTTGAGAGCAAGGTGAATGAGCTGGACGATAAGTTTCAGACTTTGGACAAGAAAATTAACTCGGATGTCAAGAAGTTGAACAAACTGGTTGATCAGAACAAACAATTCACTGCCGATACTAGTTATCTGGAGACATGGTTAAAGAGTGCACAGAATCAGCTGAAGGACATCAATAACGTACTGGACAGGTCTCCTAACTCTGCTGATATCAACAAAGCTACAAAGATGCTTCTGGATTTCAAAATTGACTGTGACAACCAGCAAGCCATAAAGACAAACATTTCGACCAATGGCGGCAAACTTCTGCGATTGCATCCTTCCGATTCGTCACTGCGAGACAAAATCACTGACATTGATCAGAAATGGGACGCCCTGATTGGTGCTTATCCAGCACTGAAGGAGAGACTAGAGGAAGCACAAATGCAATTGTTGCCGTCCAGTCAGGCAATGAATGAACTAGTGACTTGGCTCGCAGCCAGTGAGGAGTCGATGAAAAAAGAGCTTGCCGCAAAACCACAGTCTGAAAATGATGTCAATCAAATACTCAACAAACTCAAGTTCATGAAGGCTGATATTGATAATCATCAGCTGATCGTCGATTATGTAAATCAGTGTGCGACTGATCACGGCACCTCATCTCAGGGTAAGACGGCCTCAGCCGAGTTAGTCGGTCAGATTAACAAACAATACCAGGTTCTCATCACTGACGTGGAAGACAACATCATAAAGCTGCAGGCTCTCCTGCAGAAATGGAATGACTATGAGGACAAAGTGAAAACAGTTGGCAAGTGGTGCGACGATCAGAATGGAAAACTTGTCCGACTGAGCGCGCAGACGCAAAGTCCTAACATTGTGGAAGCAGACGATGGATGCAAGGTCATGAAGACAGAGCTTGGTGATGTTTCAAGTGATCTCAAGATCATCCAGATGTTGGGTGATCAGCTTTCATCAGATCCTTTGTGTCCTGCAGATCCTTCTAAACTGCCTACGGCATCAAAAACTCTGACAAAGAATGTAGATGACATCAAAAACAAGCTGAACGACTTACAGAAGGTAATAGATAGCAAGCAGAAGGCCTGCTCAGACTACAATGTGTCACTGGAGAATGTGGAGAAGATTCTCTCTGACACTCGCTCATCTGTTGATACTTTGTCTGCTGACTGCTCAAACAGTGAAGCTGCCAGCTCACATCTCACCAATCTCAAGGATCTTCGAAAGAAGTTTGCAGGGCAAGAACCTACGTTAGACAAACTAAATGAAAGTTCTAAGAAGCTGAAGTCTCAGTCAGAGCCAGCCTATTGTCAGGAGATTGAAGAACAAGTACAGCGTGCTAATGACAGTTGGAAAGATCTGAGAGCCTTGATAAATGACAAGCTCACACAGACAGACAGTCTTCACAAGAACTGGCTGAACTATGAACACACTGCTGACAATGTATCACAGGTGCTCAACAAGAAAGAGTCGGACTTTGGAAAACTGTTGGACGATGTAGAGTCAATGGATCACAAGGAGAATAAAAAGCAGACTGAGGCATTACTTGGTAGTCTGGAGGAGCTGAATCACTTACTCTCTGTTGTTGATGAGTGCAGCACAAAACTTCTTCCAAGTCTTGATCGCGCCAGCACTCTACACATCACCACAGACAAATCACAGCTCAATCAGCGCGCCGATGCACTCCGCGCTGTCCTACACAAACGACTGAATGTCTTGACTTCGGAATCCGGTAAACTGGAAAGGCTTCGCAATGGCTGCAACGACATCGAAGTGTTTCTCAAAAAAGCCGCAGGCACTTTGAAGCAAATGGAAGAGAAAGATCTGACTGATGACGCTGTTGTGCTCGATCAGCTTGACATAATCCGAGATCTCTCGCAGGGATTCGCTCAGAATCAACCGATGCTGCTCGATCTCAATCATCTCGGATATCGTCTCTCGTTGGACGCGAATGATGCGGAGAGGTTGAAGGGAATGCACGAGTGCTGGCAGGAGCTGCAGGCGCTGACCAATGAGAAACACAAGCAGCTGCAGAGACAGGCGATGCTACAGAAAGACTTTGCAGAGAAGTGTCTGGAGTGGGAGGAGTTTCTCTCCGGAGTAGAGCAGTATTTTGAAAGTGACGACAGCAAGGGCAACGACTATGAGAGTTTGGTGAAACAGCTGCAGTTTGTGGAGACCTTTCAACAGGAGACCCCGGCCAAACAGCAGATACTTTATTCAATCATTGGTGACGGCCATATGATGATTGAGAACGGTGACGTGGGCAATCAGTCTGACTTTGAAAGAAGGCTGAAGCTACTTGTCGACCAGTGGCTGGGCATTGTGAAGAGGGTGAATCAGAGGAAGGGTGTCATTGACAATGAGATGACACTGTGGATGACATACAGAGAGCACTTTGACAGACTGTGTGCCATGTTGAGAGAGGTCAAGACGGGCATCACTGACACGCCTGTAGATGTCGCGATGCCAATGGATCTGTGCCGGCAAACTCTTGACAAATATAAGGATCTGAAAGTTACCATGACCTCTACTGAGCCACAGTTGGGTAAAGTCGACTCTTATTCCTCCCTCCTTATTCCGACTGTGAGTAAGAGTGAAGCAGACCGGCTGACTTCAGATCTCAGATCTGTGGAACAAGAACGCAAAGGTCTCAGTAGGACGGTGGACAGCAACATAAAGAAGTTGGAGGATGCCCTTGGTGCGTGGGATGTCAGTCAGACTGACCTGGAAGCGTGCTTGGCGTGGCTGAAGGATTGCAAGCAACATCTCACTCTTGAGATTCCAACAAGTTATGATAAACTACTGCAGGAGTTAAACAAGCTGAAGAATCTTGAGGAGTCCCTAAGTCCAACCAATGACCAAGTTTCCAAGCTAACACATGACATGGATCTACTCGCCGCGGTCGTCTCTCCAGACGATTACTTCTCCCAAAGTCAACGTGTGCAGATGTTCAACAAGCAGCTCGACGAGATCCGCAGTCAGGTCACGGCGCGCAGACAGAAGGTCGACGACCGACTGGAACGCTGGTCGGACTTTGACGGAAAATATCAGCGACTGCTGGAGAAGTTTAGGGATGTGGAGGAGAGGATGTTTGATTCTAACAAGACAAACATTGAAGATGTCATCGCCAGTCTGCAGCAGGATTGTAAAAGAGAGATGAATGAATTGGAAAAGGAAAAGAAAGAATTTGAGAAGATGGGGGCTGAACTAAAGAGTCAGTGCAGCGATGTACGCGCCAGAGACGTCGTGCATAAGCTGACAGTCGTTAATGAACAATGGGAGAAACTGAACGGAGATAATCAGTCAAGACTAAAGAAGTTGAATGACACTCTGAGTGTCCTCAAACAGTTGGAGCAGAATATGAAAGACCTACGTCAATGGCTTCAACAGACAGAGGCTCAGCTTGCTGTCCCTATCACCTACCAGAGACCAGACAGCAAGGAAATGAAGATACACGTCAAGAGACATCAAGACGTGCAGAAGGATATAGACAAGCACAACTTATCCGTGGCCTCAGTGCTGGGACTGTGTGAGACATTGGTCAAGGACACTGATGCTTGTCCAACACAAGCTGAGTCACAAGGCTTACAGAAAGCTAAGGAGACGCTGGAACACAGGTGGAAGAACATTCTCAAGCTCGCTGCTAAGAGAAAACAATTCCTGGATGAGACGTTGCCATTGTGGCAGAAGTTCAACACAGACTGTCAGACCTTAAGTCGTTGGATGTCATCAGCAGAGAGACACGTCAATGATCCCTCAAGCAGAGAGGCGACATTTAACGACATGAGGAAGGAATTCAATCGTGTCAAAAATTTCCAGTCATCCCTTGAAAATCAACGAGGTCCCCTGGAACAGTTGAACCGTGCCTACTGTGGTCTCGCGCGGGAAGGTCGGACTGATGCAGACGGAATTCTCAAGCGAAGCATCGATGAAGTTAATTCCCAATGGGACAACTTGAACTCTAGATCCAACGCCATCGTGCGTAGGCTTGGTCACATGCTCAACATCAAAGATGACTTTGAGGCTAATCGACTGGCCATGATCATATGGCTGGCAGGTCTGGCTGATGCTCTGACAGAATGTGACAAGCTTGAGGGAGCTTCTGTGGGAAATATTCTCAAAGCTGTCCGTAAAGAGCTTGACACAAATGCACCTCGCCTGGACTACATAGACAAGGCGTCTGACTACCTCATACAAAAGTGTGAGCCGTCAGATGCGGCACAGATCCAACAGGATGTGGATGAGTTCCATCTTCTCCTGGACAGCGTTCTGTCACAGCTTGACAGACTGCAACGACGACATTCTCTGCCTGACCAACGCGCTTCTTCTGATTCTGATGAGGAGGCACTGCGTAGACTTGAGAATCAGATTGAGTCTGGCATGAAGGCAAAGTCCAATCAACTTGAGGCCGCTGTTGGTCGTATAAACGGTAACTATGATCGTCGTATCAAGGAACTGTCCGACCCTGATGACGTTGACGGCACATCTGGCACTGAGCGAAGAAAACCGAGACGGATCATCACCAAGCCACGGGGGAATGCATTGTCTCAGAGACCTCACTTCAATCGTGGCGCACCAAACTTGGAAAGCCTGGAGGAGGACTTGAGGATGTTGGAGGAATGGTTGGACGATGCTGAAGACCTTCTCAGTTCATTTAAGGTCACGCCGGAAGATTTGAAACAGTTTGAACTGCGAGTTAAAGAACATAAGCAATTAACAACTGGCATCGAAGACTGGAAGCCAAAAGTCGCCGAGATTCGTAGCTCCACTAGCAGCCTGGTTCAACAGACCGCCGGGTCAGAACAGCTGTGCAGCAGGATCTCCTCCGCTACCAATCGGTGGGACGCGGTGTGTCGAAGGGCGGCCGACTGGAAGAGTCAGCTAGAGAGTTCCCTCCAGCAACAGTTTCGTGAGAACGTGGATGACCTGGCGACTTGGCTGGATGATGCCAGGGATGAGCTGCTGGGTCTGGATGTGGAAGAAGCTGGAGGTGATGTCGCTCAACTGGAAGCAAAGAACAATCAACTAGCGGAGATAACAGGCGACTGTCTGGAGATGCAGGCGATGTTGAAGAGTTTCCGTGACGTCGCCGACTATCTTCTTCTCAACTCTGACGCCAGCGACATAGAGGACGACCGTGCTCGTATGAACGCCATGTCAAAGGATGTCGAGTCATTGCTGCAGGCTTGTGATGATCAACGGGCAATCATTGAACGACAGGCCGGCAGACGTTTCGATCCTCTTACTGAAACGGACAGTGATGGATACTTTTCGCGTGCATCTTCCCTCATGAACTCAAATCCTCGCAGCTTATCTAAACAGGAGCGTCTTAAAGCTAGGCAGCGGCTACGAGACGCCAACAAGTTTCGACAACACCCTCATGCAAACATTAAAGATTCACTAGATCAATACCCCTCTGACCGTCAATCTGTCCTCGGCCTCATGTCGCGCGCGTGTCGTGCGGCCGTCCCAATCCAAGCCCTCATGATTCTACTCCTCGGTGCTGCCTCCATGGTCCCCATGTGTGAGGACAGCTGCATGTCTTCCATCATGGAGACGCTGAGCTTTCCAAACGGACCACCTCCAATATAGCTGAGACATTAACAGTTGAAATTCCTAACTATCTGACTGTGTCTGTGGTGTATGGGAGAAAATAATATTCTCTTAAATCTTTATCTGATGAGGGTAGATGGCTGTTTGTTATATGTGTTTTGTAAATAAAGGCTAAGCTGAATTCTTTTTTACTCTTCAAAATTGTGCTTCATGATTAAACAGAATTAACTGTAATGCTATAAATGTATGTAAATAATTACTCAGACACTATCCGTTTTGTCTTGATCTTACTGTTTGATTATTTTTTATTGTAAGAATTATTTTAGTTGGCATTTTGAAACTGGGTGTTTTTTCAAGTTGGTATTTATGTATCATTTAACGTTTTGACTACAACTAAAACTATTTAACGATGATAAAACATGATGGGTTTAAACAGTCGATACGTTGTCATAATTAAATTATGTGATCATCTGCTTTATTTACTTATTTATGCAATTCAGATAATGTCATATCAAAATGCAATTTTAATTTATAATAAAACAGAAATTATTTTTTTCACTAACACAACAGCAGTGCATATAATTTTGCTAATAATAACACTACTTCATGCGCATGATGGTACATAATGCAGATTCTGTACATTTAGTGTATCTGTTTTTTTACATAATGTAAATATATATATATAATGTGATGAAATGCTAGAATTAGAAAGCATGGTTCTCGTGCATACTATGCAGACTGTGTCTTCTCTTTGTACATACACTAATCCATTTAATGACATTTTGATAGTAGCAGAAAATATATATGTTATGAACTTGTTTTACAGACACTGACCTTTCATACATATTGTATTTATGTTCTGATATGTCTATCAAAGAGTATGTCTGTCAAAATATTTGTTTATTGTGTTTGGTTTGTCAGTACGGGAAGATTCTTGTATAAAAATTAATATTTGATAAAATAAATGACTGATCGATCAACACTCAATTAGACAGCTATTAAATTGTTTTTTTGTTGTTGCTTTTTGTTTGATAAACAGTGTTGATGTTTTCATTATCTGTTTTGATTTGGCATTCAATTTTAAGGAATTAGTATATATGTGATTCAAATAATGACATTTATGGTGTGTAAAATTGTTTTGGCTACCATGTATTTGCCTGTGTTTTGTTTTGTTTATGCTGCGAGATTTAGCCAAATGCATTGGTTTCTTTAGTTAAACATATATTCATAATATAAGTTTAACAGTTGAACATTATAGTAACTTTAACTTTATTATTGCCAGGTCTAAACAGTGTTTTATTGACAGATTTCTATTGTATTACAAACATAAGGCATGGTACTGCAACATGTTGAAACAAGTTGTATAATTTCAATTGATCAAGTGCGTCTATATATATTCGAGTGTTTTGGTGCTG
>Ga0170475_128693025_pt1 | contig 12239 bp, 15 predicted proteins | sample Soicark_Litter_5_FD_111474 | JGI IMG/M metagenome (GOLD analysis project Ga0170475, IMG submission 111474) | Avena fatua rhizosphere microbial communities from Hopland, California, USA. Combined Assembly of 48 SPs | reverse complement strand
CGTGATCGCCGTGCCGCTGATGCTGCCGCGTCGGACGGCCGATCGCGATTCCAGCGCCGCCATCGTCGCCGACTGTGCACCGCGCATCGCGATGACGACCGCCGAGCTTCTTGAGCGGCGCCCGGAGATCGCTGAGCGGTTCGCAGGCGCCGATTTCGACTGGCTGCCTGTCAGTCTCGACGACAAGCGGCACACGGGGGACAAGGGGCACACGGGGGACGTGATGCTGCCGCGCATCGGCCCGGACGACATCGCGTTCCTGCAATACACCTCGGGATCGACGTCCACACCGAAAGGCGTCGTGGTCGCACACGACAATCTGCTGGCCAATTTGGAAATGATCCGCATCGCCATGAGCAATCGGTGGCGCTCTACGTTCGTCGGCTGGGTGCCGCACTATCATGATATGGGCCTGATGATGGGCGTGATGCAGCCGCTGTATCTCGGCGGCACATCGGTGCTCATGTCGCCCGCCGCTTTCATGCAGCGCCCGCTCAACTGGCTGCGCGTCATCGACCAATACCGCGCCGAATTCGCCTGCGCACCCAACTTCGCTTACGAGCTCTGTGCCAGCCGATTCCGTGCCGAGCAGATGCAGGGGATCGATCTGTCGTGCTGGAAGCTTGCACTGAACGGCGCCGAACCGGTGAACGTGGATACACTGGAGCGCTTCAGCCGGGCCTTCGCACCCTACGGTTTCGGACCCGGCACGATGTATCCCGGCTATGGATTGGCCGAGGCCACCTTACAGGTCAGCGGATGCGTGCGTGGCCACGGCTGGAGGACGCGCACCATCAGTCGCACTGCCCTGCTGCGCGGCGACATCACCGAACCAGCCGGATCGGGCGACCGGCAGACCTTGGTGTCCTGCGGCCACAGCGTGATCGGCTGCGAGATCGCCATCGTTGATCCAGACACCCAATGCAGACTTGCACCGCGTCGCGTTGGCGAGATCTGGGTTCGCGGCGCACATGTCACCCGCGGCTACTGGCGCAACGATGAAGCGACGACCGAGACCTTTCACGCACAACTCGTCGATGCGCCAGGTCAGGACTGGCTGCGCACCGGCGACCTCGGCTTTACCGATGACGATGGCGCGCTGTTCATCACCGGGCGCAGCAAAGACCTGATCATCATCCGCGGCATGAATCACTACCCGCAGGATATCGAGCGGACGGTGCAGTCAAGCGATCCGGCACTCCGACAGGACTACGGCGCCGCATTTTCGATCAGCGATGACGACGGCAATGAAAGACTTGCCGTGGTGCAGGAGGTCGAACGCACAAGCCTGGTTCGCCTGAATGTCGCCGACGTTGTTGCTCGCATTCGCGAAGCCGTCGTCCGACAGCACGATATTGCCCCGGCAGTGATCGCACTGATCCGACCAGCAACGCTGCCAAAAACCACCAGCGGCAAAATTCAGCGAAGTCTGACCCGCAAGCTGTGGCTGGAAGGCGCGCTTGAGGTCATGCCGCGCGCGGCCGACGCCGCACCTCTGGGCGCACATAGCGGAAGTTGAGGATCGCTGGATCGGCCACCACCGGCCCGGGTGCGATACCGACGATGATCTTCTCGGCAATCGGACCGTAATCCGCGCGGAAATGCACCGATGACTTCAGCACCAATATCGGACACTCGCTGGGCTCGACGCCGACATGGCGCAGGATCGCCTGATCGAGCGCCTGGACTTTGTGCGATACCACCATCACCCGCACGCCATCGATGTCGACCAGCGCGCAAGGACCGAGATTGCCTGGATTACCGGCGCCCATCGGTCCTGTCAGCGTGAACCTGCCGTCGGTCAGCTTCAGCACGCGTGCCTTGCAGTCGAACGGCATGCCGTCCGACTTGCCGCCAAGAGACAATGACACTGATCCACCCTCTCCGGCGGCTGCGCATGTTGCGACACTGTCGGCATCGTTGATCAGGCACAGCACCGCGCCCCTTGCCTGTTGGCGCACCAGTTCGGCAAGCAGTCCCGTGGTGTCGCCGTGCCCGCCACCGCCAGGATTATCCTGCGTATCGGCAATCACGATCGGTCTTCGCGCACCGTCCGCCAGCCGCTTGGCCTCCTCAACCGCTTCTGCGGCCGGCAGCAACTCCTGCCTGAAGTCCGCCTCGCGCGCCGCGACATGGGCGACGAATGCATCGGCCGCCGCATCGGCCTTCGCCTGCGTATCGGCATAGGCGGCAACCGCCGGTCCGCAATCGGAAAAATCCGCATAGGGAAAGCCGAAGCAGAAGGCCAGTTCGGCAACTTCCAAACGTTCGGCCAATGATGCGCGCTCCGCCATCACCTCGTTCATCGGCGCGAGCAGCGTGCACTGGCTGCCCAGCGGTAGCCAGAACTCAAGCTGACGGAATGCACGCGCCCAGGGCTTGCCACGTGCAATGCGTTGCAGCAGCAACCGCATCGCCTGCGCGCCGGCATCCTTCATGTCGATATGCGGATAGGTGCGGAACGGCACCACCGCATCAGCCAAGGTAATCATGCGGGATGTCAGATTGGCGTGCGGATCAAGGCTGATGGTCACCGGCAGATCGCCGACAATCGCCCGCACACGCCGCAACAGTTCACCTTCCGCATCGGGAAAACTATCGACGACCGCCGCGCCATGCAGATCAAGATACACCCCATCCAGCGGCGCTGCCTGAAGAGCGCGCGATAGTTGTGCACAGATCAGCGCCGCGATGCGCTCGAACGCCTCGTCCTGTATCGGACCCGCCGGATTGGCGAGCGACCAGGCCAGCGGCACGATCTCAACGCCCTCGCTGTCGGCAACGACAAGGGCACCGGCAGAAGGTACCGACGTGCCACGCACCGCAACGAGCATTTCATCGCCTTCGCTCAACGGAGGAAAACCGGCCGGTCGCAGGAAATCGGCGAACGTGGTCGGATGCGGCGCAAAAGAGTGGCTCTCATGCAGGAAGCCACCGATCGCAATGCGGGTCATGCGTTCCTCCTTCCTCAACGCGCCGCGGCACCGAACCTGTGCATGGCCTCGATCCACCGCGCGCGTCTGCCTGCACTGGCGGTTTCGATCCTGCCGAACAGGTTTTCGCGGCATGGCCCAATGCCACAAAACCCGAGAATGCTGCGTTCCAGGCTCTTGAGCCCGTACGCGCCGAAATACCAGCGATAGATCAGCACGGGCATTCCCATGGTCACCACGATCCGAGCGCTCTTGCCCTTCAGCGGACGCCCCCGCGTTCGCTCGCGCGCAGGAAACGCGAAGCCCGGCCGAAGGACCTGCTCCAGGAACTCCTTGAGGATCGCTGGCAAGGTCCCCAGCCAAAGCGGATAGACGGTACACAGGTGATCCGCTGTGCCGATCGCCTGTTGCGCCGGTCGGAGCGCGTTCGGCAGCTGTCCGGTTTCGAACTCTTGTTTCGTGCGCAGCCAAGGAAAGGCAAGAGTGGCGACATCGATACGCGTTACCGCATGACCGGCTTGCTCCGCGCCATGCGCATAAGCATCCGCCAAAGCGTTGCAGAGATGGCCCCCGGCCGGATCAGGATGGCCCTGAATGATCACCACACTCGGCATTTGGCCGACAATTCGCCGATGAGGTGCTAATTCATCCACACCGGAATGGGCAGATCCTTGGACCGCAGAAATTCCGGATTGAACAGCTTCGACTGGTAGCGCGAGCCACCGTCCGCGAGGATCGTCACCACCGTGTGGCCCGGGCCAAGCTGCTTGGCCACCCGCACCGCTGCGGCGATGTTTATTCCGGATGACGTGCCGACCGACAGGCCTTCATGGATCAGCACGTCGAAGATGAGCTGCAGCGCCTCGGCATCCGGTATCTTCTCGGCATCATCGATTGGCGCGCCATCCAGGTTCGCAGTGACCCGCGAATTGCCGATACCCTCGGTGATGGAGCTGCCCGCGACCGTCAGGTCATTGCTCTTCACCCAACCAGCCAGCCCGCTCCCTTCGGGATCGGCCAGCACAATGCGCACGTTCGCATCGCGCGCCTTCAGCGCCATGCCGACGCCGGCCAGGGTGCCGCCAGTGCCGCATGCGCAGGTGAATGCGTCTACGCGGCCGCCAGTCTGCTCCCAGATCTCCGGACCGGTGTGCGCTCGATGGCCCTCGCGATTGGCCAGGTTGTCGAATTGGTTGGCCCACACCGCACCGGTCTCCTCCGCCACCCGGCGGGAGACATGCACGTAGTTTCCCGGATCGCGATACGGCTTTGCCGGCACCAGGCGCAGATCCGCACCGATCATCCGCAGGAAATCGATCTTCTCCTTGCTCTGAGTCTCCGGCATGACGATCACGCAGCGGTAACCGCGTGCGTTGCCGACCAAGGTGAGCCCGATGCCGGTGTTCCCGGCAGTGCCTTCCACAATCGTGCCGCCCGGCTTCAGCGTGCCACGCTTCTCGGCATCGGTGATGATGTAGAGGCCGGCGCGATCCTTCACCGAGCCGCCAGGGTTCATGAACTCGGCCTTGCCCAAGATGGTGCAACCGGTCGCCTCGGAAGCGCCGCGCAATTTGATCAACGGTGTTCGGCCGATAGACGCCGCAAGATCCTCTTGCCAACGCGTGCCATGATAGAGTTCGGTCATCGCCATCCTCTTGCAGCCGGAGTTCTTGCCATGGTCGAGAATGTGCCGCCGAAGCAAGTCTGGGAAGCCCTGCTAGAGAATCCCAATGCGCAGCTGGTGGACGTGCGAACGGACGTCGAATGGCAGTTCGTGGGTGTTCCTGACCTTGTGTCCGTCGGAAAGCAGGCCGTACTGGTCTCGTGGCAGACCTATCCGGCCATGTCGCTGAACCCGAATTTCACAGAACAATTGAAAGCGACGGGCTTCACGCCGGAGCACAATATCTACTTCATCTGCCGTAGCGGCCAGCGCAGCTACGCGGCGGCCGAGGCCGCGCAGGCCGCCGGGTACCCCCACGCCTACAATGTCGCGGAAGGCTTCGAAGGCTCGGTCGATTCGGATGGACACCGGGGCGTCATGGAAGGCTGGAAGGCGGCCGGCCTGCCTTGGCGGCAACGCTGAGCCATGGCTCCAGGCGAGCGCGGCGCCGGTCTGTAATCACCCGATCAGCCGTCGCGCCACGATCGAACTTTGGTCGCAGCAAGAACGCAGCTGCTAAACGGCGGGCTTGGTACTTAGCACAGTGTCCCCGTACAGCACGCGGATGACCACGAACCAACCATAGCGGGTATCGACAACGGAGCCATCGGGTCTGACCAGCATCCCGTCGGGTGTGGTCGGAACATGCCTCATGGTGACGGCGTCATCGACATTGCCACCAACCACGGTCAGCACGCCGCTATCGACGCGGACGACCACATCGCAATGCGACGGAAAGCGCCCCGCGGGCAGCGCATCGTAGTCGGTCGAGGTCGCAACGCCGCGGCTCTGACAGATCAGGTCACCCATCTGAGCCGCATAGGAATTAGCCGGCTCCGCGGTAATCACCCAGCCGCTGGCCTGGCCAAGCTTCATCTGCTTGGCGATGTTGATGTAGTCGGAATGGGTTGCCGTGTAAGGGAACCGGCCGCCGGCACCCGCAATCCGCATCACGTAGGAAATGAAGATCGCCGACCAGGCATAGATGCCGTCCTGGCCCGCTGAAAACGCCGCGCCGTTGCCGTCGTGCCCGCCGGTCCATGCAGAGTCCGGATCGCCTGGGTTAAGGCCTGCCCAAGAGTATTCGCCGATCCGCTGCCACAACCCTTGCTGTCGCTCCGGCTTGTCCTGCGGCGTGGCCGGGCGGTAAGTCCCCGGCGGGTTGTCGTCGACCGGAGAGCCGAACAAGCGCCACTCGCGCAGCGCAAGCGCCACCACGGCATCGCGCGAGAACGGCTCGTACGGAACACGCGCGAACGGCGGAACATGTTCATTTAAAGGCGCCCGCGGCGCAGCAGGCCCGGCGCAGGCAGTAAGCGGTAAGAGGAAAAGCAGCAGGGCATTCCGCATCAGCTGCTGCTCGCAGGCATGCTTGCTAGGAGCGCTCAGGAAACAGCGTGCGCAATCCCTGGGCGCTGGCCTCGCAGCGTCCGCGCTCGGTTATCAGGCCCGTCACCAGCCGGGCCGGCGTCACGTCGAACGCCGGATTGGCGGCCGTGCTTTCGACCGGGGCCACGCGCACCGTGGCGATGTGTCCGTCTGCCGTACGTCCGGTAACGTCGGTCACCTCAGCGGCACTCCGTTCCTCGATCGGGATCTCGCCAACGCCATCCGATACGGTCCAGTCGATCGTCGTCGATGGCAGCGCCACCCAGAACGGCACATCATTGTCGCGCGCCGCCAGTGCCTTCAGATAGGTGCCGATCTTGTTGGCGACGTCGCCTGTCCGGGTCACTCGGTCGGTGCCGACGATACGAGATCCACCTCACCGTGCTGCATAAGGTGGCCACCCGCATTGTCGGCGACGACAGTATGTGCGACGCCGTGGCGTCCCAATTCCCACGCCGTCAGTGCCGCACCCTGGTTGCGCGGCCGCGTCTCGTCCACCCAGACGTGCAGATCGACGCCAGCGTCGCGCGCCATTTAGATCGGCGCCAGCGCCGTGCCCCAGTCCACCGTCGCAAGCCAACCGGCATTGCAGTGCGTCAGGATGTTCACGCGCCGAACGACTTCGCCGCCCGCTCGATCAGCGGCAGACCGTGGCCACCAATCGCCTCGTTCTGTGCGACGTCCTCATTCGCTATCGCGGCTGCCTCCTCATAGGCAACCCGGATGCGATCCGCGACGGGCGTGTTGCGCAGGCGGGTCAACATGCGCTCGAGCGCCCAGCGCAGGTTGATCGCGGTCGGCCGCGTCACTGCAAGCAACGCCGCGTCCCGCTCCATCGCCTCGGAAGAGGGATCGTGCCGTAAAGCGAGACACATGCCATACGCGGCGGCTGCGCCGATCAGCGGTGCACCACGCACCTGCATCGAACGAATGGCATGTGCGGCCTGTGCGACATCGGCCAGGCGTACGAGCTCGAGCGACCAGGGTAGTTTGGTCTGGTCGATGATGCGGATCGACCAGCCGTCGTCGGGATCGAGCCAAATGGTGCGATAAGGCACGCCATCGATGCGCATGACCCTCAGACCCTCTGGTGCAGCACGCAGACCAGCGTGAACAATCGACGCGCCGTGGCGAAGTCGATCGCGATCTTCCCTCCGAGCCGCTGGCGCATCAGCGCTGCCCCCTCGTCGTGCAGGCCACGACGCCCCATGTCGATCGCCTGGATGCGTTCCGCACGACCTTCTTCCACCGCCTTGATATGGCTGTCCACCAGCAACTGGTAGTCCTTTACCAACCGGCGAAACGGCCCCAGCGCAAGCCCGATCGCCGTCAGCCTGGTGCCGTTGGCACGGCGGATGTCGAAGACCAGCCTGCCATCTGCCACTGAAAGGTGCAGAACGAAGGGACCATGACTTCCACCGGCCTTCCCGGCCAACGGCACGAAGTGGTTCTCGGCTGCCAGATCCGCCACCGCCTGGGCGCGATCGGCCTCAGCGCGGGTGGCAGTTGAGAGGAGATCTGCCCATCCATCACCACGTGGGACAGACGCCCCGGGGCACCACTCATCCCGGCTCAGGGTCGGGTTTCAGCATATTGAAGCAAAGCATCAGCCCGACGGTCGCACCCTTGATCGGCCGGAGCAGCCCAAGGGACAGGACCAGCGTGAGCGGCAGAAAGATCACCGCCAGCAGCCACATCGGAGGATCCCAATTCTTCTGCATGATCAGCATCGCCGGGATCACGATGTGACCGACGATCAGGATGGTGAAATAGGGCGGCGCATCATCGGCGCGAGCCAGCCCTAGAGGCGCGCGGCAATGCGCGCATTGCGCGACAACACGCAGGAACCCGTTGAACAGCCGGCCTTGGCCACAAGACGGGCAACGACCATTGAAGCCACGCGCCATTGCTACACCCAGCGATGGCACCGCCCATGGCGGTTTCGATATGGTCCGATTGGGTTGCCAGCGGATTGGCGCCATAGCCCGGGTCCTTGCAGGTGCTGTCCCCCATATCGGTCCGCTTGATTACCTTGGCCAGGGGACGGACAGTATCTGCATGGCACGTATTCTGGTGGTCAACCCCAACTCGTCGGTTGCATGCTCCGACGGCATCGCCACCGCGCTGCAACGTTTTCGTTGGCCTGGTGCGCCGCAATTGGAGGTGGTCACCCTGAATGAAGGGCCGCCGGCGATATACGACTGGCGCGATTGGCACAGCGTTGTTGACCCGCTCTGCCGATTGATCGAGCGCGAGCCGGCCGCCGCCTATATCATCGCCTGCGCTTCCGACCCCGGCATCGAGGCCGCGCGGGCAACGACACGCCAACCGGTGTTCGGGGTATTTCGTTGCGCTGTGGCGGCGGCAGCGGCACACGCCGAACGGTTCGGGGTGATCGCCATCGTCGATGCCTCGAAGGCGCGCCACCTGGCCGCACTGCGGGCGATGGGCCTCGAGGCGCGCCTCGCGGCTGAAGTGGCCCTGAACGTGACGATGCAAACGCTGCTGCAGCCGGAGACGGCGCGGGCCAGTCTAATTCATGCTGGCCGAGCCTGTGTCGCAGCCGGCGCCGGTGCCATTATTCTCGGGTGCACCGGCATGGCGCATCACCGCCCCGCGGTGGAAGATGCCGCCGGCGTGCCGGTGATCGAGCCGTGTCAGGCCGCGGCAGCAATCGCCCTGGGATGCCTGCCCCTCACGCCCTAGCCGGCACGTTAACGCACGGCCATAAGACGCTTTGTCACAATAATATCTCGTGGACATACCACCGTGTTCATGCCAAAGTGAAACTTGTCGCCAAACGGTACAAACAGAGAGGCCAGGGAAAGGTCGGTGCTCGCGCACCCGCCACAGGTCCTCCACTTCCGGCGATCTGACGCGACATCCAGTCAATGACTGGCGCGATCAGCAATGACGTCGCGGGGGAGCCGATTATGCCGCTGTACCGCATCTACTGGCTGGGCAAGGACGACCATATCGACGCTGCCGACTACATCGAATGCGAATCGGACACCGAGGCTGCCGTTAGGGGCCAGGAGCTGATCGGCCCGCATGCAGCCGTGGAGCTTTGGCTTGAGAAGCGTTACGTGGCGACGCTCCCCGCCAAGGCGGCTGATCCGCTAGCCGTCACCGGTTAGGTCTCGTCACCCCTTTCGTGGGCCGCACCGGATCGGTCCCGGCAACAACCCGCTGTGCTGTGACCGCCATACCCTGCTTGCGGATATAGGCGATAAATTCGTCCCAATCGGCTTCGTTGCCCGCTGGCACAGAGGCCGCGGCATCGCTCAATCCGCGCAGTATCGCCTCTTCGACATTACGATAGCCGAGCTGTCCCATAATGGACAGCATAATACCGGCGATCGAACCCAACAGATGGACTTCCGTTTCCAGTCGCTCGATCCGTCGGCGAAGCTCTCGCTCGAGGTCGGGCGTCATCGATGACTCCGATAAAGCACGGCTGTAAGACACATCATTCAATCACGATCCGATCCAACTGGAATTTGCGACCAAAAGAGGACAGCTGGATTATTGGGCTGCGGCGTCGGTGGCCGCAAGGCCGCTGACTACGCCGCCACCTCGCGCATGACCGCACAAAGATCGCTCTTACCCTCGAAGCCAATGCCGGGCAATTCGGGCAACGTCACGATGCTGTTCTCCACCCGCGTGCCGTCGGGAAAGCCACCATAGGGCTGGAACACGTCCGGATAGCTCTCATTGCCGCCAAGACCGAGACCGGCGGCGATCGCCAGCGACATCTGGTGTCCGCCGTGCGGGATGCAACGCCGCCAGGACCAGCCGGCCTCCTTCAGCATCGCCAGCGTCCGCAGATATTCGCAGAGGCCATAGGACAGCGCGCAGTCAAACTGCAGCCAATCGCGATCTGGTCGCAAGCCGCCATAGCGGATCAGATTGCGGGCATCCTGATGGCTGAACAGGTTCTCCCCGGTCGCCATCGGCGCCGGATAGAATTCCGCCAGCGCCGCCTGCAGCTGGTAGTCCAGCGGATCGCCCGCTTCCTCGTACCAGAACAGCGGATACTCGCGCAGCATCTTTGCGTAATCGATCGCCGTGGCAAGATCGAAGCGACCGTTGGCATCGACGGCCAGCTGCACGTTGCTGCCGATCTCTTTGAGCACGACCTCGATCCGACGACGATCCTTATCTATCGCTTCGCCGCCGATCTTCATCTTCACCACGTTATAGCCGCGGTCCAGATAGCTGCGCATCTCGGCGCACAGCGCAGTATCGCCCTTACCCGGATAGTAATAGCCGCCAGCGGCATAGACGAAGACGCGCGGATCAGCCTCGATCCCATGGCGCTCGGCCAGCAGCCGGAACAGCGGCTTGCCAGCGATCTTCGCCACTGCGTCCCACACCGCCATATCGATCGTGCCGACGGCAACCGAGCGATCGCCATGCCCGCCCGGCTTCTCGTTGGTCATCATGCACGCCCACGTCCGATCCGGATCGAGGTTCTCCTCCGTCGCGTCCAGCAACGTGCGCGGATCCGCTTCAAGTAACCGCGGCGCAAAGCGCTCGCGGATCAGGCCGCCCTGACCGTAGCGGCCGTTGGAATTGAAGCCATAGCCGATGACGGGTCGCCCGTTGCGCTCGACGTTGGTCACCACCGCGACAAGGCTGGACGTCATCTTGGAGAAATCGATATAGGCGTTGCGGATCGGCGAGCTGATCGGCTTGGTGACTTCGCGTATATCCGTGATGCGAACTGGCATGGCTGACCTCTCTCAGAGCCGATCGTTCAGATGACAGGCGCTGCGATGGCCTGGCACAATATCACGCAGATGCGGCGCCTCTTGGGCGCAACGCGGCATCGCATGCGGGCAGCGCGGATGAAAGTGGCAGCCGGACGGTGGATCGAGCGGGCTCGGGATCTCACCCGTGATCGCGGTGAAACGCCGCTTGCGTGCTTCGATCCGTGGCACTTCGGCCAGCAGCGCCTGCGTGTATGGGTGGTTCGGCCGATTGAATACCTCTTCGGTCGCGGCACTTTCCACGATCCGGCCAAGATACATGATCAGCACGCGATCCGAGAGATGTTCGACCACGCCCAGATCGTGACTGATGAACAGATAGGTCAGATCGAGATCGCGGCGCAGGTCCATGAACAGGTTGAGGATCTGTGCCTGGATCGACACATCCAGCGCGGCAACGGCTTCGTCGCACACCAGGAATTCCGGCTGGACAGCAAGCGCGCGCGCTATCCCGATGCGCTGGCGTTGCCCCCCGGAGAACTGATGCGGATAGCGTCGGCGGTATGCTGGATCAAGGCCGGCGCGGCGAAGCTGTGCGTCCAGATACGCGCCAAGATGTGCACGCTTCACCAGCCCGTGCACCAGCGGTGCCTCGCCCACGATATCATCCACGCGCAGCCGCGGGTTCAGTGACGCGTATGGGTCCTGGAAGATCATCTGGACTTTGAGTTTGGCGTCACGAGCACGATCCGGCGGCAGCGTGACGATGTCCTGACCCTTGTACAGAACAGTGCCTTCAGAGGGTGGCATGATGCCTGCGACCATGCGACCGATCGTCGACTTACCGCAGCCGGACTCGCCGACGAGGCCGACGACCTCGCCATTGGAGACGCTCAGATCGACACGATCGACTGCCTGCACGACCTCATTCTTCCGTTCGTTTCCCAGCCGACGCGCGATCGAGCGTCCCAGACGTGAGGCCGCGTCGTAGCTCGGACCGAAGCGCTTCGACACGCCGCGCAACTCAATGATCGGAATGCTCATGCGGGCATCGCAATCAGCGGGTGAAAGCAACGTACTGTCTGCCCTGGTACAGGCTGCGACGGCTCCGGCTCCTGCTCGCATGCTGCATCTGCGCGCGGGCACCTTGAGCGAAAGGCACAGCCTGGCGGCAGGCTGAGCAGGCTTGGCGTCATGCCAGGTATCTGCCGCAGCTTCTCGCCGCGCCGATTGCGGCTTGGCACGCTGCCGATCAAGCCCTGTGTATACGGATGCAGGGGTGCATCGAGCACCCGCTCAGCGGACCCGGTCTCGACGATGCGGCCAGCATACATCACCGCAATCTCGTCGGCGAGACCGGCGATCACCGACAGGTCATGCGTGATCCAAATCAGCGCGGTATCATAGGTCACTGCCAGCTTCTGCACCTCGGATAGGATCTGCGCCTGGATCGTGACATCGAGCGCCGTAGTCGGTTCGTCGGCAATCAGCAGGTCCGGGTGGTGCAGCAAAGCGATCGCGATTGCCACGCGTTGGCGCATG
>Ga0170475_103366162_pt1 | contig 12239 bp, 14 predicted proteins | sample Soicark_Litter_5_FD_111474 | JGI IMG/M metagenome (GOLD analysis project Ga0170475, IMG submission 111474) | Avena fatua rhizosphere microbial communities from Hopland, California, USA. Combined Assembly of 48 SPs | reverse complement strand
CCCCTGTGTTTTTTGCGAGACAAAAATATAAGTCCATGTAGAAGACGAAAACCAAAGCCCTTGTTAGGGGCCTTGGTCTTCGTCCTTTCTTTCGGTCGGGTCGGTTACCGCAACTTCATTACGAAGCCGAGAGCTCGACTAGTGATCACGCCTGCTCGTTCATAGTTGAGAATCAACACAATTCCGGCGAGATTGCCAGCCACGAGAATCAGGGTGTCTGGGCTGATCTTCCTTTGGCTTTCGCTTCTGGCTTTGCTCAGCTTTGATACCTGATCCGCGAGACGGACAATCTGCTCGTCATTGGCCGTACTCATACGATCAACGAGTTCCGCGATTGCTCGGTCAAGGTCTGTCTTCTCCTGTGCTTTACGGGTAAACATCGTCCTCCTTCCAAATATAGGGGTCTCATTATAGGACGTGTTTTAGACGCGACTTACTGCGTGGAGCTCCCCACCATTTTGAACGTGACCTCGGGCTGCGTCAACAGCTTCTGGGAGTCGAGGCTCGAGATGTGGAGGTTGGTACCGTCTTCACCCGGTTCGAGCCTCAGGGTGCCCGCGAGACGGTTCGGGTCGTTCAGATACGAGGTAGCACTGACGTGAAGGATCGCGCCGAGGAAAGTATCGACGGCCGCGAGCGTTCCGATGACCTCTTCGGTCTCGGGGAGATGCCAGATCTGGGCGATCGCGAAATATAGCGTCGCGAGGGCCGGGATGTAGATCTGAGCGATCTTCTTGGTGACGTCGTACGCCTTGGATGAGAGCTGCATGATGTCGATCTTCCTTCTTCTCGGTCGATTGATTTTCCAGACGTAATACGTCAGGCATGAGGTTGAAACAGCGATCGCCGTCAGGAGGATTGCATCCACCCAGAATATGAGCAGAATGTTTTTCGGCCTCCAAAACGACATGAATGTGGTTGTATCGAGGGTCACTGCATAGGTTACTCCGACGCCCATTAACACTCTTCCAATGGGTCTAGATCGCCAGGGATATAGCGAGTAGATCACTGGAAACGACGTAGTTGCTACTGCTGCAATGATCTCCACGACACGAATCCACATTTCGAGAACGTGAATATCGTGTGTCATTGTGTTGATCCTCTACGCCTCAGGATGATTTCTTCTACTTGTTCGGCGAAATGATTCCTCTCGCGAATTTCCCTCAGAGCCTTCGCCAATGTTCTTACCTCAGATGTTCGCTCTGTTACCTGAAGCACTTGCTGTTGAGCGTCCTCAAGTGCTTGCCGGGCCGCCTCTGCTTTGGCCTTATCTCGCCGTCGGGGAATCCACACGGGCCCCTCCAGGTCTGTGTCGGCCCTGTGCCGGCCCGTTGAGGGTCGACTCGAGGAGCTCGTAGGTTGTCTTGGTAAGTTCGAGAAGCTCTGCGGTTTGAGCATCAGAGATGGCCCGAGCCGTTCGTTCGGCTTCATAGGCTTTTCTCCATCTCTCCGCTTCTCTCTCTTTGTCCATCAGATACTTCCGAGGGACAAGTAACCCCAAGAGGAGAAGAAGAACTGCGATTCCGAGAAGGGTGGGGGCTGAATAATCAAAAAGTTGACCGTTGAACATTTACTCCTCCCCCGTTATGTTGTTTGTTTCCATTCCCCCAGGGATTTCACCCAAGGCCTGGCCAACTTCCAAACTCCCGAAACTTTTACGTACGGAATAGCTTCTTTCACAACACCGCCGACTGTGATTGTTGCTCCCGCGATCGTTCTTGTCACGGTCATTGCAGACCATGCGCTATAACCCGCAACGTTGTGCGTCCTTGCCCATACGTTGTAGGTCGTCGCAGGAGAGAGACCGGTGATTGAGTCAGAACCGTCAGAGGATATGATGGTTCCGGCGTTCGGATCCGTTCCAGTGCTGTATGACAGCTGCCTCGAGTCGACCGGGGCGCCATCGCCCGCGTCCGTAAACGTTGCAGTCAACGAGACCTGCGTTAGATCAGATATCACCGGTGCTGAAGGAGCGCTTGAGATTCGGGGGATTGTCGGTAGTGATGCCGACCCTGACCCAGGTGAGACGAACCCACTGAAGCCTGTCAACGTGACGGACAAGGATATGGATCCCGATCCGTCAGAGTTGTGTCCGATCCAGATGGATCCTGACGCGACCTGTAGTCGAGGACGGTGATCGTGCCCGGAATTGAAGGCATGAACATTATCACCGGAGTTGTGGTTGTAGTACACAGCGTTTCCGCTGATCCACGCTTCGCCGTTACGGAGACCTCTACAACTGTAGTGGACGAATTGCCAGCCGAACTGCCAGTTGATCAGCGAACGGTTACCAGCAACGTCCTGCGTCGCCACTTGCCAATCCAACCAAGAGTACTCGCCGAAATCAGAAATATGAGTACCCTGAAGCTCGCCCGAGCTAGGCATTTTGTCTCACCTCCTACGTTACGATTTTGAAGTAGATGTCTCCGTCGACACCGCCGGATGGATCGGCCGTACCCGAGGAAATGCCTGCTGCGGCCCGATAGGCAGCCTTCCCTACCGGGATAGACGCCTTGGTCTGAGCGGTGTAGTCCCTTGATCGGTTGATCTCACGAGCGCCCCAACGGACTCGTCCTTCTTCGCCGGTATCGGGGACAAGAGCAAACCCCGCTGCTACAGCGTCTTCGCCAATAGCCATTCAACACCTCCTAGGGAAGGTCGGCCCAGTGTTCGGTTGTCACTTCATCCCAGTGTTGGTTGAAGTCCCACGCCAGCCATGACCCAGGCGTGATAAACGTGTTTACAGACAAGGTTGGGTATGAACGATCACCTTGGGCGTCGCTCACAAATATCTGTTCGGTCACCTGCATGTTACTTGCTGCGCCATCGGCACTTCGAATCTCGACGAGGTCACCAAGGTTGTAATGCGTTCCATACTTGTAACTGGAAACCTGAGAGACTTCGCCGTCGAAACCTTGGAAACGACGATTCTTTGCTAGTTCGTCCTTACCCCTCTGAATCATCTGAGCAGTCGCCACGGAAGGCGTGGGGTCGTTGATGTCACTCGCCATGACGATAAGAACGTTGCGGTCGAATCCAGCTACGGTGGGGTCCACGTCATCGAGATAGACAATCTGATGACCGACAGCGGAGATTACGTAAGCGACGTTCTTGTAGAGGGCTGCGGACGTCAGAAGGGTCGTGTTCTGGAGGTTCTGAAGCTCCGGGGAGAATATGACCGCCGGCAGACTTGTCTGTCCTGACGTACGGTCGCTACCCATGTACACGTCCCAGTACAGAACGTTGGTGGCCGGCTGACGGACAATCCGGAATCCGATGCTGTAAATATCCGCCAGATCCTTGATGGCTTGATACAGAGACCGAGGTTCGAACGCGTACGTAACCGACTCGCTCGGTTCCCCGATTGTGTCGGACGGAAATATGACATTTGCTTCCACCAGGCCCGGAATAACATCTCCTGCGTTAACCGAGCCAAGAACACAAATATCGTGAAACATCGTTCGAATGATCTCTGTTGGTACATCGGTGAGTTCCCACTTGGTACTTGCCGTTATAGCCGTCAAAGTACTAACGGCCAGACGCTTTTCCAAGATTTCCTCGAAAGACCGCCCTTTTACTTTCAGGAGTGTTTTTCCTTCAGTATCGAGCGTATCCTCGATAGTCTCCACCGTCATCACGCGATAGGAATCGGTGATTGTCAGTCGAACGCCTGCCTGGAAACGGTTGCGATTCTCGAGGGTTGACTGAATATGAAGTTCAAAGTCTCCCCACGACGAGAACCTTTCAGTCCATAGGAGAGATTCGAATCGGTCGACAACTGCGACTCGACGGAGGAGACTATCGAGGATATACACCTCCATTACAGGCCTCCATGCCTTGTGGTGTAGTTGAGGGTGAACGGAATCGCCGCGCCAACAGCGTAGACACGCATAACGTTGACGCCCTGATCGAGCTGGATCCAGCTAGCCTGGGGTGATACCCCATAGAGAACTGAGCTGTCCGTCGATGCCCTTGTCAGGGTGGCGTATTTACTTCCGGGAACCGTGCTGATCTTTACTACATCTCCGGCTACCAGTGATGCTTGGAAGTCCAGAGAATGGGTGACGCCGTCCGGACCCGTGTTGTAGATTGTGAACTCGCTCAACGTTCTGTTCACATTGAGCGTGAATAGCAACCCTGTCTCAACAGTCCCGTCATACGTCACCGAGAAAGTGCTTGTGTCCGCTACTGTGTTATGCGACACCGTTGTCGGGGTCAATTCCAAGAAGTCGGGGTCGAAACACAGAATCGAAATATCCGCACGAGGTTGGTCGGTGAAGAGTGGAGCTGGGAAATCCTCCACTCTCCCCACGATTTTGACTACCAGACCGTCAGTCATGAAGAACCGAATATCCACTACCCGCTTGGGCATGAAATATTGATAGAGCGTTTTACGAAGACCCCGCACCGACTGAGTTGCGTAATCCATCGGCTCCAAACCGATTCTCAGTACGAGGTTTCGATTCTCCCTCCTCGCCGACTGGAACTGAGTTCCGTCAAGGTTGGCGAAGCTGGACGACACGAGTGTTGCTTTGACGGGGTCCAGTCCTGTGATGTCTTCAAGAATATAGCCGTCAGTGATGTCGTCCAGGAACAGCGTCAGGAGCGACCCCGCCACATTTCGGACTTCGATTTTGTCAATGCTCATGTGGGCAGAACTCCCTTCGCAGTTGAGAGTTGGTTCTTCGTCTGGCGGTAAATTGTCGCCTGGTCAAGTGCCTTCGGCGAGTTGTTGTTCTGGGTGAAGTTGTATGTGTCGCCAACAGCTTGAGCGTCTTCGGTCTGAGCCTGCTGGTTGTCATTGAAACTACTAGATGCCTGTTTCGCCGACGAATATGACGTGTTAACCGCAACTGGTTTGGTGTTCAGTAACGCATCCAGTTGCGCAGCCCCCTTAGTCACGTTCGACATGTCCAGCACCGGAGTGATGGTGGGGGTAAGATCGAAGTTCCCCAGAGATAGTTCAGACAGTTGAGCCAACGACTTCTGCATCGCTGACAAAGCCAACTGTCCCATGCTTTCGGCTGAATCGACGGCGACGTAAGCGTTCTTGTCCATACCCATCGACAAACCTTCAGCAGAGAACTTACCGATCTCCTCGAACTTCTTGGATGGCGAATGAATTCCCAGGAAGTCCTTTGCCGCGTTCCAGGCGTTCTTAACCAACTTGACCGCTTGGTCCGCAACTTCCTTAGCGGCGCTACTTAGGCCATTCACAAGACCCTTTACGATGGCGATCGCCATGTCGCCACCGGCTTTTCCTAGCGCCGCAGAGTTAGCGTTGATCGCAGCGGTCAAACCGTTGATAAATGCGATCAATGTCTTGAATGCCTGGTCAGCTACTCCAGGTATTCCATCAGCCAAACCCTTAAGGAAGTTCTTGATGATGTCCAGACCAACTACCACCACGTCATGAATATGATCTCGTATGGCCTTGAGCATTCCCACGAGAATATCCAAAGCGGCCTGTGCTAGAGCAGGAACCGCCATGACAAGGACGTTGAGTAACAACTGGATAAGAACTTCCAAGGCTTTCTCAAGATCTGGTGCTATTTTGACGATCCCTTGCAGGACCTGAATCAGAATTCCGATGATCAATTCAACGATCTTGGGTGTGCCCTGAATCAAGACGTCGATCACGCCAGAAGAGCAACGCCGACCTGCTTTACGATCATTGGAATCAATCCGACGATCGCAGTGATGGTAGCCACTAGCGCTGATACCGCAGCAGCACCACCAAGACTTAGCGCTGTGAGTCCGGCAGCGAACAAGAATATGCCGGCCCCTGCGAGAGCTAGGCCAAGACCGATCAATGTCAAAGCTGCACCCAGCAGAAGCATTGCGGGTAGAACGGGTTCCAGAACTGCCGCCGCGATACCCAGAACAGCAAGGGCGATCGCGAGGATTCCCAGACCATTGGCTACGTCTCCCCAAGACAACGCAGCCATGGCTTTGATTACTTCGACCAGAGGCTTCAGAGCGAAGACTACCAGGTTCAGTGCTATGGCTCCCGGTAGCGACCCTTCCATCAAATATAGAGCCCCTGCAATGATCGCAAGACCTCCGGCGAGGACAACAAGGCCCTTTCCGATTTCGGTCCAGCTCATCCCTCCCATCTGCTTGATGGCGTCCCCGATTTGTCCGAGGGCCAGCGCAACGATGAGAATCCCTGCGGCAGAAAGTGGTGCTGTGGGAGGAACGAGAAGCAACGCAAGAGCAATGATCGTCAGGGCACCTGCCATGGTGGTAAGACCCTTGCCGATCTGACCCCAATCGAAACCAGCCATCTTCTGAAGTGCGTCGGTGATGTAACTGAGTGACACTGCCAGAATAAGAACTCCGGCCGCAGCCAACGGAGCCGTGGGTGGAATGAGCGAAAGTGCGATACCAATCGCGGTCAGGGCGCCGGCAAGTACCGTCAAACCCTTACCGATTTCGTCCCACGACATTTTGGCGGCAACCGTTAGTGCATCTACGAGGATCTTGATCCCTAGCGCCAGAAGAACAATCCCGGCCCCGGAAAGAACTCCCGTAGCGTCTATCGAAGCGAGCTTGGTGTACAGAGCAAGTGAAGCAAGAAGAGCAGCCACCCCGCCCAGTCCCTTAGCGAGAGATCCCGCGTCAAGACCAGAGAGAACAACTACCGAATCCGCAAGGATCCTCAGTGCGGCAGCCATGAGAATAAGACCAGCACTCGAACCGACCATCGCCTTATCGTCAGGCATCAACCTGGCTGCGGCGACTACCGATCCCAAAAGGATCATTACGGATATGAGTCCCTTGTGTAGACTTTCTGCGTCGATGGCTGCAAGAGCTTTGACACCGACAACAAGAAGGTCCAACGCAGCAGCAAGCAGAATCATTGAAGCAGCGGCAGAATATACCTTGACGATTCCACCGCCCGGCAAACTGGAAATAGCGAACAAAGCCCCGATGAGCTCTGTCATCATGACGCCAATTCCAGCCAGCGCCTTGGCTACCGCCCCCGGATCGATCTTGGCGAGAACGTTCATCGACACAGTCAAGATACCGATTGCGATAGCGATTTCCAACAACGTCGCCGCCTGCAGTGTTTTCTGCATCGCGCTGAGGGTGCTGGTCAGCTCGCTGATCGCTCCGGAGATTCCACTTCTACCAACTGACTTACGAATGAGTTCGACGATGGTCAGGAAGCCTGCCGTGTTCAAAGCCTTAGTAAGGTCTTCGAAATGCAGCCCACCGACACCGTCGCTTAGTTCCTTGAACTTATCAGCCATCTTGCTGGCCAACGGCAGGAATATCGCCGAAACTGTTTTAAATATGTCGACGATGTGGGTCCAGACGTAAGTCGTCTTGTCAGCCAGACTATTCAGAGAAATCATGTGGCTAACAAAGTCGCCTACGCCCTTGCCGGCGCCAGAGAAATTGGTCCCATCAAACAGACCGCTGACTGATTTGGAGACGTTCACCATTACTTCGCCGACGGCGTGCAGAACAGTGAACAGACGACCGAAGAACAGCTCTAGCCCCTGGCCGTCTTTCAGTGCTTGACGAAGCGCTACCAGAAAATCACCAATGTTTGCCGTGATCTTCAGGATACTTCCGTTTCCGCCATAGAATGACGTAAACAAATCGAAGAAGAGTTTGGTTACCTGCTTGATGATGTCATACCCGATACCCAGAAGCGCAAACACCCCGGCAAAAGTCCTCCGGAGGTTTGTCATCGTGTCTTCGCCGAGACGAATGAACTCGAAGAAGTTCCGAATAGCGACGGTCATGTTGTAAAGATCTTGACCAGTCTTTTTCGGAAATATGTCTCGGAACGCCAACTGGATTGGGTGGATGACCTCGAGTAGATCGTGGAACGCGTAGGATATAGCCTGGATGAGAACCGTTCTCCCACCAAGCTCTTTCCAGTCGCTTAGAACCTGGTTCCTCGCGTCCGCAGACGTCTGGATGAAAGCGCCCAGGGTATCATTCACCTGGGTGAAGAAGGTTCGTGCCTCCTCGAAGTCACCAAATATCAATTGCCATGTCTTTGTCCATCCAGAACCAGCAGATTCCTGGAGGGTGGACAGAAGCTGTGAGATCGTCTTGACTTTTGTGGCAGCGCTTTGGGCGTCCTGACCCATTGCGAAGATTGCATCCGCTTGGGCCGCTGTATAGCCCATGGATATGATTTGCTGCTTGGACAGGTCTCCGGTGAACTGCTGAAGAGTCTCAGTCAGAATTTGGGAAGAGAGCCAGCCGTTTTCCAACGTGGCTCGGAAGCTTCCCGCGTCCTTAACCATTGAGTCGATGGCGACGTGGTGTGCACGTGCCGTTGCCATCAGAGCGTCCTGGAAGACCTTACCGCCCATACCCGCGTTAACGACCGAGTTCCAGTCGATCAACTTCACGGTACCAGTTGCGAGAGCCTGGGAGAGCTGGTACATGGCCATTGACGCCTGATCGGCGTTTGAGCCAGAAACTGCAGCCAGGTTGGCGATACCCTTGATGGCTCCGACAGCAACGTCGAGCTTGACACCGGCTGCCGTGAAGGTACCGATGTTGCGAGCCATCTGGGAGAAGTTGTAGATCGTCTGGTCAGAATATGTGTTCAACTGATCCAACGCTGCGTTGACGTCGTTGAGACCAGTATGTTGCCACCGCGTGTTCGACAAGATCGTCTGGATCGCGTTGATGTTGGTCTGATACTCTTCCAGACCCGACTTCACAGGATCAATTGTCAAAGACTTCGCGATGGCGAGACCGGAGTTGAAAGCTTTCGTAACGATGTTGGCCATAGCGGTGATCGCAACGAGTGACATGTCTCGGAAGTGGTTACCGATGTCGTCAACCGATTGAGCGATATGCCCGAGCTGCATGTTCTGGGCGGCGCTGCTTACATCATTCAAGCCCTTGGTTGCACCATCGAGCTTCAGGCTCTTGTTAAGAGCGTCCAGTGTAGCGAGGGTTTGCTTTACTCCTTGCTCAAACTGTGCGTTGTCGAATTTCATCACAACAACGCGCTCGTCGATAGTGCTCATGCAGAGGTCACCGCCTTCCATACCTCGTTTGCTATTTCATCAAATATCGGCCTCATGGCCGGGTTGATGAAGTCGTGTCCTTGGACGTATCCGCCGGTCCCTGTTCCGTGACCGTATTGCAAACCGATCACTACTTTGTACCCGCCCTCAACGTCTAGATTGTACCAGTCGATGAAATATGATGCGCCTCTTTGCCCACACTGATAGTACCAAGAGGCTGCGGCACGACCACTTTCTTTCGGAGTCGCAACGCTCAGAGCAGATACTCCAATGTGTCCGTACTTGTTGAGGATTCCAAGAATGTTCAAGTGGGACAATTTCCTGAGATACTGCTCCGTGTTGTTGAAGGAGCCGCTAGATGTGACGTACAGACCCACGACTCCTCCTTTTTATATGGCTACGGCGTTGGCCGCGGCTCCTGGGTGGTCACTTACCTTACCCATGTCGATTATGCTTACTGTGGCGCTATCAAGGTTTGACGTTCCAGCAATTCCCGAAATATAGCGTTGGATTGTCATCCCAACGCCGGTCGTCAAGTCGGTTCCAGCAATTCGCTTGATGTAGAACCATTGGCTATAGTTCAGACCAAGGTGACCGTTGAAACCGTTGTAGTGAACCCACCCTCCGATAGGTGTTCCGCCCGAAGTGTAAAGGCGAGGGATGGTGATTGAATAAGATGAGTTAATGTTGTCGGAGAGTTGGTAGCTGATGAGAACGAGTGCGAGATATCCGTTCTTGAGAGTCATGGAGTTTGTTCCCGTACTCCACGTCGTCGACAAGATAGATTCGCCGCTGGCGGCCGTCGATCCTGATGTAGCAGACCGGGCTATACCAGACACGGCAAGAATCGGTCCGTTCCCAATACTCAGACCTCGTACGGCCACATCGCTCGAAAACGTTCCCTTAGCGCCAGCTACGTCACCAGAGAACGTGCCTTTCACACCCGCGACATCGCCAGTGAATGTTCCTTTTACTCCCGAAACGTCGCTCGAGAATATCCCTTTGGCCGCCGTTACGTCGCCAGGGACAGTCAAGAAGTTCCGATTGACCCATTGGGTCCCGTTCCACTGCAACGTGTCGTTAGTCGCGGCGGAAGTGATAGTGACGTCGGCCAACCCGTTCAGGATCAGAGCGTCGATGATGGCTTTCGCTGTTGCAGGAGTGATTGCTCGAATCGCATCGGTTCCAGCCACAGCTTCGGTGTTGGTGGCCAGTTCGACGATTCCACTCAACGATGTTGTCGCTGCAGGAACCGCTACCAAAGCGGATCCGGCGTCGATTGTCGTCCCGTCGTGTTGCTCGAGGATGAGGTGACCTGATCCATCAACGTGACCGCCGATGACCGTATCGTCGACAATTCCTTGCATGTACGGAGCAGTAAGGCCGGTTACGGTAGCCACAGGGCCTCCTTCCTAAAGCGAGTGGATGGAATATGAGTTCGCGTCGATGAATACTGCTGACGGCCAATCGATCTGAAACGTGATCGAATCGAGCATGATGATTGCCGAAGAAGGACCAATAGCCGTCCAGGTTCCGTCTCCATTGTCGATGATCTGAAGGATCGAGTTCTCTTCAAATATCGACAGGATTTCTGCTGGTAACGGAATCCTCGGGTCTGTTGTTGCTGACCCGTAAAGAACGTCTTCTAGATCTGATAGTGCTGAAGAATATGCGACGTCAGCGCTTATCACCAAATGCGCAGTGCTGTTAGTACTCGACCAACCACCCTGAACTGCGACAGGAAGCGTTGTGAAATCCCATGAATATAGAGTGTTCGCGTCCTGTTGATAAGCCCGTGTTGAAGGTGCAAATATGACGTTGTACACTATGTGAAGTTTGTAGGTCTCTTTCGTCAAGACACGATAACTGAGACCGAAAGGCTTGGTCCTCCTCGGTATGAGGATATGGTCGAGGAACGACGGGGGGTAACTAAAACTGGAAAGATTACCGGAAAACTCCCCCCGGGTATTTTTTCGATTTGATTTCGTCCCATCAATCCAAAAAATGTCATTTTGGCTAGAAGGCGTTTCCTTGACTGAGATGAGACCACTCCAGGCTTCCCCGGGACCAGACGGGGGGTAGAATACCCCTCGGTCCACACCGATCTCGTAGTCGCCTTCTTGGTCCCAAGTCAATCTGGAAATATCACACCTCCTAAGCGAATAGCGCAGCCACCTCGTTCGGGGTGGGTAGCGAGGGAGAAGTAGAAACTGTTCCGTAGAGCAGGTCCTCCAACGTCGAAAGATCCGACGGGCTTGCGTACCGAGAATCAACGATGAGGTGCGCCGTAGGCTTGTAGTTCGTCAACGGCGGCGCCTGTGTGGAAATATCCCAGCTGTAGTTGTTGGTATCAGCGGAGTCACGAAGCGTGTTGTTACTCCGCGTCGAGGGAGCAGCCAGAGCGTTGTAGACCAGGTGTAGACGATACGCCAGATCGTTTCGCAACGTGTCGCCAATGAGAGTTCGATAGCAGAGACCGAACGTCTTTCTGGGCTGAGCCGTCGCGATCAGACCGTTCTGAATGGCTACGTTCCCATCACACGGGCCGAATTCTGCCGGGGCCGAGATGGCGACGATGGTTGCTTTGAACTCTTCCAGCGTCGAGAATTGAACGTATTTCATCCCATCGATGTAGGCCGCCTGAGCATCTCCGCCAGTAGGAGCTTCACTAATCGAAACCAGGCCTGCCCAGGCAACGCCAGGCTGGCTCGGCGCGTAAAGAACTCCTCTATCAAGGCCGGCCTCGTAGTAGTGAGTTCCCTTCCATGTTAGCCGTGACACTTGCCCTCCTCTCAGCCTCTAGTCCCGAGAGCAGCTTGCCTTTGCGCGTTCAAAGCGCCTCGATCGCGAGCGGCTTGTGCTGCTTCTTTTCGCCCCATCTTCTTCTGCGGTTGGTTCTTGATGTTGCACACTCGGATCAGCATCAGCAACTTGTTCAGGTGCCAATACTGTGCTTCCCAGTTGATGTTGAGGGCCGTCATCCAGTAGTAAACCAGTTCGGCCGTAATGATCTCCTGGTTAGGACCTCTCTTTTGCTGTTCGTTGACCGTGGTCGCCGTCATCTTTCTCTGGATGTAGTTGTTGATTTCCGTTACATCTTCATCCGTCAAATGTTCGAAAACTTCTGATGGAACGTCCGGAGTCAAAACCATCATCTGGATGTAAGACAAAGTTTCCCGAGAAGTCTTTTCTTTCCCGTCAAGGAACGGTTTCTCAAAAAGTGACTCCCAT
>Ga0170475_125482796_pt1 | contig 12240 bp, 8 predicted proteins | sample Soicark_Litter_5_FD_111474 | JGI IMG/M metagenome (GOLD analysis project Ga0170475, IMG submission 111474) | Avena fatua rhizosphere microbial communities from Hopland, California, USA. Combined Assembly of 48 SPs | reverse complement strand
ATTCTGCAAAGCCCAAAGATGAGTGCTTTCTGGGGTTTCATGTACAGAAGAAACTTGTCGGGGAGACGGTCGGGTCCTTTGCCAAAATGTTTTCCTGCCTGCCGGGATCCGCATGCGCACCGGGTTATCGGGCGAATGACGACACTCATCGCGCGTGGTCGCAGCATGGAATTCGCGTCGCGCAGAATGGCCCGGGATCCTTCACGCCTCCCTACTTTGGTGCTTATGATCTCCTGCACCTGACACGTACCGTGGAGTTCGAGCCGGCGGTCGATCCGGCATTCTCGCTGGAAACTTGCTTAAGCCAAGCGGAGCGTTGCTTCTCGCTCGGAATTCCGGCAATCGTCTCAATCCACGCGATTAACTTCCACTCCACCGTGAAGGACTTCCGTTCAGGAACCCTGGAGTTACTCCACCAATTCCTCACAGTTCTGGAATCGAGGCACCATGATCTCCTGTATCTTCGTGATGAAGACGTGTCTGACGCAGCAGAGACAGGCAGTTACAGAACCCCAGACGCCTCCGTGCAGGTGAACGTGAAACAAAAGAGAATTCTCAATTCCAGGGTTGCTTCTTCGAGAGTATGAACGAGAAGCGACGCTCGATCATCCTGATCACCGTAGACTGCTTGCGGCCCGACCACGTCGGCTTCATGGGCTACAAGCGGCCCACCACTCCGTTTCTCGACGCACTTGCTGCAGAGAGCTTTGTCTTTCCGCGAGCAATCGTCGCCGGTGCCCCAACTTATTATTCTCTGCCCGGGATCTTGGCATCGCGATATCCGCTGGCGCTAGGACGCGATGTGCTCGGGCTCGCTCCGGAGGAGCCAAGTCTTGCGACCGCACTCAAGCATTCGGGATACGCTACGGCTGCTTTCATCGCAGCGAACCCGTACATCTCGCCGCGCTTCGGATATCAACAGGGATTCGAGGTCTTTCGAGATTTCCTGGAAGGCGAACGGGGGCCACTACCAGAACAGCAGCTATCGCGTTCTGGCGGGTGGGCAGCTCGAGTGAACCGCCGCATCCAGAAGATTCGACCAGCATTGGGCCCTCTCGGCGCACCCTACGACGAACTCTATTTCCGATATTGCCAGCGAGTGACGCCGGTTCCCAGTTCTCTCGATGAACTCCGGCGTTTTCCTTCAGCTGATATCGTCATCGATCACGCTTGCAGTTGGCTGAAGTCAGATGCGCATTCGCCGTTTTTCTTGTGGCTGCATCTGATGGATCCACATTCACCGTATTACCCCAAGGCCGAAGCGCTAGCCGCCATGGGAGAGCGTGAGATATCTCCTTACCAGGCGCGTTACGTGAATTCCTTCTGGAATCGTTCAGATCTGAAAGTGGGCCGTCTTGCGCAACATCGCGATCGAGTGGTTGCGCTTTACGATGCCGGAATCCGCTGGGTAGACGTTCAAGTCGCAAGACTCATATCGACCTTGCGTGCCTGCAATCGATGGGACGAATGCATCTTCGCTCTTACCGCGGATCACGGCGAGGAGTTCCTCGACCATGGAGGACGTTATCATCCTCCTTCGCGCCTTGCGGAGGAATTGATTCATGTGCCGCTTCTGTTGCGGGCGCCGGGCGTGGCGAAGAACGAAGTTTCTCGGGCACCCTTCAGCTTGATTCATCTCGCTCCGACGCTTTTGGAGGCTGCTGGGATCGACGTCCCCTCAGCGTTCGTCGGCTATAGCCAATGGCGGCAGCTTGTCAAAGGACAACAGAGTGACGCTCTCGCAATTTCTGAGTGTGTTGACGGCTGCACGAATCCTTTCCGACCAGAAAATCGCACGGGCCATCGCGTGCTTTCGATTACCGATTTGCGGTTCAAGCTCGTCTTCTTCTTTGAAACGAAGATGGAGATACTTTATGACCTTGAGGCGGATCCAGGTGAGCAGAGGCCACTGCCATCACCAGACCAAATGCCTGTCCGGAGGCGCCTGCTTGAGGTAGCCCGCGAGCACTTGTCAAGCTCCAGTCAGTACGATACGGCCCTGCGCCTGCAAGCGCGTCTTCGCGAACTTCAGCTAGAATGGGCCAATCCAGCAGACAAATCTTTGCCGGTAGCGTCCTGACCCGCAACTCGTTTCACATCCTGAATGATCAAAATTTCCTCACACCGTCGGTTTGCGACGAAGGCGATGGCAACGCACGGAACCTGGCAGCCTGAACGCGGCGCCAAGCCGTTAACCCAGAGCCTTGCATCGTGAGCCAACATCCTCAGTTGCCGATCCTGGGGAATATCCCCACGGAGCGGAGGACGGCCAGGCCTCTTCACTTGCTAACGCTCACTCCCTTCTACCCCAACGACATAGACGAAGTTGGTGGCTGCTTTGTTGCCGAACCACTGGATGCTCTGGGAAAAGTGGGCGTCACAAACACGGTGTTCGCGGTGCAGCCGTTCTACCGTAAAACGGTTCGTGCCTCCCGTGGTGGTGTTCCGGCCCAATGGATTCGCTATTTTTCCCTTCCCGGTGGTTTCGGACTTCCATCTGCCGGAGCGTTTCTCTTCGCTAGAATCGTCGGGAAAGTGCGGCAACTCCATACCACTGCAAAAATCGACCTGATCCATGCGCATGGTCCCCTACCCTGCGGACATGCTGCCATGCTCCTCAGCGCAGAACTCGGGGTGCCCTACGTCGTTTCCGTTCATGGCCTGGATGCATTCTCGACGGAGCAAGTCACCGGAAGAGCCGGGCAGTGGTGCCGCCGCGTTTCGCAGCGAGTGTACCGGTCATGCCGGCGGGTAATTTGCGTGAGTGAACGCGTTCGCGAGCAGGTGCTCGAGGGAACTGGCTCTCATTCCAGGACGTCCGTGGTGTACAACGCGGTAGACGCCGAATCGTTTTCTCCAGCGCTGGAACCGCTACGTTCGCAAATTGTCTTGAGTGTTGGGAACCTAATTCCGACCTAGGGCCACGAAACACTTATAAGATCTATTGCTTCGATCTCGAGCGAGTTCCCCAGCCTGACACTGAATGTAATCGGGGCAGGCCCTGAACTCTCACGTTTGCAGGACCTGACGGCACGACTCAACCTGTCGGAACGCACACGCTTCCTGGGTCGTCGATCACGTAAGGAAGTCGCGGATGCCATGCGCCAATCTACGATCTTCGCGCTGCCCAGCGGCTACGAGGGGCTTGGTTGCGTGTACCTGGAGGCGATGTCGACGGGCAAACCCGTGATCGGGTGTCGCGGCCAGGGCATTGCCGAGGTGATTCAACAAGGAAGGAATGGATTCCTCGTTGGTCCAGACAACGAGAAGGAACTCGCCTTAGCTTTGGGTATGCTGCTTCGCGATGGAACACTTCGCCACAATCTGGGCACCGCAGCGCGCGAGACCATCCTCGACCGCTTTACGTTGGACCAGCAGGCAGAACGATTGCTTCGAATCTACCGCGAGGCTGCCGCATGAGCCGTCGGCTGGTGATCATTACAGAGATCATCTCTCCTTATCGCATTCCGCTGTTCAGTTCGTTGGCCCAAAGGCTGGATCCCCAGTTTCACGTGATCTTCCTGGCCGAGACGGACCCGGTTCTTCGTCAGTGGCATGTCTATAAGAAAGAAATCGATTTCTCGTTCGAAGTGCTTCCATGTTTGAGGACACGAGTTGGCCAGCATCATTTGCTGCTGAACCGGGGCATGACGCGTGCTCTGAAGCGGGCTGAACCCGACGTAATTCTCTGCGGCGGTTACAATTACCCGGCGGCATGGCAAGCGTTAATATGGGCAAGAGCTCGCCGAATTCCGTTTGTTCTTTGGTCTGAGAGTCATGAGCGGGACATGCGCAGCAGCCGCCGATCTGTGAAATTTCTGAAATCAGAGTTTCTCCGCCGGTGCAGCGCTTTTGTTGCTCCCGGGAAAGCTGCCCGCGCATACCTCTGCCAATCCGCAATCGATGAAACTCGAGTCTTCACTGCAGTCAATGCGGTTGACAATGCTTTCTTCAGCCGTGAAGCCGAAATCGCGCGAAAGAATGCTATCCGGCTCCGTGCCGAACTCAGATTGCCGGAGCGGTATTTTCTGTTCACGGGGCGGCTCGTCCGTGAAAAGGGGATCTTTGAGCTACTCGCCGCGTATGCGAAACTGGATCAAGCTTTGCGCGGGAGCATTGGTCTTGTGTTCGTAGGGGATGGGCCCTGCCGCGAAGAGTTAGAAGCTGAGGCCGCGTCCGTGTCACCGGGAGTGATACGATTCGTTGGATTCACGCAGCGGGAGCATTTGCCGGCTTTCTACGCGCTCGCGGATATGTTAGTTCTGCCAACCCACACGGATACTTGGGGGATGGTTGTCAACGAGGCGATGGCGTCTGGATTGCCGATTGTCGTGTCTGACGTTGCCGGATGTGCTGCGGACCTCGTCACGGACGGCTGGAATGGCAAAATAATCAGGTCGAAAGATGTTTCTGACCTCTCATTGGCGATGCGCAAACTCGCGGAGAATCCCGAACTTCTCAAATCCATGCGCTTAAACAGTACTCAACGGGTCGCGAACTATTCACCTCAGCAATGGTCCGAGGGAATCGCTCAGATGGTGCAGGAGATAGGATTTCCTCGTGGATAATCGTGTCCTCCGAGCAATTCTCGCTCTGGGCGGGCTTTTCGGCGCTGTACTGCTCGTGTACGTCGCCGTGACTCGTCCGGGCTACTTCACCAGCAATACGAGCATTGCAGGGCTCCTCCTGCTCGAACTGCTCGCCGTTGCGGTATGGCTTTATCGCAGGATGTTTTTCGCGATTGTGATCACCGCCTTTCTGTTGGCGGGCGTTGATCTTCCCGTCGGTGGCATCTGGACGATGGGGCGTTGGGGAGTTCTTGGGCTCGGAGCGATGGTCGGTCTCATAATCGTATTTAAGGAACGTCGTTTCTCGTTTGGCATATTCGAGATATTGGCGTTTTTGGCGATATTAGCGGCTGTCATGTCGGCAGCGGTATCCCGCTTCACATCGTTCTCATTTTTGAAGGTCCTCAGCTTGGTATTGCTGTTCCTCTACTCCGCGACTGGGGCGAGAGTTGCTGTCCTAGGGCGCGAGAGCCGGTTCTTCACAGGATTGCTGGCAGGCTGCCAACTATTCGTCGCGATCATTGGCGGTTTCTATTTGCTCGGGATCGAAGCGATGGGAAATCCCAACTCGCTGGGCGCTGTCATGGGCGTCGTCGCCGCCCCGATTTTGCTTTGGGGAACACTCTTGGAACAAAGCACCTTCGCTCGTCGCACCCAGCTGATGTCTTTTGCCTTAGCGATGTACTTGACTTATATAAGCCATGCCCGCGCCTCCATCGCGGCGGTCTTGCTGGCTTGCGGTTTGTTGTGCCTGTGCTTGCGGCGCTACATGCTGCTGGGCCAGGGGGTGCTAATTTTGGCTATTCTGATCGCGGGAGCAGCAATATTCCGGCCGGAGGCATTCTCGAATTCGGTTGCCGTATTTCGTGCGGATGTCGTTTACAAAGGGAAGAGTCCTTCTGAAGGACTATTAAGCTCACGAACGTCGCCATGGCAGGAGACCATAAACACGATTCGCGACCACTACTGGTTTGGCACTGGCTTTGGAACCTCAGACACCGGCCAGGATCCGACAGAGAAGTTGGGTAAATTTGCAAGCAGCAGCCTGACCTCTAAGGAACACGGCAGCAGTTACTTGGAGATTCTTGAGTGGGTTGGAGTACTTGGATCTTTACCGTTCCTCCTTCTGCTAGGAGTTCTCCTGGTAAAGATTTTCGGCTCCATGGTATGGATGTTTCGGACCGCGAATCCCTCTCATCCCATTGTCCCGCTGGCAATCGTTCTACTCGCGGGATTGGTGCACGCCGCTTTTGAAGACTGGCTCTTTGCTCCGGGCTATTACCTCTGCGTATTCTTCTGGAGCATAGCGTTTGTTTTCACACAGGAAGCGGATCTTCTAGCCGCCTCTTCTGCAAATCCTGTGAAGTGGACGCGCGCCGGCTCGATGGTGGACTCACACTCGGTTGCTTTCAGTCGATGATGCACATCTTTATCAATGCCCTGGCGGCCTCTGCGGGTGGGGGGCTCACCTACATCCGCAATGTCCTTCCGAGCTTAGCGGAGCAGCCCGATGTGAGAATCACGCTCGCGGCAACATCCGAGTTGGCGAAGGAGTTTCGTTCTCTCGATGCGGTGGATTTTGTGGAGATGAACTTATCGTCCATTCGCAGGTTCTGGTACGAGCAGTTCGAGCTGCCCGAGGCCATACGACGCTGCCAGGCAGACGTTCTTCTCTCGACCGGGAATTTCGCAACAAGGCGATCGCCCGTGCCGCAGATCCTGTTATCTCGCAATTCAATCTATGTCTCGCGGCAGTTCTATCGTGACCTGCTTTCTCGGCATGAGTACCGCGCGTGCCTTGATACACGCATCAGGTCCGGCCTGGCAAAGAGTTCCATTCGTTGGGCAGACAGGACCGTCGCTCCCAGCAAGGCATTTGCGTCTGAACTGGAACGCTGGTCCGGGCGGCCGGTGGAGGCGATTTACCACGGTTTCGACCATCAGGCTTTTACGCGAAGTTCAGTGCCGCTCGCCCGGGCTGTGGAAGCAAAGCTCCGCGCCTCCAACGCAGATGTGACTCTCATTTTTGTCAGTCATTACAATTACTACCGCAATTTTGAAACGCTCATAAGAGCTCTACCAGCTTTGCAGTCGCGTCTTGCTGGTCGTTCCTGCAGGCTACTGTTGACGTGTGAGCTTCAGCCGGGAAGAAATCCGGGTGCTTACAATCCGCAGAGTGCGGCAGAGTTGATAAAGAGTCTGGGGCTGCGCAACTCGGTAGTGGAATTAGGATCGATCCCGTACGAGCAATTGCACCAGCTGTACAAGCGAGCCGATCTATATGTAACCCCAGCGTACACCGAGACCTTTGCCCATCCCCTGATTGAGGCCATGGCTAGCGGAGTGCCTGTAGTCGCGTCCGACTTGGAGGTACATCGCGAGATCTGTGGTGATGCCGCGGTTTACTTTCCAACATTCTCGGCCGAGAAGCTCGCGGATACGATCGCAGAGGTTGTGCTGGCACCACAAACGCCAAAGCAGATGTCTATTCGTGGTGTCGAGCGATCACGTTTCTTTTCGTGGAAACAACATGTTCAGCAGATACTAAACCTCTGTTGTACGCTTTTGAATCGCACTCCTCCACTTGACCGTATGTTGTCGCAAAGTGCTACGAGATGATGACCGATACCACCGAATGGATGATAAAGGAGCTTCTGGTTTGTCCTCGCGATAAGCAGGACCTACGGATGCATGGTACTAATCTTCTCTGCACCTTAGGTCACCGGTACGCGGTGATAGACGGCGTTCCGATCTTACTCATTGCCGAATCCGAGCAAACGCATATTGAGGGTGTTCGGGCACTTGCGATAGCTGAGAGTGGTGACAGTTCGTCTCTCCCGAAGTTTGAAGTCGCGCCTCATGAGACTGATCCCTTCGTGCGGAACGCAATTGGAGCAACGAACGGCGGCCTGTACCAGCACCTCGTTGGATCCCTTGCGGAATACCCTATACCCCGGCTCCGGCTCGCCCAAGGCGAAGGGAAGCTGTTCCTCGAAGTGGGCTGCAATTGGGGACGCTGGTGCATTGCGGCGGCGCGCATGGGATATCGTACGGTAGGTATCGATCCGTCTTTGAAGAGTATTCGCGCAGCCATTCGAGTTGCGCGCCAGCTGGGAATCAGCGCGACCTACGTGGTTGCCGACAGCCGGTTCCTGCCATTTCGGGATGGCAGCTTCGATCAGGTCTTCTCGTACAGTGTGTTACAGCATCTGTCGAAAGAGAACACGTCCATAAGCCTGTCGGAGATTCGCCGAGTCATGCGCGTGGGCGCAGCTGCACTTGTTCAGATGCCGAATGCGTACGGCATTCGTTGCCTTTACCACCAGATTCGCCGGGGCTTCCGCGAAGCAAAAGATTTCGAAGTTCGATACTGGAGCCCCCGAGAATTACTATCCCAATTCAGTGAAACGATTGGTCCGTCGCATTTGAGTGTCGACGGATTCTTCTCGCTAAATATTCAGCCGAGTGACTTGCATCTCATGCCTCGCCGATACCGAGCTCTAGTGCACACTTCGGAGAAGCTGCGCCGAATGAGCAGCAAGATCTCAGCCCTGAAGAACGTCGCTGATAGCCTCTACATTAGTTCGGAGAGGATCCAGTAAAATCGACGCAAACTTAGTACGGGCTCTCAAGAGATCCTGTTCTTCGTAGCGATGGTGTCGAACGCGTCTGCCACGGTCTCAACCTGCTCGTTACTGAGTTCCGGATATATCGGCAACGATAGCACTTCGCGCGCGGCTTTCTCGGATTCGGGAAGACTTCCCGGCTCATACCCGAGATCAGCATAGGCCGGCTGTAGATGCACCGGTTCCGCGTAGTGGACGGCCGTCTGAATTCCCTCGGCTAACAGTTCATGCTGCAAGCTGTCGCGCTCTCTGGTCCTAATCGTATACAGATGATAAACGTGCTCGGCCCATGGCATTTCAAACGGCAAGTGCACGTCGGTGTTCGCAAGTAGTCTGTTGTATGTTTTAGCCAACTCACGGCGCCTTCTCGTCCATTCCTCGAGGTGCCGCAGCTTGACGCGCAACACCGCGCCCTGAATGCCTTCCATTCGATAGTTGAATCCGCGCAGCACGTGATGATACTTGCGGTCCTGCCCCCAATCGCGCAGCATGCACACGGCCTTCGCGTATTCCGGATTGTTGGTAGTGACGGCTCCGCCCTCGCCATAGGCGCCGAGATTCTTCGCGGGATAATAGCTGAAGCAGCCCATGTCTCCCATGCTCCCAGCCGGGCGTTCTTTGTATTTTGCACCATGGGCCTGCGCAGCGTCTTCGATTACGACCAAATTCCGCCGCCGCGCAATTTCCAGGATCGGATCCATATCCGCAGTCTGGCCGTAGAGATGAACAGGCATAATCACTTTAGTGCGAGAGGTAATGGCCTCCTCGATTAACGCGGGATCCATAGTGAACGTGCGTGGGTCGATATCGACTAATACCGGCTTTGCGCCTGCGTACAAGATTGCAGCCACGCTCGCGACAAATGTGAACGGCACTGTGATGATTTCATCGCCCGGCTCCACTCCGGCCGCGAGCAGCGCCAGATGCAACGCGCTCGTCCCGGAATTCAGGGCGATGCATTGGGAAGTGCCGCAATAGGCTGCGAATTCGTGCTCAAATTGGGCAACCTCTCCGCCCAGAACGAAGTGACAACTCTCCAGCACTCCGGCAATGGCGGAGTCGATTTCGCTTTTGATACTTCGATATTGACCCTTCAAATCGAGGTATGGAACCTTAACGACCATATTAGACATTCGGTAACCTGTTCAGATGCTATCAGCTTGCGGAACTTGAGTTGCGTGATGGGACAAAGGACTCGTTCCCGATTTGCAATCAATGTGCCTGGGTTGATCCGGTTGCATCGGCTAAATGGTTCGAGGCTCTAGCTCCCTCGGCAATTTGGAGTTTCGAGACTCGGTTGGAATCTGAGACTCCAGCGCACAGGACCTCAACAGTTGAGCTGTGATTCTTCGCGTTGGCGTGAACTGATCGGGTGATCAAATGAGCAAGCCAGTAATCCGGCTCGACCGCCGAAACGAATCCTTTCGTCCCGGCCAGGGCCGACGCGCAAAACGTGAAGAGCCCTACATTCGCGCCAATATCCCAAACCACGATCCTGGATGGACGAGTTCCTCGGCCATGCTGCAGAGGACAGGATCCACCCCTTTCATTGAACCGAAGTACCGCAGCCCACATTCAGGGTGACGTAAATGGAGAGCCGCCCGAATCGTGACGGCAGGCGTCGCCGGACGACTCTGCCTCTAGCCAATTTCTCCGCCAAGTGCCGGATGTTCATAAGTTGTTCTATGTTATTGACTCGCAGATCATGCTGCAATCCAGCGACGCGAATTGCACGACTCTTATCTGTTGGCCGCGTTAGTATGGATGTTCGGCGAACACCTGAATGTGCGGAATCTTCGGCATCGCTGCCCATAAGACTCGAGTTCCTGAGGGGGTGCTGGAACGGGCAACGCAGTCCCTTGCCCACCGCGGCCCCGATGATTCCGGAACCATCCTGATCCAAGATTTTGCTGGCTTTCGCTCTGAAATCGGATTGGGCAATCGCCGCCTCGCGATTCTCGATCTCTCGCCTTTGGGCCATCAGCCGATGCACGATCGCGGAACCGGAAACTGGATCGTCTACAACGGTGAAATTTACAACTTCCGCGAGGTGCGTGACGAGCTTGAGAAACTCGGCTCCACTTTCGTGAGTCACTCCGATACCGAAGTTGTGCTGAGGTCTTATGCACGGTGGGGAGAGGAATGCGTCGAGAAATTCAGTGGAATGTTCGCTTTCGCACTCTGGGATGCCCGCGAGGGCAAGCTATTCCTTGCGCGCGACCCCATGGGTATCAAACCGCTCTATTACGCCGAGGCAGGCTCGTACTTCATTTTCGCCTCAGAAGTTCGAAGTTTGCTTCGAACAGGACTGGTACCTGCTCGCATCGACCCGGCAGGCCTCACAAACTATCTCACCTTCGGTTCGGCATATGATCCTCTGACTTTGATCGACGGCGTCAAGGCTCTGCCTGCCGGCAATACTTTGACGTGGAAGGCTGGAACGCTGCGGCAACAATCGTATTGGGACCTTGTGGATCCCTCGCCATCCTCAGCCGGAAGGCAGGAGTCACTAGCAGAAGCAACACAAACTTCGTCCGGCGAGCTTCGAGAGTTACTCGAACACGCGGTCCGGTCCCAGTTGGTGAGTGATGTACCGCTCGGGGTATTCCTGTCTGGCGGGATCGATTCCAGCGCTCTCGTGAGCATCCTGGCTCGCGGAGGTGTAACCCCCAGCACATTTTCCCTGGTGTTCCGCGAGGCTGACTTTTCTGAAGCGCAGCACTCACGCGCGATCGCGTCCAAGTTCCGGACAGATCATCACGAGATCAACGTCTCGCAAACCGATGTCTTGGCAGCTATACCCGATGCCCTCCGCGCCATGGACCTACCCACAATGGACGGGGTTAACACCTATTTCGTATCCCGCGAAACGCGCAAAGCCGGAGTCAAGGTCGCACTCTCAGGTCTCGGCGGAGATGAAGTATTTGGGGGCTACAATACCTTCCGCACCGTTCCGCGGATGGAACGTTTTGCCCGCTTCTCGAAGCATATTCCCCAAGGTCTACGCACCCCGGTAGCCTCGGCGTTCGGCCGCGTTTCCAGGGCAAACGATCAGAACCGCAAGCTGTCGTCACTGGTGCGCAATAACGGACGCCTGCTGCATCCCTACTTCCTCAGCCGGATGCTGTTCACACCGGAACAGCGAGACCTTCTTCTTCACACGGTGAGCGCGGAAGGGCGAGATCTCGCCGATGTTGCGCAAATTTCGCGGCTGCAACGATCTACTACCCTCGATCCAATCAACCGGGTTTCCTATCTCGAGTCGCGCTGTTATATGCTGAATACACTTTTGCGCGACTCCGATTTCATGAGTATGTCCCAGGGGCTGGAGGTCCGGGTTCCTCTCATCGATCACCGTCTGGCCAAGGCAGTTCTTGGTATTCCAGGCAAGAGGAAGGTGAACGGAACACCGAAAAAGCTCCTGATTGATGCGCTCGACGGCACTCTGCCGGATGAAATCGTACATCGGCCTAAGCGCGGCTTCACCTTGCCGTTCGAGCACTGGATGCGCCAGGAGCTGCGGCAAGAGATCGAGCCCGTTCTTAGCACCACGCGCATCGACGAGGGCCCGCTGTCAGGGTTGTTGATGGGTAGTGAAGTGCAGAGAGTTTGGAATGATTTCCTTGCAGGCACGATTTCATGGTCGCGTCCCTGGTCCCTGTACGTCCTGCAGAGCTGGTGCGAACTGCAATTCGGCTGCTACGACTCTATATCTTAGTAGCGGAAATCAGCAGGAACAGACCCCATTTTCGGCATGTGAGCCGGATGAGTTGGCGAGGGAACAACTTCCATATCGACCTGTAAAGCCCGGATTGAAACCGTGCCGATGGCTGGTGCAACAACAAGTCTCCCGGACTGAAGACCACACGCATGTTCACGTCTCTGAAACCATCGAAGAGCGCGAGCGCCTCCGGCATGGTGTATGCCTGAGTTCCGGGACTTTCGAGGTGCTCAAGTACCGACTGACGAAGCGATTTTCCGCGGAACAGGCCATAGCGCAGCCACAGCATCAGGCCCGTTACAGACGGATGGTGATAAACCATAAT
>Ga0170475_101233698_pt1 | contig 12240 bp, 12 predicted proteins | sample Soicark_Litter_5_FD_111474 | JGI IMG/M metagenome (GOLD analysis project Ga0170475, IMG submission 111474) | Avena fatua rhizosphere microbial communities from Hopland, California, USA. Combined Assembly of 48 SPs | reverse complement strand
CCGGCGGCTGGTTTTGTCGGCCCGATGGGCGCGCTGGTAATTGGTTTGCTGGCCGGTATCATCTGCCTGTGGGGGGTGAACGGTCTGAAGCGTCTGCTGGGTGCCGATGACTCGCTCGACGTATTCGGTGTGCACGGTGTAGGCGGTATCTTGGGTGCGTTGTTGACGGGCGTATTCGCCGCACCGTCGTTGGGCGGCGTCGGCATCTACGATTATGTTACCAACAAGGTGGCTGCGGATTATTCGATTGCCGGTCAGGTCTGGATTCAGGCGCAAGCCATTCTGACCACTCTTGTGTGGTCGGGCGTGGTCGCCTTCATCGCATTCAAACTGGTCGACTTGGTGATCGGTCTGCGTGTGCCGGAAGAAGAAGAGCGCGAAGGTCTGGATATCTCCAGCCACGGCGAATCTGCGTATCACTCTTAAAAAACGATCTTCCTGATTTGCGCAGTACCTGCGCAAGCGGGTTTCAAAGCGCCTCCGCAAGAGGCGCTTTTTTCATTCATGGCTTTAAAATATGTTTGTGGCCCACATCTGAAGGAGACTATTTGCAACCTTCTCCCCCCGGAAGGAAGAAAAGGCAATATATTGCTTTGACGGGTGGCATCTTGCGAGACGAAAAAATCCATTGATTTCATTTTTCGCGCTACGGATTCGGATTGGTATAAAACCGACGTAAAGCAGGGATTCCCGTTAAAATCGGCATCAATCCTGCATCAGTTAAGCATCCAGCAAAGGTTTTATATGGTTCCGCACCTCGTTACCGCCCTCAATGGTCCGCTCCTTGAGTTAGAAAAGAAAATACTTAGCGCTACTCCCTCGATCGAGCGCTGGTTCCGTCTGGAATGGCAAGAGCACACACCGCCGTTTTATTGCTCGGTGGATTTGCGCAATGCCGGTTTTAAATTAGCGCCAGTCGATACCAATCTTTTCCCCGGCGGTTTCAACAATCTGTCGCCCGACATGCTGCCGCTGGCGGTGCAGGCGGCCATGGCTGCCATCGAAAAATATTGTCCGGATGCTAAAAATCTGTTGCTGATTCCGGAACGCCATACGCGCAACACCTTCTATCTGCAAAATATCGCGCGCCTGATGCAGATATTTCACCAGACCGGACTGAATGTACGACTCGGGTCACTGTCGGATGACATCACGCAGCCGGTCCCTATCGAACTGCCCGATGGCAGCACCTTGGTACTGGAGCCCCTGCAGCGCTCGGCCAACGGCCGTCGCGTCGGATTGAAAAATTTTGACCCATGCACGATCCTGCTTAACAACGATTTGTCTCAGGCATTCCGTCGATTCTGGAAAACCTCCACGAGCAGAATTTGCTGCCGCCGCTGCATGCCGGCTGGGCCGTGCGTCGCAAGAGCAATCACTTTTCCGCATACGACGAGGTGGTGAAAAAATTTGCGAAGTTGATCGACGTTGATCCATGGATGCTTAATCCGTATTTCGGCAAATGCGAGAACATCAATTTTCAGGAGCGTATCGGTGAAGACTGTCTTGCCGCCAACGTTGACACGCTACTCGCCAAGATCCGCAAAAAATACAAGGAATACGGTATCAAGGAAGCGCCGTTCGTGATCGTGAAAGCCGATGCCGGCACCTATGGCATGGGGATCATGACGGTGCGCGATGCGAGCGAGGTGAAAGACTTGAATCGCAAGCAGCGCAACAAGATGTCGGTTGTCAAAGAAGGACTCGAAGTCAGCGACGTCATCATCCAGGAAGGCGTCTACACCTTCGAACATATCAATGATGCGGTGGCCGAACCGGTGGTGTACATGATCGATCGCTATGTGGTCGGCGGCTTTTACCGGGTGCATGCGGAGCGTGGCGCCGATGAAAACCTGAATGCGCCGGGCATGCATTTTGTGCCGCTCGCATTCGCGCAGCAACACGCATTGCCCGATATGCGGGCCAAGCCGGGCACAACAGCACCGAACCGTTTTTACATGTACGGCGTGGTCGCGCGCTTGGCGCTGCTGGCGGCATCACTGGAGCTTGAGAAGACCGATCCGAATCCGGAAATATATTAAGTGATTTCCGTGAATGAATATCCGATTTTCGCGGCGCATACGGGCGCGCTGCCGCGTTGTTCCTCGTTTGTGGGGCCCGTCACACGGCAAGCGACGGTGGAGCGGGGAATTCGCGGAGCACTGTCCACGCCTGCACAACGGTGCTCCCTTGCAAGGGAGCACTCCCTCCTTGCATCGCATCCCGTCGGCACCATAATAATTGCGGAACAGCGTTTATAAGAGGCGCCGCTGCGCGCCCCCGCTCTGTCCTCAACATCAAGAAAAAATCATGAAAATCGCATTCCTGGCTGATCCGCTCGATAGCTTCAAGATTTATAAAGACACGACCTACGCAATGATGGTCGAAGCCGCCCGCCGCGGCCATACGCTTTATGCATTCGAACAAAACGATCTGGCGTTCGAAGGCGGCGCTGTGATCGCGAATGCCGCACCCATCACAATGACCGGCGACCCGCAACAATGGTATCGGGCAGGAATGCCGACATCCATGACATTGTCGCAGTTCGATGCGATCCTGCTGCGCAAGGATCCGCCGTTCAACATGGAGTATATCTACACCACCTATCTGTTGGAACTGGCGGAAGCGCAAGGTGTGCACATCTTCAACAAGCCGCGCGCGGTGCGTGACCACAATGAAAAACTTGCGATTGCGCAGTTTCCCCAATTCACTGCTCCGACCTTGGTGACACGCGATGAAAAGCGTTTGCGTGCTTTCCATGACCAGCATAAAGACGTCATCTACAAGCCGCTTGATGGCATGGGTGGCATCGGCATTTTTCGCGTCACGGAAGAGGGCTTGAATCTCGGCTCCATCATCGAGACGCTCACCGAAAATGGACGGCGCACGATCATGGCGCAACGCTTCATTCCGGAAATCGTGAAAGGCGACAAACGCATTTTGCTGATCGGTGATCAGGTCGTGCCATTCTGCCTGGCACGCATACCGCAAGGCAGCGAAGTGCGCGGTAACTTGGCGGCCGGCGGCGTTGGTCTGGCGCAACCGATATCCGAACGGGATCGCGAAATTGCGCAAAGCCTGGCGCCGATTCTTTCGAGTCGCGGCCTGTTACTGGTAGGATTGGATGTAATAGGTGACTACCTGACGGAAATCAACATCACTAGTCCGACCTGTTTCCAGGAAATTACGCAGCAAACAGGTGTTAATGTTGCCGAAATGTTCATCAGCGCATTAGAAAAAGCGATGTGAATCGTTAAAATACCGCGTGGTGTATGCGGAGCGCTGGCTGCTGGCAGAGACACCCTCATTTTTTGATAAGCAACCATGATTGGTATTCTCCTTTTGACGCACGCGCCCCTAGGGCGGGCCTTTATCGAGGCCGCGTCTCATGTATTTCGTGGTTGTCCCGAGCAAATCGAGGCGATCGATGTCTGGGCGGATCAAGACACCGCTGAAGTCAAGGCGCTGGCCCACCAGGCAATCAGCCGGCTCGACAGCGGCAGCGGGGTCCTGGTCATCACCGATGTGATGGGCGGTACGCCATCCAATTGCACGCTAACGTTGTCGCAACCAGGACATGTGGAAGTCATTGCCGGTATCAGCCTGCCGATGCTGTTGCGCGCGCTTACTTACCGCAACGATACGCTCGACGTCGTGGTCGAGATGGCCTTGGCCGGAGGGCAGGGAGGTGCGATCCGTGTCGACAATCGGATTCGTCTTTCCCCCTAATTGAATCGATAACAACGCTAGACTGCGCCGGATGCCACTAAAGCGACGCCGTATTCTGCTCCCAACAAATATAAAAAATTTTATGATCGAACAAGAAATCGAAATCACCAACAAGCTGGGCTTGCATGCAAGGGCATCTGCCAAATTGACGCAACTCGCTGCCAAATTCCAAAGTGAAGTCTGGATGACACGCAACAAGCGACGCGTCAATGCGAAATCAATCATGGGCGTGATGATGCTGGCTGCGGGCAAGGGATCGAAAGTGGTGCTCGAGACCGATGGCCCTGATGAAAAAGAGTGCTTTGACGCTCTCACCCAACTGATACAAAATAAGTTCGGCGAGGGTGAATAGCCATTATTGGTTTTTTCGCAGGGAATGCGTGGCGCACTGCTCGATGCCTGCGTAACGGCATTGCCTTGCAATGCAATACTCTTTCCGCTTGCCTGCGAAATGCCTCTTGGCCTGCAAGTCGGAATACGCATGCCGCAGAAAAGGGCGTGAGTGTTCTGGCGGTCATTCATGATGGAACGCTCAATAGCCAAGTGACTTGCCGGATCGCATTTCCGGTCTCGAATTTAAAGAAGGGATTTGATGGCATCTTTTACGTTACACGGGATACCAGTTTCGCGCGGTATCGCAATCGGCCGCGCGCACCTGCTCGCGCCGGCGGCACTGGATGTCAAACATTATCTGATTCCGGAAGAAAGAGTCGAAGCCGAAGTGCAGCGCCTGCAAAATGCGATTGCCGCGGTGCATAAAGAATTGCAAACGATCTGGAACGATTTGCCCAAGGATTCGCCGGCCGAACTTGGCGCGTTTATCGACGTGCATGCGCTGATTTTGTCGGACCCGACGATTTCCGAAGTGCCGCTCGATATCATTCGCACCCGTTATTACAACGCTGAATGGGCATTGGTCACGCAGATCGATGAGTTGTCGGCCCAGTTCGATGAAATCGGCGACGCCTATCTGCGCGAACGCAAGGCCGATATCCAGCAAGTCGGCGAACGGGTGTTGAAAGTATTGACCGGCAGCGCCACGACGCTGCCAAAGATGACGGGCGAAGGCGAACCCAGCGCCCACATGATCGTGGTTGCGCACGATATTTCACCGGCCGACATGCTGCAATTCAGAGATCGTGCGTTCAGCGGTTTCATCACCGACCTGGGCGGACAGAATTCACATACCGCCATCGTTGCGCGCAGCCTCGACATTCCGGCAGCAGTGGGCATGTTCAACGCCTCGACACTGATTACGCAGGACGACTGGCTCATCATCGACGGCGATGCCGGTGTCGTGATTGTTGATCCGTCGCCGAACGTGCTGGAACAATACCGCGAGCGGCAAGCACGCTTGCTGCGCGACCGCAAGAAACTCGGCAAGCTCAAGAAGACGCCGGCAATTACGCGCGACGGCACGGAAATCACCTTGCTTGCCAATATCGAATTCCCGGACGACTGCGTGGCGGCAATGGAGGCCGGCGCCAACGGCGTCGGCCTGTTCCGCTCCGAGTTCCTGTTCATGGGACGTGCCGGTTACGTCAACAAGTTGCCATCCGAAGACGAGCAATTCGAGTCTTATCGCAAAGCGGTGGTCGCCATGAAAGGCCGCCCCGTAACAATACGCACGCTTGATATCGGCGCCGACAAGCCGCTCGATACGGCGGAGCAGACTGCGCTCAATCCTGCGCTGGGATTGCGCGCGATTCGTTATTGCCTGGCCGAGCCGCAAATGTTCCTGGCGCAGTTGCGCGCGATTTTGCGCGCATCGGCATACGGCCCGATCAAATTATTGATCCCAATGCTCGCGCATGCGTTTGAAATCGACCAGTCGCTGGCAATGATCGAGCAGGCAAAGGCGCAATTGCGCGATGCCAACAAAAAGTTCAACCCGCTGATTCCGATCGGGGCAATGATTGAAATCCCGGCAGCGGCATTGACGCTGCCGATGTTCGTCAAGCGCATGGATTTTCTGTCGATCGGTACCAATGACCTGATTCAGTATACGCTGGCGATCGATCGCGTCGACCATGAAGTCGCGCATCTGTATAACCCCTTGCATCCAGCCATCTTGTATCTGCTGTCCAATACCATCGCGCTCGGCGCCAAAGCCGGTATTCCGGTGTCGGTGTGCGGCGAAATGGCGGGCGACACCAAGCTGACGCGGCTATTGCTGGGCATGGGCTTGCGTGAATTTTCGATGCACCCGACACAAGTGCTCGCGGTGAAACAGGAAATCCTGAACTGCGACCTGACGCAGGTGATGCCGCAAATGAAAAAAATCATGCGCGCCTTCGAACCTGCTGCGATTGCGGAAGCGGTAGAACAACTGCGCCTGGTTTGACGGCAGCGCCCGACTTCGCTCAACTGATGAAATCTATGAAATCTCTCGGAATCGTGTCGCCGCAGTCGATGCATTTTTCTGTACCGCTCTCACTGCAAAGCGGCGCATCCCTGTGCGACTACACGCTGGTGTATGAAACCTACGGCACCTTGAACGCCGACCGTTCGAATGCGGTATTGGTGTGTCACGCACTGAATGCATCGCATCACGTCGCCGGCGAATATGCGGCTGACAAAGGCGGCAAGAAAAGCGTCGGCTGGTGGGATAACATGGTAGGACCGGGCAAACCGCTGGACACCGACAAGTTTTTTGTCATTGGCGTCAATAATCCCGGTTCGTGTTTCGGTTCCACCGGCCCGATGCACGTCAACCCGGCTAGCGGCAAGCCGTATGGCGCCAATTTCCCGGTAGTCACGGTCGAGGATTGGGTGCACGCGCAGGCGCGATTGGCCGACGCACTCGGCATCCGTCAATTTGCCGCCGTGATGGGCGGTTCGCTCGGCGGCATGCAGGCGATGGCGTGGAGCATCATGTATCCGACCCGCATCCGCCATTGCGTGGTCATTGCATCCACCCCGAAATTGTCAGCACAAAATATCGCGTTCAATGATGTCGCGCGCCAGGCGATTCTGGCCGATCCGGATTTTCATGGCGGCGATTTTTACGCGCACGGCGTGGTGCCGAAAAACGGCTTGCGCGTGGCACGCATGGTCGGCCATATCACCTACTTGTCGGACGACGACATGGCCGAGAAATTCGGCCGCGAACTGCGCAACGGGAAGTATCAATTCGACTTCGGCATCGACTTTGAAATCGAATCGTACTTGCGCTATCAGGGCGACAAATTCTCCGAGTATTTCGATGCCAATACCTATTTGCTGTTTACCAAGGCGCTCGATTACTTCGATCCCGCGCGTGAATTCGGCGGCGACTTGACCAAGGCGCTGGCCGGCACGCAAGCGCAATTCCTGCTGGCGTCATTTACGACCGACTGGCGTTTTTCGCCGGAGCGCAGCCGCGAAATCGTGCAGGCCCTGGTCAACAACAAGCGCAAGGTCACCTATGCCGAAATCGATGCGCCGAACGGTCACGATGCGTTCCTGCTGGAAGACCCGCGCTATCTGAATGTGGTGCGCTCCTACTACAGTCGCGTATGGCAGGAAATTGAAAATGGCGAATTCAACCACAAGGCATGCGCATGAATTTCAATGAATTGAGCCGCCTGCGCGCCGACCTTGCCTTCATCGCCCATTGGGTGCGCCCCGAATCCCATGTACTCGATCTCGGTTGCGGCGACGGCGTGATGCTCGACTATTTGCAATCCGATAAGCGCTGCATTGGTTATGGCATCGAAATCGACGACGACAAGATCCCGGTGTGCGTCGGCCGCGGCGTGCAGGTGATTCAGCAGGACCTGGAAGCGGGCCTGGCAATCTTTGCCGATGCCGCGTTCGACACCGTGCTGTGCTTGTCGGCGCTGCAAATGATGAAGAACGTCGAGGGCATCCTGCGCGATATCGCACGCGTCGGACGAGAAGCGATCGTATCGTTCCCGAATTTTGCGTACTGGCCGCATCGCGTCGCGTTGATGCGCGGCCGGATGCCGGTCTCGAAGAGCCTGCCGTACGAATGGTATGACACGCCCAACGTGCGTTGCGCAACGATCAAGGATTTCGAGGAACTTGCCAACCAGGTCGGACTCGAAGTGCTCGAATGTGTTGCGCTGAAAGATGGAAAACCCGTCACATTCCTGCCAAACTGGCGCGGTAGTCTTGCGGTGTTCCGGCTCAAGAAAAAATAAACTCGCTGTGTTAATAATGGGATTCCCGCTTGCTCGGGAATGACAAACTCGATGTCGACATCTTCTTCAATCCGCTGGCAAAACTACCTGAACCGTCGCATGGCAATTGTGATGGTTCTGGGTTTCAGCTCAGGGCTGCCGCTCTTCATCCTTTTGAATCTCTTGCAGGCTTGGCTCGCCAAGTCGGGTTTGAATGTGAAAGCGCTCGGCTTGTTTGCCTTGGTGATGTTTCCCTATACATGGAAGTTCATTTGGTCGCCATTGATGGACCGTTTCAGCTTTGGGTCGCTGGGGCGGCGTCGAGGCTGGATGGCGTTGACACAGCTGGCCCTTTTTCTTTCCATCGGCGCAATGGGGATGCTCGACCCGCTGACCCAAGTGCCGTTAATCGCGGTTGTCGCGTCGGTTGTCGCATTTTTATCGGCTAGCCAGGATGTCGTGATCGATGCATACAGTCGAGAGATATTGTCCGACAACGAACAAGGCTTGGGCGCCGCGCTCAAGGTCAACGCGTACAAGGTGGCGGGGATGGTCCCCGGCGCACTATCGCTGATTCTGGCCGACTTGATGGCATGGCAGGAGGTTTTCTGGATCACGACGGCGTTCATGTTGCCGGGACTGATGTGCACCTTGATGATCAAGGAGCCGCAGGTGTATGGCTCCCCCCCCAAAAATCTGCGCGAAGCCGTGGTGCTGCCGTTTCGCGAATTCGTTACGCGTGACGGTTGGATGAGCGCGCTATGGGTACTTGGTTTCATCTTCTTCTACAAGCTGGGCGACAGCATGGCGACTGCGCTGGCCACCAAATTTTATATCGACCTCGGTTTCAGCATGACGCAGATAGGCGTTATCGCGAAGACCACCGGCTTCTGGGCCAGCATCGCGGGAGGTATTGTCGGCGGCGTGTGGATGGTCAAACTCGGCATCAATCGCGGGCTGTGGATTTTCGGTGTGGTGCAGGCGGTTTCCATCCTTGGTTTCGTTTGGTTGGCGCAGGTTGGGGCAGATACGGTATTGCTGGCGGCCGTGATCGGCTTCGAGGCGTTCGGCGTCGGCCTGGGTACTGCCGCATTTGTCGCTTATATCGCCAGGACCACCGATCCGCGCTACACCGCGACCCAATTTGCGCTATTCACCAGCCTGGCTGCCGTGCCGCGTACGTTCATCAATTCATCGGTCGGATTTATCGTCGCCGAGATGGGTTGGCTGTTATTTTTCTTCTTATGTTTTGCACTGGCACTGCCCGGCATGTTGATGCTGCCGAAAATCGCGCCGTGGAAAAAATAAGGAGAGAATGTATGCGACAGATTTCGACTGCTGTTTTTCTTTTGACTACGCTCGTTTTCGGTGCTTCGGGTGCCATTGCCGATGAGGCGGAAACGCCGGATGGGGTGCAGGTCGGCAAGATGTCCCGCCTACGCAATCTTGTGCCAGAACAGCAACTGGAAGCGCAGGCGCGGCAGCAATACACCAGCATGAAAACACAGGCGCAGCAGCAGGGCGCACTCGTGCCCGATCATCACCCGCAAGTGGCGCGGCTGCGCGCGATTGCGAAAAAATTGATCCCTCATGCGCAACGCTGGAACGAGAACGCCGCGCGCTGGCAATGGGAAGTCAATCTGATCAACTCCAGCCAAATCAATGCCTTCTGCATGCCGGGCGGGAAAATCGCCTTCTTCACCGGTATTCTGACTACGCTGAAATTGACCGATGACGAAGTGGCCATCGTGATGGGGCATGAAATGGCGCATGCATTGCGCGAACATGGCCGCGAGCGCGCGGCCAAGGGAACGGCATTGCAGTTGGGTGCGGCGCTGACCTCCAGCCTGCTGGGCTTGGGGAATACCGGGCAAATGGCGGTCGGTCAGGGCGCCAAAATGTGGATGCTGAAATTTTCTCGCGACGATGAAACCGAAGCCGATCTGGTCGGGTTCGATATTGCAGCGCGTGCCGGTTACGATCCTCGCGCAGGCATCGCGCTGTGTCAGAAAATGGGAATCGTCAACAAAGGTGCGCCGCCACAATGGTTATCGACGCACCCGGCCGGGAAAAACCGTATCGCGGAAATGCAAAAGCACTTGCCGGAAGTCATGCCTCTGTTTGCCGATGCCAAAGGGGCCGACTTGGCGGCGCTGCCGCCTTACCGGAGCAATGTGCGGCAACTGGCGTCTGACAGGTAACAGTCCTGCGTCAACCGTGCGCGTAATCGATCGTCAGCGGCGCATGATCCGAAAAGCGCTCGTCCTTGTAAATCGATGCCGCAGTCGCTGTCGATGCGATTCCCGGCGTCGCCACGTGATAATCGATGCGCCATCCGACGTTTTTCGCCCATGCCTGGCCGCGGTTGCTCCACCACGTATATTGCTCGGCGCGCGTATCGACGCAGCGGAACACATCGACCAGTTCCAGCTCATCGAATACGCGTGACAGCCATGCGCGTTCTTCCGGCAGAAAACCGGAATTTTTCTGATTGCTTTTCCAGTTCTTGAGGTCGATTTCCTTGTGCGCGATATTCCAGTCGCCGCAGATGACGACTTCGCGTCCGCTCGCTTTCAGTGTTGCCAAATGCGGCAAGAACACTTCCATGAAACGGAATTTCGCGAGCTGCCGCTCCTCGCTTGACGAACCGGACGGGCAATAGACGGAGATCACGCTGAGCTTGCCGAAGTCGCATTGCACATAGCGTCCCTCGGCGTCGAATTCGGCGTTGCCGAAGCCGGTCACGACCGCATCCGGTTTGATTCTGGAATACACGCCAGCACCCGAATAGCCCTTCTTTTCTGCATAGTGGAAATGCCCGTGGTAACCGCCGGGCGTCAGCAGTTCGGCGGTCATGTCGGGTTCTTGCGCCTTGAGTTCCTGGACGCACACAACGTCGGCATTCTGTTTGGCCATCCATTCGAAAAAGCCTTTTTTTGCTGCGGAGCGCACACCGTTCAGATTGGCGGAAATGATTTTTAACATGGCGTGAATGAAGAAAATGAGGCCGTCAGCATAAACGATTTACCGCTTTAAGGTGATAAGGGTCAAGGAATCGTGATATCGATTTAAAATGCTGCTACTTTGATCCACACCATTCACACCGATAAACATTATCTTTTTAACAGGGTGTATATATCTTGAATAATTTGCGTCAGCAATTCATTGAATTTTCGGTTAATGCCGGCGTGCTCCGGTTCGGCGAATTCGTCACCAAGGCCGGTCGCAACTCTCCGTATTTCTTTAACGCCGGCCTGTTTTGCGATGGCGCGATCCTGGGCAAGCTGGCCGAGTTTTACGCACAAACCCTGCTCGACTCCGGCATCGAATTCGACATGCTGTTCGGACCGGCGTACAAGGGCATCACGCTGGCATCGTCGACTGCGGTGGCATTGGCCGGCAAGGAACGCAACGTGCCGTTCGCCTTCAATCGCAAGGAAGCCAAGGACCACGGCGAGGGCGGCACCATGGTGGGCGCCAAGCTGCAGGGGCGCGTCGTGATCATCGACGACGTGATTTCCGCCGGGACCTCGGTGCGCGAATCGGTCGACATGATACGGGCGGCCGGTGCCACGCCGTGCGCCGTGCTGATCGCCTTGGACCGAATGGAGCGCGCTGGTCAGGATGGCGCGCTGTCCGCCCATTCGGCGGTGCAGGAAGTGAGCCAAAACTACGGCATACCGGTGATTTCGATTGCCAACCTGGATGATTTGTTTGAGTATATTTCCGCAGCGGGAACGGATTCTCGGCAGGCGCAATACAAAGATGCAGTCGCAGCTTACCGCAAGCGGTATGGAGTAGCATCGCTGGCTTCTTGACTCTTTATGGGGGGGAATGCAATGAAAAGTGCAGCCAAAACCTTGTTCGTTTTTTCCTTTATTCTGGTGCCTTGGATCGCACATGCGCAGATTTACATGTGCAAGGATGCATCCGGAAAAACGATGACTTCCGATCGGCCAATTCCGGAATGCGCCAACCGTGCGGTGCGTGAATACGGCAAAAGCGGCGTGCTCAAGCGGGAAATTCCGGCACCGCTGACGGCGGAGGAAAAGCGTCAAAAGCAATTGCAGGAAGAGAAGAAAAAGGCCGAGGCGCTAGCGGCCGAAGAGCAAAGAAAAAGCGATCGCACGATCATGGCACTTTACGGAAAGGAAGCCGATATCGAAACAGCGCGAAAGCGCGCGCTTGATATCGTACAAGAACAGGTCAAGAGAGGAAATGCGTCGATTGCCGCGTCCGAAAAGCAACTGAAGCAAGCGCAAGCCGAACTGGAATCGTATAAAAAGAAGCAAGCCAAGCCGCCGGCAGCATTGCAGCACAGCCAGGAACAAGCCGAGCAACGCATCAAGGATGAAACGAAGGCAATGAAGGAGGGCGAAGCAGAGAT
>Ga0170475_101359762_pt1 | contig 12242 bp, 4 predicted proteins | sample Soicark_Litter_5_FD_111474 | JGI IMG/M metagenome (GOLD analysis project Ga0170475, IMG submission 111474) | Avena fatua rhizosphere microbial communities from Hopland, California, USA. Combined Assembly of 48 SPs | reverse complement strand
TCCGTATATGATAGGAACTATAGAAAGGCAAAAGCCTTTCTATAGCTCCATATCGTTGTTCTAAGCTTAAACTTCTGCTGGGAATTTAGTAATTACTCCTAACAGATACTGCTTGTATATTGCAAAGTCTATTGCATCTATTGTCTTGTCTCCATTTACATCTGCTGCTACAAGATCTAATCCTGTACCATCTTGAGTTAATAGATATTTCTTAACAAGTGCAAAGTCTATTGCATCTTTGTTACCATCTTTATTAACGTCACCAATTGTAGAAGGTGATGTTCTACCAGCTAATGGACCCTGTTCATCAAGGTAAGCTGAAACCCATGCAAGTGGTGCATTCCAGTTGATAGTTATTTCATTTGTTGACCATGATTCTATATTATCCATAAATGACAATTCTCCTGCCCTTACTCCAGGACGCCATCCTGAACCCTTAACCCAAGGATCCTGTAATCCTGAGTTAGGACCACCTGACATACATCCTGCAGGTGCTTTTGGGAAGCTGTTGTCTGCTTGATATGCCCAGAAACGATGATGTGGATTTTCAAGTGGGTTTTCGCCGTATCCTGTTACATAACTCTGAACATTTGGGTTACGTCCTAGGATATAGTCCATAGCGGTAGTTACACCACTCAAATATTTAGTGTCTTTTTTACCGCTGGAATCTTTGCTAAAGTCATAAGCATAAGCCATACAAATTGCGTTATTCACAACGAAGGAGTTTGATCCCCATGGGAAACCTACTATTGTTGTGTTTGCATCAATAACTAATGTTTTTTCTTCAACAGGTACTCCATAACCTTGTGCTTTTTCTATAGATATAAACTTATCTGCAGCAAGTTTTATATTTGATTTAGCTGTAGCAACTTCAGTTGCTGTTAGATTGTTTGGTACAAGAGCAAGGGATATTGTTCCCATTCCTGCTGTATTACCCCAGTCGAAACATCCTGTAAGCCCTTGATCTTCACCACCTGTTAATTCTGATGGCATCTTTAGGTAATGAGGAGAAGCCTTAATATAATCTAAATATTTAGCTTTGCCAGTTGTAACGTACAATTCACTAGCAGCCCAGTAAAAATCATCAAGAACATAATTATCACCATATGCACCGCCACCAGCGCCTTGTTCCATAGTTGCATATATAGCTGGATGAGCAACTGCTGCATCCCATGCAGTTTCTGCTGTAGTTAAGCATGTAGCAGCAAAAGTAGCGTCATACTGTTTCCAGAGACGTGAACCCTGTGCAGCTATAGCAGCAAGATTTAAAGTAGCAGCTGTACTTGGTGGTTGTAAATAACGCTTCATTGTATCTTCAGAAGGTTTTACAGCAAGTGCTGTCCATCTTTCATCATGTGCTTTATGATGAACCATACCTGCCAATGTATTTCCAGCTGGTACTTGCATCTTTAATAATGTTTTTAGATTGTAACGTGTTTCATCAAGAAGATCAGGGTAGGTATTTCCGCTTTCAGGAATATTCATTGTGTTATCTGCATAAGGTTTTTTAGTAGCATCACCTAAATACAATGCACGTTCATATTCATTCATTACAGTCCATGTAGATATACCACCGTTAACAACATACTTTCCGTGGTCACCAGCATCATACCATCCACCAGTTACATCAAGAGTATAGCTAGCTTTATAGTCCTTTGTAGGATCTGGAGCAAGTACATCATTTGGATGTCCTGCATCACGTGTCAAGTCCTGACGATCTGCATAAGGCATTATGATAGGAATAGCACTTCTATTATGGTAGAAGTACTTTATTGAGTCGTACTTCATTTTTGTATAAATATCGTCCCCGATATTAAAAGGCATACTTACAGAAGTTCCTGCAACTAACGTATACCCTGTGCCTTTAGTTGTATATGACGAAAAGTCAATAGTATGTACATCGTCACCTGATGAATGATCAGCACCTACAACAGTGGAATTACCTTGTGCAACCGTTGTTCCTGCACTATTCTTTAATTGCCAAGCTACAGGAGATGTAGAACTTGATTTTAAAGTTGCAACCTTAGCTAGATTAGGGAAATATCCTTCTTGATTTACACGAATACCATTAGTTGGCTCTGGTAATATATCTGGATATCCTAAAAATTGCGCATCACTAAGATACATATTATCAAAAGTAATTGAATAAGGTAATGCAGATGTGCAGTTAGTTCCACCTAAATGGAAAGCCCATTCTATTTTTGATCTTGTAGCACCAGAATACTTAAACGTTTCATTGATGGTTTGTGGTACATTAGCTGTTAATGTTATTTCTTTGAACCAGTCTTCTGCATATGGTAACCCCATATCACCAACTTTTGGACGAATCTTACAATTTTTTGTTGATTTCACTGTAAACTTAATGTTGTAAGTATGTCCTTGCTCCATAGTAAGACCTCTGTGACGGAGCTGAATGTCCCATGTGTTGTCTCCTGCTACTGTTGGAGTTACAGTGTATACACCATTCTCGATTTCAAAACTCGCTTTTCCTGGAAGTGATTCAACCACGTGCCACGGAAGACCTACACCTCCAGTAAATGTGTTGTTCTGGATCAGTTCACCTACACTAAAGTTTGCAAATGCTGATGTTCCGAAACTAGATAACATCATTACAAGTGCAACTAAGAACGAGACTTTCTTACTAAACTTCTTTCGCATGAAATTTCCTCCTAAAATATATTTTTTATTTAAATCAGGTATTATAAATAATTCTATACATTACCTGTTTTAAAGCTTTCAGTTTTTCCTAACAGTATTCCTCATTGGAACCGCTACCATTTTTGATTTTGATAGCAGTATTTCTGTGAAACCGTGCTCATTCACACTGTTAAGATTGCTTAGCCCAAGAACATATTAATAATATAGACTTATTTAAGTAGTTAAATATGTCTTTGGGCTAAGTCCTTTTTATTAGTTTAGTACAGGTAGTTTAGAAATAGATCCCAGCAAATACTTCTTTAACGTTGCAACATCTAATGCATCAATATTACCATCCTGGAATGTATCAGCTGCCTTAATGTCGATAATTAAACTAGTGTTTAATAAATAGATCTTTAAAGCTACTAGATCAAGTGCATCAACACTCTTATCGCCATTGATATCTCCAGATAATACAATCTGCTCATTACCCTTTGGTGCTTCATTGCCGAATACTTTTACACCATTATCATAAACAGGTATATTTTGGACAAGTTGTACAGTACTTGTGGCTGGAACACCTTGGAATGAAAAGTCATTTGCAGCATTCCAAGAACTTGATCCCTCTGGTGCTGCAATTCTAAATTGTACTTCTCGTCTGCATTGAGATTGACCACCTGGGTAAATTTTTTCGCCGGCCAAGTCAAGATTAACGTAATAGATATTTTTTGAAGTATCCCACGGTAATATTGAAGAAATGGTAGTTTTACCTTCGGAGTAATTAACTCTTGTTGTAAGCCTTAATGGGTCAATTCCAGCAGCAACAACTTCTGAAAGATCCATGAAATATTTAAATGAAAGTTTATCTGTTACTCTTGCTGGCCATCCTGTTTGGTTATATACTACTGCCTTTATTTCAGTATAGGTAGGACCAGTAGAGTTTAAACCTGCTTTTATTATGACTTCATCGTTCGTCTTAGTTTCTATTGCCTTGAAGTTAGGAATTGGATCTCCACCATATTGCTTGTACATTTGGGCCAAAGCACCTGTGAATCCAGCATTGTAATCACAAGCAATCTCATTATTAACAAAATTGTCGATTTCATCAGTATAACCGTCCGTACTGTCTGGTCCTCCAGCCAAAGCACCATATATGGTATGGCGATGGTAGCTTGGTGAAATCTTCTCATCGGTCCATGAACTATGTGCGGTTCTATGATGAGGATGTTGCGGAGATTTTTCTCCAAATCCTACAACAAAACTCCTTCCAGTACTTCCAAGGGCATAATCAATCTGACTTTTTAAGAAGCCTTTATAGGTTGATACCTTTGAAGGTGTACAACCCGTCCAATCAGCATAAACTCCAGCTAAAAACGCTGTAGTTGTTGCGTGTCTCAGAGATCCCCACTGGGTAAGCCATGCAAGTCCTTTAGGTGTATAGGTTATGCGTTGTCCATTAGCCCCTGTTGTCCAATAGTCAAGATGCATTTCAATACTATCTTTATAAATTGGTTTGTTTGTGATCTTTGCCATTAACAGCTCAGCACCATAATGTACATCATCCCAGCACTGACCCCATTTATATGAAATAGTAGTTGTTTGTTGCTCTCTACCCCAATTGGCTACATAAGATTCTGCTTTATCAAGATAGGAACTATCATTGGTTGCAAGATAAATCCATACTGCCGCCCATGAAAGTTCATCCCAGAATGCTCCGGAAGAGTAGAAACCTGAAGCTGCTTTATAACCTGCATCACTTCTGGTTGCATCTGCAAAGGTAAATAATTCTTTTGCATGACTTAAGCATTTTGCAGCATAAGCTGGGTCACTATCTTTAAATACTACTGCAGCTGCTGCAAGTGAGGCAGCTGTTCCTGCTGATACTGCTGTACCTGGGCTAGAACTGTCCACCTTATAAGCTGGTCTTGCCATCTGCATTACTTCCGCAGGTCCCCACCAGCCATGGTCTATACCACCATCTCCAACTTGATAATAGTAAACATTAGGCGAGGGATGGCATTTGATAAAGTAATCGTTTGCCCATTTAATATCATCCATTATGTATTTCAACTGACCACTTTTTTCATAAGCAGCCTTGTCTTCATGTAGCGACCAAGCTAGCATTGTAGATGTATAAGCCATAGGAAGATTGAATTTAACATGATCCCCAGCATCATACCATCCACCTGTAAGATCCACCCCTACGTCAGAGCCATCTTTAAGCCCTGAATCACCTCGCCAATTATCACGCTGGTCATCAGGGAGAACTCCAGACCGCTGAAATTCATAAAACATAATAGATTTTTGTAAAGCCTCTCCATAGTTATAGGCTGAAGCTGCAAATGTCTCGGTTTTTGGTACAAATGAGGATACTATAGAAACTGAAACTGCTAACATAAGCCCAATAGCCTTTGTCCATTTCATTTTTGTTTTAACCATTTTTAATATCACTCCTAATAAACAATTTTAGTTTTGTAACTCTAAATTGATAATTATGTGGTTTGGCAAATATTAACATTTACGCATCATACGCTCCATAGCTATTATCTAGGGTTAAGAATACTCACTTTTAAATGCGCAAAATCTATAGCATCAATAGTTCCATCATCATTCATATCTGAGGAGGTCATATTAATACTGCTGAAGTTTTGTGTTAAAAGTGCTTTCTTTAATTCAGCGAAATCCAGTGAGTTAATTGAGCCATCACTGTTTACATCACCTTTTAAACTAACCTGAGGACTAAATTTATATAGGTTTGGAAAATTTCCAGTTGTATACAAAAGCACCATCATTCTCAATGAATTCCCGAAATAAGTGTAGTTTCCACTATCTTTTACCTTTATGCACTCATTATAAATATTCTTCACATAGGTACTATCGTTACCTGTCATAGCCGAAGCAGCAGCACAGGACACAAAAGTAGCAGTATGATTTGCACTTATTTGGCTTCCCGAAATTGTGTAACCATCTTTTATATTGGTAACTCCAATATTCTTAAAGAAGTTTGAAATTTGATCACAATTAGTTTTTGCCTTTGCTGTTCCGTACCAGCTATAGTCAATAGCAGTTCTCCACTGGTAACGAATTGCATCATAATAAAAATCATACCCCTGTCCACTTACTTGCGTACCATTTGCAGTACACCAATCAGGAACAAGCCCTGTGTTACTGTTCTTTGCTTTATCTATAATCTCATAACACTTGTCAGCAACCCTATTCCATGCTGTATTACCTGTAAAATCCGCAAATATTCTGTACCAAGCTGGTGCAAAATATGAAGGATTTGTACAGCTAGAACCACCCCAAGTATCTCCTGACTTTATTACATAGGCACCCTGCTCAACCATATGAGTGTAAATTTTATTTATGTAGTTCTTTGCTTCAGACTCATACTGAATTGACCCACTTGAACCCCATTTTTTATATGCAAACACAAGAGATACAGCGATATCCTCATCAGAATCAGTTGCTGCACCGACACCACCAGTACCTACTATATTTCCACTTGCGTCAATATGCCATGACATTAATCCATTTGAATTTAAAAAACATTTTACATAGTTATATAAATCATTAAAAAGCTGTTGCTCTCCAAAGTAAACTGCAAGTAGCATTCCATATCCAAGACTTTCAGATACAGTATCATAGCTTGTTGATGCATCCCTCTGTACTCTTTTATATCCTTTTGCACCACTAGTTGTTATATGGGCACTTTTCCACTGTTCCCACTCGCTGCGTAAAAGACTTACTGCAGTTGACTGGTTATCTGCCAATGAACTAAAAGTACCATAGGGATATTTTGAGTCATATGGGAAAGGAATCGCATCACTAGTTGCTGCACTTACAATCGATGGTGATGTGATTGATAATATCAATACTGTCGTTAATACTGTTTTCATTATCAAGGCTTTTATTCCCTTAAACTTTAAACTTTTTAACATACTGTTTCCCTATCCCTTTATTATTCTTAGATAATAGTCTATGTAACCTATAAGTCCGGACAGTAGCGGAATAAATTACTTACCATATACATGTCCGGACTATAAAGTTACATTTTAGCTATAAGCTTAAATGATTTATTGTATTAAACTCCAGTTAGTAGTTTTTGCTTTAATAGTGCATAATCAATTGCATTTATATCACCATCTTCATTTATATCTGAATTTGGTACATTAATTACAGTTGCAGGATTCAATAAATACATCTTCAATTTAGCAAAATCAAGTGCATTTATTATTGTGTCACCATCTACATCACCTAGTAGTTTATCTGTAATAGGACCTCTTGTTTTATCATCAGGGAATAGAGTAGCATAAATACCAAAAGCTATCGCTATGTCACTCTGACCCCAGAAACGGTGGTAGGTAAATACTGGAGCTTGACCAGCATTTAATGCTGCTTCAACTCTTGCCCAATCAGGGTCTTTTTTGTAATTTGAACGGATGCTCAAGAATGTAGAACTTGAATTGATAACATCTCCATTAGGCATAGTACCAGTCCAACCTGCTGGAACATAAACCTTATCGTTCAAACGTGTATAATCTGCACGTGATTCTGGAAGTGCAATACCTTTTGAATCTTTACAGTTAGCCATGTAATTAAGCAATTTCTTTACTTTAGCCTGTAAAGCTGTATCATTGTTAGCTGCAGCTATATAAGATAAAGCATTAGCAAGTGATCCAGCAACTCCCAAATCCATTCCATAATTTATAATCTCAGTTGTAAGACCAGCATTTGCTGAACGTGCACCTGTCCAAGTATCTGGTTTACCACCAATTTTTATAGTTGATGGTATCTGGAATGTTTCTTTTACATCATCAAATTTAATGCTAGCTGATGCCCAGTTTCCCCATCTAGTAACTAACTCTTTAGCCTTAGGATCTTTTGTTTCATAATAATATTGAGCTACACGTTGCATAGGCCATGCTTGGAAACCCATCCATGTGTTACTGCCTGGATCAGCGTATACAGGATTTTCTACATATCCCATTCCATTAAATGTAGGTACACCTGCTGGGATCGCTTCATAACGTCCATTCCATGAGTTAGTTGCTCCACCTGCTATAGCTCCTGAAGGCGCTTGCAACCAAGTGTAGAAGTCAAGTTGCATACCTAAGCTCTTATCCCAGTCAGCAGATGCGCCTGATGACTTAGGTTTGAATGCAGCATTGCTAGGGTTTGATAATATCCAAGCAGCCAATGGGCTCTGATATGCCTGATGATTGTGACTTGCGCTTATCTTCCAAGCCCATCCAGCTTGTGAACTAGCATCACCACCCCATGCATAATACCATGAAAGTAAGTAAGTTGCTGCATCATAACCAGTTCCAGCCTGAGTTGATGCACCTATTTTTCTAAAGTACTTGTCAAACATTGCATATCTTAAATAGTCACCCATTTTTGAAGCTTTTGCTACTACAGCGGTGTCAAGAGTTTTTCCTGCTGCTTTAGCCCACTTATATGCATCATAAGTTGCTTGTATAGCACGTGCATCAGCATCAGGAGCATCAGTATATTTATACTGTTGTGCATAAGATGCATCCTTTGTGAAAAGGTCAAGATATCCATTTCTTCCACCAAATTTCATTGCATCCCAACATGGCTGAGTTATGGTTTCAAAACAGGATTCCTGTTCTCCTCTTTGGAAGGAGTTAATGTAAACAGGTGAACCTGTTCCAGTTCCACGAACTCCATAGCCATACCAGTTATCTACGTCAATTAACCAGTGCATTCCATACATATTGCTTGATCCATAAGCAGCTTTTAATTGGGCATCTATAGGATCAGGTCCTACAGGCGCTGAGGAATCTAATTGTGCAGGGTATTGGTTTGGAGTTTCAAACTCTGGTGCATATGTTGCAGGTTTGTTTGGGGTATACCTACTCCCAGCTGGTTGATCTGCAGTTGCTGGTATAAAATATTTTTCAACTGTATCCCAAGCTTTAGTAACCCCTGAGTAATCACCTGTGAATTTACCATTCATAGCTTCAAGCCATATGTAATAACTTACGGCTTCACTAGTACTTTCGTGTCCATAGTCTGGAGCTTCGCATAATATTGTTTCTACTGAATGGTATGGTATTCCTTGACTATTAAAGTAACCATTCGCTGGAGCTTTAATTTTTTCATATTGCTCAGTGAATTGGTCTTGATAGTAATTGCCACTTGGCGTAGCAGCTGACACACTTCCAGACAACATGCACGATATTGATATCGAAGCTGCAAGCGCAATTGTTCCTATCTTCTTGATTTTTTGATTAATCATCTTGTATTCCTTCCTTCTCTTTATAGTATTTGTTACATTAGCTTTCAGTTTCGTTTAGGAATATCCCTAACTTTTATCGTTATGTTGCTATAAAAGTTAGGGATAATTCCATTAATATGTTTTTAGTTAACTTTTACACTTCCAGATGTCAATGTAACATCCGTTATCTTAGTCATATTACCATTACCAAAAGCTCCGCCTGTCTTAAATGCTACAGGAGTAGTTGAACTTGAAGTACCTATTACTTTGAAAGTCATTGTCGCAAATAAACCATCATTTGTAATAAGCTGACTGCCTATAGTGTTATCAAGGAATAGGATACTAATAGTACCAGTAGAACTATTGATACTGCTTGAAAGATTAACAGCAGCATTTACAACTACATCACCAGCTGTTACTGATACTGCTTGAAGCAAGCTAGCATCATAATTAACATAGAAATTACATGTTCCTACATTTCCTACTTTAGTTACATTTGATAAGTTAATAGGTAATGTTATTGTATCCCCAACTTTACCAGTTGTTGCTCCAATTTTTACACCAAGGCCAGTAAGTACAGGTGTCGAATCCTTAATTGTTAATGTTAATACAGGATTGCTTGTTACACCGAAATCAAAAGTAAGTGCTTTTGTTCCTACTGCTAGAGTACTTAGATAGCTCTTTGATATTGTTACAGTATTTCCTGATACTGTATAGTTAGTATCCTTTGTCAAACCAGTGATTCCTGCGAAGGTTTTACCGTTAGGTGTCAGAGTTACTGTTATATCAGCTGGAACATACTTGTCAAAGCTTGTAGTTGAAGCAGCTATTGTTGGATCTAATACAACAGGTGTTCCCTCTATAGCTACACTTCCGTTTGTGTATTTAACATCTGTTATCTTAGCCATACTTCCATTACCAAAAGCTCCGCCTGTCTTGAATGCTACAGGTGTTGTTACACTTGTTGCAGTACTCTTTAGTTTGAAAGTAATATTTGCTAACACTCCATCAGTCTTAATCAGTTCGCTACCTATTGTGTTATCAAGGTATAGGAAGCTGATTGTACCGTTATTGATACTGCTCGAGAAGTTTACAGGTGCATTTGTTACTATAGAACCTGCTGCTACTGCTGTAGCTTCTAATAAGCTAGCATCATAGGTTGCATAGAAATTACATGTTCCTACATTACCTGCTCCAGCCACACCAGCCAAAGTTACAGGTACTGTTACTGTATCACCTGCTTTACCTGCTGCTGTGCCTATTGTTACACCAAGGCCAGGGTTTACAATAATAGGTTTAATCGTCACATTCAATACTGGCTTAACTGCTACTCCAAAATCAAATGTGAATGGTACTGTAGTATTACCAGCGAGAGTTGATAGATAACTCTTCAAAATAGTTACGGTGTTACCTGATACTGTGTAGTTAGTATCCTTTGTCAAACCAGTGATACCTACGAAGGTATTACCGTTAGGTGTCAGAGCTACAGTTATATCAGCTGGAACATTCTTGTCAAAGGTTGCAGCTGTAGGAGCTACAGATGGATCTAATACAACAGGTGTTCCCTGTATAGTTACACTTCCGTTTGTATATTTAACATCTGCTATCTTAACCATACTTCCATTACCAATAGCTCCGCCTGTCTTGAATGCTACAGGTGTTGTTACTGTTGTTGCAGAACTCTTTAATTTGAACGTAATATTTGCGAAAACACCATCAGTCTTAATCAGTTCGCTACCTATTGTGTTATCAAGGAATAGGAAGCTGATCGTACCGTTATTGATACTGCTTGAGAAGTTTACAGGTGCATTTGTTACTATAGAACCTGCTGCTACTGCTGTAGCTTCTAATAAGCTAGCATCATAAGTTGCATAGAAATTACATGTTCCTACATTACCTGCTCCAGCTACATTAGCGAAAGTTACAGGTACTGTTACTACATCGCCTGCTTTACCTGTTGCTGTACCAATTGTTACACCGAAAGTAGTTGTAGGAGGTGTAACAGTTATTGTTAATACTGGATTGCTTGCTACACCGAAATCAAAGGCAAGTGCTTTTGTTCCTGCTGCAATACTGTTGAGATAACTCTTCAGTATTGTTACAGTGTTTCCTACTACTGTATAGTCAGTACCCTTTGTCAAACCAGTAATACCTACGAAAGTACTCCCATTTGGTGTAAGAGTTACTGCTAGATCAGCTGCAGCAGTACCCTGTACAAAGGATGTAGTTGTAGGAGCGACTACTGGACCATTGAATACATCTATAGTTACACTTCCGTTTTTGTATATAACATTTGCTATCTTAACCATACTTCCATTACCAAAAGCTCCGCCTGTCTTAAATGCTACAGGTGTTGTTACTTTTGTTGTAGTATTCTTAAGTTTAAACGTAATATTTGCAAAAACTCCATCAGTCTTAATCAGTTCGCTACCTATTGTGTTATCAAGGAATAGGAAGCTGATTGTACCGTTATTGATACTGCTTGAGAAGTTTACAGGTGCATTTGTCACTATAGGACCTGCTGCTACTGCTGTAGCTTCTAATAGAGTAGCATCATAGGTTGCATAGAAATTACATGTTCCTACATTACCTGCAGTAGCCACTTGAGAAAAAGTTACAGGTACTGTTACTACATCTCCTGCTTTACCTGTTGCCGTACCAATAGTTACACCAAAAGTTGATGGAATAGGATTAACAGTTATTGTTAATACTGGATTGCTTGTTACACCGAAATCAAAGGTAAGTGCTTTTGTTCCTACTACAAGACTGTTGAGATAACCCTTCAGTATTGTTACAGTGTTTCCTGCTACTGTATAGTCAGTATCCTTTGTCAAACCAGTAATACCTACGAAAGTACTCCCATTTGGCGTAAGAGTTACTGCTAGATCAGCTGCAGCAGTACCCTGTACAAAGGATGTAGTTGTAGGAGCAATTACTGGACCATTGACTACATCTATAGTTACGCTTCCGTTTGTATATTTAACATCTGCTATCTTAGTCATCGTTCCATTACCAAAAGCTCCGCCTGTCTTAAATGCTACAGGTGTTGTTACTTTTGTTGTAGTGGTCTTTAACTTAAAGGTAATATTTGCGAAAACTCCATCAGTCTTAATCAGTTCGCTGCCTATTGTGTTATCAAGGAATAGGAAGCTGATTGTACCGTTATTGATACTGCTTGAGAAGTTTACAGGTGCATTTGTTACTATAGAGCCTGCTGCTACTGCTGTAGCTTCTAATAAGCTAGCATCATAGGTTGCATAGAAATTACATGTTCCTACATTACCTGCTCCAGCTACATTAGCGAAAGTTACAGGTACTGTTACTACATCACCTGCTTTACCTGTTGCTGTACCAATTGTTA
>Ga0170475_117177271_pt1 | contig 12244 bp, 8 predicted proteins | sample Soicark_Litter_5_FD_111474 | JGI IMG/M metagenome (GOLD analysis project Ga0170475, IMG submission 111474) | Avena fatua rhizosphere microbial communities from Hopland, California, USA. Combined Assembly of 48 SPs | reverse complement strand
TAGCAGCGAAGCGAGATTGATTGCCGCCGTTCTCACGTCGCAACCTCCGCCCGTTCGTGAACGCCGACTGCTGACGCCTCGGCTGCTCGACCGCACCATCCAGCGGTGCCTGGCAAAGGATCCGGCTGAACGCTGGCAGAGCGCGCGAGATCTGCTGGCGGTGATCCGGTCGCTTCATGACACTGAACGTGGAGGAATCACAGAGCGCCAGTGGTGGTCGCCTCGCCGTGCCGCTCTTGTGTTGTTTTTCGGAGCGGCGATTTATATTGCCGGCGCCGTCGCGATCGACCGTCGTCCAGCGGCCGCAACTGCAATCGAACGCACCAGCGCCGTTCGCTTCCCGATTGGGCCGCCTGACGATACGTATTTCGTTCCGACTTCGGCAACCACGCCCGGTCCGCAGTTCGCGGTCTCGCCCGATGGCCGCTATCTCGCGTTCGTTGCCGCGCCAGTGGCCGGCCGTCCGCTTCTCTGGATTCGGCAGCTCGACGGCGGTGAACCTCGGGCCATGCCGGGAACCGCCGGCGCGGCGTATCCATTCTGGTCTCCCAACAGTGAATCTCTCGGTTTTTTTTGCCGAACGAACCTTGAAGCGAGTCGATGTCCAGGGTGGTCGAGTCCAGATCATTGCCCCTGCACGTGATGGCCGCGGCGGGTCGTGGAACAACGACGGGGTGATCGTATTTTCGCCGGATGCACCCGAAGCGTTGTTTCGTGTGCCCGCGTCCGGCGGTTCGCCGGTTCGGGTCACGACAGTGAATCAGGCGCGGCATGAGGCCGGACACCGGTGGCCGTATTTCCTTCCGGACGGCCGTCACTTTCTGTTCTTCGTCAACAGCGATCAGTTGGCCGTCCGCGGTGTGTACCTTGGTGACCTGAGCGATGGGTCAGTTCGATTCATCGAACGCACTCGCTACCACGCCATCTACGTCAAACCAGGGTATCTGATCACGGCTGCTGGCAATGACCTCGTCGCCCGTCCTTTCTCGCTGTCGAGCTTTTCTTATGACGGCAGTCCGGTCACGCTCGTGAGCGGGATTGGCGGCGCCAGCAATGGCTACGGTGCGTATTCAGCATCGCTCACCGGGATACTTGCTCACGCCGGCGCATTCGATCCAAACCGTGAGCTCGCGTGGTTGTCGCGCACCGGCACCGACGTCACGCACGTCCACGGCCCGGCCGACTACATCGATTTTCGGCTGGCGCGAGACGACGATCGCGTGGCCTTCGCCAAGACCGTGGACGATGCGGGTAGTTCAGATCTCTTCCTGCTGGACTTGCACCAGAGGGAGTCGCAGCTCACGTCGAATCCTGCACCAGACGCTTCGCCGGTCTGGTCGCCAGACGGCAAGCGCCTTGTCTTTCGCTCGAAGCGGGGAAAACTGGAGGTGAACGATCTCTACGAAATGTCGTTGGATCCGCCACGGCCGGCGCGGCCTCTGCTCAGTACGATGTTCCCGAAGTATCCGACTGACTGGTCTCCCGACGGCCGCGTGATTCTGTACCACACACTGACCGAGAGCACGGGGTGGGACGTCTGCATGTTGTCGCTCGGCGAAGATCCGTCGCCAGTCTGTCCGCTTTCGACCGCTGCGAATGAATCGCAGGCGCAAGTCGCGACGAATGGCCGGTGGATGGCGTACACCTCGGACGCATCCGGTCGCCCCGAAGTCATGGTCAAAGCCTTCCCGCCAGACGCGCGTGAGTGGCGTGTCTCGACCGGTGGAGGCTCTCAGCCCCAATGGACGCGTGACGGTCGCGAGCTGCTCTTCCTCGCACTCGATGGAACGCTGATGTCGGCAACTTTCTCATCCGAGCCCACGTTTACCGTAGAATCGATGCGGGCGGAGACAAAGTTGCCGCTCTCCCCGCTGGAGCCACCATTCAGCTCGGGGTACAGCGTGAGCGCCGACGGCACCCGACTGCTCGTCAACGTTCCAAGCGAGCGGGCCAGGAAATTCAACATCTTCGTCACGGTCAACTGGCCGGAACTCCTGACTCGCGGCAACTGACGCGCGCTAGCGGTGCGATCGCCCACCGATGCCCCGGTGGAGAACGCCGACGCATTTGCGAGACAATGATCGGATGCCGATCCTCAATCTCGAACATGTGGCGCTGAACGTCCGCGATCCTGCCGCGATGGCATCGTGGTATGTCGAGCACCTTGGCATGCGAATCGTGCGGCAGTCACCGGTCGCTCCTTACATTCATTTCATTGCCGACGCTGCCGGACGCAGCGTGATCGAGATCTACAACAATCCGGAGGATCCGTTTCCCGACTACGCGGCGATGCACCCGCTGCGCCTTCACGTCGCATTCGCGACCACCGATCCGGACGGCTCACGCGCGGCCCTCGTCGCCGCCGGCGCCTCGCTGGTTGACGATCAGGTGCGTGAAGACGGCACACGTCTGATCATGCTGCGCGATCCGTGGGGACTTGCGCTTCAACTCTGCAAGCGCCGCGCGCCGCTGCTGTAGATCTCCGTATGGGCACAGCGCCGTCTTCGTGAAGTCGCGCAGCGTGTACAATCCGGCTGCCGATGACGACGCTCAAGATCCTGCCGACGATCCTCCTTGCTTGCGTGACTGGATGCGGATCGAAACAGCCGCTTGAGGTGACGACCATTCAGCTCGGTCGCACTGTGAATTCCGACCACACGGTCGGGAGCTTTACCAGCACGTTTGCGCCGGATGATTCGGTCTATTTGGCGGTGCTCACGGGTGCGGGCGGGACGGCGACGATTCGGGTGCGGTGGAAGTACGGTGAGCGGGTGATTGACGAGCCCACCAAGCAAGTCTCCTACAACCAGGCCGCCGCGACCGACTTCCGGTTGCAGAGTTCGGGCGGGTTCCCGCGCGGGGAGTATACGGCCGAAGTCTTTGTCAACGATCAGCCGGCGGGCAGCCGAACGTTTCGAGTCGACGCACGGTGATCCTGTCGGGCTTGCGCTTGCAGTACACTTCCGCGAGAGACCCATGGCGACGCTCACGCTGGACATCTCAAATACCCGAGACGCAAATCCGAGAGACGCCACGCAGCACGTGTTCGGCGAGGACGGTGGGTCGATCGGACGTGCGCCTTCGAGTTCCTGGGTCCTGACGCATAACAAGGTGTCGGGACAACACGCTCAGATTTCTTACCGGAGCGGCGTCTTCTACATTCAGGACATGAGCCGGAACGGGGTGTCGGTGAACTCTCCCGAGAACCGGTTGATGCGCAATCGTCCGTATGCACTCAAGCCAGGCGATCGCATCTTCATCGAACCGTACGAGATTGACGTGTGGATCGATGCGGTATCTGCGCGATCCACGCGACAGCCGCACGCGGATCCATTTGCCGAGGATCCGTTCGCTCCGCGGCATGACGGGCTGTTGCCGGATCAAAACCTCGGTCCTGTTCCGGCGTCCCCGGTCAACGACGACGTCGATCCGTTGAAGTTCTTCGACCCGGTGGCTACCCGACCTCAACGCAAGCCGGAGCCACCCGTGCCCGCCGTGGACGAGTTTCTCGGTCAGCACTATCAGCCGCCGGCCATTGTTCCGGGCCCGCCGGCACCGTCGAAACCCACGCCCTTCGATCCGGTCGCGATTCCTGCTGGATACGATCCGCTGAGTCCCGACGATTCGCTTGCGCCGCGACCGACGCCGCCTCCGCCGCCGGTGATCCGCCCGCGTCCCGGAGATTCGTCGATCGAGGCTCGGCGACGATCGAAGGAAGTCTCCTCCGAGGAATCAACCGTTCGACAACCGGCCGTGCCCGCAGCCACGCCGGCCTCCACGCCGGTGGAAGCCCCGGCTCGATCAACGCCGGCGGCGCCGCCGCCAGCGGATCCGGCTCCGCGGCGCGTCGACTCCGCTCCGCGTCAGGGCAGCCACAGCGCCGACCTCGCCGAGTTGATGTCCGGAGCCGGCGTGCCCGATGCGGTCATCACGCCGGAGCTTTCACGCAATCTCGGTCAGATCATTCGGATCGTCGTCGCCGGTTTGATGGACATTCTTCAATCACGGCAGCGGATCAAGGAGGAGTTTGGCATCCAGCACACGATGTTCCGCCCGGTCGATAACAACCCGCTGAAGTTTTCGGCAAACGTCGAGGACGCGCTGCACAACTTACTGGTCAAGCGCAACGCCGCGTATCTCGCGCCGGTCGAGGCCTTCGCGGATGCGTTCGACGACCTTCGCGATCATCAACTCGCGATGCTCGCGGGTCTCCGCGTAGCATTTGATGCGATGCTCACCGAATTCGACGCCGACCGGCTGCAGGAGGAGTTCGATGCGCAGATGAGTAAACACGCGCTGCCACTCATCCCCGCCAAGATGCGCTACTGGGAGCTGTATCGCGACAAGTGTCAAGAGTTGATCAAAGATCCCGACGCGACGTTCGATCGCTTGTTCGGCGAGGAATTCAAACGGGCGTACGAAGAGCAGTTTCGAAAACTCAAGGCGGCCCGTCGATCCCGCGCCCAGCCCGGTCCGGACGGGTCCTCGCCGCAAAAGTAAGCTTCGCCAACCTGTTGGGAATGTGAACCTGATTCGTTATAGATTGTCAGGCACCGTTCCATGTCTGGCCACAACCGCGTCATCTGGTCCGAAGGGCTGTTTCTGCAGCCGCAGCATTTCCAACAGCAGGACCGGTACTTTGAGCAGTACATCGAAACCCGTGTTCGATCGCTGGTCTCGTACGCCTGGGGCTTTACCGAGTTAGAAATCGAACGCGACTTTCTGAAGATCGGCAAGATCGGTTTTCGCCGCCTGGTGGGTGTGTTCCCGGACGGAACGCCGTTCCGGATGCCCGACGACGATCCGTTGCCGCCGCCACTCGATATCCCGCCGGCCGTTCGGGATCAGCGGCTCTTTCTCGCCTTGCCGTTGCGGCGGGCCGGGGAGCTTGAATCCGCGCGCGGACCGGTTACCGACGAGCTCGTGCGGCAGGAGGTTCGCGAGTTCCAGGCGGCGAGTGCGGCGGTGACGACCGGCGAACCCGCGACGCTCGAAGTCGCTGCCTTGCGAACGCGTCTTCTGTTGGAACGCGAGGCCACCGAGGCCTACGCCTGCATTCCGCTGGTGCACATCGTCGAGTGCCGTGCCGATCAGCAGGTCGTGCTCGACGAGCAATTCATCCCGACGATCCTGCAGCTGCGCGCGGCGACCCGGTTGGCGACGGTCACGACGGAGCTGCTCGGCCTGTTTCATCAACGCGGCGAAGCGCTCGGCGGCCGGGTGGCGGCGACCAGCCGCGGCGCGGCCTCGGAGCTCGCGGATTTCCTGATGCTGCAGGCGATCAACCGGTATGAGCCGTTGCTGACGCACTTCGCCGATACCGGGGTGATCCACCCGGAGGCGTTCTTTCAGGTCTGCGTGGCGGCCGCGGGTGAACTCGCAACGTTTACGACAACGTCGAAGCGCACACCAAGGTTTCCGGGCTATCGCCACGACCATCTCAGAGAGACGTTCGAGCCAGTCATCCTCTCGCTGCGTGAATCGATGAGCAAGGTGATGACGCAGGTGGCGATTCCGATTCCCCTCGAGCCGAGAAAATTCGGAATCAGTGTCGCGATTGTTCCGGATAGAACTCTTTTCAGTTCTGCCGTGTTCATCCTTGCGGCGAGGGCTGATGGTCCCGCGGATTACGTCCGCCAGCGGTTTCCCACCCAGGTCAAGATCGCGCCGGCCGAGAAAATTGGCGATCTCGTGCGGCAGGGTCTCCCGGGAGTGCCAGTCGTCCCGGTTCCGGTGACGCCGCGGCAGATTCCGTATCACGCCGGGTATGCCTATTTCGAACTCGATCAGACGCACGAGTTGTGGGATCAACTGAAGAATTCCGGCGGCGTCGCGATATATGTTCCGGGAGATTTCCCCGGGCTGGCGATGGAGTTCTGGGCGATTCGCGGGTGAGAGGGGAGATTCTTCCATGGGCGACACCGACGATCCCTTCCTGCCGCCGGATCTGACCGCACGGCCACGGCCTGGCGCCGGCAGGCGCGGCATGCCCGACTCGGGCATGTACCAGCTCCAGCGATGCCGCGGGTCGCGGAAGTCGAATCGATCCCGGAATCAGCGCGTGCGTTTCTCGGGCTCGGACTCAATCCGCTCGTCCAGGCCGCCAGCCCGTTGCTGCTTCGCACCGGGCAGATGCGCAGCGTACCGGCGTCGATCGACGTGCCAAGCCTTCGTCGAGCTGCGCTCGACGAGATTCGCCGGTTCGAGGAGCGGGCGCGCGCATCGGGTGTGCGCAACGAAATCGTGCTTGCCGCCCGGTATGTGCTCTGCGCCGGTCTGGACGAAGCGGTTCTCTCGACGCCATCCGGTGCGCAGAGCGAATGGGCGCAGCATCCACTGCTGGTCGCCTTGCACCGCGAGGCGTGGGGCGGCGAGAAATTCTTCGAGATGCTCGATCGGATCGTCGTCGATCCGGCGCGTCACATCGATCTGATCGAGCTGCAGTATCTGATTCTTGCCCTCGGCTTCACGGGCAAGTATCAAATGATGGATCGCGGCCACGAGCAGCTGGCCGATCTGCAGCACAACCTCCATCGCACCATCCAGAATCAGCGCGGCGCGGCGCCTGCAGACGTATCGCTGCAGTGGCGAGGCCTCGAAGACCAGCGCAGCCGGCTCATTCGATATGTTCCGTGGTGGGTTGTGGTTGCGGCGGCGCTGGCGATTGTCGGTGTCATGTTCGGCGTCTATTACACGAAGCTGGCCAATCAGGCACAGCCGCTGCACGCGCGTCTGGCGCAGATTGGCAGCGAAGATTTCGACGTCCCGCCGCCGCCCGCCCCGCCAGCGCCCGGCCCGACGCTCAAAAAACTGCTCGCGCCCGAAGAAGCCGCCGGCGCGCTGACGGTCAAGGAAGAAGGCGCGCGATCGACCGTGACGCTCGAAGCCGCCGACCTGTTCAAATCCGGCAGTGCCGACGTTAATTCATCGTATGAGGCGACGCTCGGCAGAATTACCGCGGCGCTGAACAAAGTACCGGGACGTGTCAACGTGGTCGGCCACACCGACGATCAGCCGATCAAATCGCTGCGGTATCGCGACAACGATGAGCTGTCGCACGAACGCGCCGTCAGTGTGGCCAACGTGCTGCGCCGGGGGATCGACATTCCCGCGCGGGTGACGTGGAGAGGTGTGGGTTCCTCCCAACCGCTGTCTCAAGGTTCGGATCCGGAGAGCCGGGCGCGCAATCGCCGGGTCGAAATCATCCATCTCCGCGACAACTAACGTCCCCAGACGAGGCTTGACCATGTTCGCCTTCCTCAAGCGCACCTTCATCGTCCTGCTGGGCCTGCTGCTGATCACGGTCTTCATCTGGTATGCGGGGCCGTACTTTGCGTTCGCGGAATTTCGGCCGCTCGACTCCGAGTTTTCGCGCCTGGTGGCCATTGGCATCGTCGTCGGCATCTGGCTTCTGCTGCGGCTGATGAAGCGCTTGAGAGCGTACCGCGCGAGCGATCGACTGCTGACGGCAGTCGTCGCGCAGCCGCAGCCCCAGGCGGATAGAGCTCGAACACCGGCTGAAGTCGTCAAGCTGCGTGAACGTTTCGAGGAAGCTGTTGCCGCCCTGAAGCAGCAGCGGCAGTCGGGACATAGCCTTTACGACCTGCCGTGGTACGTGATCATCGGTGCACCGGGATCGGGTAAGACGACGGCGCTCCTCAACTCGGGCCTGAAGTTCCCGCTCGAGCAACGCGTCGGCAAAGGGGCATTGCGCGGGGTTGGCGGGACGCGCAACTGCGACTGGTGGTTCGCGGACGAAGCGATCTTTCTCGACACCGCCGGCCGCTACACGACCCAGGACTCCGACGCCGCATCCGACAGCGTTGGATGGGCCGAATTCCTCGCGCTGCTGCGAAAGTACCGCGCGCGCCGACCGGTGAACGGCGTCATCGTCACGGTGAGCGTGCAGGATCTGCTGACGCAGGATCCCGCGGCGCGCGAGGCGCACGTCGAAGCCGCGCGCAATCGTCTCGCGGAACTGAATCGAGAGCTGCAGATTCAGTTGCCGGTTTACGTGATGGTCACGAAGTGCGACCTCGTCGATGGGTTCGCCGAGTACTTCGAGGACATGAACGCCGGCGAACGGGCGCAGGTGTGGGGGGTGACGTTCCCCTACGATCAGACGCTCGCCAATGAGAGTCCCACCGTCTATGCCGCGGAGTTCGACTCGCTCATGACGCGGCTCAACGAGCGCCTCTTCGATCGGCTCGATCAGGTGCGCGACACACGAAGGCGCGCGAAGATTTTTGCGTTTCCGCAGCAGATGGCGACGCTGCGCGATCCGTTGACCCAGTGGGTCTCGGACGCGTTCAGCGCGCGTGAATTCGACGGACGCATTCTGCTGCGCGGCGTGTACTTCACCAGCGGCACGCAGGAGGGCACGCCCATCGATCGGCTGCTCGGCACCATCGGGCGCGGGTTCGGCGCCGCCGATGCGGTGATGGCGCCTCGCGGTCCCGGCAAGGCGTATTTCGTGGGAGATCTTCTGAAGCAGGTGATGATTGGCGAATCGGGGCTGGCCGGCGTCAATCGCCGGCTGGAACTCCGAAACGCCTCGCTGCTGCTTGGCGTCTACATCGCGACCGGACTTCTCACCGCCGCGGCCATTGCGGCGCTCGCGATCAGCTACTCGCACAATCGCGAGTTCCTCCAGGAGGTCGATGCCGGCATTACCGCGTTCGAGCAGAGCGCGACCGTGACTCCGGCTTCACCCCTCGACGCCATCGTCGCGCGCCTCGACGGAATCCGCGCGGTGCGGGGCATCGCCGATCGTTACCGCGAGACGACGGCGCTGCCGATGCGATGGGGATTGTATGAAGGCCGTTCTCTCTTCAATTCGGCGAAGGACGCCTATGTCAGGGAGCTCGACAGCATCCTGCTGCCGCGGTTCGGCGCGCAACTTCGATCGCGGGTCGTCCAGTTCGCGAGCGATCCTCACAAGCTTTACATGTACTTCAAGGGATACCTGATGCTGGGTGAACCCAAAAACCTGGACAAGAAGTATCTGAAACAGCTGGCCGATCGGGAGTGGAACCAGGCGGGCGGCGACGCAGCGTCGGCCGGCCCTGCGGCGGCGCAGCACTTCACCGAACTGCTCGAGAGCGCGTCGACGCTGCGGCCGCTTCCGCTCGACGCGACCTTGGTCGCGCAGGCGCGCAGCAGCCTTCCGCGCACGCTGTTGCCGAGAATTCTGTACGACGACATCAAGCGCGAGGCGACCGACGATCCCGGGATCCGGATCGATCAGCTCGCGGGCCTCGATGTCGAAAAAGTGTTTGCGCGGAAGAGCGGCGTACCATTGTCGACGCCAATGCCGCACCTGTACACGCGCGAAGAGTTCAAGCAGGTCACCGGGAAGACGCGTGCCGATATGGTTCAACTCCTCGCGAAAGATGCGTGGATCTGGGGACAGAACAGCGTGAGCGCGATGGCCAGCGCCGGCACGATCTTCTCGGCGGTGAGCGATCTGTACGAGACCGACTACATCCGCGCATGGGAAGGGTTCCTCGACGATCTGCAGGTCGTGCACTTCACCACGATGGGGCAGGCAAACGAGGCGCTTCGGATCCTGACGTCGTCGACCTCGCCACTCCGCGGTCTGCTGACCGTCGTCTCCAATAACACGACGCTGGTCGAAGTGACGACGACCGGCGCGCCGAAGGGGGTCATCGGTCAGACCAAGCAAAAAATCGAGGGCACGCTCGGCAGCGTGTTCAACCCGATGAAGGAAGCGGTCGGCCTGCCGTCGGTCGAACCTGGCACTCGGGTCACGGCGCAGTTTCAATGGATTCGTCAGCTGCTGGCTGGCGAAGCAGGGAAGGCGCAGCTCGATGGGGTCATAAACGCGATCAGCGAGATCCAGAAACAGATTGACACGCTCGGACCCGACGTCGCTGGAAAGAGCTCGCTCGAGATGATCTCGAATCCCTCGTTCCGCGTGCTGATTCAGAATCTCCGTCAACAGGCTGGCACCCTGCCAGCAACGGCCGCGAGAATCGTGTCGGAGATTGCCGATGCACCGGAAACCAACGTCATTCGAAGCGCGACCGGTCAGGTTGAGGAGGTCTACACCCAGCGGATTGTGCCGCTGTGCACCAGTCTGATTGCCAACCGATATCCGTTCGCGAATGCCACGACGGATGTGCAATTGATCGACTTTGCCAGGGTGTTTGGCTACGACGGACTGTTCGACCGGTTCTTCAGCGACTATCTCGAGAAGCAGGTGGACACCAGTGCCGCGGGCTGGACCTGGCGCCCGGGATCGGTGAATCCGTCGCACGCGCTGCTCGAGCAAATCCAGCAGGCGCGCCGCATCCGTGACATGTTCTTCAATCCGAGTTCAAAGGCGCCGGAACTGAAATTCTCGGTGACCTCCGGTGATCTCGATCCGTATGCCCAGCGGTTCGTGCTGACCATCGACGGTGTGATCACTGACGACAAGCACGCGGACCATGAGGTCACGTGGCCGGGGACCGCCGGCGGCCGGATCATCGTGGCGTTCGAGAGCCGCTACTACGATCCGCCGTGGAAGTACGACGGCCCGTGGGGATTGTTCAAGTTGATTGACAACACGAGAGTGAGGGTTCCGGATCCACAACGGATTCTGTTGAACGTCCAGAGTCCGCATCATCGCGTCCACGTGACGGTCGAACCGTCGCGCGCCGGCGGCAATCCCCTGGCTTCGAGCAGCTGGCGGCAATTCAGCTGCGAATCGTGAACCGGCGATGCAGGTAGGGTTTTACGGCAAGCTGCCCAGTCACGGCGACTTCCTTCGGCGGCGCGTCTCCGACGCGTTTGTCGACGCGTGGGACGTGTGGCTGCGCGAATGCCTCTCGGCCAGTCGGACAGCGCTCGGTCCGCGATGGCTCGACGTGTATCTCACCAGTCCGGCATGGCGGTTCGTCTGCGCCGCGGGCGCATGTGGTCCCGCACCGGTGATCGGCGTGGCCGCGCCGAGCGTGGATCAGGTCGGCCGCTATTTTCCGCTCACACTGGTCGCCGAACTGCCGCCGGAGGTCAGTCTGGTGACGGCCGCGTCGTGCGGCCGATTTTTCGAGGCCGCCGAGCAGCTGGTGATCGAGACACTCGCCACCGAACGGGTCGACTTCGAACGGTTCGATCAAGGAACGCTGGCGCTGGAACGCGCGCTCTCGCCGATCGCGTTCGCTCCCGAGCTGGTGCTCGATCCGGGAGCGTCGGCAATCGTGACCGACAGTCCGCATGCGTGGCAGATCCCTCTGGCAACGGCCTCCGATGTGACGTCGGCGTTCGAGCAGCTGCTGTCGCTGCACCTCGAGGCCAAGTACCGGCCACTGGTGCTCTTCTGGACTGAAGGGTCTGGCGTCGTCGAGCCAAGTTGCCTGGTGCTCAAAGGGCTGCCGCCTCCCGAGATGTACCCCGCGTTGCTCGAAGGCGCGTGGGCGGCGCATCGCTGGCGATCGGTGACGGCGCGCGTCTCCGAGGACGCGACGCTTCCCGGCACGCTGGTCATCGACGAAGGCGCTCCGATGTTTTTCCGCTCGGCGGCCGCGACCGATGTCGGCCGTGTCCGCACGAACAACGAAGATGGGTTTGTCGAACGGCCGGAGGCAGGTCTGTGGGCGGTCGCCGACGGGATGGGCGGACACAGTCACGGAGAGGTGGCCAGCCGGATGGTGTGCGACGCGCTGACCGACTTTCCGCTGGACGGCACGTTCGAAGAGGCGATTGACGCAGCACGCAAGCGCGTGCAGGAAGTCAACGATCACCTGGCCCGAGCGGGTATCGGGGCTGACCCGGCGAATCGCAGCGGCAGCACCGTGGTGATGCTCCTGCTTCGTGGACCTCGCTCCGCCGTGCTGTGGGCGGGAGATAGCCGGGTCTATCGCTGGCGGGGCGGAGCGCTGGAGCAGCTGACGAGGGACCATAGTCTGGCGGAAATCGCGGGAACAGCGGCGGCCGAATCGAGCGTCATAACCCGTGCGGTCGGAGTTGACGTGGATTTGACGCTGGACGTCCACCGCGATGCCATCCGCCCGGAGGACCGGTTCCTCCTCTGCTCGGATGGCCTGACGCGCGTCGTTCCCGAGTCGGAAATCAGTAACTGGATGCGATCGCCGGACATCCAGACCGCCGTCGATGGTTTGATGAAAGCGACTCTCAGCGCGGGCGCCCCGGATAACGTCACCGTCGTTATAGCCGAGGTGCACGCCTGAGAGCAGCTACCTCCGCCGTCAAGTTCAGGTATAGAATGCGCAGGCATTCC
>Ga0170475_107298501_pt1 | contig 12245 bp, 17 predicted proteins | sample Soicark_Litter_5_FD_111474 | JGI IMG/M metagenome (GOLD analysis project Ga0170475, IMG submission 111474) | Avena fatua rhizosphere microbial communities from Hopland, California, USA. Combined Assembly of 48 SPs | reverse complement strand
CTGGAAAGCCACGGCTCGCCGCCAGAAGCTCACGGTGCGCGAATACCAGCTCGAGAGTAACCAGAACCTGATGTTCCTGCTCGACGCCGGGCGGGTCATGACCGGAGTCGATTCAGGCATTTCGCGCTTCGATCATGCGCTCAACGCGTCGCTGATGTTGGCGCACGTCGCCGCCCGGGGCGGGGATCGCGTCGGAGCCTCGGCTCCGACGACACGCTGCGCGTGTTCATGACACCGCAGGCGGGGCGTCAAGCCAGTCGCGCGATCATCCAGGCTACCTATGACCTCTTTCCGCGCCTGGTAGAGCCGGACTTCGATCTGGCGTTTCAAAGCTTGGCGTCACGCGTGAAGAACCGCACGTTGGTGATTCTATTCACGCACGTGATCGACTTTTCAGCGGCCGAGACGCTGGTGCGGCGCGTGCGCGCAATCGGGCGCCGCCATTTGCCGCTGATCATCTGTTTCCGCGACCTGGAGCTCGAAGCGCTGGCGGATCCGAAAGGCAGCTCGGACCTTTACCTGAAAGGCGCGGCGGCCGAGCACCTGCGCTGGCAAAAATCCTTGATGCACGAGCTCAAGCGCGGTGGCGCCATGGTGCTCGAAACGACGGCGCGCGACCTCACGGGTAAGCTCGTCAGCCGTTACCTTCAAATCAAAGCCCAGCGCCTGCTCTAACCCAGCCGTGGCGTCTCAGCCCGGTCCGGTGTGCACGGAGCCGGGTGCGCGCGGGGTGTGCTAGCGTTGCGCGCATGGAGGTTGCTATGGGTGGTGCGTCCTTGAAGGGCCGAGTCGTGGGCGTCTTGCTGGCCGTCGCGGGGCTCTTGCTGGCGTGCGGTGGAGACTGCTCCGACGAGATCGCGGCCGCCAAAGCGTTCTTGGATGATCCGGCCCATTTGGCATGTCAGGCTAACGATGATTGCGCGATCGTCGGCACCGGCTGTCACACCTTCGACAGGGGAGTCTGTGCGCAGTCGCAACTCACCCGAGCGGCGGCCGAGTCTTCGAAATGGCACGTGATCAGCAAGGGATTGACTGACTGCGAAGACTCTTGCGGACAATGCGCGGTGGGTGTGTCGCCGGCGTGCGTGAACGGCTTTTGCGGCGGTGCGCCTTAGCTTGCCAAAATTGCGCAAACCGCGGCACGAGCGGGTTATGTGATACGAGCCAAATGCCGTCACCGAGCCGTCTGTTTGCGATTGTGGGTTGGGTGACACTTGCCGTCGCGTGCCGCAGAGCGCCGCCAACTGCCAAAGTCACTCCCGTTACGCCCAGCGCAAGCGCGTCAGTCGCCGCCGCGGCATCGGGCCCAACGCCAACGGCCGCCCAGGCTGCCAAGCCCGTGGCCCCGCCGCCCCCGTCCCGGAAACCCACGCCGTTGGACGCGGCCGGGCTGCGGACCGCGAAGAGCTACTTGGCGGAGCTGAGTAGCGGGCGCAAAGCCACGATTGCCAAAGACTACGCGCAGGCCGACGCACACTTTTCCAAGGCTCTCGAGGCGCTACCTGGGGATCCGCGCGCGCTGGCGGAGCGCGGCTACGCTCGATTGCTCGCCAACAAGTTGCCAGAAGCCGAAGCCGACCTCGGCGCCGCCATGCATGGTGCGCCAACGGCGGCTATCCTTCAGCAGATTTATCACAACCTGATGCTGGCGGCGCGCCAGCGCGGTGACCAAATCGCGGCCAAAGGTTTCGAAGAACAGAAGAAGAAGCTGAAAGACGCCCGGCGCATGCCGAGCGGTATCACCTGTGAGAGTGACGTGACCGACAGCGATCAAAAGCCGCAAGTCACGACCTCGCTCGACGACGCACTGAAGCAGCTGCTGGCCGCTCACGCCGCCGAGGACGCAGTGGCACCAAGCGCCGTCAAGTTCACTTCCGAAGGGTTCGGCGACTCGAGTGAGGTCGCCCAGCTCGAGTCCTTGGTCGCCAAAGGGCCGCTGCCAGACGCTGGTTGGCAGCTGTGGGCCTACGGCACTCAACCCCGCAATCACGCGTTGATCGCTCACGCCGGCAAGTTGTACGGTTTTCCCAACCAATCGACAGGCTCGCTGGCGCTTTGCGGATGGGACGAAGCCGCTGAGGTGACGATTGGCGGCGGCGGCGCCCGCCCCTGGTACATCCAGCGCTTGTACCGCCAACTCGTACGCGGCTACACCGATCAGGACGAGAACGGGCAGACGATGGGCTTCTGCACGTGGGCCTCGACCAAAATCGATGTCACGATTTTGGATTCGAAAACCTTCGAGGGCATCCGTACCTTGAGCGCATCGGCTCGCCCGACCGACGAAACCGCGGGCGGGGAGGAGCCTGAGCACGTGTTGGAGCTGGAGTGGCAAGCCGACAAGGTGATTGTCGATGCCTGTGGGCGGCACTCGGTGGTGCCGTATGCGCGCGCGGCGGAGTAAGCACTGCGGGCGTGGGGTTATCGTCGTTCAGCCGTCGAGGCGCTTCGCGTAAAAATCGAATTTTACTTCCGGCATGTCCGGCACCGTGGTCTTTCTCTCGAAGTCGAATCCGAGCTTGGCCAAGACGTGGGCCGACGCGACATTTTCTGGGTGAACCCATCCGACCAAACGCCTTAGACCCAGCTGCTGGCGCGCGTAGTCGATCACCGCGCGCGCCGATTCGGTGGCCAGACCCATACCCCAGAAGCTCGGCAAGAAACGGTACCCGAGATCGACCTCTCCGAAGTCCGGTAGGAATTTTGGCCCGCAAAATCCGATAACTTGAGCGGTTGGCTTCCAAACGCAGGCGAAGCGCCCGTATCCGTGGGTGGCGTAGTCGTGCAACGGCGCTGCGACTAATGTGGCTTTCGCGGCCTCGAGCGACGCGAACGGCTGATTGCCCACATAGCGAATGATTCGCGGATTGGTCCCGAGCTCGTTGTAGACGTCAATGTCGTCGCGCGTGAACCAGCGCAGAACCAAGCGTTCTGTCTCGAGTCGCGCGCCTGTCACCTTCGCTTCCATCGTCTCGCCCGCCCCAACGTAATGCCGTTGTGCTGCCGCGGCATCCAAAAAAAGCCGACGTTGGTGGCGCACGTTGCTAGTTGCGCACCCGTCACCGCAAAAGTTAGAGCACTATACCGGAGGCGAAACTGACCGGTTCAGCTCGACTTCGGCGTCGACGAACGTTGCGTGCAAAGCCGTGAGCGGGCACGGGCTCGAGCCCACCCTGGCCAAGACATGGCGTTCCAAGGAGACGGGGAAACCATTGAACACCACCTGCCGATTCCAAAAGTGCGCGCCGCGAGCCCAGAAGCCGACAATCTCCGCGTGATAGTCATGTCGGGTGAGACGCCCCGCCTGGTCAAAGTAGAACGCTTGCCGACGGCAATGAGTTGGCAAATCCGCCGGTAATTCGACATCCAAGACGCTCAGGCGGTTGCCTCGCGAGCCGCTCTCTCGGCTACGAATGAGCCGCGCATCGAAGAGACTGAATGGCAGGGAGTGGTAGTGGGTGAGCGCGTAGCCAAAGAAGTAGAGCGCATCGAGTGGTGTCCAACGACGGTAGGCTGCCAATCCACCGAAACTCTGCCGATGGTTGGCGCTCTGCGCGACAACCGCGTTGGTCTCGCAGTGCTCCAGCCGAACGGTGCCATCTTCAAATATGCCAACGTGGTCGATGTCAGGATAGCCGAGAAATCGCGCGGAGCGTTGGTGGGGGTTGATCTCGAAAGAGCTCGGAATTGGGAAGGTGCGGCCTCCGCCTTTCAACCACGGCACGAGTCCTGACAGGCGGTTCGGCAGCAATCGGATTTTGCTCAGGGCACGCCAAGTCTCAACGCCACCGTAGTTTTCGCACGCGCGCTGCAATACCTCTAGCGATTCTGTCGTCCAGCTCGAGTTTGCCAAGGCCATCATGTTGAGGTCACCAGTCGACGATCACGGGCAGCTGCAGCTCCAATGAATCAGTTAGGGCATCGCGAAGCGTTTCGGCTGCGGACGTCGCTTCCGGCGGACATCGCGACGACGCGAGCTCATGGAGCGCGCGGCGGACGGCGCCCGCGGTTCGCTCGAACGGCGAAACCATGGCTATCGGATCCTCGAACTCGCAGGGAAGCAGCAACGTCGAAGCGCAGTGCGCTGGGCTAACGGCCTTGCGCGCGAAATGGGCCAGCAGGGCCTCATAAGATTTCGGATCCACACGGTGAAAGCGTGGCTCGGTCCCTGAGTGCTCATCCCAGAGCTGACCGGCGATTTCGGGTGGCAAAACGCGCAAGTCCTCAAGAACCATCTCGACTACCTGGCGGCGACGTAATGAGGCGTCACCGCCACCGAATGGTGATCCCGGCGGAATTTCACGTTTTCCATCTGAGCTCACGACCGTGTACGGAAGCCCCTGCGACCAAGCGAAACGCATGGCGGGCGTCGTGAAGTCACCGGTGATGTAGCGACTCATCGGCATCACCATGAAATCAATCGCCATCGGAGCTCCCCTAGTGTCCTGCGGTTGAGTCGACTGCCAAGAAAAAATCGCCGGCTTGCGCGCCAGATTGCATCTGCACGCGCAAAGCGTAGCTGCCACTATCGGCAAAGGTGTGGGTCAAGGCGGGACACTCGCCATCCCCTGACGTGCTCGCGAGCTTGGTCGTGGAGTCGCTATCGAACAAGTCCACGACAAGCCCACGATCGCCGCACTGGTCGAGCGAAATTGCGTATTCGCCGGCAGTCGGGACCTGGATTCGGAACCACCAGGTGGGGGACGCGCCCCCGGCGTTGAACAAGCCGTGCCAGCATCCGTCATCGGGAACGATGGTCGGTGCGGTCGCAAGCGAGCTGCCGTCGTAGCCTTGCGACGAAAGGCATTCTACGGTGCGCAGTAGGGCGCTGACGGCCTCGAAATCGACCAATGTCACGTCACGTCCACACGTCCCCGTGTATTCATTGGCGGCGAACGCACGATTGGTGTCTCCCGCCGTGACGGTCACGGACATTTCAACGGCGTCTTCCCAGCAGTCTTCCGAGGAGGTCACGATCTTGATTGCTTCGAGGAGGTCGAGTTGCTGGGGCGAGAGCTTCTCGCGCCGCCGCGCGAAGCGATAGCCTCCATCGAAGAAGTTGAACCAATCGATCTGGATGGCCTCGCTTTCCGGAGTGAAAATCGTGCCCACGGTGGCGTCGCCACCGTCCGTCGCCGCTCCGGCTTCGGCGTGGCGGGAACCGATGCCACCAGCTGCCCCACCGAAGCTTGCTTCGCCGGCCTCACCACGATCGCCTTCAACGCTTCCCGCCGAGGAATCAGAGCACCCGCTGACGGTGGCGAGGCTGACCAGCACCAAGAGCAAGTGAAGTCGACGCATGGTATTGGGTCCAGCAAGGAACGTGCCCTGTCGAACGCGTCGATTTTTACGGGCTTCTCCTGCCCGGCGGCTGACTGATCGACGCTGTTGGCACAGCTCGACACAGCTCGATACGGCTCGGTGTGGCGAGCCTTGGCGGCTTGGTTAGGCACCCAAGACTTCACGAACCTCCATCAGGATCCGCCCGAGCATGTTCTGGCCGGAACCGTCGCCGCCGTCAGCCCAGAAATCGTCGTTGGCAGTGTGCTCGACCAGGACCGCGTCGCCGGTGGACAAAAGGAGCTCCTGCAGGCTGGGGTGTTGACGGAACTTGGCCTCGACGGCTTGACGCATGATCGATACCCTCACGCTGTCCCAGTCCGGACGGAGTTTCTTCGTGCGATCACGGCCGAGTCTCGCGGCGAGCGCCGGCGTCTTGGCTAATCGAACCTGCTCGCGGTCCGTCGCATCGAGAAACTTCTGCGCTTGGAAATAGTGCTCAGACGTCGACCATTGCTTGCCTGCCAACTTGATCGGGAAGGCGGCGAAGTTCGAGAACTCGCCGAACTCATCTCCCACGCTGTAGAACAGAATTTGTCTCGGCATGACTGGCTCTGCGGCAACGGGCTTTTAGCCGGCGAACACGCGGCTCCCATCGGTCTCAGTCGTCGCTCCGCCAAGCGTTGCCGCGATGGCGCGATGGCGCGAGCGATCTTGGCACCGCCCGAGCCGGATGGCTCGATCGGATTGGCATAGTCGGAAGGTTCCGAGCAGATCAGCCGGAGATCGATGACCGGGAGTCGTCGATGGAATGCGGTGCGCAGAATGACGTCGTTGAACATCATGAGAGCGACGGCGCTCGAAGTCCTGACGCTTCTCGCGTTCGCCATCAGAGAGCTTGCTGCAGCGGGCGCAAAAGCCGCTGTGCCTTTCTGCGGTGGATAGCAGGATTTCTCTCCCACAATCGGTGCATGCGGTCTTGCCCTCCGTCATTCAGGCGTCCTTGCATGCGTGCGCCCACGAAACGTGTTTGGTTCAGGAAGCATCGTCGTGGAACGCGTCATACGCAGGTCCCTCGAGCTCTCCGGATAGGAGGTTCCCGCCGTCGTCGTAGACCTGGTAGCGCACGTGAGCTTTACCGAGCGATGCTTCACCGTCCAGAGCCGTCAACACGGTGTAGAATGCGTCGGTCAGCGCGCCGTCCAACACGGCTTGCAAACCGTTCGTCTGATCGGGATCTAACTTCAAGGAGGCGATGCGCGCGCCCACTGCCGACAGGTTGGGCCCACTCATGTAGGTCTGCAGAAGTCGTCGTTTCAAGTGGACAAACTCTGCGACGAATTCCGCTGGGGTCATCAGCTGCGACTCTTGCCTGCGGTGCTGAAGGCGTCAACGGCCACGCGGAGCACTCTCGACCGGTATCCTCGCTTTGCTCAAAAAGCAGCCAAGGCTGACGGCTTGTTGGGGCGGCTAGTTCACTGCGGCGTCGACGGTGGAGGCGGGCACGCGCGGAACGTGCCGGCGCCCACTTCCACGGGTGCGGCCGTCTGCTTCAACGGCTTGTTGGGCGACGCTGGATGGCCCTGGCCAACCATACCGCACTGCGCTGAGAGGCAACAGTCCGCGTCGGGATCAAGCGGCGGCGGCCGTCCCAAGTCTGGCTAGGGGCCTGCAAGACGTGCCCTTGTGAATCGCGTTGCTGTCACACACAATGCGGTGCCCGCCAAAATCATGGGCATGGATAAAAATGGTCCCCAGGTTACGCTGAACCCTAGGACTGCGTGCAGCGCAGCGGCGCCGAATAACGCTGCCGAAAACAGCAGGTCGTGCAGTGGATTGTGTACACGGTGACGCAACCAGCTCGAGAGCAACCAGAGTACTAAATACGCGACAACGCTGACGGCCATCGCGCCGTCGGCGAGGAGACCGTAACTCGGTCCGGCCTCGTGCGAAATGGAGGTCCCGACGAATGGATCGTGCCATTCGGTCCAGGCGTAGGCGAGATCGCGGACGGGACCGAAGATGAACAGAGGCAGCAGCAGCCAGCGATGAATCGCGGCTGCTGGAAGCGCGAACAAGAGCGACAGCAAGAGGGTTCTTGAAATGTCCGACGGCGCCATCTCCTTATCCATGACCTCAGCAGATGCCGGCATCGCTGTCGATGCGAGCATGAGGCACAAAGAAAGAGCTCGCGCGAAGCGTGACAATCCCCAGTTGCCAGAGTGCCTCATCTTCGCCCGCCCACCCTACGGCCGTTGAGCAGCGGCCGCATCAGCAAACGGAAGGCTGCCGGTAGCAACGAGAGAGCGCGTGGTACTCGGCCACGGCACGGCGGGTGGAACCGAGGTGCGGCCGTCGGCTTCAAGGGCTGGTGGGCGGCCCTCGCGGATACGCTTACAGTTCTCGCGCCACGAGCTTTGCCACCTTGGCGTGCGCGGCTTCCAGCGCCTCCTTGGTCGACGAGCCTCCCGTCAGGTACGCGGCAACGAGGATAGGCGCGCGGCCTGGTGGCGAAGCAATCGCTACGTCGTTGATGGCGTTGTGCAAGCCGCTGCCGGTCTTGTCGCCAACAATCCAGTCGTGGGGAAAACCAGCGCGCAGGCGATTGTTCCCCGTTTCGCAGGCGCGCATCCAGGTAAGTAGGCGGTCGCGATAGGGCTCGGGAGGTCCTTGAGTAACAAGCAACCGACGCATGAGGTTCGCCATAGCTCGTGGAGACGTCGTGTCCCGCGGGTCACCTGGGTGGTTGGTATTCAGCAGCGGCTCATCTCGATCAAGCCGTGTCACTGAATCGCCATGCTCTCGGATGAAGCTCGTGAGGCCGGCAGGTCCATCAACCGTCCGAAGAAGTAAGTTCGCCGCCGTGTTGTCGCTCAACGTGAGGATGGCCTCTACAAGAGCCTCGACCGTCATGAATCCGTCGGCCAGGTGCTTACGGCTGACCGGGGCGTACTCGAGCAAATCGGCTTCGCCGAAGGTGACGTGTTGCTGAAAAGACAGGACACCGCGAGCGACCTGCCTGAGCACTGCCGCGGCAAGCACCCACTTGAACGTGGAGCACATTGCAAATCGCTCGTCCGCGCGATGATGAAGCTCCTTGCCCGTCGCGGTATCGATGGCGAAGACACCCAGGCGTCCGCCACTCACTTGCTCGATTTCTGCCAGAGCAACCGACGCCGAAGCCTGGGTTCGGTTGCTGCGACATCCCGCGACTACCAACGAAAGCGCACCGAGAAAGAAGTGCCTACGGCTCGGATCCCGCGCCGTGTTTGAGTACCATGTGTGTTCGGGCATCGAATGGGCCGCCTAACGTACCGCTGCTCAGCTGCCCCCGCATCAGCAAAACGGATAGCTGTTAGGTAGCGAGCGAGGCGGTGCAGGTCACGACGAAGGTTTACGGGCAGTCCTTCACCAAGGATGCGCGATAGCCGGTCCCGGACCAGAAATCCGCGGGAAAGGCCAGATTGGGCTTACCGATCCATCCCCGTGTCACTTCGACAAAATAGCTCTTTCGATCCGCAGCTGGACAGTAGCGCACGCTGTTCAGGGCGATCTGGCCCCATGCACCTGGATACTTCAGATCCACCAGCTTCGCAGGATACTCACCGGTTCGAACGCGATGAAGCTCCAGCAGAGCCACGGCGGTCTTGAGATGATGATCGCCGTCCGCCGTGAGGGTCTTTTGATGGTCACGGCGCCCTCCTCATGTCGTCGGCCCTACTTACCGCCGTTGAGCAGCGGCCGCATCAGGGAACCACGAGCCGTCAGGGGGCGCGTCCATGCCTGTAAGTGGGTCAATCACGGCCACGGCGCCAGGACGCGGCAGTCGGCAGCCAGTGCTGATTCCTCGGACGTAGGGTTATGAATGCATTGCATGTCGCCGCTCGTCTTGCCCTGAGCAACGATCGTGGTGAAGGTCCCGAGCGAGACAGATTTTGCGCAATGACTCGGTAGATCGATGTTTGGCGCCGGAATCAACGAGACGTCACCGACAGCATCGAGATCGGTCAGGAACTTGACGACCTCCGGCGAGCTCGGTTCGTACGTCTTGGGCATCACGTGGATGCTGTTGATCGGCGGGGCTTCGCCAAGCGTGCGCTCGGCGCTGCCATCGCAATAAACCGCAACGGTGAGCTCAGGCGAGTTCGTCGAACGAGTCACTCGGATTGTCGCCGCCGGACTCTTGGAAATAGACCCTTCGCAGACACCGACAGGCTGGCCATCGTCACTGGATTCGCCCGCACCAACGCTACTCCCTCCGCAGCCGGGCGCCGTCCCTGCACTCACAGCGCCGATCAGCGCCACCGTTATCCTGGCGATCGTCCGATGCAACACCGGACCCCCACCGCATCGCCACCATTTCGCCCTATCTTGGCCCGCGATCCCAAAACCTGACCGCGACCATTCCGTCATCATCTCTGGTCTGCCCAACGTAACGCCGTTAGGCAGCGGCCGCATCAGCAAACGAAGACGTGTCGACACCTATCAGAGGGAGATGGCGCCAATCACGACGAGGCACGGCCCTCGGCTTACGGCTTGTTAGTCAGCGGACGCGAGTATCCGCGCGATAAAGGGCGACTTGGCTTCCGTGTAGGCTTCTCTGTCGAATTCAAATTTGCGAGCGAGGTCCAGCTTGAGCGCCGCGTAATCGGCGGCTAAAGCCGGGTTAGCCCGGAGCCTGTCTCGAAACTTGAGCCGGTCGTGCCAAAGCGGTGCACCGAACGGAATGAGGTGCAGGTGATGGGTCCGCATGGCGAAGGATGGCTTGCAGAACCAATGCATGACCTCGGTCTTGTATTCGGAGTATTGGTAGCCGGCTTCGCGAAGGACCGCTTTCGCCGGCTCGGATTCACCGAGAGACGTGACGCCAACCATCATGTCGATGACTGGTTTCGCGCACAGGCCCCGGATCGCGGTGCTACCGACGTGCTCGATGGGACCTCGCCGCCAGCGAGCCAGTAACGTTTCAAGGACCGCCCTTTCGCGCTCGAACTGTGCGACCCAAGCCGGGTCGTAGGGGACGACGTGGATTGGTGCCTCACTCATGCTCGCCTCTGCTCCCGGGTCTTTGGGCAGCCGCTTTCAGCGTCACTTTTGCTTGAGTCGCTGGACTGATGCGCACGCTTCGTCGAAGCCACCTGTGCATGCCTTTTGGAAATGGAGAAGGGCGGTGGCCGGGTCGTCGCGATCCTTCTCATACAGCTCGCCGAGAGCGACGCAAACCTCGAGCTTTCCGCGGTCGCATGGCGGCTTAAAGATCGCGATTGCCGCGTCGAGGTCTTTGGGCACGATGTCGCCCTGCTGGTACATGTACCCTAGAGGAACACAACCTTGTTCGGCCCCATGGTCACAAGCTCGCCTGAAAAGCTCATAGGCCGCTTGGTGATCTAGCGGCAATCCCTCGCCCGTATAGTATCCCCAGCCCAGAAAGGCGCAGCTTCGGAAGTCGCCACGCTCGCAGGGCCCTCGATACTTTTCGGGGTTAGGAGTGTTGGCCGTAGCGCTTCCCGGTGTGGTCGTGGGGCTGATGACCACGTCTGGAGTCGCGCTGGGCGTTGGCTTGGCCGAGGTACTGACGGCGACGTCATGCGCGCTAGGGCCACGCGAACAGGCGACCAGAGCTCCAATGATCGTTAGGTAACGCGCGGCCCACATGTCTGCCCAACGTACCGCCGTTAGGCGGCGGCCGCATCAGGAAACCCAGAGAGGGCAGTCAGCGACGAGCGGTGGGCGGCACACTTGGCGACGACGTGCGGCCGACTGCTTCAACGGGTTGTTGGGCCGTCCTCGGGCTCGACGCCGACCTTGGCACAAAGCTCGCAGTACGCATCGTGCCTTTCCTGTCGGCTTTTTGAGGCGAAGCGCAGATATAAGGGCCTGAAGCTCGTGTCGAAGACGGAGGAGGCGACGCCGTAGAGGAAGAGGACCAGGGCGGCGGCGTGCACTCGGATATCGTTGTTCCCACGCGCCGAGCGGTTGAGTAGCTCGCGGAGGACGGCCGGCGAAGGATGCTCGGCGGCGAACGCCAAGGTCTTGACCATGCCATCCAAGATCGTCGTGGTCGTGAGAGCATTGACGATGATGGCGTCGATCGTCGAGTCAGCCAACAGGTTGCGAGCGGCAAGTCTGCGCGCGGCTTCGATTCGAGTGTCAATAGACTTGCTGTTGAGAGCATTCTCCAAGGCTTGCAGCGCACGGGCAGACCCAATCTGATCGAGAGCCTCAAGGTCTCTCCAGTCCGGGGCGCGACGAGCGAGCAACAGATCCTCAGCAGCGACGAGTTGCTCAGGCGGAAGCTCCGCGAGCGCAACAAGGTCGTAGCCTAGGCCATCATGCCACTCGATGTACCCGATGGACATGCTGCGGCGGAACTTTTCGAATGCATCACTGGCCACGGCATCCTCAACGGTCTGGCCAACCTAGCAGGCCTAAACTGCGCGGGGCGATCGAAGCGAGATCCGCGTCAGGTCCAGGCCATTGTGGCGGCGCGTCGCAGTAGCGGCGCGGACGGTGGACGCGCCTCGGAAGCGACAGTCGTCGGACTCCACGCGCCGTCTGCGTCTCTGTTTCGCGGCGGAGGCTTCATTGACGTTAGTGATGCCGTTTCCAACAGGGAAAGCGCGCGTCCCTTGTTGAGCCCATGGCGCGGATGACCGCGTCATTGTCGAAATCAGGCAGACTCTGAAGTCGAGATAATAGGCTGTCCATCCCGGTCGCGGACCCTGGGATCGCACACCCGCTGCGGCGATCAGGACCGAGGAGCATCCAGAAAAGATCTTCGGCGAAAGGGCCGTCGCCGGTCGTAACAATCAGGACTTCCTCCAGTTGATCCCAACCAAGGGTTTCGACTTTTCCATCGGGACGGACGTGGGTAATCGAGTCGTCGGTGAGCTGGACGCTCGACGTCTGCGGTCTAGACGAGCGACGGAAAAGGTCGAAGAGTCCCATGGGTGGATTCAGTGGGG
>Ga0170475_111867879_pt1 | contig 12248 bp, 10 predicted proteins | sample Soicark_Litter_5_FD_111474 | JGI IMG/M metagenome (GOLD analysis project Ga0170475, IMG submission 111474) | Avena fatua rhizosphere microbial communities from Hopland, California, USA. Combined Assembly of 48 SPs | reverse complement strand
CATGATCCGATAGCCGCGAAATTTCCTGACGATAGGTTTCAACACATCGTCTTTCTTGGCGAGGGCGTAGAACTTCGTAAGGTCTGTACCAAGATCAAACCACTCGGTGATGTAATTTTTTACATGTTGTTTTATATCCTTTGAATGGCCGTTGCCCAGGATCTCTACCAGCAAACTACCTTTACCTTCGGAAACACGGAATAGCACAAGTTCGTCGCCGATACGAATAAGTTTGCGCACCGATCTTTCGTGCACAATGTGCATAGGTTCTTTGGCAGAACGCGTAAGAAATGCGAGGCTGAAGTCGTAACTGAATTCCTTCGGAGTTTTAATACTAAATTTAGTCATGAAGGCTAATACGCAAAGAATCGCAAAGATAACGCGAAGTTTCGCTAAGCTTTTTCTTTAATTCTTTGCGTAACTCTGCGTAACGGCAATGTGGAATCACGAAACTCTGACAACAAATCAATTAAAGCGTCTGATTAAAGAGCGAAAGATACTTTTTGCCGGAAACAAAAACCTGAAAGTTTACGGGACATTACGTTGCGGGAGCGGCAAACGAATGAAGATCTCGAACCGTGTATTCTTTGAAAACGAAAAAGAGGCGATAACCCTGGCTACCGCCCCTGTGGAAATTGCATGCGGCGATCTAAAAACCGCACGACCGCATTGGTCTGACTATTTTTTTGACTTTGCGGTGTTGTTCGCTACCAGGGCCTGCGCTACCAGCAAAGCGAAATCTTTTCCCTTCACAAATCCCTTACCCCAAACGTCGTCGTACTTCGCAGTAAGGTTAAGTGCCGGAATGTCTTCTACCTTCTTGCCTTTCTTCATCGCGCCGGCAATTTGTGTTTTAATATCCACCAGCATATCGCGAAATGCTTTGAGATCGGCTTTGGTCGCAACTTCACCGTGGCCGGGAATGATCTTCGCGTTATCATCAACAAGCGCCAATATCTTTTCGACGTTCGTAATATATCCGTCAACAGAACCACCGTTGCTTTGATCGATAAACGGGTAGCTGGTGCGAGTAAACGAATCGCCTGTGTGATACACGTTGGCTTTCACGAAACGAATAACGACGTCGCCATCTGTGTGACCATTAACGAAATGGTACAGCTCGATGTCTTCATCATTCAAATGAACATTCATCCTGTCGGAGAAAGTAAGTTCGGGCCACGCAGCTTTGTCCCTGGGAGGAACAGCCTGGTTCGTACGGGGATTAACAGACTCTTTCATCATACGCTGACGAACGAAGTCGTGAGCGATGAATGTTACACCCATCTTTTTGAAATTCTCGTTGCCGCCGGTATGATCGCCGTGGATGTGCGTGTTCACCAGGAAACGGACTTGTCCGGCGTCGATCGATGAAACGGCTTTCGAGATCTTTTCAGACAACGGTGCAAACTGGTCATCGATCATCAGCAGTCCGTCGGCGCCGGTGAGCAAACCGATATTTCCGCCGGAGCCTTTGAGCATATACACCCTGTCGGTGAGCTTCTGAGGCCGGATCTGTACGGTATCCAGGTTTTGAGAAAAGGCCATTGTAGAGGCCAGCATAAACAATAAAGTGCCCAGGGATTTCATAATTCAGGTTTAGTCGTATAATCAAAAATACCCACCACGAACCTATTCAGCAAGAATCAGGTTGAGAAGGCTGACCGCCAAATCCATCTTTGTGTCAACAAAAAAGATATAATTTTATGATGGTGGTAAAAGAAGAACACATTAACTACAAGCGTATCGAGGAAGCGATCCACTACCTCGAGAACAACTTTCAACGTCAGCCGGAGCTCGATGAAGTTGCGGAGAAGGTACATCTTTCGCCGTTCCATTTTCAGCGCATCTTCGCCGAGTGGGCAGGTATTAGCCCTAAGCGGTTCCTCCGGTATCTGACGGTCGATTTTCTTAAGACCAAATTGATCGAAAGCAGGAACATCGTTGAGGCTGCCGAAGAGGCAGGACTCAGCAGCCAATCGAGAGTTTACGACCTGTTTACAACACTCGAAGCTGTAACACCGCAGGAGTACAAACAGAAAGGCGGCGGCCTTCGAATCGAATACGGGTTTCACGAAACACCATTCGGTATCGCATTGATCGGCGTCACCGAAAGAGGCATCTGCTGGCTCTCGTTTGTAAGCACCGACGACCAACCCGCAGCAGAGCTCGAAAAGATGAAGCAACACTGGAACAACTCGTTGTTTCACATGGACGAAAAGATCACGCTGCCATTGGCATCAACGATCTTCGGTGGCGGCGTCGCCGATCCCAATAAAAAACTTCATGTGCTCGTGAAGGGAACAAACTTCCAGGTAAAAGTTTGGGAAGCATTGTTGAAGCTCCCGATGGGATCGGTAACAACGTATCAGGACATTGCAAGGTCGATCGATAATCCTAACGCATTGCAGGCGGTTGGTTCCGCAGTAGGTTCGAATCACGTTGCATATCTCATACCGTGCCATCGTGTGATCAGGAAAGACGGCATACTGGGCGAATATCGTTGGAGCCCCGTAAGAAAAAAGAGCATGATCGGTTGGGAGATGGCGAAAGCCTCTTAACTTCCAATAATCAATATCCATTAACCAATGAGATTCGTCCTATCGATCGTATTTGTGTTGGCCGCATTTGCTTCCCTGGCACAAACCAACAATCAAATTCGTGTTATCATGATCGGTGCTCATCCCGACGACTGCGACCAGGACTCGGGAGGCACCGCTATTCTTTTGTCACAACTCGGTTATGCCGTGAAGTTTGTCGCTGTAACGAATGGCGACGCTGGTCATCAATCGGAAGGCGGTGGTATGTTGGCCAGGCGGCGGTATGCCGAAGCACAGGAAGCCGGCAAACGTTTCGGTGTTACCTATGATGTTCTCGACAATCACGACGGTGAACTTGTTCCCAGTCTCGACGTAAGACTGCAGATCATTCGTAAGATCCGTGAATGGAATGCCGATATCGTTATGGCCCCGCGACCTAACGATTATCATCCCGACCATCGATACACCGGGGTGCTCGTTCAGGATGCAGCGTATATGGTAGCCGTCCCTAACGTTGCTGCCGAAACACCTCCGCTTCGAAAGAACCCGGTGTTCCTGTATTTCCAGGATTTCTTTCAACGTCCGAATCCGTTTCGTCCCGATGTGGCTATTGATATCTCTTCGGTGTTCGAACAAAAAATTCATGCGCTCGATGCACATGCGTCGCAGTTCTACGAATGGCTTCCGTGGATCGGTGGATATTCCGACCAGGTTCCAAAAAACATTGCCGACCGCGAAAAGTGGCTCGCTACAAATCGTGCCATCAGGATCCTGCCCGAAGTAAGAACATCGTTGGAGAAATGGTATGGCAAAGACAAAGCGGCCCAAATAAAACACGCAGAGTCCTTCGAGATCTGCGAATATGGCCGCCAGCCTTCGGAAGACGATATCAGGAAGTTGTTCCCGATGCTGCGAATCAAATAAGAACTTTTTGTGTTTAACACGAGTAGCCAAGGTAATCGTTAGATCATATGAAACCCCTCCGCAAAGTTGCCGTTATCGGCGGCGTTCGAATTCCGTTTGTGAAATCGTTCAAAGAATACAGCAGGATCTCCAACCAGGAAATGCTGACGGCCACGGTACAGGCTACCGTAAACCGTTATAAGATGAATGGTAAACTCATCGGCGATGTTGCCCTTGGCGCCATACTCACATTTCCATCCGACTGGAATCTTGCACGCGAAGTTGTTCTCGGCACCGATCTCGATCATAGAACACCCGGTTTCAATCTTCAACGCGCTTGCGGAACAAGTCTCGAAGCCGTGAATCTTCTTGCGCTGAAGATCGCTGCGGGTCAAATAGAATCAGGCATCGCCGGCGGCAGCGACACTAACAGTGATCTTCCCGTAACCGGCCCTCGTTCGTTAGGATGGAAACTGATCGATCTTCAAAATGCAAAAAGCTTCGGCGATCGCGTCGGGAAATTTCTTCGCTTGCGACCAGCCGATCTCAAACCAGTGATACCAGGAATTCGCGAGCCACGCACAGGCAAGACGATGGGTGAACACACCGAGATCATGGTGAAACAATGGAAGATCAGTCGCGAAGCACAAGACGAGCTCGCTTATTTAAGTCATATGAATGCAGCGAAAGCTTACAAGGAAGGATTCTATGACGACATGATCACGCAGTTCAAAGGAGTAAAGACCGACACCATCGTTCGTCCCGATACAACCATGGAAAAACTTTCGAAACTCCGCACGGCTTTCGATAAAAGTCCGGCCGGTTCATTAACAGCCGGCAACAGTACCATCTTCACCGACGGAGCCGCATCGGTCCTCCTGGCGTCGGAAGAATTTGCTTCGAAGAACAATCTCGAAGTACAGGCATATTTTGTTGATGGCGAAGCAGCAGCCGTCGATCATGTTCATGGCGCCGGATTATTGATGGCTCCCACATTGGCCGTAGCTCGTTTGCTCAAAAGAAATAATCTCACGTTACAAGATTTCGACTTCTACGAAATACATGAAGCTTTCGCAGGACAAGTATTGTGTACACTCAAAGCATGGGAAAGCGACGACTACTGTCTCACCGATCTCGGCCTCGACAAAGCATTGGGCTCAATCGACAGGAGTAAGTTGAATGTAAAAGGCGGAAGCGTGGCTATCGGCCATCCATTCGGGGCAACGGGTACACGGGTAACTATGAATCTTGCGAAGCTGTTGGCCCAAAAGGGAAAAGGACGCGGATTGTTGTCTGTTTGCACGGCAGGCGGAATGGGCGTTACTGCCATACTGGAGCGTTAATTCTGCATTAAATAGCGGGACCTACCCCCAAAATTCACTCGCGGCAAAACGACAACTAAAAATCGCCCGCGGTTTTTTATTAACTTCAGTCTGCAGGGCAGTAAACCTGATTGCTATGCCTTTAAGACAAATTCCCGCCTTTATCTTGTTGATTGGTGCTGTTGCAATGACTTCTTGCCAGGACCCTACAGAAAACAATCCGCTTGCCAAGTCTGATCTCAACCTGCCCTCGCAGCCCTATAAATACGGTAGCCTCGCTTCCACTAATACTGTGGCAACACTCGGCAGGGTGTTGTTTTACGACAAGACACTTTCGGCAAACAATACCGTTGCCTGTGCTTCGTGTCACAAACAATCTTTAGGCTTCGCCGATAACAAACAATTTAGCCGCGGTGCATTCGATGGATTTACCGCGCGGAATTCGATGTCTATCCAAAACCTGAACCTGATGCCTTCGGAAACAGATCCGGGTCAGACCACAGATTCAGGGTACGGCGCTGCAAACTCCGTAAATACTTCACCCGACAATTTACCGGGCAATCTCTTTTGGGACGGCAGAGAAAAAGTATTGTCATTACAGGTGCTGAAGCCCATCGAAAACCCTGTTGAGATGGGAACAGACATCAGTCATCTCGCAGACGAACTTAGATCGAAGACGTACTACATTCCGCTCTTCGTGGATGCTTTTGGCGATCAAATGATTACAACAGACAGGGTTGGATTGGCATTAGCGACCTTCCTGAGTTCAATAAAAACATCCAGCACACGATTCGATGAATATAAGGTGGGTGTAGCGCGCGGACTTTCTTCAGCGAATGCGCTTACAGCCCTTGAGATCGAGGGAATGGGATTGTTCCAGAGCGAAAAATATGCGTGTGATCGTTGTCACCAGGTCTCATCAACAGAAACGAAGGCGAGGTTTGCCAACATCGGCCTCGATATGTCGTATCGCGACCAGGGTCTCGCAGATCTAACCGGCAATAGCGCCGACAATGGCAAGTTTAAAATTCCATCGCTGCGCAACATCGAATACACTGCACCTTATATGCACGACGGCCGCTTTCAAACGCTGGAAGAAGTGATCGAGCATTACAGCAGCCAGATCGTAAATCACCCAAGTCTCCATCCGGATCTTAAGGATGAGAATGGTGTGGCTAAGGTGTTGAACATTTCGGATCACGAAAAACAAGCGCTCATCGCGTTTCTCCGTTCCCTGAGCGACAGGTCGGTGATCTCCGATCCAAAATTCTCGGATCCTTTCGTTCACAAATAAGTATTGTAACACACTGGTAGCCAGGTTGAAAATCGGCCATGGCTTCCAACTTTTGGCTATCTTCAAGTGTCAAATAGGATATAACGCCTAAGACATATGCCTGCAAGATTATTTAGCTACGTCCTGTTATTCGGTGCTTTTGTTGCAATCAGCTCTTGCCAGGACCTCCAGGTCGATAATGCAGGAGAGATCTATCTCGATCTGCCCACCACCAGGTATCAATACTTCAATTTCATCGACACCTCCGACGCAAAACCGACGTTGGGACGAGTGTTGTTCTACGATCGACAGATGTCGTTGAACAATACCATCGCGTGCGCATCGTGCCATCAACAGTCGATGGGGTTCGCAGACAACCAGAAGTTCAGCCGTGGCTTCGAAGGCAGGTTCACCACACGAAACTCGATGCCCATACAGAATCTTTCGGGCCCGAACTTTATGACGTTTGATCTCGCGAAGGATTTTGTTGCAAATCCGGGAGGTTTCACTGGTCAGCATTTTTTCTGGGACGGTCGCGAGCAACAACTCGAAAAACTTATTCTTCAACCTGTCGGCAATCACATCGAGATGGGGATAACTGATGTAGACGCGCTCATACAAAAGCTTTCGGCGTTGCCTTACTATGCGCCTTTGTTTAATGATGCGTTTGGTTCTCCCGAGATCACCGAAGAGCGCATCTCGCAAGCTGTAACAACATTTATTTCGTCGATCAATACCAATAACACGAGGTTTGACCGCTACAACATGGTGCGCTTCATTACCGATCCGGCTACCGGCAAGCCAGTGCAACAAGACGTCATGAGTCCTTTGGAGCTTGAAGGCATGTTGTTGTTCCAGGGCAAATATGATTGCAATAGTTGCCACCAGGTAACATCAACAAATGGATACGTATTCGCTGGCACGTTCGCGAATGTTGGTCTCGATGATGTTTACAGTGACCCTGGGCTGGAGAAAGTTACCGGCAACCCCGCAGATATCGGCAAGTTTAAAATTCCATCGCTGCGGAATGTTGTGTACACGGGACCTTATATGCACGACGGTCGTTTCTCAACACTTGAAGAAGTTGTAGATCATTACAGCGAAGGGATCGCCAATCATCCAAACCTCGACGAGAAGCTTAAAGGCGCGAATGGCCAGGCGAGGAGTATGAATATTTCGGAGCACGAGAAAACTGCAATCGTTGCCTTCCTGCGGACACTTAGTGACGAAGCGGTTCTCACCGATCCTAAGTTTTCAAATCCTTTCAAAGTCAAATAAATAATGTTATTCAGAATTGTGATCTGTGTGATCCTGCTGTTGGCCGGACACAAAATCCTGGCACAAGACCGGCCAGTGGAAGATTCAGAGCCTGCACCAAATAATTCGAAAACTGCCTCGCATTACATCGGCATACAAGCCAATCAACTGATCCGTCAGTTGATAAGCTTTGGTGGAAACAACAGTGCAATCACCAATCCTTACCTGCTTACGTGGTCGGTGAATTCGAAATCTAACGGAGCAGGTTTTTCAACGGGTCTCGGTTATTCTTCGGTCCAAACAAAAACGACAGATCAATTTATCACCACGACTTCGAAGGTCGATGACTTCGCGTGGCGATTCGGCTTCGAAAAGAAATCGTACTTGTCGAGGAACTGGCTGTTGAGCTTTGGCGGAGACATACTCATCGAATCGAATAAAGCCGAAACGACATCCAGCAGCGGATCGGTTAACAATCCAACTATTACCACAACTACGAAAAGATCAGGATTTGGTCCGAGGCTCTCGTTGAATTACCAGTTCCATCACAGGTTGATGATTGGTACGGAAGCGAGCTACTACTTCAAGTTCATCAATCAAAAACAAAAGGTGACCGGGAACGGAAGTCCAAACCCATCGAGCAACGATCAGGATACACACCTGAGGTCATTCACGCTTACGCTGCCTGCCGTTGTGTTTTTGATAATGAAATTCTAAATGCAATCACGCTACCTTTCGCAAAGGTTGCGCAGGGTTTCCTGCCTACCGCAGGCAGGCGCAAAGGAAATTAACTTAAGTAGCCCAGGCTTTGCCCACTTCCGTTAGTGGTACGCATCCTTTGAACGGACCAGGTACCTGGTTGTACTGGAGCACTTTCGTTGCTCCGGCTTCGCTCGTAAAGAATCCAAGTAATGTGAGTTCTTTCATTTCAAGGAAGAACGATTTGCCTTTGCCGGTTCCGGCTGCCCACCATCCTTCGGATTGAGCGGAGCCGCCACCAGAGAGTAAGTCAGAATTCTTTTGTTTGACAAGGGAAAGTTGTTCTTCGGGCGTGGCGTCTTCGAAGTTTTTACCGAGTGCCGACTTTGCTTCTGTTGCGAAAGCTGTGATGCCTTCGATGAAATTATTCTGTTGTTCGGTGCTGTAAACGGAGCTCAGGAGATCATCGATAAAACCAGGAACACCGGCGTCGATAGCACCGGGAGTGTCGGTTCGTGGGATGATCGTTTCCGCTAAAGCTGAAGTCAGTCTCGCGAGATCTTCGTTCAAAAATTTCGGAACGAAAGTCATCTCCGGCTTTGCCTTGCATCCATTGAGAACTGCTGCTGCCAATGGCGCCGACACCGCGTAGCCAAGCACCATAGCTGTTCTTTGTATTGCTTCTCTCCTGTTCATACGATTACAGGTTTTGTTTTTTTAATTCTTCTACTGCGTGATTGGCCGCACGTGCTGTGAATGCCATATAGGTGAGTGATGGATTCTGGCAGGCTGATGATGTCATGAACGATCCGTCGGTCACGAAAACATTCGGAGCTGCGTGAACCTGGTTCCATTTATTGAGTATCGACGTTTTTGGGTCTTTGCCCATTCGTGCTGTACCCATCTCATGTATCCCCAACCCGATGTTGTTCGGAGCATCGTAGGTGTTCACGTTCTTGAAACCTGCAGCTTCGAGCATTTCGGCAGCGGCAATTTTCATGTCTTCGCGCATTACTTTTTCGTTCTCTTTCCATCCGGCGTCCACAACCAACATGGGCAAACCCATCGGATCTTTTTCATTTTTATTCAACGTAACGCGGTTGTCGGAATAAGGAAGGCACTCGCCGAAGCCGGTAATTCCCAGCGACCATCCGCCGGGTGCTATCATTGCTTCCTTCAATTCGGCACCCACAGAAAGTTCGGCAACACCGCGTGCCCAACTTCCACGACTTGCCGCGCCCTGGTATCCGAAGCCTCTCAGGTAATCGGTACGTTTGTCTTTGCCAACATTGCGGAAGCGAGGAATATAAATTCCATTCGGACGACGTCCAACGTAATAACTGTCTTCGAAGCCTTCGAACGATCCTTCGGCACCAGCACGGTACTGGTGGTCCATCAGGTTACGACCCAACTGGTCGCTGTCGTTGCCAAGGCCATTCGGGAATCGCGACGACACTGAGTTCAATAAAATAAATGTGCTGCCAAGTGTAGACGCATTCAGGAATATCACCTTCGCAAAGAAGTCGATCTCTTCCTTCGTAACAGCGTCGATCACTTTTACGCCGACAGCTTTTTTCTTCTGTTCATCATAAATGACTGAATGAACAACAGAGTTAGGACGCAACGTCATGTTGCCAGTCTTCACCGCCGCGGGCAGTGTAGACGATTGACTGCTGAAGTATGCTCCGTAAGGACAACCGCGGTCGCACATATTGCGCGATTGACAAACACCACGCGTGGTGTCGTGCGGGAGCGGCGCAGTTAAATGTGCAACGCGGCCAATCGTTACAACACGGCCACCAAATTTCTCGGCGACCTTACCACGGAAAGCTTCCTCCACGCAATTGAGCTCCATAGGCGGAAGAAATTTTCCGTCTGGCAGTTGAGCGAGTCCTTCCGACCGGCCACTCACACCAATAAATGATTCCACATGGTCGTACCATGGTGCAATGTCTTCGTAACGTACAGGCCAATCGACGCCAACGCCTTCTTTGCCGTTCGCCTCGAAATCCATTTGCGAGAGACGATATGTCTGCTTGCCCCATGTTATCGAACGGCCGCCAACATGATAACCACGGATCCAATCGAAAGGCTTCGTCTCTTGATAGGGATGTTCGGAGTCGTTTACAAACCAATGCATGTTGCCCTGGCCGATCCAGCCTGTCCGGCTTTGCACGGGGCGGAATTTTCTTTCTTCGGCGGTCATTTGTCCGCCATGTGGCAATTGCCAAGGATCTTTTGTCATCGTTGGATAATCGACAACGTGTTTCACATCGCGGCCACGATCGAGGACAAGAGTTTTGAGACCGTGCCCTGTAAGTTCTTTCGCAGCCCATCCGCCACTAACGCCGGTACCAACAACGATGGCGTCGTATGTGTTTTCCTGCTGTGCCTTTATGTTGAGATTCATGAGTGGTGTTGATTCTTCAGTAAGTTATCATAAACATTCTGATAGTAAACTATCAGGTTCTCCCAATCGAAAGATGCGGAATAATTCTCTACATGATTTCGTTGATTGATACGTTCGCGGCGACTTTGTTTGAGAAACTGGTAAAGAAATCCTGAAAGTTGTCGCGCGCTCCAATCGAAGGTTCTCTTACCACGCTCAACTACATACATGCCGTGTTTATTGTGATCGGGGAAATGTTTTAAAAGATAATCCCCGAACCCGCTGAGATCACTGGTCACACTGGGCACGCCGCTGGCCATACATTCGAGTGGCGTATAACCCCACGGTTCGTAGTAACTCGGGAAGATCCCAAGATGACATCCACGCACGAACTGGCCATAGTCCAGGCTAAAGAGCGGATTGGTCGAGTTGATGAAGTCCGGGTGATAAATGATCTTCACCTTGTCTTCGGCCTTGTTCTGGATATTTCGGCGCGTGAGAAACTGTACGATCTCATCCTGCTGTTCGTCGACCAGCTTATGTGTAACGGTAGCGGGAAGTTTATTGCTTTTCCACGATTGGATCGTACGGCGATAACGAAGTTTCCAGTATTCGTCGATGAAATCGTTAAGTTCGGGAAGGCGGTTGTCGTTGCGGCGTGTTGCTTCGTAAAACAATCTCCGGCCCGCTTGTTTCTGTATCTCGTCGCAAACCTGTCGGATCTCTTCCATCATGGCGCGGTAATGAAGCGCATCGGGATTGATGTTGTAGTAATCACGCTTCGTTACGAAGAACATGATAACGGTGATGTCGGCTTTCTCGCGCTTCAATTGTTCGTTGAGATGTGCGAGGGCCTCGAGTGTAAGATCGAAGCCTTTGTTCTTGTATTCGTAGCGGCCCGATGTAAAGAAGTAGATCGTTTTATCGAGATCGAAAGAATAAGAATGAAAGAAATGCCCGATCACGAACTCGTGGATCTTCTGTTTATAGGTTTCATGCAGATTCTGGAACTCATGATGTACTTCGAAGCGCTCGATGTTGAGCCCGTTAGGCAGTATGGCTTCGGGATTTCTTTTCAGTAAGTGTTTGCATTCGCGCGCCGTTACGTCGCTCACAGTTGTGAATGCATCGCAGGCATGAGCGCATGCATATTCGATAGCTTCCTCCGTTTGTACTCCAAATTTTTTCGCTTCCTCGTCATGTTTGAAAAACGGAAGATGCGCATAGAACAAGGGTGAGTTGATAGCAAGATGTCGTCCCAACTGGGTAGCATGTGTTGTGAATACCGTCTTGATCGGGAGTTTGTCTTTTTTAATGTCGAGTATCGGAAGGCCGGCCATCCATTCGTGGAAGTGGGCGATAACAGGCTGTCCCGGCGTGATCAACTTTAACATTTCTTCATAGAACAATCTTGTGAGATAACCGAATGCCACTACCTGGTTTATCAACGGGCTGTCGCCCGGAATGGTGATGCTGTGATTTTTCCAGAGAAGATATTTCACAACATTCAACGCCTTCTCTTCAACTACGTTCGGGTTAAGAAGAACGACCCGGGGCTTGCCCGTCACCAGCCAAATAGCATCGTAGACATCGTACCCCCGCTTGCGAAGATTTGCCGCGGCCAGTCCGAAAATGTCGTTGGGCGGATCTATGATCTCGAGCTCAGCCTGGATTGCTTTACCAACGTAAGGTCCGATCATACAGTAGTGACCTGCATGAGTTTCCATCGTGCACGGAGCTTTCGACCTGATAACCGTGTATATCCCCCCAACCTGGTTGCACACTTCCCACGCAGATTCTATGAGTAATTCCTGATGAGGTAATTGTTTCTTTTTTGATTGTCGTTTTGCCACACTTCTAAGTCAAAT
>Ga0170475_101330191_pt1 | contig 12250 bp, 16 predicted proteins | sample Soicark_Litter_5_FD_111474 | JGI IMG/M metagenome (GOLD analysis project Ga0170475, IMG submission 111474) | Avena fatua rhizosphere microbial communities from Hopland, California, USA. Combined Assembly of 48 SPs | reverse complement strand
GGACGCGGTCCCAAGGCCGTGTGCCCACCGATAGCGGGCATACTGGAGTGGGGCGGGTTGTGCCTCGTTGGTGACCTCGCAGATGCAAGAGGAGCTTGATGACGCATCCGAAGGACTTATCGATGCTGGCCGGGGATCTCGCGGAGCACAGCAGGCGAGCCATCACCCAGACCACGTTGGAGCGCGCCTTGGTTCCCGTTGTCGATCTCGTCATCGAGGCGCAGTTGGCCGACTTCGCCGGTGTCACCCAACGCCATGCCGACGGCATCTACGAGACGACCGCACCAACAGCTCCTTTGGTGATTCATGCCGATCAATTGCAGTACAAGCTGAACGAGGGGCCCTGTGTTCAGACGGCCGAGGGCGCCGACATGGTCGCGTCGACCGACGTTGCCGTCGACACGCGGTGGCCGCGCTGGGGGCCGGCGGCGCGACGACTGGGTATCTGCAGCGTGCTCAGTGTGGAGCTGTACACCGACAAGAACGCGATCGGGGCGCTCAACCTGTATTCGACGGCGAAGCGCACCTACGGCGACCAGGAAGTGGAGCTTGCGCGGCTCATCGGAGCGCACGCCTCGGTGGCATTGGCGCACTTCCGCGGAGCCGCTCACCTGTGGAAGGCCGTCGATTCACGGCACCGCATCGGCATTGCCCAAGGGATCCTGATGCAGCAATTGCACATCAGCGCCGAGCAGGCGTTTTCCTACCTGCGCCGGCGGTCACAACAGGACAACATCAAGCTGCATCTGCTCGCGGACGCGATCATCCGCGATCGTGACTCGGGGAGTCCCGCCAACCGGGATGGAGAGTCGCCGATTGCTGGGCCTGAGGGATCCGATCGGTGATCCCGGGTAAGGCTGCGGCTGGATAACATCACCTCGCTGCGCAGAGCCAGCTCGCAACCCACGGTCCACTCACCCGCCAGGAAAGGTGCATGTCATGCCGGAGGATTCAGCTGATCATCAAGACGGCAACGGGGTTTCGCGCGCCGCTGGCCAGTCGGCATCGGCAGAAGAGAGCTCGGCCGGGAAGGAGCCGTCGGAACCGCCGGCCGCGGGGGATTTCGCGGCGAAGCTGGACGTCGATCCTGACCGGGACGACGTCAAGGGTTGAGCGGCGTCAACGGTTCAGCCGTTATCAGTGTTCGAGCAGCATCAGTGTTGCAGCCCTCTCACTGTTCCAGCCCTGTCACGTTAGAGACCCGTCACTTCGAGGCAACCGAGGATGTCAGTGCGCCAGCCCCTGGCGCGCGGTCGCGGCCCGGTCGATGATGGCCAGGGCCGTGCTCGAGAGCAGCCGCTGTTCCCGTGCGGCTGTCTGCAGTAAAAGGGCGTAAGCGCCGTCCATGGACAGGTTGCCCTCTTGGGCAAGCACGCCCTTCGCCCTTTCGATCACCGTTCGCTCGTCCAGCGCGGCCAGGGTGCGCTGCTGGATGTCATTGTCCGTAACGGTTCCGGAGTGGATGACCGCCAGCGTCGCCATGTCAGCGAAGGCGGCAGTCACCGTGGGGAACGAGCCGTTGTCCGGCGAATCGCTGCTCCAGAACAGGTTGAACGCGCCGATCACCTCGTTCCGCCAGCGCAGCGGAAGCGCCTGCACTGCACTATATCCGGCGCGTTTGAAGGCAGCCGCGACCGTGGGCCAGCGGGCGTCGATATCGGCTGCGCCGGTGGCCGTCACGCGAAGGCCTGTCGACACCGCCTCGAAGCACGGTCCGTCCTTCTCCTGGACCTGATACACCTCGAGCTCCTCCGCGCGGTGCGAGGTGGCTGCCAGCAGTTCCAGATGATCGTCGCCCGGTCGGCGCACGATCAAACCTGCCGCGACCGCCCTGGCACTGTCAGCGGCAGCAGTCAACAGCGCTGTCGCGGTCCCGACCACGTCGTACGGTTTCACCAGTGCTGCGGCCGCCTGCGACAGTCCGCGGAGGGCTCGCTCCGCGGCAGCGGTTGCGTTCCCGGTCGTCATTCCAGATCCTTTCCGAAGTCTAGGCGGCGACTGATGAGTTGATCTGCGATGTCGTCGAGAGTGGTGTTGTGCGCGAATGCATGTGCTCGCATGATGGCCAGGGCGTCGGGTGCCGGAAGCGACAGCTGGGCGATGATCATGCCGGTGGCCTGATGGATCGCGGAGCGCCGGGACCAAGGGCCGGCCATTCCGTACTTGTCGTGCTGCTGCGGGTCCAGCAGCAGCGCGGCCCCCACGGTGTCGGCCAGGAACAAGGCGTCGTCCAGTCCTCTTGGCAACTCCGTGAACTCGGCGAGGTGCACGCTCAGGACACCCAGGGTGTCCTGTTCCGGCCGCATCGGTAGTCCGTACACGGCTCGCTGCCCGACGGCTTGACGCGCAGCGGGAGCGAACCGGGGCCACCGCTCGTCATCGCCCTCGGTAAGGTTCGTCATCTGAGGCACGCCGGTCAGATAGGCATCCCAGCAGGGACCCTCCTCCATCACGTCCTGCAGCTGCTCCAGCGCGGCCGCGACCTGATCGGTCGCCGCCAGCGTGAGCCGGTTCGCGGTGACCACTTCGATGGTCAAGGAGACACCATTGACCTGGAGCATCTCCCTACAGGCCGCCGCGAGGCGGTCGGCCAACGGCTGGGTTCGTCGACCCGTCGCTACCAGGAGCGTCAATCGACCCAGGATTCCCGTTCTGTCCGTCACCCGCCTGCGCCTCCTGAGCCGGGCCTGACCAGGGCAAGGCGTGTTTGCCGCTGTCGTCCAACGCTGCTGTCGTCGTCAATTACTTCTGCGCACCATTATGGCAGTCGTTGCCCACTCTCGGCCGTACGACTGGTCTTCTGTCGGCCCCGCCGCGGGACTACAGTCTGAGGTGGTGCCCTGCCCTTACCCCGATCGCATCGCATGACATGCCCCTACCGCACACCGCGCAATGGGCTTGCCAACGAGTTTCGTGCTCGAATGATCGTACTGGGAAGAGGCGCGAGATGGCGGACATTCCGCGATCGACGGATCCGATCGGCGACGAACCGTTGTCGGAGTCGTTCCTTCGCGCTTTGGCCGCGAACCCCGAGCAGCTGGCCGACCTCATTTCAGAGCTTTCCGGTGACGTGCTTGACGAAGACGACCTGCTCGACCTGATGGGTCGCGTTTCGAGGCAGGCCGTGCAGTTGATCCAATCCGTGCACTGGGCCGGGGTCACTACTCAGATGGACGACGAGCGCCCGTTCACCACCGCGCACACCGACCAGCGGGTGCTCGTCGTCGACGAATTCCAGTACGCGCAGAACGACGGCCCCTGCCTGCGCGCCATGCGGACCGACACAGAAGTCCAGATGACTGTCGAGCAGGTGTCGAGCTCGTGGCCGCAGTTGGCGTCCGGCGCCGCAGCCGCCGGGGTGCGGTCGTTCCTCGCCGTCCCGCTGCATGTCCGGGATCGGTCGGTGGGAGCCCTGAACATGTACAGCGGGGACCGGCATGCTCTCGGTGATACCGATCGGGACCTCATCACTGTTCTCACCAGTTATCTGAGCAGAGGTCTGACACGGTATGCGGATCTCGGTACCGGGTCGGGCGGCGCAATCCTGCGCAAGGCCGTCGACCGTCAAGCAATCGTGGAGCAGGCGGTCGGAGTGCTGATGGACGGCTACGGCTGGCCCACCGGCGAGGCTCGCCGACGGCTGGATGACCTGGCCCGTTTGGCGGATCTGTCGACGGCGAACTATGCCGTGCAGATCGTGAACGCACACGTCGCCCCGATGGCGGATTGACGACCCGGGCTCAAGTCTTTCGACGACAACCGTTGGTCAGTGGCGGGGCCACTTTCGCAATTGTTCAGCGAAGCCATCGGCCCACAACTTCTCGAAGGCCGCCTCGGCGGCGTCGGCCCTCGCCTGTTGCAGCGCATGCAGCCGGCCGATCGAGAATGCGTTGTCACCGTCGAGGTGCATCCGCACGCCTATACCGCGCAGCGTCGCCCTGATCACCACGCTGTCCTGGTGATCACCCAACGTCTCCTGCAGCGTCTCGGCCAGGTGAGCTAGTCGGGTGGCCGGGTGGCCCAGTGCCGGCACCGTGGCCTCGCCCGCATAGCGCACGCGTTTGGCCGCCTTGCGGATATCGTGCAGCCGCACGTCGCGCTGGTCATCGGCAACCGACTGCTCATCAGCACCCAGTCCGTACAGACGTCGACATTCACGCCTCACCCGCTTGCGAAGGACCCGTTTCGCCTTACCGCCGGCCAGCTCGGTGAAAGGTGGGGTGTCGACGAGTTCGTCAAGTGCATCGAGCAACCGGAAGTATCTCGCCGAGTCCAGGGCTGCCAAAAGTGCGTCGTAGGCCTTGCGATAGTCCGCCCGCAACTCCAGTTCGACCCGCGCCGCAACGGCGCCCAGCACCAGTTCTCCTGGCTCGTCGCCCACAGCCTGCTCCAGATGCATCCGCTGCACCTCGGCGTCTCGAGCGGCACCCAAGGTGGCGGCCAGCCACTTCAGTTCGTCCCGAAGCGGGTCAGTGACAGACCTGTCCACCAGCGGCCGGAACGTGGCCAGTGCACTGCGCATCCTGCGGGTCGCCACGCGCATCTTGTGAACCGCGTCGGCTTCGTTCTGCCGCACACCAGCGTCCCGCTGCTCGATCTGAGTTACCTGTTCGGCGAGGTAGGCGTTCAGCACCGTGCCGGCCGGACTCTTTCCGGTGACACTTGATGCGTCCGTGCGTGGGGCCGACTGCTCCCGACCAACCGCGTGGTGCAGTTTCGATGGCCACGCCGACCGCTCAGCGCCGTTCTCGAGCAACAACTCATCAGCCGCGTCCAGCAGCTTCCGCGGACCGTCGAACAGCTCTACTTCCCATTCCCGCCAGGTACTCAGCAGAGCCTCTCCGGAACGGGGTGTCGACTGGGCAGTCACGACGTCATCGCTGACCTCGGCCAGTCCCTCGCCGGAGGGCCCCACGAGCCGACGAACCGAACGCTGGGTGGAGATCTTGGCGATGGGCCGCAACTCACGATCGCGAAGCCAGGCCTTGACCAGTGTCAGGAACGACGACGGGACCTGCTCGTCGTCGTCGCCGAGTGGCTCACTGATTTCGCTGCGGTCGTCGCCACCATGGGGAAGTTTCAGGTGCCATCCGGCGTCGGCACCGCCGGTGCGCCGGCGGAGCGTTGCGCCCGCTGCGGCCAGGGAAAGCACGTCGGTGTCGTAATACACGGCGTCCAGCGTCTTCGGAGGCGCCTGATCCACCGATGCAATTCCCGGCAGATCGGACAGATCGGGGAACGCCACCGTCGTGGAAACCTCGTATTTGCGCTCGATCTCGAGATGTTCGGTGGTCACCTGTCCGGTCTACCAGATCGTTCGACCCCGCCGGCGTCCGGCCGGAGCTTGCGCTGCGGAAACGACGCGCTCACAGCTTGCGAAGCTCCGGAAGGATCTCTGCGGTGGCTGCCTGGAAGAAACTCGCCTGCTGGTCGCCACCCACCTGCACGAGGGCGAGGTCGGTGTATCCGGCATCGAAGAACTTCTTCGCGGCCTCTACGACGCCGGACACGTCGTCACCACAAGGGATCTGGGCTTCTACGTCCTCCGGACGAACGGCAGCGGAGGCGGACTCGAATGCCGCGGGGCTCGGGAGTTCCGCGTTCACCTTCCAGCCGCCCATGCTCCACCTGAACAGCTGATGAGCACGTTCCACCGCTGCGTCCTTGTCCGAATCCCAGGAGACCGGCAACTGCGCGACCTTCCGCGACGCTGCTCGTTTGCCGTTCTCGTCCCACATTTTGGCCAGTTCCGGCTCGGGATCGATTCCTATCATGACGTCACCCAGCGGAGCGAACAATTCGCACGACTGCCTGCCCGACACGGCAATACCGATTGGTACCCGTACATCGGGAAGATCCCAGAGCTTGGCCGAATCCACCTGCAGATACTTGCCCTGGTAATTCACCGAATTGCCGTCGAACAAGGAAGAGATGATTTCGACACCCTCCAGCAACCGTGCCTGCCGCACGTTCGCTCCGGGCCAGCCCGTGGCGATGATGTGCTCGTTCAGCGATTCACCGGAGCCGAGCCCCAGGGTGAACCTGTTCTCGGAGATGATCTGCAAAGTCGCCGCCTGCTGGGCGACAACCGCCGGGTGGTACCGGAAAGTCGGCGACGTCACGTACGTCATCAACCCGACCCGCTCGGTCGCCTGGGCGATCGCGCCTAGCGTCACCCAGGCGTTCGGCGAGTGTCCCATTTCCGTCAGCCATGGGAAATAATGATCGCTGCTCACTTCGAAGTCGAATCCGGCTCGTTCTGCCCCTATCGCGTGTGTGATGAGCTCCCGGGGGCCGGACTGTTCGGTCATCAACGTATATCCGATGGAGGCCATGGACCTATGATGCCACAAATCGGCGCTGCCGTCGGTTGAAAAGGCGAGCCCATTTCCTGCCTGGTTCAGGAACGCCGCAAGAGATTCAGTCGGTCCAGAAGATTATCCAGCGACTCTTCGAATTCCTCGGCCGAATGATCCTCGGACAAAGCCGATTCCAAACTCTGCAGCCGGGGATAGCCAGTCAGGCCCGCCGCGTGCCCGGATTTTGGCAGATCGGACTCGATCGGGCCGATGTCCGCTCCTCTCGCGGATACCTCCAACAACAAATGGCCCAGCAGGAAGCTCGAGAAGCCGCGGTACGCCGCAACCGCTGCGGCTCCGTCGAAGCCACATCGGTCCAGTGTGACCAGGAACGACTCCATCCATCGGAGACTGCGCAGTGGGGGCCGCACCCAAGGCGCCGCAGGAGGTCTCGTTGCCACGAGCGGGAAGACCTGCGGGTGGGCGAGCGCGATACGGCGCACCCCGTGCGCGAGGCGAACCAGGTAGTCCTGCCAATTGTCGGTGTCCATGTGAACGTCCGGATCGCCATAGAGATCATCCATGACAAACTCGACTATTCCGTCCAGCATATCTTCGCGGCCGTGCACATAGTGGTACATCGCCATTGTTTCGACGCCGAACCGGTCAGCAACCCGACGAATGCTGAAATCTCTCAGTCCTACTTTATCGATAACTTCGACTGCTGCCGCGAGGACTTTCTGTCTGGTAATGGAACCACGCCTGCTGATCGGCGTTGTCGGTGCCGCGGCCGTTCCGAGACCCGCGGGGCTGTCGGGATCCAAGTGCTTCGTCACACCAGGTGCCGCCTTTCCGTTCCGGCCGTTTGCAGGGGGCCGGGCCCAGGGGCTTAGCCTCTGCTCTGGTTCCGCCCCGATGTCCTTCTTTCGCCGGACGCATCCTCTGCCGCTGATTCGCGAATGGCGCGCGCTTCGGCGATTTCCTTCTCGTCCTTGGCGGCGGTCTTCTTGCTCGCCTTGGTGTCCCGCGGCGGCAACTGCAATGTTTCCTCCGCAGGGATGCCGGCCTGCAGCTGGCGACCGCGTTCCGTCTCGGAGTCGATCTCGGCGCCGAACAGCAACGCCAGATTCGTGATCCACAACCACAACAAGAAGACGATCACACCTGCGAGGGTGCCGTACGTCTTGTTGTAGCTGGAGAAATTTGCGACGTAGAAGCCGAAGGCGACGGAGGCGACGATCCAGACCACCACCGCGATCACCGCTCCGACGCTGATCCACCGGAACTGCGGTTGTTTGATGTTCGGTGTGGCGTAATACAGAATCGCGATCACCGCGATGACCACCACTAGTATCAGAGGCCATTTGATGATGTTCCAGGCCGTAACCGCAGCGCTGCCGAGGCCGATCGCGGAACCGACTGCGCGTGCGACCGGTCCTGATACGACCAACGCCAGTGCGATCAGAGCGGCCAAAATGACGGCGATCAGCGTCACCAGCAGCATGACCGGCCGCAGCTTGTAGAACGGCCGACCCTCGTCGATCTCGTAGATGCGGTTCATCGCACGGCCGAACGCGCCGATGTAGCCCGATGCCGACCACAACGCGCCCAGCAGCCCGATTACCAGGGCGAAGCCGCCGGCGTGGCTCTGATTGAGCTGCGTGACAACCCCTTGCATGGTGTCGGCGGCACTGGGAGCGATGTCCCTGACGATCCCCATGAGCGCGTCGGTGCCCTCCTGGTCCTGCCCGACGAAACTCAGGATCGAGACGAGGGCGAGCAGTGCAGGGAACAGGGCGAGAACTGCGTAGTAGGTCAGCGCGGCGGCGAGGTCGGTGCACTCGTCCTTGGAGAACTCACGCAGTGTCTTCCGCAGGATGAATTTCCAGGACTGCTTGCTGAGGTCCGTGATGGCGTCGGCTTTGCGATCATCATCCGGATGCGGCGCAGTCGCCGCCTTCGTGCTGCTGCTTTGCTGCTCCACTGGTGGAACTCCTGTCGACCTCATTGAATTCTGAACATCGTCGAAACACGAAGGCGGGACCTGCATGTGCCGGTCCCGCCTTCGGCCTTGAAATACAGCCGCGGGCTGTCAGCCGCTGGATGCCTGCTGCTGTACCGTGTTCTTGGCGTCCACGGCCTGGTTCTTCACATCACCGGCCGCCGACGCACTTTCTTCCTTCACGGTGTCGACCGCATCTGCTGCGGTCGACTTCACGGAATCCAGCGCGTTCTGCGCCGGGGCCTGAAGGTTGTCCGCCACATCGCTCGCCGCGTCCTTGGCCTTGGACGTCAACTGGTCTACCAGTGGCTGCGCCTGGTCCTTGATGGCTGCCGCTGCCCTGGTCTCCGGTTCGGAGGCCGGAATGAGGGCCGACAGCAGCAGACCCGCGCCGAAGGCGATGAGGCCGGCCCCGAGCGGGCTGCCCTTGGTCTGCCGGGCGATCCTGCCGGGAGCATCGGACACCGCGTCCCCGACGCTGGACATCTTGTCGCCCACGTTCGACATCGCATCACTGGCCGAGGATTTCGCATTGTCCGCCGAGCCCATGATGTGATCTTTGACGGTCATCACGCTGCCACGTACTTTCTCTCGCTGACGCCTTGCGATCTGGGTGGGGCTCACTTTGTCCCCCAACTATTCACATCGTTGCTCAATCCCGCACGCGTGGCCTCGATCTGCGCCCGGATTGCATCTGGGTCGTTGCTCATCGGTTTTCCTCCTCGTTGCCCTTCACAGCATTCGGGATCTTCTTGATGCTGTCGGTGGTCCGGTCCATGCCGCGAACCTGGGCCATTTCCTTGCGCCCCATCGACCACAGCACGGCACCGACGATTGCCCACAGCGCCGCGACGATGAGGGCGGACCAACCGTGGCCGATCGCGTCACCGAGTGCCCACCACAGCGAAATGGAAAGGAACAACAGCACCATGTAGCCCGCGAAGCCTGCGCCACCGAGCATGCCTGCGCCCTTGCCCGCGCGCTTGGCGGATTGGGTGGCTTCGGCTTTCGCCAGTTCAACTTCTTGCCGCACCAACGTCGAAAGATCGTTGGTGATGCCACTGATCAGTTCCCCGAGAGACCGGGTGTCCTCAGTCTGGGGACCGGCCGGCGAGCTCACCTCCCACCACCTAGTCCTTCGGTCGAGCGGCCGGTCCAGTCAGCCGCTTCACCCGTGCCGTACCCGGTTGTGCCCGGTGCTGGGGGCAGGTCGTAGGCGCTGCCGGCAACGGCCGGGGTGCCTGCTTGGTATCCGAGCGCCGACTGCGATGAGTAGCCGACCGAGCCGTAGCCGCCCGATGTCCCCGTCGCATACGTGCCCGACGGGTAGGTGCCGGAACCCGAGGTACGCCGTGCCGTCTCGTTGTTGTTGTCCTGCGAATCTGCGGCCAGCCCGCGTGCCAGTCGGCCCGCCAGGAGACCCGCACCGAGCGCGATCGCAAGGAAGGCACCCGGACGCCGCCTGGCGAAGTACCGAACCTCGTTGAGCACGTCACGGGGTTCGCGATCTTCCAGCCAGCCGGCGAACTCGTGCGCCTTCTGCGCCGCCTGGTGGGCCAGATCGGTTGCCGCCCCCTGCTCCTGGGAGTTGGACGCCATCGACTTCAGCTGGTCACCGAAGGTGTGCAGACCGCCGGCGAGTTTCTGCTGCTGGGTCTGCGCCTGGCTGGAGAGCTCCGACTGCGCCTGGCCGACGAGGTGCTTGACCTGTCGACCGGCTTCCGCGGTGACCTGTCCGGCCTGTTCCTTCGCCACGCCGGCAACATGCTGCGCGGCATCCGCTGCACCGCCGGCCACGTTCGAGGCCTGATCCTTCGCCACATCCTTCGTGGAGGTGGACTGGCCCTGGCTGCCGTACCCGGTCGACGGCGCGGTCGCATAGCCCCCTGCCGGGTAAGCGGTGGCCGGGTAGTCCCCTCCGACCGACGTCTCGCCTACTGCTGGGTATGTGCCGAAATCCTGGCTGCTGGTCATTACCGTTCCTTTCCGAATCGAACTGATGATGAAAGCGTTTGGATTGTCAGCGCCGCTCGGAGGACGACGTCTCGTCGACGTCGGTCCCGTCGTGCACCTCGATCTGCTCCTTGCGAACTTCCCCGGTCACGTTCTGCTGTTCGGTCACTGTCTCGGTATCAAGGCGAACCCGCTCTACGGGGACGGCTTCCGTCTGCACCACCGGGCGCTCGGCATGCAGGATGACCTCGTGCTCCTCCTCGGAGATGCTCGGGCCGTCCAGTGCCGCGCCGCGGTTCGCATCCGTGATCGGCTCGCGCTCGATCCTGACTTCCTCACGGGTGACCGGAACGGTGACCGACTCCTGCTCGGTGACGACGTACTTGCGCAGTCGGGCGCGGCCTGCTTGCACCCGCTCGGTGCCCACGTTGAGGTGCTCTTCCGACCGGGTCATTGCGTCGTCGGTGGTGGGCCCTGAGGTGTCGTGACCGACGGTCTGCCTGCCAACACCCTCAGTGGCGTAGCCGGTTTCGCTGGTGCGGTCGTAGTCGGTGCCTGAGGTCCCGCCGGTGTAGGTGCCCTGCTCTGCATATGCACCCTGGGTGTAACCACCCTGCGTGCCCAGGTACTGCTGGTAGTAGGAATAGAGGCGCTCCTGCTCGTCGCCGTCGAGGTGGCTCGCGTCCGCAATGTCGGGCGCGTTCTTCACCACGTCCTTGTCGAACGGCAGAACCAGCTCGTCGCCGTCGAAAGTGGCACCTTGCAGCGGCGCGAAGCTCTCGCGCATTCCGAAGAATCCGGTGTTCACGGTGACCCAGTCCGGTTGACCGGTCTCGTCGTTCAGGTAGACCTGACCCACCTTGCCAATCTTGTCGCCCTGCGCATCGACGGCATTCTTGCCGATGTAAGACTCCGCTGATTGTGCGTTCGTCATGCCTGCTCCCTCGTTGTTGTTCACGCCTTGTCGGTCATGGCCTTCCTGGCCGTGACACGTCCTGTTTGGCCTTGCTTGCTCGTTCGTGGCAGCGCTGTGCGCCGGTGATGGCGCGGTTGCGTCCTGGTGTTCCACATGTCTGCCGCGCCATCGGGTCCATCCCTCGACGGCTGGCTTGCAGCAATCCCTGTTCGGGCTTTGCCGTTAGAGCAGTTTCCCTAGGGCGCCACCGAGGTTGCCCAGCAGCTCCTCGGGTTTGATCCCGAACTTCGCCAGCAAGCCCGAGTCATTGTCGGTATCGACCTGATCCGGCAGCTCCGACGCCGCCTCATCGGCCTGGCCCGATTGACCTCGGTCCTTCAGGAACTGAATGATCTGGTCCTTGCTGATGTTCATGCGTCTCCCCTTGCCGCACGGCGCGACTGGTCGATAGTGGTGATTGCCTTCGCGTCAAAGGTGCCCGCTGCTTTAGGGTCTAAACCTGAAACACGGCGTGCCGAACAGTTTTTTTATCGTCACGAGGAAGCTCACAACAGAACGAGGCTACCCAAGAGCGGGTAAAAGGCCTGATCGGCACAAACCGCCGAAGAAGTTTCGCCGGCACCGGTAGGCGCGACGGCGCAGGTTCAGTGGCCTGGTCGACGGAGCCCTTCGATCAGGAGCTGCTCGGTCCGCAGGTAAGTCATGGCGGTGCCGTAAACCTGTCGCGACAGCTCGGTCGTCGCAGTCGTTCTTGCGTCGAGCAGCTCGTTGACGGGGTCTGTTCCCGCGAGCGCGGCAAGTGCTTGGGCTCGGACGGCAGTCCTGATAGCGAACTGTGCGGCACGCACCGACGAATCGTTGCCGGCGATGAAAGACAGCTCAGCGGCCCACATCTCCGACTCCGTCGAATCGGTCGGCAGCGCAGTCGACGGGAATGTCTCTGGACTCGCACCCGACTCGCTCGACGCCTGTTCCGCTGGCATGGTCGAGTTTAGGTTCGGGGAAGTTACATCTGGGTCACCATATCGCTACAACACGCGACTGTGACGAAGGTCACGTTTAACTCAATACCGGCCGGGT
>Ga0170475_107542281_pt1 | contig 12253 bp, 16 predicted proteins | sample Soicark_Litter_5_FD_111474 | JGI IMG/M metagenome (GOLD analysis project Ga0170475, IMG submission 111474) | Avena fatua rhizosphere microbial communities from Hopland, California, USA. Combined Assembly of 48 SPs | reverse complement strand
TCGCCGTTTCGACTCAGGGTCGTTTTAAACCGGTTCAACCGCGAGCGACTGGCCGAGTAATTGAGGCAAAGCCAGGCCATTACCGCGAGAACAGGAAAAATTACCAGCAACGCAACCAGACGCCTCGGGGTAAGTTTCATCAATAGAGTTCAGGTTTTAGACCAGGGCGCACCGTAACAATCACGGTAAACGTCGTCCCTTTGCCTTAGGCAGGCAACATTGTAACTCTTGACGTTCGCGCGCCCTAACTCCAGAGTTTTCTGCCCGCCGGGGGTAATTGCCGGCCAGATTTTGTATGAGCAAAGCACACAACCTTTTCAGCACACTTCAACGCTTCCAGCTTGGGAACGGCAAAGAAGGCGCTTTTTATTCACTCCCACAACTTGAGAAAGCCGGCGTCGGCGCAATTTCAAAGCTGCCCGTGTCCATTCGGCTGGTGCTCGAATCGGTGTTGCGCAACTGCGACGGCAAGCGTGCCACCGAAGCCAACGTGCGCGCCCTCGCGCAATGGAAACCAGACTCCAAACGCACTGAGGAAATTCCGTTCGTCGTGGCGCGCATCGTGTTGCAGGATTTCACGGGAGTTCCCTTGCTGGTCGACCTGGCAGCCATGCGCTCCGCCGTCGCGCGACTGGGCAAAAATCCGAAACTAATCGAGCCGCTCGTTCCCGTTGATTTGGTGGTCGACCATTCGGTGCAAGTGGATTTCTTTGGCTCCTCGGATGCCATGCAGAAAAATCTGGAAATGGAGTTCCAGCGCAATCGCGAGCGCTACCAGTTCCTCAAATGGGGCATGCAAGCCTTTGACACTTTCAAGGTCGTCCCGCCCGGTATCGGTATCGTTCACCAGGTCAACCTGGAGTATCTCGCCAAAGGCGTGCTTTCCACCGAAATCACCGAACCGTTTGCCGCTCCGCTGTATTATCCGGATACACTTGTCGGCACCGACTCGCATACCACAATGATCAATGGCCTGGGCATTGTGGGTTGGGGCGTTGGCGGAATCGAAGCCGAAGCCGGCATGCTTGGACAGCCGGTCTATTTCCTTACCCCGGATGTCGTCGGTGTGCATCTCACCGGCGCACTGCGTGAGGGCGTCACAGCCACCGATCTCGCGCTCACGATCACTCAGTTACTCCGCAAAGCGAAAGTCGTGGGCAAGTTTGTAGAATTCTTCGGCCCTGGCGCTGAAGCGTTGCCAGTCGTGGACCGCGCGACCATCGCAACATGGCGCCAGAATATGGCGCTACGATGGGCTTCTTCCCGATCGACAAGGAGACCGTCAGTTACCTGCGCGCAACCGGCCGCGACGAAGAGCTGTGCAAGACGTACGAAAACTATTATCGAGCACAGGGTCTGTTTGGCATCCCGAAGAAGGGCGACATTTCTTATTCCACTGATCTGGATCTCGATCTCGCGACCGTTGTGCCAAGTGTCGCCGGACCTAAACGGCCGCAAGACCGTATTGAGCTCCCGAACTTGAAGGAAGAATTCGTCCGCGCCTTTGCCAAACCGGTAGCCGAAAACGGTTTCGGGAAAAAGGCGGAAGACCTTGCCCAAAGTTTCCGGGTAACCCGAGCCAACGGCTCCCCTGTAGGCGGCGGCAGCCAGGAACCGGTCTCTATTGGCACTGCCAAAGCGCGGAACACCAATCCACTCACCGAGTTGGAAATGGCCAACAATCGTCCCACCCCGGATCAAGTCGCCGCGCCGGCTCTCACTGGCGAAGGAAGCGTAAGGCACGGAAGCGTGTTGATCGCAGCGATCACCAGTTGCACAAACACGAGCAATCCTTCCGTGATGCTCGCCGCCGGTTTGCTCGCCAGGAAAGCCGTCGAAAAAGGCCTGGAAGTTAATCCCATGGTCAAAGCGTCGCTCGCCCCGGGCTCCCGCGTCGTGACCGATTACCTAAATCAAACCGGCCTTCAGCCTTATCTCGATCGTCTCGGCTTTAATACAGTGGGTTACGGCTGCACGACCTGCATCGGCAACTCCGGCCCCCTGCCCGCCGCCATCGACGAAGCGGTTAACAAGTACGATCTGGTTGCCGCTTCTGTGCTCTCGGGCAACCGCAACTTCGAAGCGCGGGTTCACCAGAGCATCAAAGCGAACTTCCTCATGTCCCCTCCCCTGGTCGTCGCCTTCGCGCTCGCCGGCCGCGTCGATATCGACATGAGCAAGGAGCCCCTGGGCAAAGGCAAAGATGTTCGCGACGTCATGCTCAAAGATATTTGGCCTACGCTGCAGGAGGTGCGCGATTTATTGCAGACCGCACTCAAGCCGGAAGTGTTCCGCAAATTGTATCGCGACTTCGCCAGCCAGAATCCGAAGTGGAACGAAATTCCGGCGAGCACTGGTAACGCCTACCAATGGGACGCGCAAAGCACTTACATCCAGGAGCCGCCGTTCTTCACCTCTTTCGGGCTTAAACCAGGCCCATTATCCGAAATCAAGAACGCCCGTCCGCTAGGCATTTTTGGCGACAGCGTCACCACCGACCACATCTCTCCCGCGGGCAGCATCAAAAAGTCATCTCCGGCTGGAAAGTATCTGCTCGAACATTGCGTCACTTTCGAAGATTTCAACAGCTACGGCTCGCGCCGTGGAAATGATCGCGTCATGACACGTGGAACCTTCGCCAACGTCCGGATCAAAAACCTGATGGCACCCGGAACCGAAGGCGGCGTGACGAAGTTCCAACCCACCGGCGAAGTAATGCCCATCTACGATGCCTCCGTGAAATACGCGGAACACAACACACCCTTGATAGTGCTTGCGGGCCAGGAATACGGCACGGGCAGCTCGCGCGATTGGGCGGCCAAAGGCACTGCATTGCTCGGTGTTAAATGTGTCGTTGCCGCAAGCTTCGAGCGCATCCATCGTTCCAACCTCGTCGGCATGGGCGTTCTGCCCTTGCAATTCAAGGACGGCGTCAGTGCGCAATCGCTGAATTTGGATGGGACGGAAACCTTCGATGTCCTCGGGTTGAACTCCAGCCTAAAGCCTCAGCAGGATCTCACCCTTAAAATCACTCGCGCTAACGGTCAAAGTGAGAACGTGCCGGTCGCCTGCCGCATCGATACGCCGATCGAGATCGATTACTACCAGCACGGCGGCATCCTGCCGTTCGTTTTGCGCCAACTTTTGGCTGCAGCCTAAACCCCTCCCGCCACCGCGGTGGGTAGGCGCGCACGAAGTTCACCCCGTTCCATCGGGGCTGCGCGCCGCCTCAAGCCTACGGTTCTCACCAACATCGCAGTTCACGAAAAAACGCCCACCCGCCGTGTCTCTTCTTTCCATCTTTGCTATTGCACCGAATTTCCAACGTCATACTATCGCGCTGCACGGAACGCCTCCGCCCTGGTATGAAAGACCCGAAAACCAAAGTAATCAATTGGTTCCAGATCCCAGTCCTGGACATCAAACGTGCGACCACTTTTTACAAAACAGTGCTGGGCGCATCGTTCCATGAAGCCGAGCATATGGGAGAGAAGCATGCGTTTTTTGCCATGGACACGCTGGAGTCGCTGCGCACCGGCGGCGAATTAGTCGAAACTCCGCACAACAAACCCTCTGCTCAAGGCGCCGTCATTTACCTGAATGCTCCCCAGGGAGTGGATATCGCGCTGGCTGCCGTCGAGAAAGCCGGTGGCAAAATCATCATGCCACTAACACCCATTGGCGAAAACGGCGTCATCTCCTTAATCTCCGACACCGAAGGAAACACGATCGGTCTGCATAGCGTTCCCGGACGCTAACGAGCAGCGTACGCTGGCAACACTGTTTGCCCCGAGCTACGCAGAGGCGCTCTTTTGCCCTAAGCGCGAGATTGCACGGCTTCGTGAATTCTGAGATCTTCCCGCCATGTCCATTTACCGCCGTGCAACGGCTTATTTCGTTCACCTTACAATCCTCTGCTCGTGTTACTTCTCCGCTCGTGCCAGCGAAACGATGGCCGGTTGGGCCGAGGTCGACATAACCCCGCCGCTCGGCATCGGATTAGGCGGACGCGGCGGTCCGCAAACCAAAGCCAGTAAAATTCTCGATCATCTCTCGGCGCAGGTTTTTTTCCTTCAGGACGCCCACAGCAACGGTCTGGTGATTGCATCATTTGACATCGTTGGCATGCCTCACGAGCTGGGTGATAAACTAAAAACCGACATCGTGCATGAACTCGGCGTGCCCTGGAACCAAATCATCCTCAACGCTTCGCACACGCATTCAGGTCCATACATGATCCGCAGTCTAATGGGCGGCGTTGGGCCGGCGCCACAAATCGAAACCGACTATTTTGCTTCGCTCGAAAGCAAAGTGGTCGCGGCGACACGTGCTGCGCGCAAAAAGTTGAGCCCAGCCACGGTCGAAGTTTTCACCGGCAAATCACACCTGGGAATTAATCGCCGCGCGAGAAACAAACAAGGAAAAATGGGCATGCTGCCCAACCCGAATGCCCCATACGACGAAAATGTCTGGGTGCTCAAAGCAACCCCGGCGAATGGCGCACCCAATGCCGTCATCTTTTCCTATGCCTGCCACCCCGTCATAGTTTACGGCTATGCATACGCTGGCATTTCCGCGGATTTTCCTGGCGCTACCCGAAAGGAACTCCGCGGCGCGCTCGGCGAAAAAACACACGCCCAGTTTATCCAGGGATTCGCCGGTGATATCCGGCCTCGTGTGGTTGCTGACCTGACGAAAGGTACATTCCGCACACCGAACCCCGCGGACCTCGACGCCGCGGGAAAACAGTTATCCGGCAGCATTCTTCAGGCATTAAAAAGTTCGGGGCGTAAACTTGACCTGAACATCTTCGGCACTGCCGATCGCCCCTTCCTGCCGCGCGCCGAGCCACCTCCTCGCGCCTACTACGAAAAAATGCGCGATGACGGCGAGAGCAAATCGAACGCCTGGTTTCTGGCCGTGAGCGATTACTGGTTGCACAGGTATGACGCCGGCGAAGGCTTTGCCAAGGGCGACGCATGGGCTCTCGGTCTCGTGCGCCTGGGCAGCGATCAGTGGATCGCATATTCCGGTGGCGAACCCTGCGCCGAATGGCGACCGAAGCTGAAAGATTGGCTGGGCGGGCTCAACATCGTGACGTTCGGATATGTCGAGGCCAAATCATACCTTCCCACCGAGAGCATGCTGTCCGAAGGGGGCTATGAAGTGTTGGAATCGAACCAGGCCCGCTCCAGCACCCCTGCTCCGTTTGCCACCGGCATCGAAGCCAACATCCGCGACAGTTTCGTACGACAGCTTGCTTTTATACGCGCCCATCCGTGACCTCGCGGCGGCTTTCCAGTGGCGGCTTTCCAGTTGACGTGCGCTCCGGAACCGATTCAACTTCGCGGGCATGAGGAACCTGTTGCTCGGGTCATTGATTTTAACGCTGGCCGCCAGCGGTTGTAGTTGGTTTCACAAAGCGAAGCCGGACGATGGCTTTTCCCAAATTCCCGGTGAAGGCCAAGCCGCACCCACGGCCGCAGTCCCACCACCACCTGCGGAGCACAAACTCATCGTTACCCCCTCCTATGCGGTCACTGGAAAAGTGCTCGTCGTAAACGAGACCACGCCTGCCACGCGCTTCGTAGTCATCGGTTTCCCAATCGGCAAAATCCCGGCGCTCAATAGCAATGTCGGCGTATTCCGCCAGGGCAACAAGGTCGCGGAAGTGAAACTAACCGGTCCCCAATCCGACGAAAACATTGTCGCCGAGATAGTCGCTGGGGACCCCATCGTCGGCGACGAAGTCCGCAGCCAATAATCCCCCATTTCTCACCCCATTTTTGGCTTCACTTCTGCTTCCGCTTTCTTAATATGGGACGCGTGACTGTCGAAACTTTCAAGCAGGAGATAGCCGAAGCAATGCGGATGTATGATAAATACGTCATTTGCATCGATAAGACTCCCGAGGAATTTGAAAGCTCCGTCGTGTCCCTGGTGACCAAGGCCATCAAGGCCTACGAAAGTCGCGGCGCGCAGTTGCGCCATGGGATCGCCCTCGACAAGCATCTGACCATCATTCTGAGTCAAAACGACACGCCACGACCTCTTTGCGGCATCTACTTCAACCTGCACTCTCCTTACCAGAAACCCGCCGTCCTCAAAACGGTTAAGGCTTTGCCGGAAACTATCGGCGGCAAAAGCGAAAGCTGAGCTTCGGGCCCGGCAGTATTCCGCGTGAAGCGACAACCGGTGCGCGCACCAATTCCGCAATTAGTTTCTGCGTCAGTTTAATTTCTCACCTCTCTCTCTGCCCGTCCCATCGGCAGAGTAAACCTGATCGGCTCCAGTTTTTTCACCTAAGCCCCTTAGATTAGCTCGGAACTTGGGGACACAACCCCACTGGCCTAAGGGGGCTCTCAAACTACCGTGATGCAGGTCCGGTTGTTGCCGAATAAGGCCTAAATAAAAGGATGAACAAACCTCTTGAAGCGAACTGCGCGGTAACGGCGCCTGCGTTGTCCGTCTCGAGAGTTGCCGGGTGGTGCCCGGCGGGTCAACGGCTCACACGACCTATTGTTAGGCGCCTGAACAGCGAGACAACCATAGGAACGTTATGAGTCTGGGAACAATTCTAATTATCCTGCTAGTGCTGGCACTGGTTGGCGTCCTGCCGACTTGGGGATACAGCACTGCCTGGGGCTACGCTCCGGGCGGTATTGTCGGCCTCCTCCTGGTCATTGTTATTATATTGGCTCTGTTGGGCCGACTATGACGGTCGTTGACCGGAACACATGGGCAGCCTCAAGCCGAGGCTGCCCGCATTGCGTTGGGAACCCCTCCAAGTAACTAAAAATAAATGAGAACTATGAAAAAGTTGTTGTTGGCGCTCGCCGCCGCCGTGTCATTGGTCGGATTGTTTAGCGGTTGCCATACTGCTCACGGCTTTGGTGAAGACATGGAGAACCTGGGCACTTCGATTCAGGACCATACATAAAAAACAGGTTGAGGCGTCGCGTGTTTGTCTGGGTATGCGATCATAATCGGGGACTGCGGGCCTCAACGCATTGAAAAGAAAAGGAGTAAACTATGATCAAAAGTAAATTGTTATTGTTGGCGCTTCCCCTGGCTCTTTCCATGGGATGCAGGAGTCATATGACCGGAGTGGCAGTCGGCGTCCCTGACCACGAGGCAGGTTACGCCAGGACCTCAAGCCGCGAAGCTGTGAGAGTCTATCCTGAGCCGTCTTCGTCGAACCTCGGAAACACCGGGGCTCCGATGGATGACATGGACGTTGCCGTCCGTATACGCAATGAGATCCAAAAGGATCCCGCGCTTCGCAAGGCCGCCCGGAACGTTGATATCGAAGTTACCGGCGGACGCATGATCTTGCGCGGGACCGTCGCGCATGAGCACGACCGTGCGCTGATACGCGAGCACTTTGACCGTTATCCTGGAATCATGTCCACGGAGGATCGGCTGAGCGTCGGCAATCCTTAATCGACCAAAATCTTATGAACAGTGCCTTTCCTGCGTAGCCGCAGTGAAAGGCACTTTTATTTTAACAATTCAAACAATCGACCAATCTATTATGAAATCTCTTTTTCCTCTTTCAGCGGCTTCTGCCCTGCTCATGGTTGCTGGTTGCGCTTATGACGAGGGCCCGGCCACCTACAACGGCACCACTTACGGGCGTCCGGCCGTCACCACCTCCTCAAGTTACTCAACGTATCGGCACTACAATCAATCGCCCTACGTCACGAACGGCACATATTCATACACGCCATCGCTGCCTGGCGACTCTTACCTGCAGTCGCCCAGTAGTTCCACCAGCACCACTACTTACTCCAGCCTGCCTAACGAATCAGTGAACACTTCGGTGGACGCTCAGGTATTAGCAAACCCAACGTATAGGTCAGGCAATGCGCCCGTCACTCAGGTCACCGGCTCCGACGATGCACTTGCTGCGGCTGTTCGCCAGCAGTTGGGCAATTATGGACCGCTCTCCACTTATGCGAACACTCTGGACATTTCTGCTTACCAGGGTGCGGTCACCCTGAGCGGGCTTGTCGGCAATCGCCAGGATCGGGATGCGATTGATGCCGTTGTCCGAAACATTCAGGGTGTTACGAGCGTAAATGATAAACTCCAAGTCGCCGGGCTGCCCACAGGCACGACTTCCAGTTACGTCCAGTCCAGCCGGGTCTACGTGCCGAACGCCGCCCCGGCGCCCGCGCAGCCAGTTCAGGTCGAGCCTATCCCGCAGGGAAACACGGCCGACATGTTCAATCTCCATGTGCGCGGACTAAACGACGCTGACCGCGACGTTGCCCAACGCATTATCCAGGGACTGCAAACTGATTCAGCGGTCGCTACCATGATGCCGAAGGTGAATATCACTGTCGAAGGAGGCCGCGTGGTCCTTCGCGGCACTGTCCAAAATGAACAACAGCGTCGGCAAATTATTAATGCTGTTTCTCAGGCTGCCGGCACTTCGGTGAATGCCGACGAACTACAGGTCGGCTCAAACCTCAATTATCGTTAAGCCTGCCATTCGTACAACGGCAAGGCACCGGCTCTCCGGTGCCTTGCTTTGTACCACGCTGCCCGCCACGCAAACTGAATGCGTAACATTATGATCACCCGAATTTCGCGAAGCGTCTGGAGTGCGGCGCATTCCGCCGCTGTGTTTACCTGGCCGTATCTCGCCGGCACCCAAAAAATAGATCGTCATTCAAGCGACGAACAGCTAATAAACCTCTCCGCCGTCGGCACTAACACCGACGTTGTTTTAATTTTATGAAAACAAATTATTTTCTCGTCGGATCGCTTGTCGCTTCTCTCCTGCTCGCGGCTAGCTGCAAGAAAGAAGATTCCACCACTTCGACCACAACTCCGCCGGGCAAATCCAGCACCGATCAGATGGCTACAGACGTAAAGCAGACGATCAACAACACAGTCGAGCAAGCGAAGGATACCGGCGCGAAAGCAGTCGCCGAAACCAAACAGGCCGCCAGCAAGGCGGCCGCGGATTTAAGCGCAACCACCAATGCCGCCGTGACTCAAACCAACCCGGAGGCGCAAGGCCTGATCGATAAAGCCAAAGCTTACATCCAGGACAAGAAATACGAAGATGCGTTAACTTCGCTTAAGGGATTGGCCAACACGAAGCTCACACCCGAGCAGCAGAAGACCGTCAGCGACTTAAAGGTCAAACTCCAAAGCCTGATGGCCAGCGATGCCGCGAAGTCCGCCAGCGGTTTCCTGCAAAGCAAGTAGCCAGCAAAGGCGACCCAATTTTCGGACACTGTCCGCATGTGGCGGTGGGCGTCTCGCCCACCGTAGAGGGGGGCGTCCCGCGCCCCGGGTTTTGCTCCGGTTGGGGGGCACTGTGCAGATGCACCCGAACCGGTTGGGAAACTGCGTATCGTCGGCTACTCCTTTTTGGAGTAGGGCATTTTCTCTTTCGGCTCGTACGCCACCGAGGGTTGAGATTGCAGAGTAATATCTAAGACCGGGTTTTCTTCGCTCGAAAACTTGGCGCCACGGGCGTACCCCTTCGCAGAACCGCGAAAGCTATAGCTCTTGTCCTGGGTGGTTACTGTTCCACTTTTCACGAGGGTCACCTTCACGGGCGTAACTTTGCCATCCTCAACCGTTACGCCGATCTCCTCAGGGCCTTCGGTCACTCGGTTGAAAATGCCAACTCGATAACGCTGTTCACCCGGCTTCGCGGTTACGCGAAGCACATTTCCCGGCAACGGTTTGTATTGGGAGAATGCTTTTTTCGTTTTGCCATTCGGCTCGACCCGATACACGTCCCAACTTAAGTCGGAACTAGTGTCACAATGGAAATCGACGTAGCCCGTATTCGCTGCGGCCCAGGTGGGATTAGGTTCAATGGACGAACAGCCGGCCACCGCCAGTGCCAGGGCGCTCAGTAGCAGGAAGCAGCAGCGTGCTCTCGTGAACTGCTTTGTCATGCCGTCCAGTTCCTGACTTTCCGCAACTCAGTGCGCGAACGGTATCGTGTTGATCTCTTTCTCGATCAGACCCTGTACCCGCGCGGTGCGTTGTTCCATCGGGAGATTGCGCAGCATCTCAGCCTGGATGGTCCGGCGTTGCAGCAACTTCGATGTTTGCGGATCCACGAAATCGATCACGAGGGTGCCCGCTTCATAATACCCGCGGCGCTCTGAACCCGTTTCGTTCTTGTGCTGTTTGCTAAGCAGCGCGCTGGAGTCGTCGCTGTAACCGAAATAGGTGTCCAGCGCGGTCGTTGAAACATTATTCCCGACGATAATCAGGTAGGCAACGGTCACGTCCCCGCCGGATTTTACATAGCTAATGCCTCTGCGCGCGAGGCTCTTTACCAGCGCTTCCTGCACGGCCACATGCGCCTGTTGCCGGTCCTCGGCATAGGTCGGCGCGGGCTTGTTTCCGGTGGCCACAAAAGAAAAGGTGCGGGCACGAATCGGAGCTTCGTTCACCTCGGTTTTGACAGAGGAGCATCCGGCTCCCAGAAACAGCCCCAGCAGAATGGCGATGGAAGCCGCGCCGAGTTGACCCCGTGATTTTGAAACCTGATCGTTCTTCATAAACTTCATTCCAGCCCGCAGATTAGCTAACCGAGCCCCACACGCAAGGCTGAGCAGGTCTTATTAAATTCCTGGGACCACATCCGCATGCCCTGGCTTAGGAGTTTGCAAAGGTCGCGCAAAGCGGCGTTGGCCGGCCGGCCAGCCGCGAGATCGTTTTGATAATAAGTGAACGCTTCACCCAGGATATCGAATCCCGAGTCCAACTCCGCCAGTGAGTTCGCGCCTCGATCCCGCTGCTGCGGCGTCAGCGTCTGGAGAAAACCGTGATAGACATTCCGCGTTTCCTGAAATTGCCCATCGAGGTTCCCTGCCCCTTGCGCCCCGAAGTTCGATGCCGTGCGCGTCGCATTCTGAAATAGATTCAGTTGCGTGCGCATGTGGTTGAGCGCATTGCGCTGGTCATTGGGCGTTGCCATCGGCGGCGGCGGCCACTGCGCAGACGCTGCTAACGGCACCAGCAAGCCTGCCATCAGGAACGCTGCACGAAAAACGGCAAAGAATTTAGCTTTCATGTTCAAAGTGCAGGAGCCGCTTTACCGGCCAGCATGGCCGACGCGCCCGTAAGGTCGGACTGGATGAACGCCAGCTCTTTTAGGACCGCCTGGCCATTCTCACGCGCCGCGCGAACGAGATCGATCTCAAATAAACTCATGCGTTGGTTCGGCTTGCTCTCCAGCTCCGCTCGCAAACGAACCATGGCTTCGAGAAAAGGTCGAAACGCCGCGCCCGCTCGCGAAGAAGCTGATTTGATATCCGCAAACGTTCGCTCAAGTTCCGGCCGATAGTGTTCCGCTCGCTCGCGCACCGCCGCATCCTTCTGCAAAGCCAGATTCTCGGACCAATCGCGAAAGTAAGCGTCCCCGCGCGCCTGGATGGTTTGCGCTCGCGCACGGATCGTTACCGACTGCACCTGGAGCCGTGTGACTTCATCCGAGAAATTGCTGACGACCCGCTTTGATGGGGTTGGCGTCGCGGCTTTTATTTTGTCCAACGCCGCCAGTGCCCGGTGCACCTCTTTAGATGCCTCTCCGGCAACTTTATTGTATTCCGTCACACCCGGCAGCTTCGTTGTCGCGCAACCGCACAGCCCCATGGCAAACAGCGTTGCCAGTGTTGCCGGCCAACAAAAAAAGTTCCCTACCCGACTTAATGATTTGCAAAAAGACACCGCCCAAACCCTCGCCATTGCTGTGCCAAGTCTTTCGTCCGATAGACAAATTAGCCAGGCGCTTGGAATCAGGTGAGTTTCACAGGCCCATCGGCTTTCTTCCGAGGAGAACAAACATTCCAAAGGTCGAAATGATGACCCTCGGTCAGCGGGTCGTCTTAACAAACCAGGACTCTACCACACAATAAACAAGCGGTGAACGGTTCCTGGAACGGAGCAACTCCCGATTGCGAATAGTCGCAGCTGGGCTGAAGGGCAGCTAGTGGCGTTCGGCTTACTGCCCTTCTGTCTCGCCGGGAGGGGGCGAGCCTGTTTCGGCCTGTCGCACTTCGCGGGCGGCGCTGGCGGTGAAAATCAAGTTATCGCCAACGTCTGCCATTGCCGAAATCATAAGCGTAACCTGTGCATCATGGAAACGCTCGTCTCGGCTTGCTCCTGCGAGGGCCAGAACAGCCTTTTTGAAATACTCCCCAGCCGATTCGAGGAGTGTTTCAGCCTGCATGGGCGTAACCGGGTTTTCCTCAGAAATTGGCGGTTCAAT
>Ga0170475_123789811_pt1 | contig 12254 bp, 13 predicted proteins | sample Soicark_Litter_5_FD_111474 | JGI IMG/M metagenome (GOLD analysis project Ga0170475, IMG submission 111474) | Avena fatua rhizosphere microbial communities from Hopland, California, USA. Combined Assembly of 48 SPs | reverse complement strand
GGCGGCACTCACCTCGCCGGAGACACGGTCGCGCTTCCTCGAGGATGGTGGCGAGCCTCGCGCCAGCGGTTCCAAAGAGCTGGAAGACTACGTTGTTTCGGAAATCGCACTCGCAGAAAAAATCATGGAGCGGCCCGGTGTCGAACGCTAGAACCCTCGTCAAGGAAGGCGCACCCGTTTCGCCTCGCACCCGCACACTCGTCGCGTACATGGCCGGCGCGCTTCGGCGCAAGTTGCCGGCACCGGTCGCCGAACGCGCAAAGCTCCATCTCGTCGATACCTTCGCTGCGATCGTGTCGGGGACGAAGCTTCTGCCGGGGCAGCGCGTGATCGGTTACATCAAGCCGTTCGGGGGTAAGCCCGAGGCGGGCGTGCTCGGCACGAACATCGTTACGAGCACGGTGCATGCAGCCCTCGCGAACGGGATGTGCGGCCATGCGGACGAAACCGACGATACGCATCCCGCCACACGAACGCACCCGGGCACCAGCACCATCCCGGCCGCGCTGGCCATTGCGGAACGCGACCGGATTCCCGGCGAGCCGTTTTTGCGCGCGGTCGTGCTCGGTTACGAGATGTGTGCTCGCACGATGCTGACGATACAGGCGATGCCGCTCATGAAGACAGGGCATCACGCCGGCGCGCGTGGCCAGCTCTTCGGCGCGGGAAGTGCCGCGGCCGCGCTGCTCGGGCTCGACGCCGAGCGCATGCGCTACGTGCTGTCGTACTGCGCGCAGCAGGCGTCGGGTCTCTATACGTTGCTGCGCGACACCGAGCATATCGAAAAGGCATACGCCATGGGCGGCATGCCGGCGCAGCACGGGCTCGAGGCCGCGCTCATGGTCAAAGCCGGCTTTACCGGTGTCGCGGATGTGCTGACCGGAGATTACAACTACATCGACACCTACTCGAAAGAGCCTGACTGGGACAAGCTGACCGGCGCGCTCGGGCGTGACTTCGAGATCATGCGCGGCGGGATCAAGCGCTGGCCGGTCGGCGCACCCGTGCAAGGGCCGCTGCACGTTCTGAGCGAGCTCATGCGCGAGCACGGCTTCAAGGCAGCCGACGTGGACCAGCTCACGGTCTGGATTCCCGAACGGGAGCTCGGGGTCGTGAACAGGCGCGAGATGTCGGACATATCGCTTCAGTATCTGCTTTCGGTGATGCTGATCGACGGAACGGTCACATTCAAGGCCGCTCACGACTACAGCCGCATGGACGACGCACGCGTGCTGCAGCTGACTCGCCGCATCGTTGCTCTCGGTGATCCGAATCTCACGGATCCGCTGCGGCGCTGGCGTGGCGCCATCGAAGTGAAGCTGAAAGCGGGGCGCACCGTGAGTGGCCGCACGCTCGCTGCGAAGGGCACGTTTGAAAATCCTCTCGATCGCCGCGACGTCGAGGAAAAGTCACTGGATCTTCTCGCACCCGTGCTGGGTCGGACGCGGTCGCTCGCGCTGATGCAGGCGCTCTTCGACGTCGAGAAGGTAAGGGACATGCGCAGCCTGCGACGCCTGTATACGCGGACCCCCTAACCGGGCTGCCTCATCGATGCGCCGCGGCAGTCGCACCTTGACCGCGATAGAGCCGCCCATCACTGGTCGTGACATACAGCGTGCCGAGATCGGCGTCGCCGAAGGCACAGTTCGTCGGCTCACCGTGCGGTACGAGACACGTTCCGAGGACGCGGCCCTTCGGCGAAAACACGTAGATCATCGGTCCGGGACCGTTCTCGGATCCACCGGCGCACGCTACGATGTTTCCGTTCCGGTCCAGGCACATGCCTCTGATTCCGGGATGAATGCCCTGTGCATCGCTGCCGAACGACGCGAGCACGCTGCAGACGCCCAGCGTAGCGTCTGCGCGTACGGGATATGCGCGCAGCTCGCGCTTGCCCTCGGGCTGGGTGCTGTTCTCGGATACGTACAGCGTTTTCTCATCTTTGGACAGCGTCAGCGCGGACGGGGCATTCGTGTCGAAGGTCATACGCTGGACCGGCGAGTCGCGGTTCGCCGGCGCTTCGATCCTCAGAATGGACGCGTACGGTACTCTCGATGCGAACTGAGGGCGTGAGCCGGGGAGCGGGGCATGGGGATCGCTGAACCAGATCCTCTGCTTGCGGTCGACGATCAGGTCCCTGGGTTCGTTGTGGTACTCGCCGTCGACCTTGTGGGCCATCGGCCACGCCGAGCCGTCGGCGTCGAAACGTATGACGCGCCTGCTCGTGCTCTGACACCCGTAGAGCGTGCCCGTCGAGGACAGCGCAAGTCCCATGACCCGGTGCGTGTAATAACGGAAGTCCGTCGTTTCCCCCGTCGCGGGGTCGTAGCGCAGGATGCGGTTTTCGCGCGCGGCGGCGGGCATCATCACTTGCGTGAACAAGAGGCCTTGGCCGTCCCAGCACGGCCCGTCGAGAGGACTTTCGTACGGACCGGCAACCAGTTTGAATTCCCAGCTCATGACAGATCTCCCTCGCTATCGCTTTTATCAGGGCAAAGGTATGCCGGCCGTGTTGAGCGTCGCCGCATAGATCGTCTTGCGGGTCGCGAAGAACATCGTCTTCATGTCATCGCCGCCCCATGTGAAGTTGGCGGTGTGTTCCGGCACGCGGATTCGACCGAGCGCGTTCCCTTTGGGATCCACTGCCCAGACGCCGCCCGGGCCCGTGCACCAGACGTTGCCGTGCACGTCGCATTTCATGCCATCGGGGCCGCCGGGATCGGTGCCGACCAGCTCCGCGAACAGCCGCTCGTTCGCGATGGTGCCGTCCGGCTTCACGTCGTATACATGAATGCAGCCCAGCCGCTGACTGTTGATGTACAGCAGGGACTCGTCCGGGGAGAAGCAGAGCCCGTTCGGGTTGACACCGCCTTTCACGAGCAGGGTCAGCTTGCGGGTGGCCGGATCGAGACGATATACGCCTTCGTAATCGAGATACTTCTGAATGTCGCCATCCTGATGACCCGGATGTCGAATGCCGTTCGATGGATCCGTGAAGTAGATCGAATCATCGGACTTGACGACGATGTCGTTCGGCGTGTTGAGCTTCACCCCTTCGAAGTGAGTAGCAAGCACCGTGGTCGAGCCGTCGTCTTCGAGCCGCCATACATTGCGGCTGCCCCATCCGGCCACGACCAGACGTCCCTGGCGATCGATGAACGTCCCGTCCGGATGGCCCGCCGGGCCCATGAGAAGGCTGGTGCCCACGCCGGGCGTCCACTTCAGGATCTTGTCGCCGATGATGTCGGTCCAGACGAGATATCTCTTCTGGCTGTGCCACATGATGCCTTCGGTGAATACGTAGCCGGTGGACACTCTCGAAATGCTCACCTCTTTCGCAACGAGGTCCCAGAAAGCCGGCTGAAATGCTTCAGCGATCATGTGGTTCTCCCTGTTGATTTCGTATCGGGCAGCGTGCGCATACCGCCCCATGCATGTAACCGATCTGGCGCAATGCGTGCGCGAGCCTCATGGACCTTCCGTAGCCAGATTGAGCGTCTTCACCAGTTTCGCCAGTTTATCGATCTCGGCGTTGAGATAGGCCGAGAAGGCTTCGGGCTCGTCACCGACAGGAATGTAGCCGAGATCGCTCAGATGTTTGTTCAGGTCCGGGTTCTTGAGGACGGTTACGATTGCCGAGCGAAACGTGGTGATAGCGTCTTTAGGCGTTTTCGCGGGCGCCAGCAGCCCGTACCAGTTGCTGAATGTGTATCCGGGATAGCCCGATTCGCCAACGGTTGGAATCCCGGGCAGTGACGGCAAGCGATCCGCTGTCGTAACGGCCAGCACTCGCAGGCGGGCATTCTGTATGAACGGCAATACCGAGCCGAGCGGCGGGACGTACAGCGAGATCTCTCCGGCCACGACGGCAGTCACGGCTTCGCCGCCGCCTTTGTACGTGACTCTCACCATGTCCATGCCGGTGTGGATCCGCAGTAATTCCACCGCGAGAAACGACGATGCGCCTGTCGGTAAGCACCCGTAGTTGATGACGCCCGGTTTCGCCTTTGCCAGCGCAACGAGCTCTTTCAGGGATTTCGCCGGAAGCGGACGGATGAACTACGACCGCGTGAGGCGCACCAGCGAGTTGCGTCACGGCAGAGAAATCACGCATGAGGTCGTAGGGCAGCTTCTTGTACAGGCTGACGCCAGCCGCCTGGGCAATGTTGATCTGGAGGAATGTGTAGCCGTCCGGTGATGCGCGCTTGGCGAGCTCGGTCGCGATAATGCCCGCCGCGCCCGGTCGGTACTCCAGCACGACCGGCTGCCCCAACACGGGGCCGAGCGCGGTCACGATCGCGCGAATCAGAACATCGGCACCGCTCGCGGGGCTACCCGTGATGATACGCACGGGCTTCGTCGGGTAGCTTTGCGCGTCGACGATGGCCGCGTGGCCAAGCAGAACGATCGATACGAGCAGCGTTGTTCGTCGCGTCCGCCACATACAGGTCTCCTCCCTCGCGAGTCAGGAGTTTTCCTGATCGACCCCGACGGGTAACGCGGCCAGTCCACGACTCGACAGGCCATCGCGGGGTGCACGCAGCATAGGAGATCTGGCGGCGCGTCTGCAACCGAGTGGCGCCCGGTGTCATCGCATGGCGACAATCGCGCGCTTCGCGTCGATCGCGCTAGAATCGGAGCAGGGCCGTCGCCGGCGTTCGCGTTACTTAGTTACTGTCGCTTCGCGGGCACGACGTCGCCTGCGCTGTTTGGTTGCGCCCGAACCACGTCGTGGCGCGCCGTGTCGTTCTCGTAATCACCGAAGAGCAGCACCGCGGTCGTAAGTAGCACGCACGAGAGAAAGACAGTACATGCCGCGACGAGTCCGGTCACGAACCATTTCACTCGTTCATCCATGCTTGTCCTCCGAAGCACATCGAGCAGCCCACGCGTTTCATGAGAGCAACTGGCGAGCCGCCACTGAATCGATCAGAGAGACTGTTTCAAGGCCCAGGGATTGCAAGGCGCGTGCCGCACGTTGAACCGGTGGGGAATCAGAACGGCGCATCGACGGCGCAGAGTTGCGCGGTGTTTTCGACCGTAACCCGCGAACGTTTTGATTCAGTCAACGTCACATGAACGGCTCTTCCTGCGCGATCGCGCATCGTGGGGCCGTTTCGTCGACACGCTTCAGCCAGCAACATGAACCTCAATCACGATCATTCAAGCGCATTGCCGGCGCGCTTCCGCCGCGCGGATCGGAGTACAGCACAGATGAACCCGACCCGGTCGCAGCTGCGCCGCTGGTGGCATTCAACGCATCAACCCGCGCGCTTCAGACGGAGAACGCCGCGCGTATCGGTCATCATCGCGTTCTGGAACGCCGAGCCGTTCCTGAAAGAAGCGATCGATAGCGTATTCGCACAGACGTTCACTGACTGGGAGCTGCTCCTTGTCGACGACGGCTCGACGGATGCGAGCCGCCTGACTGCGCAGCGCGCACGCGCGCGCGCACGCGATCGGGTGCGCATTCTCGCACACCCCGGTGGCGCGAACCGGGGCGTGCCGGCTTCACGCAACGTGGGTATGCGTCACGCGCGTGGTGAGTTGATTGCGTTCCTCGACGCGGACGACGTGTGGCTGCCGGAGAAGCTTGCCGTGCAGGTTGCGGCACTCGATCGCACGCCGTCAGCCGGATTCGTTTATGCGACCGCGCAATGGTGGCATAGCTGGACGGGCCGTCCTGAAGACCGGGGGCGTGATTCCGTGCCGGATATGCAGGTTGAACCGGACGTAGCGCACCCGCCACCGTCACTGCTGCCGCGCTTCCTGGGTAATGCCGGACTCTCGCCATGTCCTTCGAGTGTCGTCATCCGGCGTGATGTGGCCGAACAGGTGGGCCATTGCGACGAGCGCTTCCGCGGATCGCTGGCGCTTTATGAGGACCAGGCCTTTTACGCCAAGGTTGCCGTTACCGTTCCCATGATGCGGCTGGATCGCTGCGTTGCACGGTATCGACGCCATCCGCGGCAGATGACCTGGGCGCGATCGGCCGAGCATTCGGCGGCACGGCGCTTTTATCTCGAATGGCTCGGGGAGCGCCTACGGACGACTGGACAGGGCGATCATGAGGTGCACCGGGTGCTGAGGAATGAATATCTCGAACTCGTGCCGACCACCGCCTACCGTGTGAGGCGAGCCACTGTAAGCCTGCTGCGCGGGATCGAGCGAGTGGTGCGCGGCATCGCGCGACGTTTGCTGCCACGCGCTGCGCGGAATTGGATCCGGGCTCGCTTGCAACTCTAGTTACGTGCCAACGAGGTCGGGACTTGCACGCAGCGTGGCGCAACGGCTCTCAGCCGGCGTGCTCGAGTTCGAAGTCAGGATGCAGCATCAGGGTTGGCAGGTGTCGCTGCACCGCGCGCAGGATATCGAAGCGGGTGATCGCGCCCACGATACGTCCATTGTCCACGACGGGGAAACGACGGAACTTGGCCGACACGAAAAGCCCCGCAGCGTAATAGATGTCCATGTTCGACGGGATCGTCTGCACGTCGGAGGTCATGAAGTCCTTCACCTTGCCCATCGGTGCCTCGTGCTGCGAATCGCCGAGCGTCAGCAGCTTCAGGCAATCGTACTCGGTAAGGATCCCGACCAGTTGCTTCCTGCTGTTCGCGACGAGTACACCGGTGACGCGCTTCTCCAACATGAAATCGACCGCTTCCCTGATATCGGTCTCAGGCGACAGCGTGTCGACGAACTTGTCCATGAAGTCCCCTACGAGCGGCAGATTGCGAGTGGTCATCGGTGGCCCCCTTTGTCGGCGACCGCGCTGCGCGGTTTCGAGAACGGTAACACATTGCGATGGCAGTGCGGGGGCGTTTGAATCAGGACGCGTCTTTCGAGCGCGCGTCGCTGCAGTGCATCATGGATCGCTCGTTTACACCGCGAAAAGTAGCCTTAACGTCCTTAACGTATGTCCGAGATCGACTTCGTAGTGAATGGGCGTGATCGGCTGGGAGAGGTGCCGTTGTGGTGCACGCACATGAAGCGGCTGTGGTGGCCGGACGTGCGTGCACCGGCGCTGCAGTCGTACGATGCCATCACCCGCACGCATGAGCTGTTTTCGATTCCCGGGAAAGTCGCCGGCTCCTTCGCCTTTCGTCAAAAGGGCGGTGTGATTCTGGGGATGGACACGGGCCTGAATGCCCATGCCGGGCGCCCGGACGGTGCCACGGTCGACGCAGATGGATTCCTGTGGAACGCGCGTGCCGCACGGCGCGGAAAGAGGTCTCCTTCGCGCGCCATCGGTATGTTCACAACTGTGCGCCTTGCGTGAACGCCGGCCATACCTCGGCCGATCTCGCGCGGCGGCTACTGCCGAGTCGACCGCCGGTTACATGCGTCAGCGCGCGTCCAGTCGCGCCAGCAGGTAATCGACTTCAGCGCGGGCCGTCGCCGACAGGGAAGACGCGGGCTTGCGCTGTGCGTCGTGCTCAATCGCGCCACGCTTCACCAGTATGTACTTGCGCACCGCGAGTCCGACGCCGGGCTGCTGTTCATACCGAATGAGCGGCAGATGAGCATCGAAGAGATCGTGCGCTTGGTCGCGCGCGCCTGACGATGAAAGCTTTACGAGGTCCACGAGCATGTCGGGAAACGCGTATCCGGTCATCGCGCCGTCGGAGCCCCGCTCGAGCTCGTAGTCCACAAAGATGGCGCCGTTGCCGGTAAGAACGGACACGCGCCGCATCGCGCCATTCTTTTCGAGCTGGCGGAGCGAGGTGATTTTCTCGAGACTGGGCCAGTCCTCGATTTTGAGCATCACGCATGATGGATTTTCACTCACGACTCTACGCAGCACGTCCGGGGTCATGACGACGCTGAATGCAAGCGGATAATCCTGGACAGCGAACGGCACATCATCGCCGATCGCTTCGCGCGCCTGCCCGTAATACGCGACGATCTGGTCGTCGGTGCGAAGCGTGGTGGGCGGCGCGATCATCACGCCGGCTGCGCCTGCTTCCATCGATTCGCGCGCGAGCGCACGCATCGGAGCGAAGCCCGGTGACGTGACGCCGACGATCACTGGAATGTTGCCTGCGCGTCTGACCATGTGCCTGACGAGAGAGACCGACTCGTGCGCGTCCAGCTTGGGCGCTTCGCCCATGACGCCGAGCGCGGTGATGCCGCTCACGCCGCACTCGAGATAGAACTCCGTAACCCTGTCGATCGAAGATGTATCGATGCGGCCGTCCGGCTGGAACGGCGTCACCGCGATGACGTAGACGCCGGACGCGCGCTCGTCGAATGGCATCAGTGCGTTACCTCACGGGCGAATTCGCCATCGGGATCGAGGCTCTCGAGAACGCTTTGTTCCCGCGCGCTCGGAGGAGGCGTCGGTGATGATCCACTCGTATCGAACCCGAAACCAGTACGGCCCATGATGTCTTCGATCGTGGTTTGCTCGTTCCAGGACTCGAGCGCGAGCCGTCCGTTGCGACGCTGAAATACGGCGAGAGGCGTAACAACGGTGGTGAGATTGCCTGCCGCCGTAACGAAATCGAGCTTCTCCACCAGCACACGCGGCGAATGCTCGGTGCGCCACGTGGCCACCCGCCGGGCGGTGGGCATCATCACAGCCGCGCCACCGCCGCCCGGCAGCCGCACCTTCGGCGCATGCCACGAGCCGATGACCGAGACGTTGGTGCGGCCCCACGCATCGACCTGCGCGCAGCCGAGAAAGACGACGCCCAGCCGACCGCGTGCACACAGGTCGTAGAAATCCTCGTTGGCGAAGATGGCAGGCGCGCCTTCGACGATTGCGGGATCGCTGCTCGAATGCGGAATCGTGCGCGGCACCGGCTCAACGCCTCCAGCCACATTGATGTAAGTGAACTCGAAGTCGTAAGCGCGTTTTGCGAGCAGACACGCGAGCATCGGCAGGGTGGAGTTCACGCCGCTGAACGCGATCTCACCCGGCCGGATCTGCCGCGCGAGATTCACTACGATGTACGAGAACGGGGTCCAGTGTGCAGCCATGTCAACGTGCCCGTTGCGTTGCGTCGTTCCGAAGCCGCCCGATCTGCCGTCTGAATAACTGCCGGCTCCGGGTTTTCGGATCGTATATGAATCGTGCCCGGGACGTCAGGTGCGCCTGACGCGCCTTAGCCGTCGGGTTTTTCAGCTCGGCCGTTCTCTTTGCCGGTGCACAAATTGCTGATGCCTTGCGTCGGCACGACGGCTGAACAGGAACTCTGCACTCCGATGTCGAACATGCAGCAAGTCTTAACGGATAATTCACGAGACTCGCGTCTGCGTATCGCTGAACGTACGATTAGCAGCCGCGAGCCAACCCTGTGGTACAAAGATGCAATCATCTACCAGTTACACGTCAAGTCGTTCTTCGATTTCAATAACGACGGTATCGGCGATTTCGCGGGACTGACGAACAGGCTCGATTACATTAGCGACCTTGGCGTCTCCGTCATCTGGCTGCTGCCGTTCTTCCCATCCCCACTCAGGGACGATGGGTACGACATCTCAGACTATCGGAGCATCAACGCCGATTACGGAACGATCGACGAGTTCCGCGCGTTCGTCGAGGCGGCGCACGCGCGAAAGCTCCGCGTGATCATCGAGCTGGTCGTCAACCACACATCGGATCAACATCCCTGGTTCCAACGTGCCCGACGCGCTCCTCACGACACCGTCGAGCACCAGTATTACGTCTGGAGCGACACAGGGCACGAATACGAAGAGGCCCGCATCATCTTCATCGATTCGGAGATTTCGAACTGGGCGTGGGACCCAATGGCGCAACGCTACTACTGGCATCGCTTCTACAGTCATCAGCCGGACCTGAATTTCCGCAATCCGCACGTGATCCGGGAAGTGAAGGAGATCCTGAACTTCTGGCTCGATCTCGGGGTGGACGGATTCCGGCTGGATGCCGTGCCGTATCTCGTGGAGCGTGAAGGCACGGACAGCGAGAACCTGCCCGAGACTCACAATGTGCTCAAGATGATCCGGGCGGAAGTCGAGCGGCGCAATCCGGATTGCGTGCTGCTTGCGGAGGCGAATCAGTGGCCCGATGACGCGTTATCGTATTTCGGCAGCGGCGACGAGTGCCACATGGCATTTCACTTCCCCCTGATGCCGCGTTTGTTTATCGCGATAGCGCAGGAAACGCGCAAGCCGATAGTCGATATCGTCGAAAACACGATGCAGTTACCCGCGTGCTGTCAATGGGCGATCTTCCTGCGCAATCACGACGAGCTCACGCTCGAGATGGTCACGGACGACGAACGCGACTATCTGTGGCAATACTATGCGACACATCGCCGCCTGCGGATCAATCTCGGGATTCGCCGCCGCCTTGCACCACTGCTGGACGGCGACCGGCGGCGTATCGAGTTGATGAACACGTTCCTGCTTTCTCTGCCGGGCACCCCCGTCATCTACTACGGTGACGAGATCGGGATGGGCGACAACCCGTTTCTCGGAGATCGAGATGGCGTACGAACGCCGATACAATGGTCCGCCGACCGCAACGCGGGGTTTTCGCGTGCAGACACGGTAGCGCTGTACCTGCCGCCGATCATCGATCCGCTGTTCGGTCACGAAGCGGTCAATATCGAGCAACAGAAGCAGGCGCGCGCTTCGCTGCTCAACTGGATGCGATGGATGATCCGGGTGCGCAACGGATGTCAGGCCTTCGGCCGGGGCGACATCACTTTTCTGCATTCTGAGAACGAAAAGCTGCTGGCGTATATGCGTCGCTACGAGGAACAGACGATCCTCTGCATTGCCAATCTGGCGGAAACGACACAGGCAGCGACACTGGAGCTATCCGCTTATGCCGGCCGCATCCCGGTCGATCTTTTCGGCGGCGCGGCAATGCCGGCGATCGACGAGCAGCCTTACGCGGTGATGCTGCCGGGACACGCTTTCTACTGGTTCGAACTGCTCGCAGAGGCCGATCGTACGCCGCGCGCCCGCGCTGGGTCGAAAGTACCTGACCGACCCGAGCTGCCGCCGGCGAACACTGTCCGTGTGCGACCGCGTGAGCCCGACGTCACCCGCTCGAACCAATCCGGACAATGATAAATTCGAGCACGGTATATGGCAGCATTTCTCGACGGCTTCGAAATTGACACGCGTGGCCGCGGCACGATCGACATCACGCCGCAGGTTGCGCGCGTGGTTTGCGCAGCACGCATTCAGCGCGGGATCGCCAACGTCTTCAGTCAGCATACGAGCTGCTCGCTGATCATCACGGAAAATGCCGATCCCGACGTTCGTCGTGACCTGGAGACACTCGCGCGGCGCTGGGCCCCCGATGGGGACGCGGCGTATCGCCATGACGCAGAAGGCGCGGACGACATGGCCGCGCACGCGCGCAGTGTCCTGACGTGCTGCTCGCTCACCGTACCGGTCGACGCTGGTGCGCTCCTGCTCGGTACCTGGCAGGGCATTTACCTGTGGGAACACCGGACCGAGCCGCATACGCGAAAAATCGTCGTCACCGTATGCGGCTGACGGCTGCTGCTCGAAAGTGAGCGTTCCTCGCACTCCGGTTGTCGATTCGAGGAATGGCGGATCCGCGCGTGCAACCCGAGACGAACCCGCTGCCGTTCGACGGCAAGCGTGAACGGCGAGCTCGTTCCCCTCTGAGACGGACCGGTTGCTTTACGCTGCGGGCGCCTTGCTGCATACTCGATCGCAGAGCTTCCCGATCTTCCCGTCAGCAAGCGCGTGCTCAAGGACTCCGAGCAGTCAAGCTGTGTCGCCATCCGCAACGAAATCGCCGATCTCGCGATTCTGCGCGATGCGCTGAAGGACTTCTGCACGGAGCACGCAGTGGCGTCCCGAACGCTGATGCAGCTCCATGTCACGCTGGACGAAATCGTCAGCAATGTAATCAAGTACGCCTGGCCCGAAGGCGGTGCTCATGAGCTTTCGGTGCGCATGAGCGCGGCCTCGAACAGAATCCAGATCGAAGTGATCGATGACGGACAGGCGTTCGATCCGCGCACCGCGACGGCCCCGCCGACGCCGATCGCCGCGCGGCGGTCCCGGCCTGGCGGTCTCGGCCTGCACATGGTGAAGCAGTTGGTGGACGACATCGCTTACTATCGGGCCGATGGTCGCAATCACACCGTGTTGACGAAGAGGCGCCGTGCACGGCGGCAGTTACGGGATAAACATTGATGGCGAAGGTGCTGATGATCGACGAATCCCGCTCTGGTCGAACCTGCGTCGTGGCGTTGACAGGACGCATCGACAGTACGAATGCGGAAGAGCTCATGGGC
>Ga0170475_134606394_pt1 | contig 12259 bp, 6 predicted proteins | sample Soicark_Litter_5_FD_111474 | JGI IMG/M metagenome (GOLD analysis project Ga0170475, IMG submission 111474) | Avena fatua rhizosphere microbial communities from Hopland, California, USA. Combined Assembly of 48 SPs | reverse complement strand
TCGCGGTTGGTCTTCCTCGCCGCTGTTCTCGTGCTGAGTCGGTTGCCTGCCGCGGCGATACAACTCGACCTGAACGCCAATGGCATGAGCGATGTTTGGGAACAAATGTATGGCGCCTCCGCGCTCAGCAGCAACGCCGATACAGACGGAGACGGTGCTCCCAATTGGCTGGAAAGCATTGCTGGCACTGACCCAAAAAATGCAGCTTCCAAGCCGGTCATTCCGTCCATTACTCGTACTAACGCCAGTGTTACCGTCACCATCCCCTGCGCTCTCGGCAAGCAGTATCAATTGCAAAGTATTCTTCCGGTCTCCGGCTCGCCCTGGACCAACTGGGTCGTCGAATACACCACCGTGCCCCGCTCTGGAACGAACGTCATCCTCACTGCGACGGCTGGCTCATCCGCTAAGTTCTACCGGATTGGCATCGCGGACGTGGACACCGATGGCGACGGGCTCAGCGACTGGGAAGAATATCAACTGGGTCTCGATCCATTCAAAGCTTCCAGCAATAACCAGCTCGATAACTCCGGCCAGCCAATGGCAGATTACAATTACGCTTCGTCGCGCATGGCATCTCAAAACGTGGTCACGATCACCGCGCCGGACGCGTTTGCGATTGAACCGGACGCAGGACAAACGGCACAGGATTTCGGCCAGTTCACCGTCACCCGCGGCGGCTTCCCGCTAAACTCAATAACCGTCAACCTCGGCCTCGGCGGCCCGGGCGCGAGCTACGCGACGAACAATGTGGACCATCTTTCGCTGCCGCCGACGGTCACGCTTTTGCCCGGTTCCGCCTTCGCGAACATTACGCTGCGGCCGCTCGCGAACACGAATTTGCTCAAACCAGTGGTCGCCATGTTGAAGGTGCTACCGGGCACCGGCTACACTATTGGCTCCGCGAGTAATGCAAGCGTTACTATTTCTCCTTCGCAGACGCCGAAAGGCACTGGTCTCACCGGACAATACTATACTAACTCCAGCGCGACCTACTCCAGCAGCGTCAACTTCAACGCCGCCAATTTAAAGCTCACCCGCGTCGATACGAACATTGATTTCACGTGGGGCACCGCCAGCATACCGATTGCGAACAGCAGCGGCTTCTATTGTGTCCGCTGGACGGGCCAAATTCAACCACAGTACTCAGAGTCGTATTGGTTTGTCGCCAACACGGATGACGGTTTGAAACTCTGGGTAAATGGTCAACTCGTCATCGATGCCTGGACAAATAAGTCCGCGGGTGATGTCACCAGCACGCCTATCAGTCTGCAAGCTGGAGTTCGGTACGATATTAAAATGGAGTATTATCAGAACAACGGCTCTGCCGTCGCCCACCTTTCCTGGTATAGCTTCAGCCAGCCCAAGCAGGTCGTGCCGATGGCGCGGCTCTATCCGGCCAGCGTGGCGCAAGCGCCAACGTCCATTGTGAGTGCCGGCGAAGCGTTTGGATTCGTGGGTCAGCCGTTCAGTTTCACCGTCTCCGGTGCCAATAGTGCAACTACTTATAGTGCAACCGGATTGCCTCCCGGGCTCACCCTCACCAACACCACCGGTGTAATTGGCGGAATCCCGACCCTCGCCGGCACGTATCAGGTGATGCTTACGGCCAGTAACTCTGTGGGAGTCAGCGGCTCCGCAGTATCCATAACCATTTATAATACGGGCAGTTCGCTGGTCCGCGAAGTTTGGACGAATGCGCCGGGTTCAACTATTGATTCTATCCCTCTTGACTCGCCACCGAGCAGCACGGCCAGCCTCGGCTCGCTCCAAGGTGTCACCGACTTTGGCGACAACTACGGCGAACGCGTGCGCGGCTACATCACCATTCCAACCACTGGCAACTATTACTTCTGGATCGCAGGCAGTGATGCCGCGGAACTGTATATTTCAAACGATTCAGAGCCGGTGAACAAGATTCGCCGCGCATACGTTCTGCCCACGCCGAATCCTGGCGCGCCACCTGCGCTCGGCACGGGGTCCTCAAATTGGAATGTCCAGGCAAGCCAAAAATCCGGCTGGCTCACGATGAATGCTGGACAGAAATATTATATCGAAATCCTGCATAAGGCTGGTGTTGGCGCGGGCGACAACTGGGCTGTCGGCTGGCTCCTCGATTCCACCGGCACTAACAATGCGCCCAGCGGTGTGCCTCCCAGCTATCTCCTTTCCCCCTACTACACTCCGCCCAGTTCCGTCGCGCCCGGTGCGCTTTATGTCGCAACGATGCTGCCCGGATCGGGCGTAACGAATATGCCCATCGGCTCGGCTACGCTGCGTATGAGCGCGGACAATTCGCACGCTACTCTCAGTTATTCTGACAACGGCCTTTCCTCCACTGTCATCGGCGAGCACATCAACAACGATCCATACGGTGCAAACCCATCTCAGATCATGTTTGATATTTCCGCCGCCACCCCGCAGCCGGATGGCACCTACACCTGGCCCATCCGTGCGACGGGCACGCTTTCCGCCGCCGACATTATGACCGTGCTGAACGAAGGCAAAGGTTACATCATCGTGCTGACGGCAGGTTTTCCCGACGGCGAACTCATTGGTCATTTTGAAAAGGTTGAAGGTTCAACTACCTTCACCAATCCGCCAGCACCCCCGACGTGGGCGGATGATCATAGCAGTACGAATGCAGCAGTGCGGTTCCTGACCCAGGCGACGTTCGGCCCGAGTCCGGCTGATATCGATGACGTTCGGTCAAACGGTTACACGAACTGGCTGACCACCCAGTTCTCGCTTCCGACCACCCGTCATCTCTCGATGATTCTTACCAACACAAACCCGGATCCGACCTCGCTTTATGACGGAAACCACGTTTTCAACAACTGGTGGAATATCTCCATTAACGCTCCGGACCAACTACGGCAGCGCGTGGCCTTTGCCTTGAGCGAGCTCCTCGTCGTTTCCGACCAGGGCGTGCTGCAGGATCGAGGCACCGCGCTCACCTCCTACTACGATATGCTGGCCGACAACGCTTTCGGCAATTTCCGCCAATTGCTGGAAGCTGCGACATTGCACCCGGCCATGGGCCTCTATCTCAACATGCAGGGCAACGACAAGGGCAGCATCATCAGCGGCACGCACGCGAATGAAAACTATGCGCGCGAGATCATGCAGCTCTTCTCCATCGGCTTGTATCGCTTGTGGCCGGATGGCTCGCTCATCATGACCTCGACCGGCGATCTGGTGCCAACTTACGACCAGAATGTCATCATGGGCTTTGCGGCTGCCTTTACCGGCTGGAATTACTACCAGCCGAATCAGGGGAACGGACGACTGCCCAGCGGCTTTACCCCTGGCGCTAATTACACCAACTCAATGGTCCTCGTCCCGACGCATCACGACCTCAACACCAAGCTGCTCCTGGACAACACCATGCTTCCAGCTGCACTTGGCGCGGCTGCCAATTCATCCAATACCAACTACGACATTTATTGCTCCAACGATCTTGAGTTGGCGCTTGATAACATTGCCAACGACCCAAATGTCGGCCCCTTCGTGTGCCGCCAGCTCATCCAACGCCTCGTCACCAGTCATCCCACTCCCGCTTACGTTTATCGCGTCACCAAGGTCTTCAATGATAACGGAGCCGGCGTGCGCGGGGACATGCAAGCTGTTATCAGCGCCATCCTGTTGGACTATGAAGCGCGCAGCCCAGCGATGCTCTCCTCGCCAACCTTTGGCAAACAACGCGAACCGCTTCTGCGCATAACGGCGGCCGCGCGCGCCTTCCCTGCCCCGGCCCCGCTCGACGGGACGTACACGCAGCCAACTAATCAATCAATCTATTGCGTTACCCCGACACCCCACCGGCTCACCAACAATGAAACGCTGTACCTGAGTTTCACTGATTCATCCGGCCAGCCTGCCCCTTCCTCGCAGCCTTACTCTGTCACAACCACCTCGCCGACCGCTTTTACCGTCAATGCCGGAGGGATGACCGGTGGAACGTATACCCAGCAAGTGAACGTCGTCGTATCGAACGTGCTCACCGCTTCGATGGTCACGACTAACGTCATCGTGGTTACCAACAACAGCCATGGCCTGAGTGCCGGCTTCAGCATCTATCTGAACTTCGTCACCGGTGGCGCCATCAGCGCGGCGTACCAGGTGATCAATGTCATCGATGTCAATAGGTTCATCGTCATCGCCAGTGACGCCGTGGCTCGCAGCGGCAGCCTGATCTTCCCGAAAATCGGAAATGGCGGGTTTGTGGTTTCCTCGAAAACCAACACCCTCTATGCCACCAGTTCCGGCAACAACACACCGCTGGCACATGGCCTTAGCCCCGGTGATTCTGTATTCATCAACTTCATTGCCGCAGGCAGTCCGGCAGACGGAATTTATCAAGTGCTCACTGTCCCCGACGAATCCCATTTCACGTTCCTTGTGCCCGCCAGCGTGGGCAACCAGACGCAAAACGGTGCCACGGTGTTCCCGCTCGTCGCGCCCAAGCTGGGTCGCGCTGGCTCGGTCACCATCCGTTGGGGCACTTACCTACTGAACGCCACCGATACTGGCGGGACTTTTAGCCTGGCTCAAACGCCTTTGAACTCGCCGACGGTGTTTAACTTCTTCTTCCCGGATTACAAATTCCCCGGGCCGCTTTCGACCGCCGGGCTGACCACGCCGGAATTCCAGCTCACGTCAGACACCTCAGCGATGTTCCAAATGAACTTCACCCAAGCCGGCTTGCTGGCAAATGGCAGCACCAATGGCCTCAGCAGCTTCAGCACTGCCGGCAATGGCAACGGCATGATCGTAATCGACATCAACCCCTGGATGACCTCGGCCTACACCGCCAACGCGGGCATCCCGAGCCTCATCAGCGCATTGAATACCCGGCTGTGCGGCGGTGTCCTCAGTGGCAGTGTCAGTAACGTGATTTACGGCTACGTAGCCAACACGAGTAACTTCCCGTACACCACTCCCACGCCGGCTCAAATGCGTGATCGCGTTCGCGCGGTTGCTCATCTCATCCTTTGTTCGCCTGACTACGTCATCCAACGCTAACCTTTATGGATAAATCATTCGCCGCTAACCTCAGCCGCCGACAATTCATCCGCCAGGCGGCCTGTGCTGCCGTGGGCACTACCGCGCTGACCTCCGCGATTCGCGACCTTCGGCTCATGAACGCCGCCGTGGCACAATCGAACATCGGGCCCACGGATTACAAAGCGCTGGTCTGCATTTTCCTTTCCGGCGGCAACGATTCGAACAACCTCATCGTGCCGACTCTGACCTCCGAGTATAATAGCTATTCAACCATTCGGACCCCGGTTCTGGCGATTCCGCAAAGCTCGCTGCTGCCTATCTCCCCTCTCAACAGCGACGGTCATGCGTATGGCTTTCACCCTTGCCTCGGCGACGTCAACGGGCACAACGGCCTCGCCGACCTTTTCGGCGCGGGCAAACTCGCCGTTTTGTTTAATGCCGGCACCCTGGCTTATCCACTCACCAAGACCCAATACAACAGCTTTCCCAGCAAACGTCCCCCGCAGCTTTTTTCGCACGCCGATCAAGTGACGCAGTGGCAAACATCCATCCCGGACCAGGCGCCCCTCACCGGTTGGGGTGGTCGTTCCGCCGACTTGCTCAATTCAGTTCAACCGAATGCCCCGGTTTCGCTCTCGGTAACTTTGGCCGGCGCGAACACATTTGAAGTCGGCACGCAGGTTTCCCAATACTCCGTCTCAACCACCGGCGCGATCACTGCCCAGGGAGTGACCGGCGCGCGATTGACCGCGCTCAACAATGTGCTCGGACTCACCAACAACAATTTGCTCGCCCAGGCCTACGGTGGTGTTGGCAGTCATGCCATTAACACCGGCACACTGCTTAACAGCGCGATCGATGATGGCACCTACGGCACGAAAGACCCCTCTTCAACGGTTCAGTTCTGGAACGTGCCGTTCCCGGGTGCATCCCCCTTCCAGGTGGTTAATCCCATAACTGGCTCCAAATTCACCTCGAAAAACCTCGGCCCACAACTCAAGATGATTGCTCGGCTGATTGACGCGGGACACCGCTCCGTAGCACAAAAGGGCTTTGGAATGCTGCGCCAGATTTTCTTCTGCTCGGTCGGCGGCTATGACCTTCACAGTGGTCAGACGGACGTTCCCAACGGCGGCAGTGTGCTCACCGGCTCGCACTCAGATTTGTTCGCCGAACTCAGCCAATGCATGTGGGCGTTTCAATCCGCGATGAACCAGATCGCGACGAAACATGCCGACCCCAACTTCGCGCAACGCGTCACCGCGTTTACGTGCAGCGACTTTGGCCGCACGTTCCCGAGCAACGGCCAGGGCAGCGATCACGGCTGGGGAAACCACCATCTTATCATGGGCGGCGCCGTCAACGGCCAAAGAACTTACGGCGCGTTTCCAACTCTCACGGTCGGCGGCCCTGACGATACCAGCACCGGCCGATGGATCCCGACCACCGCCTGCGACCAATATTTCGCGACGCTGGCGCGCTGTTTGGCGTCGACCAGGATAATCTCTCCATGGTCTTCCCGAATCTCGGGCGGTTCTCGACCTCCAACTTAGGGTTTGTTTGAGTTGCGGATGGGGTCGTGCCCGGGGCAACCTGCGGCGACATGCGAGTCTTTGTCAAAATCGTGCGCGTTCTGATAGTCGCCGGTTTGGTGGGCTATGGCGTGTGGTGGCTGGTCAAACGCGGCCCTCAACCAGCCAGCAAAAGCCCGGAAGACTCCGTAAAAGTAACCCCAACGATATCGGGCTCGTCCACCTCCGGCGTGCCTTCCAATTCGCTGTCCCCTTCTCCGGCGCCGGCGAAGGCTCCTGACCAGAGCGGAGCTTCTCCCTTAGACGCCACGAGCGGTGGGGTTCCCTCAACTCCCTCACAGCCGTCGAAGAACCCTGCCAACTACGTTCTCGGCTCTCCGAGCGTGCTCCCCACCAACATGTCGCCGCAAAGCGTGTTGGAAAATGCGCGTCGAGCGATCGTCAATTACGGCTCCACTTTCGACGGCAATCCCGTCGGCACCAATCCCGAGATCACCAGCGCGCTTAACGGCGAAAACCCGAAACAGATCAAATTCCTGAACACCGATGACGGCATGCGGATCAATGGCGCCGGCGAACTCGTCGACGCCTGGGGCACGCCTTTTTTCTTCCATCAACTCTCGGGCAAAGAAACGGAAATCCCTCCGCCGGTCCCGACCGGCGGATGTGGACCGGCGATGATCTGCTGATTAAGTGAGTCCAGACGCTTGCCGTCTGAACCCGCAAGCAGCTTATTTCTTCTGTTCCCCAACCATCGGCATTTCCGACGCAATGGTCATGTCCACGAACAGCGCGAGCTGGTTCTCGATCTGCAGGAATTGGCCGGCCTGGACCGCTGTCAGGGTCTTCTGGATTTTGCCATGATATTTTTCCAGCAGGTCCAGTCGCGCGCGTTGGGATTTGAACCAGCGCTTCGCGATCTCCTTCGCCTTGACGTTGTCGAATGTGCCGTCCCGGTGCGATTGCACAAATTCGGTCACCAACTCGGCACGGCTGATGGACTGGTCGCCCAGTTCATTCTCGTAATTGCGGTAGATGGGCCAAAACTTTTTGGCATCATCCTCCGACAACTTCATGATCTTGTTGACCAGGTCAACTTTGACGGAGTTGAAATCGGAGCGCAGCAATTGCAGGTAGTTGTAAATGTTATCATTCACCTGTGCTGCACGAGCGGGAGCGCCGCTTAAAACCATGGCGATCACGACGACCGCGGCCCAACCAGTTAGGAGAGATTTGTAGTTCTTCATATGTAGATGCGGGTTTTAAATGGGTTAGTTCAGTTCTTTGTCTTTCCAGTATTTCGTCCCGGCTACCGTTGCCTGCAGGGCCACGCCCGTATCCGTGATCTGGTAGATCTCGAACAGATTCGCCCCCGTGTCCGCCGCCGCTTCCTTGGCTGCGTTCACGCCTTTATCGCCAGACTTCGCGGCGGCGCTCGCTTCCCCGCCGAATTGCCAGCCGGTCTGGATGAATTTGTTCATGACCTCCGGATTTTTGAAGATGAAGATGACACTGAGGTCCTTGGCGCCGAGCCCGACACCGCCGCCCAGCGATCCCATTGCCATGTAAGTCTCCTTGCCCGACTTATCCGTGATCACGCCGTACCCGTGCCCGGTGGTCAGCAGGAACAGGTTCATGTTCTTGTTGTTGAACGTGCCGTAACCGGACGCTTTCTCGATCTTGGCTTTGGCATCGGGATGAGCCGCGTAGAGTTTGGCAAGAATTTCGTCCCGATCCTTACGAACCTTTTCGCGTTTCTCGTCGTTGTTATCTCCCTTGGCGGAGAAGAATCCCGCCGAGGCAGGTATCGCAACCGCTATCGCTGCGACACATAACATGAGTTTAAGTTGCATATGCTTCCTTAGGTTTTTTTCGTTTAGTGGTCTGTTTGACAGAAGCCGCAGGCGCGGACTTCAAATTCTCTGGGGACACGCCCATTTTGCCGTACTCCAAAATCCGCTCGGCGCTGGTCGTGGCAAACAAGTGCATCAACCGCGCTACCACGCCCGTCCAACCGGTTTGATGGTTTGCGCCAAGTCCTGCACCTGTGTCGCCGTGGAAAAATTCGTAGAACTGGATGTAATCGGCCCACTCCGGATCGTCCTTGAACTTTGGTTCATCGCCATTGACAGGGCGTGTTCCGTGTTCGTCCTTCAGAAACATCGAAGCCAGTCGGCGCGAGATTTCCTCCGCTACTTCATACAAGTTCATGTAATGGCCCGACCCAGTGGGACACTCCACCTTGAACTCGTTTCCGTAGTATGCGTAATACTGCAAGAGGGCTCGCACGATCAGCGCATTCACCGGCATCCAGATCGGTCCCCGCCAGTTCGAGTTCCCTCCGAACATGCCCGTGTCCGATTCTCCGGGCACATAGGAAACCTTGTATTCCTGCGAGCCTACCCAGAAGGAATACGGATGCTCGGCATGATATCGCGACAACGCGCGCAGACCGTATTTGCCTAGAAACTCGTTCTCGTCAAGCATGCGAGAGAGCACACGGCGCAGCTTGGTTTCATCCAGAATTGCACCCAGGCGCCGGCCTTTGTGACCCAGCTTTATTGGATCGTGGATGAAAGTTCGCAACTCAGGCCGCGCATCCAGGAACCCTTTCAGCTTGGCCATCGAATCGGGAAAGCGCTCCCGAAACTCTCCCTCGAACACGGTCACTGCACATAGCGGCAGCAATCCCACCATCGAGCGAACCTTCAACCGGGTGGCCGTTCCATCCGGCAATCTCAGGACATCGTAGAAGAAGCCATCCTCCTCATCCCACATCCCGGTGTCAGCCCCGGCGCGCATGGTCGCCGATGCGATCAGCACGAAATGCTGCACGAACTTGGCGGCCATGTCCTTGTAGGTGTCCTCGTGCATGGCGAGCTCGATCGCTATCTCGAGCATGTTCAGGCTGAAGAGCGCCATCCACGCAGTGCCGTCCGCCTGCTCCAGGTAGCCCCCGGTGGGCAGCGGTGCGCTGCGGTCGAAAACGCCGATGTTATCGAGCCCCAGGAAGCCGCCTTCGAAAGCATTCCGACCGTCGCGATCTTTTCGGTTCAGCCACCACGTGAAGTTCAGCAGCAACTTCGTGAAGCTGCGCTCCAGCCACTCGATGTCGCCGTCGCCGGTCTGAGCTTTCTCAAGTCGATAGGTGAAAATCGTTGCCCATGGATGCACCGGCGGATTGACGTCCCCAAAGTTCCATTCGTAAGCCGGAATCTGCCCGTTCGGATGCAGGTAGTTCTCAGAAAGCATCAGACTGAGCTGCTCCTTTCCAAAATCAGGATCCACCATTGTCAACGGCAGGACGTGGAACGCCAGATCCCACGCGGCGTACCAGGGATACTCCCATTTGTCAGGCATTGAAATGATGTCCGCGTTGTACATGTGATGCCATTGCTCGTTGCGTGGCGCGTTCACCGGCACGGCCGCCAGTGGGTCACAACCGCGCTCGCTGAGCCAGCGATTCACGTCATAATTGAAAAACTGCTTCGACCACAGCATGCCGGCGAGCGCCTGGCGGACGACGTTCGCGCCGTCAGCGCCAACTTTGGCCGGTATGAGATCAGAATAGAACGCATCGGCGTCTGCTTTGCGCCTTTGGAAAACCTCGTCAAAATGTGTACCGAACGCGTCGTTCGAATGATAAGCCTGCCCCAGGGCTTCCGGTTTAAGGCTTGTGAGCCGGAGCCTGACCATGGCCGATTTGCCGCCTTCGATGTTCAACTTATGGCAGACGGACGCTTTGGTCCCCTTCTTCTCGGGGTTAACCGCGTCCAGGTCCATCCGCACAACAAAGTCATTGATGCCATCCTTAACAAACCGAGTGCGGTTCGGGGCATTGAACAACCGCTGGTTGTTGGTTTCGTTCTCAGTGAACAGCAACGTCGGCTTGTTCTCGTAATACAAATAACGATCGCCCATCAACTCGTCCGAAGAGCGAATGGCTGGTGCCTCCTCAAGCGCTTCGATCGTGGGTTTTCTCTCGTTACCACCCCAGGCCCAGCGATTTCGGAACCAGAGCGTCGGAAGCAAAAACAGTTTTGCTGCGCCCGGACCGCGGTTGTGCGCGGTGATCTGAATCAGAATGTCTTCCGGAGATTCCTTCGCGTATTCGACAAAGACATCGAAGTACCGGTTTTCGCTAAACACTCCCGTATGGAGCAGCTCGAACTCACCCTCGTGTCGACCGCGCCCCCGGTTGCCCGCAAGCAATTGCTCGTAAGGAAAAGCATTTTGCGGATATTTATAGACATACTTGAGGTATGAATGAGTCGGCGTGCTATCGAGGTAAAAGTAATATTCTTTAACGTCCTCGCCATGGTTTCCTTCACTGTTCGTTAACCCAAACAGTCGTTCCTTGATAATCGGATCTTTGCCATTCCAGAGCGCGAGCGCGAAGCAGAGCCGCTGCTTATCATCGGATATTCCAGCCAGTCCATCCTCGCCCCACCGATACGCCCGCGAGCGCGATTGTTCATGGCTGAAATAATCCCAGGCATTCCCGCCTTCGCTATAATCCTCCCGCACCGTGCCCCACTGCCGCTCACTGAGATACGGACCCCATTTTTTCCAGGCCACGCCGTCGACGCGGGCCTCCTCCAAACGTTTCTGTTCGCTATTCATAGTCATTCCCATTTGTTATTGGCTGCGGAGGGGTGGCAGCAGGAGTGACCGTAGGATTTCGAAAGGTTCGCTAACTGCGATACACCGATTATGACGCCAAGTCAAACGAGCACCAGGCCTTTGCGGCGTTCGCGATGCATTGCGGCCGGTTTGGCGGAGCGCTTCTCCGAAAGAAGCGCCCCTCTCCTTCGTTGCTTGCCACACGCCTGGGCTCATTTTTTTGCGTTATTCCGATTTCTTCTTCTCTACCTTTTCCAGAGAGATGGCGACCGCCTCGGTGTAAACCACGACAATGTTTTCGCCGATGCGCATCTTCGTCAGGTTCTCAGGATGTTGGACTCGAACCGTGTGATAGTGCCCCATCGGCCCCTTCAATTTGACCGTTTTGGCCTGACGGTCGAGACCTTCAATCGTGGTCACCGCTTTGACCTTGGTCATAGCGCCTGCCGCGGGATCGCGCTTCTCGGAAGCCCTGCCGGCCGCATCCAGATACATAAGCGGATGCTTTTCTTCCTCTGGTGTAGGTTTCCGGAGTTCGGCAGCTACTGAGATGTAATAGTCAGCGGAAATATTATCCCCGACATTGATTTCATCGAAGCGTTTGACAGCTTTGTCTACGACAAACGTTTCTTCGTTACCGAGCGGTCCTTTTAGGGTGATCTCGCGAGTGGCTTTGTCGATGGCTTCAACCTTCGCGTTCATGCTGACGAGCATTGAATCTTTTCGCGAGAGAGGTGCGGAGGCCTGCGCAGCAGCTCCCTCCGCCGCCATTGTATTGTGGTTGAGCGCCACGAGGGCTCCGCCCAGGATTGTGAGTAGTATAGATTTTTTCATTTCGTTGATTCTATTAGTTGGCTGTTTGTGTCTTGTAGAAAATCAGACTCGTCCAAAGCGAAAGAGCCATCAGGAGAAGCCGCCGCCGTGGCGTTCGTTGAATTCGAATGGACGTGTTTATGCAGGATCCGCCGCACCTCTTCGATCGTGGCCGGTTTAGCCAGGCACGAATGAAAGCTCCTGACGATGAATTCCGATTCGGCGTAGTCAACATGGGCGCTCGCATAAGTCACGAGGCCATCTTTGCCTTCGTGGAAATCTCC
>Ga0170475_108294569_pt1 | contig 12260 bp, 9 predicted proteins | sample Soicark_Litter_5_FD_111474 | JGI IMG/M metagenome (GOLD analysis project Ga0170475, IMG submission 111474) | Avena fatua rhizosphere microbial communities from Hopland, California, USA. Combined Assembly of 48 SPs | reverse complement strand
CGGGACCAGCAGCGGCGGGACCTCGTCGGGGGGATCGAGCTCGTGCACCGTGTCACCTCTGCCGAGCACCCTCATCGGCTGGGCCGCCGTCAGCGGCATGGGGCAAACAGCGCCAACCAGCGGCGGGGGAAGCGCAACGCCTCAAACGGTGACGTCGTTCTCCGCATTGAAGATGGCCGTCGCGGGCGACATTGCCGCTGTCGTCTATGTGAAGGGCGTGATGGAGGCCGGCAGCCTGAGCATTGGCTCGAACAAGACAGTGGTGGGTCTGTGCGGCGCGGAGCTGCACGGGCATGTCTCGCTGAACGGCTCGGCGAACGTCATTTTGCGCAACATCAAGGTGGTGGGCTACGGCGTCGGTGATTGCACCAAGGATCCGAAGTTCGACGCGTCGGTCGGCTGTTCCTCGGGGGACGACGCCATCACGGTGCAAAATGCCCATCACATCTGGGTCGATCATTGTGACGTGTCCGATGGGACCGACGGCAACCTGGACATCGTGAAAGGCTCGGACTTCGTGACGGTGTCTTGGACGAAGTTCCACTACACCCCGCGGACCGATAACGTCGGCGACGACTCGACCGGCGCCGCCGGGCATCGCTTCTCGAATCTCGTGGGCTCGGCTGACGACGTTCCCGGGGACGTCGGTCACTTGAACATCACCTGGCACCATGATTGGTGGGCGGACAATGTGAATCAACGCATGCCGCGGACCCGCCATGGGAAAATCCACGTCCTCAATAGTCTCTTCACCTCGACGGGGAACAGCTACTGCACCAATGCCGGGTTGCAGGCTTCATTGTTGGTTGAGGGTAACGTCTATGAAGGCGTCCACAATCCTCTGCAGCCCGACGCCAACGGCGACATGAAAGAGACCAACAACGTCTTCAGCAACACCAGCGGGACCAAGGCCGCGTCAGGGCAAGGCTTCGTGCCTCCGTACACCTATGCGGCGGAAAGCACCGCCACCTTGCGCGCCAGCGTGATGGCAGGCGCCGGGCCTCACTGAGAGGCGGCAGATGTGCACGCGTCCGCACGCGCTTGTTCGCGTCTCGCGATAGTAGGGCTACGGAAAGAGCGCCTCCCCCAAGACGGGCCAATCGCCGGCATCGAAGGTGAACGGGCGAACCTGTAGCTTGGGAGCGCCCTTGTCGTCGCGGTCGTAGTAGTGAAAGACGTAGAGATAGGTATCGCCCATCTTCATGGCGGTGCCGCCGCCCGGGCCAATGTAGCGGCCCGAGGTGGCCAGCAACTGCTCGGCCGCACCTTGCATCATCGATGCGCCCGCCTTGTTGGTGTAGGGCCCGGTGATCTTGGTGGCGCGGCCCACCATGGTTCGGTAGGTGCTGCTCACGTCGCGGCAGCAGGCATCGAAGGACACGAAGAGATAGTAGAAGCCGTTGTGGGCGACCAGCGAAGGCGCCTCGATGGCGCCGCCGTCGCGACTGGCCAAACTGTAAAGCATGGTGTCGGCGGTGGAAGGTTTGCCGGTGGTGGGATCGAGCCGGCGCAACTTGATGCCGCTCCAGAATGACCCGAACGTCAACCACGGATTGCCGCTGTCATCGAAGGCCACATTCGGATCGATGGCGTTGTAGTCGTCGCTGTCTTGCGAGCGCACGACCAGCCCTTGATCGCTCCATTTGTAGCTGGCGCTGCCGCGGTCGAGCGTGGGCGAGGTGGCGAGGCCAATGACCGAATTGTTGGATCCGAAGGACGAACCTGCGTAGTAGACGTGGAACTGGCAATTGAAGTAGCTGATGTCCGGCGCCCAGAGATCGACGGGCTTCAGGCCGAGGGTGCTGGTGAGCCAGGCGGGCGTTGCGCTGAAGATGTCTCCGGCGCTGGTCCATTGCTGCAGGTTGGTCGAGGTGCGCAGTCCGAGGTTGCCGCCGGTGGCGAGGAGCACGTAGCCCTGTCCGTCCCAGATGAGAGACGGATCATGGACGCCGATATCGCGGTGTTGGGAGCTGCTCGCCAACGGACCCGTTCCCAGCGCGGCGCAGCTGCCACCGGCCGCTGTTGCCCCGCCGCCGCTGCTCGCGCCCATACCAGCCATGCCGCCCGGACCAGTGCCTCCTCCCGCGCTGATCGTGCTGCCGGCCTGGCCGCCGCTGTGGCCACCCGTCCCGTGAGAGTCGCCACCTGCCGTGCCGGCAAAACCAGCGTGTCCACCGCCATTGCCCGCAAGACCTGCTCCTGCGGCGGCGCTGCCTCCTCCGCCCGAGGTCGCGCCGCTGCCACCGGTCGATGTCGATGACAGGTCGGGCGACGCGCCGTCGCGCGCCTTCGCATCGCCGGCCGTCGAGCAAGCCAAGCTAAGGCCCAGCACGAAGACGCCAATTACGGAAACGCCAAATAGGGAAACGCCAAATAGGGAAACGCAAAGCCTGCAGAGGTAAGGGGCATCGCGTGATCCGGACTGCCAGCAATCCGTGCGCTTCATTGGGGCGTGCTTCATGACGTTGAACTTCATCCGATAAAAGAAGCTGTTTGCGCTATCAGGGGCAGCTAAGGCGATGGTTTGCTCGCGCACGCGACATCTACACCTGCTGTCGTCTTGGTCTGGGCAGCTCGTCTCGCGCCGCTTCGCGCTCCGCTCTGGCTCCCTTCCCTGCCCCTCTCCTTGTCCCAGCCTTGCAGGTCCCCCCATGAAGTCTTCATGTCGTTCGAGAATCGCATCGTTTGGTGTTTTGTGGATCTGTCTCTTGGCGTGCAGTGCGCCCGACGCCGGTCGCGACACCGGTAGCGGCGGGGGTGGAACAGGGGGAGCGGCAGGGCCAGGTGTCACCGGCGGTGCAGGCGCCACCGGCGCAAGCAGCGGCGGCGCCAGATCCGGCGGGCAGACCGCAACCGGAGGGCAGGGATCGAGCGGGGGACAACCCGGCACGGGGGGACTCTCGACGACCGGCGGCACAGGAGGCCAAACGGGTGGCAGCTCTTCGGGCGGCATAGCTGGCGCGGCAGGGTCACGCAGCGGCGGTGCCACTGGCCTTGGCGGCGCGGGCGGCAGCGTCTCCGGACCGGTGGGCACGCTGGCGGGACCGCTCGCCACCGGCATCGTATTTCTCGAGGCAGCAGGCACCCGGGTGAACGCCCACGGCGGCGGTATCATCCGGGTCGACGACACCTTCTATTTGCACGGCGAATATTTTCCGCCGGCCTCCACCACGAACGGCGATTTCGCAGGCTTCAGCATGTATTCGTCCAAGGACATGGCCACCTGGACCTTCGAGCGGATGGTCGTGCCGCTGCAGGCGAGCGGCGAGCTCGGACCCAAACGCAAAGGCGAGCGTCCGCACATCATCAAATGTCCTGCGACCAACGAGTACGTGCTGTACGCGCACGCCGCCGACGAGACCTACCAGGCGGATCGCGAGGTGGTGTATGCCACCTCCCCCACCGTCAATGGCGTCTACGCCTACAAGGGCCCTCTCAAGAACGCCAGCGGCGCCGTGATCGCCCACAGCGACATGGGCGCCTACGCCGACGAGACGGGCGCCTACGTGCTGACGGAGGGAGGGCACGTCTTCCCGCTGGCCAGCGATTGCCACAGCTGGACTGCCGACAAATCCGTTTCGGCGGTCAATGGCGATTCGGGTGGGGCCGAGTCGCCCACCGTCTTTCGCGCCGACAAGACCTACTATTGGATCGGGTCCTACAAGACCGGCTGGCGTGCCAACAACAACTTCTATTCCACCGCGGCCGCCGTGACAGGTCCCTGGACGTATCAAGGCTTCATTGCCCCCGTGACCGATGCCGCCAACAACCTCTCTGACCAGCGGACATGGATGTCACAAAGCACCTGGGTGCAGCCGGTGACGGGCGGCAAGGGGACTGTCTTCGTCTATTGGGGAGACCATTGGAGCGGTAATCAGGACACCACCGCCCCCGGGAAGCACAATGACCAGGCGGGCTACGTGTTCCAGCCGCTGGTCTTCAAGGGGAGCAAGATCTCGTTGCCCGAGTACCACGCGTCCTGGAAGCTCGACGTCGGAGCGGGCACGTGGTCGGCTGACTGACCGGGGGGGGCCGGCTCCGGCGGCCCTAGCTGAGTTGCTTGAGGATCTCTTTGTCGATCGCCAGGAGCGTAACCGACTTCTCCACGGCCCCGCGCTTCACCGCTTCTTTGGGCATGCCGTAGACGACGCAGCTCTCTTCGTCCTGGGCGATGGTTCGCGCTCCCGCGCGGCGCATGTCCGACAGCCCCGATGCGCCGTCGTCGCCCATGCCGGTCATGATGATGCCGAGCGCGTTGGGACCGGCCACCTTGGCGACGGAGCCAAAGAGGACATTGACCGACGGCTTGTGGCGGTTCACCAGCGGGCCGTCCACGACCTCGACCAGGTATTGCGCGCCGCTCCTCTTGAGGAGCATGTGTTTGCCGCCGGGGGCAATGAGCGCGCGCCCCTGGAACACGCGGTCGTTGTTCTGAGCCTCTTTGACCTCGATCTCACACAAACCATTGAGGCGCGCGGCGAAGGCCGCGGTGAACTCCTGGGGCATGTGCTGCACGATCACCATTCCGGGCGAGACCCGCGGTAGACGGGACAGCACGGCCTCCAGCGCTTGCGTCCCTCCCGTGGAGGTTCCGATGGCCACCACTCGCTGTGTGGTCTCGCTCATCGCGGAGACGCCCCCGGGCGGTGGGGCCACCATGCTGCGCTTCTCCACGATGCGGGTGGGCGGAGGTAGCCGCGTCCCGAGCACCTTCAAGTTGGCTCGGCCCGCAGCCTTGACCACCGCCAAAAGATCACTCGAGGCATCGAGAAGAAACTGCTTGATGCCGAGCTTGGGCTTGGACAGGACGGTGACGGCGCCCGCGCTGAGCGCGTCGAGCGTGGTCTGCGCACCGGCCTCGGTCAAGGTCGAGCACATGATCACCGGGGTGGGGCGCTCGCTCATGATCTTCTTCAAGAACGAGATGCCGTCCATCTTGGGCATCTCCACGTCGAGCAGGATCACGTCCGGCCACTCCACCCTCATCTTCTGCATCGCCGCCACCGGATCGCTGGCGGCGCCCAAGACGAAGATCTCTGGATCCGTCTGCAAGAGCGAGGTCACCACCTGTCGCACCACCGCGGAGTCATCCACCACCAGAACCTTGATCATCGGCGTGTCCTTTTCTGAATCTGTCGAGGGCGACGCCCCCTGATGGGGCTCACTATTTGCGATAGATCGAGGGAGCCTTGAGAGTCACTTCCTCATTGAGGCCATTGAGGCTTTCCGAATGTCCAATGAAGAAGAAGCCTCCGGGTTTGAGGGTGCCGAGCACCCGCTTGATCACCTCCTTCTTGGTCTCTTGGTTGAAATAGATGAGCACGTTGCGCAGGAAGATCACGTCGAATCTCCCAACCCGCGGGGGGATGCTCGCGTTCAGGTTGACCTGCACGAACTCGACCCGGCTGCGCAAGCCACGCATCACCATCATGGTGCCTTCCGCCGGACCCATCCCGCGCAAACAGTAGCGCTTCAAAAAGGGCGCAGGGATGAGCGAGGTCCGGGCGGTGGAGAAGACACCGTTGCGGGCCTTCGCCAGAACCCGCGAGCTGATGTCCGAGCCCAGCACGCTCCAAGGCCGTCCCGCAAGGCAGTCATCCAGCACCATGGCGATGCTGTAGGCCTCCTCGCCGGTCGAGGCCGCTGCGCTCCACACACGGAACGGCTCGGCATCGGCGCGAGGTGCCGAGGCGTGCTTGCGTAGGACCTCGAAGTGCTTCGGTTCGCGGAAGAAGTAGGTCTCGTTGGTGGTCAGCAGATCAATGGCGGTTTGCACCTCCCCCGGCGACTCACCGCTCGAGAGCAGCCGAAAATAGTCGCTGAAGCTGCGACAGCCCTTGTCCGCGGCGCGCCTCCCCAGGCGGCTCACCACCAGCGACTTTTTGGTGGGCACGAGGCTGATGCCAGCCGCCTGATAGATGAAGCGCTGAAAGTGCGAGAACTCCTGATCGCTGAGCTCGAACATGAGAAGAGAGCGGGCGGCTAGCCGCGTCCGTCCGCCGCGCGCGGGGAGGTCGCGGCGGGCGCGAGCGCGTCGCTCGCCACCACGCGTCCCACGTCGAGGATGATGAAGAACTTCCCGTCGACCCTGCCCACGCTCTGAATGAACTCGGGTTTGATCTTGGCTCCAAAGGGAGGCGTCTCCTCGATGCTCCCCGCGGGAATTTCCTGCACCATTTGCACGGCGTCCACCAGGAGACCAACGTCCTGGGTGATGTCGCCGTTCGTGACCTCGACCAGGATGATGCAGGTGCGTTTGCTGGCGGGCCGCACCGGCCGGCCAAAGCGGAAAGCGAGATCGACCACCGGCACGGCGGCGCCGCGCAAATTCAGAACGCCGCAGATCCAGCGCGGCATCATGGGCACCACGGTGAGGGCACTCCACGCCACGATTTCCTTGATGCCCGAGATGCCGATGGCGAACGTCTCGTGATCGACGGAAAACGTCAGGTATTGCGCGGCGTCCTCTTCCTCCGGGTCAGCGACCCGGCGGGAGTCTGGCGGCGCTTGTCTGTCTCTGGTGCGGCTCGGTTCAATCACGGCGCGCCTTTCAATACTTGGCGAAATGCGCTTCGGTGGGTGCTTCGTTGGGCTCTGCGAGGGCGCTTATCACCTCGATGCCATTGCTACTGGCCTTGCCACCGCCCTGGCCGCGCTTGTTGGAGGACTTGGGGGGCGCCGACTTGCGCGCGAGGTTCTTTGGCATGCGGCCGCGCGAGCTCGCGCCGTCGATGCGGAAGAACGCCATCACCGTCTGGAGATTCTCCGCTTGTGCGCTCATGGTCTCCGCGGTGGACGCCAGCTCTTCCGAGCTCGAGGCGTTCTGCTGGGTGGTCTGGCTGAGCTGGCTCACGGCCGAGTTGATCTGGCCGACGCCCGACGCCTGCTCTTGCGAGGCCGCCGCGATCTCTTGCACGAGATCAGACGTTTTCTTGATGCTCGGCACCATCTGGGTGAGCAGCTCGCCCGCTCGCTCGGCGAGCTCTACGCTGTTGCTGGCCACGGTCCCGATCTCCTGGGCAGCAACCTGACTGCGTTCGGCAAGCTTCCGCACCTCCGCCGCGACCACCGCAAATCCCTTCCCGTGCTGGCCGGCGCGCGCCGCTTCGATGGCGGCGTTCAATGCCAGGAGGTTGGTCTGGTAGGCGATGTCGTCGATGATGCCGATCTTCTGCGCGATTTGCTTCATCGCCGTGACGGTCGCCCGCACCGCTTCGCCGCCGTCTGAGGCTTCCTTGGATGCCTTGGTGGCCATGCCGTCGGTGACCTTGGCGTTCTCGGTATTCTGGGCGATCGAGGCGGTCATCTGTTCGATGGAGGAGCTGGTCTGTTCAGCGCTGGCCGCTTGCTCGCTGGAGGCTTGCGCGAGGTTCTGCGACGTGGCGCTCACCTGCTCGGAGGCGCTGGCCAGTGCATCCGCGCCGCTGGTCACGTCGGCCACCACCTCGGAGAGCTTTTCGATCATCGCTTGCATCGAGCGCATGAGCTGACCGATCTCGTCCTTGGCCGTGACGTCTTCCATCTTTTGCGTGAGATCTCCGCCGGCCAACCCATCGGCGATTCTGACGGCGTGGGCAAGCCCCGAGGTGATGCCGCGGGCGACGAAGAAGCCCAGCAGAGAGACCACCAGGAACGTACCGCCGCCAATCAAGAAGAGGACGGTGGTTGCCGTGCCCTTGACCGCCGTGCCAGCCTCCGCGTTCTTGGTGCTGAGAACGACGTTGTATTGGCGATGGTCTTCGAAGGCATTCCAGACCCTGTCCACGATTTGCTGATTGGCCAAGACAAAGTTGATGGCCTCAGCGGACTTGCCTTGCCGCGCCATCACCAAGCCCTTCTCGGGCAGGACCTTCCACGCTGCATAGGTCGATCGGCAGCCTTCCAGCAGCTCGCGGTCTCGCTGGTCGGCAATGAGAGGCTCATATTTCTTGAGCTCTGCTAGGACCTTGCTCTCGTCTTCCATCATCTTGGACTCGAGCTGCGCGCGTTGGGCCTCACTGAGGGGAGAGATCGACAGCAAGAAGCGCGCCCGTAGCTCGGCGAGCGCGGCAAAGGAGTCGCCGAGGACGATGAAGCTCGGGACGACGTTGATGTTGGTGTAGTTCACCGCGTCGTAGACCTTGCCCATCTCGCTCTGACCGACAGCCACCAGCATTCCGATTCCCAGCAACCCCGAAAGGACCAGCATTGCCATCTTCTTTGCGATCGTCATGTCATCTCCCCATTGCGAACGGTCTCTCGTGCCGGTGGCTCGCCTTGGGGCGCGGTCCCCAAGGACTCTTCGGACTCGTCCATGGCCAGCGCCTTCTCGGCCGCCAAGATCATCACGAAGCGCCCGTCGATGCGGGCCATCCCGGCCAGCAAATCCCCTCGCGCCATGTCAGGCATCCGCGGGGGGGGCTCGATGTCGGCGGCATTGATCTCCATCACGGCGTTGACGCCGTCGACGCGCACGCCCAAGCAACGCCGGTCGCCGTCGATCTCGAGCTCCACGATGACGATGCACGTCTTCTTGGTGAGGGGGCCCGGCGCCCGGCCGAAGCGGGCCGAGAGATCCAGCACGGGCACCACCGCCCCGCGCAAGTTGATGACCCCGCGTATCGAAGCCGGCATGAGCGGCACCACGGTCACCCGGCCGTAGGCCACGATCTCCCGGATGGCCAGGATCTCGATGGCGTATTGTTCCTCGTCGAGGACGAAGGTCAGGTATTGCGACGTCTGCGCCGAGCCACTTTGCTCGGTGGTCATGAGGGGCAGGGTGGCGGTCATGACAGCACCCGCGCCTTCGTTCGTTCGACGAGAGCAGACAGATCGCGAAGGCTGGTCCGGTCGGTGGTCTCGGGACTTTGCGCCCGCATGCGGCTATCGACCAGCGCCGGCACGTCCAGGATCAGCGCGACGTCGCCATTGCCCAGGATGGTGGAGCCGCCAATGCATTTGACCCGGTTGAACACCTTGTCGAGCGGCTTGATGACCGTCTGGAACTCGCCCAAGAGCGCATCCACCACCAGGCCCGAGCGGCGCCCGCGACAGTTCACCACCACGATGCTCTCCCGGCGCGGGGGGCTACCCTGGATGGAGAAGACGTCGCGGAGACGCACGAAGGGCAGTAGCTGACCGCGAACGTGGGCGTAGTCGTGCGAGGAGCCGGCGGTGAACTCGAGGCACTCGTCGATCATGTCGAGCGGGATGACGAACGCCGCCCCGCCCAATCCCACCAGGAAGCCATTGATGATGGCCAGGGTCAGCGGCATGCGGATGGTGATGGTCGTTCCCACACCCTCCTCGCTGTGAAGGTCGATCGCGCCACGCACCGCAGTGATGTTGCGCTTGACCACGTCCATACCAACGCCGCGGCCGGAGAGGTTGGTCACTTTGTCAGCGGTGGAGAAGCCAGCTTCGAAGATGAAGGCGAAGATCTCGCGGTCGGACAATGACCGGTCCGGCTCGACCAGCCCGCGCTCGATGGCCTTGGCCAGAATGCGGTCCCGGTTGAGGCCGCCGCCGTCGTCGCTCACCTCGATCACGATGCTGCCCGAGTCGTGGTAGGCGTTGAGGCGCACCACGCCTTTGGCCGGCTTGCCGCGGGCCAAGCGCGTCTCTGCCGGCTCAATGCCGTGATCAATGGCATTGCGTACGAGATGCATGAGCGGGTCCGAAATCTTTTCGATGACCGTCTTATCGAGCTCGGTCTCCTCGCCCGAGACGGCGAGGGTGATGTCCTTGCCGAGCTGGCGGGAGACGTCGTAGACCACGCGCTGGAAGCGATTGAACGTGCTGCCGATCTTCACCATGCGCAGCTGCAGGGCGCTATCACGCACCTCCTGCACCAGTGCTGACAAGACGGAGGTGCACTCTTGCAATTCGACACTGCCGGTGGTGCGGCCGACCATGTCGGTCCGGGCGGCGGCGATGATGAGCTCGCCAACCAGATCGACCAGGTGGTCGAGCTTCGCAGCGTCCACGCGCAGCGAGCGGCTTTCGGCGCTCTTGCTCTCCCGGCCGCTCGCCTGGACGGCCAATGCCGCGTCCACCACCGCGGGTGTGACGGCGCCCTGATCGACCAGGATGGTGCCCAGCCGCTGGTGAGGGGTCTGCACGGTTTGGCTCTTCAAAGCGAGCTCGAGCTCGCGCTCCGTCACGCTGCCGCAACGGGTGAGAATCTCACCGAGGCGCGCGATGCCTTCGGGCAGCTGTTCCATCAAGCGCAGGTACTCGGAGATGAGGCTGTGGGGCGGCAGCATCGTGATGCGACAGTCGTCGCGGACGAGCGCGAACGCTTGCTCCAAGGTGGCCTTGTCCGCGGCGCTCTCGAGAGCGAGCTCAAAGCCCAAGTAGCAGGCCTCGGGATTCATGGTCTCCGTCAGCCCGTCGGCGTCGCAGAGCGTGACCAGCGCCGAGATCTTTCCGAAGGTCTCGAGGTGACGCAAGAACGCGATGGGATCTACGCCCTTTTCCAGGACGTCGCGCCCGAAGCGAAGGGAGATGTGCCAAGCATCGGTGCTGGCCAAGGCCGAGGTCTCGGCCTCACCGGCGGACCAGTCGAGCCACTGCGCGGCGGGGGCCGCCGCGACCCTGGGCTTGGGAAGGGCGATTTGCCCCAAGCGAGCGACCAGCGGCTCGCCCGCGACGCTGATGGCGGGCGAGGGGTGGGTGTGCCCGGCCGCGACGTGCTCGACCATCGCGCGGATGTGATCGCAACACAAGAGAAGCAGCGCCACCAAGTCGGGCGTGGCCGCTGCCTTGCCCTTCCGGATCTCGTCCAGCACCGTCTCCACGGCATGCGTGAAGGTCACCACATGGGTGAGCTCGAAGAGCCCCGCCGCGCCCTTGATGGTGTGCGCGGCGCGGAAGAGCCCGTCGATCACCTCGCTGGTGGCGGGGCCGTTCTGCAAGGAGAGGAGACCACTCTCCATTTCTTCGAGAAGATCGCGGCTCTCCGCAACGAAGGTGGCGAGGCCGCTATCGAGCTGATTCATGATTCTGTCCCTCCTCGAGGGGGCCGGTCAGTCTCAAGAGCGCCAGCACGTCATGCACGGCTGCGCTCGCTGCCACCACCTTGAAGGGAATCCCACGCGCGTCGGCCCGTTGCCTGCATAGGAGGAGCAGCTGAACGCCGGCGCCGTCGAGCTCCGTCACCTTCCCGAGATCGAGATGCAAGGGCTGTCCGTCGGCCAGGCGTGCGAGCAGCACGCCCTTGAGCTCGGCGGCTCGACCGACGTTCATCTCGCCCCAAAGAGCGAGCGGCCCGGGCTGCTTTTCCAGATCTGTTTTGTCACTCATAGGCTACCTGCTGGACCACCTGCCTCGAATCAGTGCAGCCAGCCCTCGATGGGTATTTCGACGCTGCTCGCGACTTCTTAAGGAAACAGCAGGCAAAACCACGTGGCAGGCCGTCAGGAGGTTCCCTTGGTGCGCAAACGCGCAAATGCTGCGACCGCAGAGGCCGCGTCCTCGGCGGCGCTGAGTAGCTCATCTTGCGTGCTAGAGGGTGGCCCAAAGACGGCCCGAGCGCGGATGTCGAGCTGCCGGCTCAGCGCCGGCTGGGCCGGATAACTGCCTCGGCAGCCCCGCGTCAAACGCGGGTTGCACGAGACGAACGGTCAACTATCTTTCGCGCACCATGGGACGAACGAGCGACGCACGAGAGCGCCTGGTCGCGGCGGCCATCGAGTTGCTGTGGCACTACGGCTACGGCTCGGTGAGCGTGGACGCGCTCTGTGCCCGCGCCGAATGCAAGAAGGGCAGTTTTTATCATTTCTTCCCGAGCAAGGACGAGTTGGTGGTGGCGGCGCTCGGTGCGCATTGGGCGGGCCGCCGAGAGTCGCTGGCCAGGATCTTCGCCCCCACTCAGCCGCCGCTGGTGCGCTTCGCGGACTTCTTCGACGACGTGGTCAACCGGCAGCGCCGGCTGAAGAAGGGTGCCGGTCGCATCCTCGGCTGCCTTCACGCCTCCATCGGGAGCGAGTGCATCCGGCAAAACCCGGCCATCGCCGCCAAGGTTCAAGAAATCCTGACCGAGTACCGCGGCATCTTGCAGCAGACCCTGGAAGACGCGGCCGCGCAGGGGCTGCTCGAGGGGCGTGCTCCGGCCCCGCTCGCGCGGGATCTCTTCTCGTACTTGGAGGGGGTTCTCGGACAGGCGCGCATCCACGATGACATCAAGCACGTGGAAGCGTTGCGCACCACCGGCTGGCAAATCCTGGGGCTGGTATCGCCTTTCGCCGGAACTCATCCCGTCGGACCTGCCGTCGGACCTG
>Ga0170475_118472048_pt1 | contig 12266 bp, 7 predicted proteins | sample Soicark_Litter_5_FD_111474 | JGI IMG/M metagenome (GOLD analysis project Ga0170475, IMG submission 111474) | Avena fatua rhizosphere microbial communities from Hopland, California, USA. Combined Assembly of 48 SPs | reverse complement strand
GGATTGGATCGGCTCGACACTTCAACTCGAAGGAATAGCGGCAAAAGCTCTCGATCATCACCGATTGATTTTTCTAGCCATCGCGAAGAAAAACGCGGCGGAAGCTCGCGCGGCGATGCAAGCCCATCTCGCCGAAATGGCGAAATGTTATGTGGAGGCTAGAAAATCACGCGCTATTAAGCGAGCCGAAACGCAGGAGAGCATTGTTGAATAGATGAAGCGAGAGCGCAGATGAATCGATTTAGGCAGCGGTTGCGCGACGGAGACACCGTTTTCGGTCAGATGGTCCTGGAGTTGTTTACGCCGGGTTTGGGTCCCATGCTGGCAGCGGCCGGGATGGATTTCGTGATCTACGACATGGAGCACGGCCGTTGCGACATCGCTCTTGTGTCCGAAATGATCGCATCCTGCCGGGGATTGGACCTGGTTCCGTTGGTTCGTGTGCCGGATTGCAACTATCATCCGCTTTCGCGTGTGCTCGACATCGGAGCGCGAGGAGTGATGGTTCCCCGAGTGGAGACCCGAGCTCAAGCAGAGGAGATTGTCTCCCAACTGAAGTATGCCCCGGAGGGCAGGCGCGGCGTGGCCCTCGGAATTGCGCACGATCTATATCGAGCGGGAGGAGCCGAGTATTTCCCTCAGGCGAACGAAGACATTGCCGTTATCCTTTTGCTGGAAACCGAGAAGGCCTTCGAAAACCTCAACGAGATCGTGTCCGTTCCCGGCATAGATGTGGCCTGGATGGGTCACTTCGATTTGACCGTCTCGATGGGGATTCCTGCCCAGTTTGAGCACCCCCGATTTCTCGAAGCGATGGATGCGTTAGTTGCCGCCTGCGACCGTTATCGGGTCGCTCCCGGATTCCTTCCCGCGACACCGGAGTCCGCGATTCATTGGATTCAGAAAGGGTTTCGCGCAATAAGCTTGGGCAGTGACATCGGCGTGTTCCTGGACGGACTCCGCAGGTTCCGCAGTGCGGTGGAACCAAGAGAGATAATGACCGCTACTTACAACCATGACTAAACTTCAACAGTTGTCGCCAATATGGTTATTGCCGCTGTTCCTTGCCGGTTGTTCTACGCAACCTGCAAAGCCGCCAGAGCCTGTGTCTGAGGCGAAGCCGGCCGCAATACCCGAGATTGTCGCAGAGCAGATTGCCACCGACGGAAGCTGGGGAAATACGGAAGGTGCAGCCGTCGATTCGAAGGGCAATCTCTACTTTTGTTCCAGAGGAACTTATAAAGGAATCGTCCGATGGAATGCGAAGGATGGAGCGCAGCGATACCTCGCGGTCGCTACCAAAGCCGGTCCGGGAGGCTTATGGGTGGACGATCACGACAACATTTATCTTACCGCTACCGATGAAAGGCGCATTCTGAAGGTCACGCCGCAAAAGAAGGTCAGCACGGTTGCACAAGGCTTCGAGAAAGATCCCAAGGTTGCCACAGGGCCGAACGATCTGGTCGTAACAAGCGGCGGCACGATCTATTTCACCGATCCGAATGGCTATTACGGGGATGCGCCAAATGGGACGATCTATCGTGTCGATCCAAAAGGGAAAACGACGGTTTTTAGCGATGCGATCACCGGGCCGAACGGCATTATCTTGAGCGCAGACGAGAAAACCCTGTACGTTGCGCATAATGTGGCGAAAGCGACTTCGAAGGTCGAGAAGTGGCCTTTGCAGGCGGATGGATCAGGCGGGCAGATGAGTGAGCTTGCGACGGTCAATGACTGTGTAGCCGACGGAATGGCAGTGGATCGGGAAGGCGGGATTTGGCTCACGTGTTACAGCTTCGGCGCCGCATATCGAATCAATCCCGAAGGTAAGATCACGCATAAAATCACCACGGCTCAGCAAGCACTGACGAATGCAAAATTTGGACGTGGCACAGATAGCAACCACCTTTATCTGACGAGCTCCGATATGGAGCGTGTGAACGGCTACATTTATCGGGCAGCCGCGCCAGTATCGGGTCCTAAATAGCGATAGTCTTAACTTAGGAAGCGTAGTCTTGGATACAACGACCAATGAGGGCTGGCCTTGCGATCGGTTACTCCTCTTCTAATTGGGATTATTACCGCCGGTTCGATTGGTTTCTCCAATCCCGAAACCAGCCGCACTCCGTCGGCCAAGGATTCAGAACTCTTTGAGGCGAAGGTTCGACCCGTACTGGCCAAGAATTGTTATGCGTGCCATGGCCCGGACCAGCAACAATCCGGGTTGCGGGTGGATAGTCGCGATGGGCTATTAAAAGGTGGCAAAAGGGGGCCGGCAATGGTTCCAGGCTCCCCTGCCAGCAGTCTGCTGGTGAAGGCCATAAGGCACGACGGTCTGAAGATGCCGATCGGCTCGCGCCTGAAGGACTACGAAATAGCCGCGTTCGAAGAATGGATTCGCAATGACGCGGTGTGGCCGAGCGCTCCCAACGCGAAAACGGGATCGCGCAAGGAGCGATATCAGCAACTCGCGCGCGAGCACTGGGCATTCCAACGGGTAGGTGCATCGATGCCCCCGGTGGTGAGCGATTCGGCGTGGTCCAAAACCGCTGTGGACCGCTTTGTTCTCGCCCGCCTTCAGCAGTCAGGCTTGCATCCGGCTAAACCGGCAGAGAAGCGAATCCTAATACGCCGGCTAAGTTATGTGTTGACCGGTTTACCACCGAAGGCGGAAGAAGTGGAACGGTTCGTTGCGGATTCAGCTCCGGACGCTTATGTTCAACTTGTCGATCGCATACTCGCGTCACCGCACTTTGGCGAGCATTGGGCGCGCCATTGGCTCGATCTGGTGCGGTACGGCGAGACGCGCGGGTATGAATGGAATTACGAGATAATCGGCGCCTGGCGTTATCGCGATTACCTGATTCGAGCATTCAACGCAGATGTCCCGTATAACCAGCTCGTGCGGGAGCATATTGCAGGAGATTTGCTCGAACGCCCCCGGATCGATTCCCGAGCCGGGATCAACGAGTCAGTGATAGGAACGGCATTCTATCGGTTAGGCGAGGCCGGGCACGACGATTGCATCATGTTCCGAGAGATCGCCTTGGACGTTGTCGACAATGAGATCGACACGCTCTCCAAGACTTTCCAGGGCCTGACCGTCTCCTGCGCTCGCTGTCACGATCATAAGCTCGATCCGATACCGACGGAGGACTATTACGGGCTTTATAGCATCCTGAACAGCAGCCGGGTAGCCACTCACACCATCGACCTTCCCCAGGTCAACGCAGATCGGATTCTCCGGCTAAAGCTGTTGAAGCAGCAAATTCGTGAGGAACTTGCGTCGCTTTGGCAGCGCGAATCGCGCACTATTGCGGATTACATGATGAGTTCACGATCTCCATCGACGGACTCGCATCTGAATCCGGTACTTCTCCAGTCGTGGGGCCAAGCTCTAGCGTTAGCGGGCGATGCCATGGAGCAGCCCTCGTATGCCTGGGCTGCGCTAATGTGTCGCACGGCAGGACAGGAGAAGTATCTGGGTGCTGAAGCGACAACTCTCGCTGCACGGTACAAACGAGAAGCAGTTGCGAGGGACACATTCAACCGCGAGAACTTTCAGCAGCTCGCCAAGTTTGACAAGAAGATGCCTGAGGGCTGGACTGCGGAGGGGACGGGTGTTGCCGATGCGTTCTCCTCCACCGGAGACTTCATCATCAGCCCCGAAGGTCAAAAGGCCATCACAAACATCGTGCCGCAAGGCTTTTATACGAACCTGATATCGGGGCAGCTCAACGGAGCTCTTCGATCACCGGATCTGTCGAAGGACAAGAAGTTTGTCAGCGTTCGTGTGATGGGCGGAAATTTGGGAGCAAGGCGAACCATCATCGACAATTGCGCGATCGGTGAGAATTACAAGATTCTCGAGAACTCCGGCCCGACCTGGGTGAAGCTGGATACGTTCGCGAAGGAAAAGCGTCTTCCGGTGTTTGTCGAGATGGTCACACGCTCCGATAATCCACGTTTGCCCGATCGACCCGAGGTATTAAAACCGCATCAGACGAAGCTACTTGATGGTCCCCGATCTTACTTCGGAATTACCGCGGCCGTAGCCCACGATGGGCCCGAAACTCCTCGAGAAACGCTGTCACACATGCTTCCACTGTTCGAGCGCGGTGTGCCTTCCCGATGGAGATCATTAGCCGACGCTTATCAATCGCGCATCCAGCAGGCCATAGAGCGTTGGGCTAATCGCGCTTCGACCGAGGATGACGTCCGATGGCTCGACTGGATGGTACAGAACAATCTCCTTTCAAATACTGTGGATGCATCTCCGAACCTTCAGCGATTGATAGCCGGGTATCGCTCGATTGAGTCGGAGATTCCGACTCCCAAGGTGGTCGAAGGGCTCGCGGATAAGGGGCCCGGGACGGAGTTTCCGGTTCTGATTGGCGGGAACGCGAAGACGTACGGCGAACCGGCTCCCCGACGGTTCTTGGGGACGATTTTGGGCGAATCTCCAGCCACGGTGAATGGCAGCGGGCGTCGTGAGCTCGCAGAGATTATTGCGAGTCCTGACAATCCACTAACTGCTCGTGTGATGGTCAATCGTATCTGGGAGCATATCTTCGGTCGGGGAATTGTCGGGACGGTGGACAACTTTGGAGTCATAGGGGACAAACCCACTCATCCTGAATTGCTCGACTACCTTGCAAAGCAGTTTGTTGCGGATGGTTGGTCTATTAAGAAGATGATCCGCTCGATGGTGCTGTCCGAGACGTTCCGCCAGTCGGGAGAGATCGACGCTAAGGCCAAAGAGGCGGATCCTCAGAATGCGTTGTTGCACCATTATCCGGTACGAAGGCTGGAGGCGGAGTCGATTCGCGATTCAATACTGAGCGCATCGGGGAAATTGGATGAAACCCTATTCGGGCCGAGTACGAATCCTCATCGCGATCAGCCGCAGGAATACCGCAAGCTCTTTTCGGGTCCGCTCGACGGCAACGGTCGTCGAAGTCTCTATCTGAAAGTCACGCGAATGGAAGGCGCCCGCTTTCTGGAATCGTTCGATTACCCGACTCCGATGGCAACTCGCGGGAATCGGGACGTCACGAACGTTCCAGCGCAAGCTCTGACACTTTTGAACGACCCGTTCGTGGTCTCTGAGGCGGAGGAGTGCGCCAAGCATCTGTTGAGTAAGCCGGCCGAATCGGTGGATGCGCGCGTGAGACAGCTTTTCACGATCGCCCTCAGGCGCGAGCCGAGCTCGATAGAACGGGATCGGTTCCGCGGACTGGCGTCAGAGCTCGCCAGCTTGCATCAGGTCTCGCGTGAGGATTTATTGAACAGTCTTCTCGTTTGGAAAGATCTGGCCCATACGATTTTCAATATGAAAGAATTCATTTACGTCCAGTAGGAGAGGAAGAGTCATGAGCAGCCAACTCGGTCCGCACGATGGATGCCCAGGCTGTGCCACACCAATAACGCGACGCAATCTCCTGCAACTCGCATCGAACGGTTTCGGATATCTTGCGTTTTCAGCCTTGGCTGCGGCTGATTCGTCTTCAAGTTCTGTCGAGCGAATCAAACCACACTTCACCCCGAAGGCAAAAAACGTAATTTTTCTTTTCATGCCGGGCGGTGTCTCCCACATGGAGAGCTTCGATCCTAAGCCAAAACTGGCGGATTTGGACGGGAAGCCGGCCAAGCTCGAAAATTACGTCGCTGGTCCGAACCGAAAATGGCTTCGCCCGCTGTGGAACTTTCAGCAATATGGTCAGTCAGGAGCGCCCGTAAGCGAATTGTTTCCGCACACGGCCAAGTGTGTCGATGACATCGCCATTGTCAGGTCGATGAAGTCGGAGTTTCCTCTGCACGCTCGCGGCAATATCTTTCTCCACACCGGGCGCAATATTGGTGGCTATCCCAGCCTTGGCTCCTGGATTACGTACGGGCTGGGAAGCGAAAACAAGAACTTGCCCGGTTATGTTCTGCTGCGCGACGCATCGATACCGCCGGGTGGCATCGAGAACTTCTCCAATGGCTTTCTGCCGGGTACGCATCAGGCAACACACATTCGTGACGAAGGCGTTCCGGTAGACAACATTACACCGGCGGATTCGGATACCCGGATCCAGCGCGCCAAGCTCGATGCGCTGCTTCAGCAGGATCGGGATCTGCTGAAGACGATGGGAAGTGATGACGCGGTAGCGTCCGCGATTGCGAACTACGAGATGGGCTACCGGATGCAGGCGCTCGTGCCCGATGTTCTCGATCTTGACAAAGAGAATAAGAGCACGAAGGCCCTGTATGGGTTGGACTCGGAGGATAAGCCCAAGCGTCTCTATGGCCTTCAATGCCTGAGAGCGAGAAGATTAGTCGAAGCCGGCGTTCGCTTCGTCGAGGTGACTTGTCCGAATCTCTTTGGCATGAACGGCACGTGGGATCAGCACACGGATCTGAAGAAGGGACATGAAACGAACGCATTCGTTACCGATCAGGCCGCTGCGGCGTTGATTCAGGATTTGAAGCGTCGCGGATTGTTCAACGAAACGCTAATAATTTGGGCCGGCGAATTCGGGCGCACTCCGGACACAGGCAACGGCAACGGTCGCGATCATCACCCTGACTGCTTCACCATTTGGATGGCGGGCGGAGGAATCAAAGGCGGAGTCACCTATGGAGAAACGGATGAGTTGGGGAATCAGGTCGTAAGGGATCCCGTCACGATTCACGACTTACATGCGACAATCCTCCGTCTGCTTGGTCTCGATCACGAAAAGCTCACTTATCGATTTAGCGGACGTGAACAACGGCTCACCGACGTTCATGGCGAGGTGGTCAAGCAGATTCTTGCTTGACGGCATATCCATGCGGCTTTTACTTGGATTCCTCCTTTCCTTTGGTTGCGTTCAGGCGCAGACGGCGAGCCGAGCCGATTTCTTCGAGGCGAAGGTTCGACCGCTGTTGATCGCGCGGTGCGCTTCCTGCCATGGGGATAAGGCGCAGATGGCCGGGATACAACTTACTTCCAAGGAAGCCCTCCACCGCTCCGGTGTGGTGACTCCGGGTGATCCTTCTGCAAGCCGGCTCGTTCAAGCGGTCCGGTATGGAAGCAAAATCAAGATGCCGCCGGACGGGAAGTTGGCCGATCATGAAATTCAAGCGATCGAGCGATGGATCGGTGAAGGCGCTGTCTGGCCCGATACGCCGGTCGTGAGTCGGCTTTCGGATGCTCCGACTCATTGGTCGTTTGTTCCCGTTAGAAAAACGGATCCGCCTGAAGTTCGGGATCAGGCCTGGCCTCGCACGGATATCGATCGGTTCATCCTCGCACGAATTGAAAAGGCCGGTATCTCGCCAGTCGGCGATGCGAATAAGTATGCTCTCCTTCGACGAGTGACTCTGGATTTGACCGGGCTGCTCCCATCTGCTGAGGAAATAGAATCCTTCCAAAAAGACTCCTCTCCAAACGCGTTCGAGCGCGTCGTCGATCGGCTTCTCGACTCCCCTGCTTACGGGGAACGATGGGGGCGGCACTGGCTCGACGTGACCTACTGGGCCGACACCACCGGAGTTGGTCGACGTATCCCGTTACGTCACGCCTGGCGATATCGGGATTACGTTATCGATGCATTCAATCAAGACAAACCGTTCGATCGTTTCGTTCGTGAGCAGATAGTGGGACCCGAAGAACCCAAAGACGACGAAAAGAAGAAATCGAGTGGTGACCCTCAGTTACAGGCTGCCACGGGATTTCTCGTGCTCGGACCATGGGCTTGGTTTTCATATGACCGTACACAACTTCGCGTCGATGTCGTCGATCTTCAAGTGGACCTTGTCGGACGAACGTTTCTCGGTCTGACAGTTGGATGCGCTCGATGCCACGATCACAAATTCGATCCAATTCCGAACAAAGACTATTTCGCGATGGCCGGGATCTTCATGAGCACGAAGACCCTGTCCGCGAGCAACCTGGATGGCGGTATCAATACGGTGCGCCTGCCGGAGACGCTCGATGAGGTCCGGCGCTATGCCGCCGAACTCGATACGTGGGAGAAAAAAGTTGCCGAACTCGAAGTCGCCGAGAAGGCAAACAAGGAAGAATTAGAGGATCTCAAGAAACGAGTAACCACCCTCAAAGAGCAGTCCGCCAGTCCCGAGACGGAGGCCGCAATTAAAGCGGCCGAAGAGCAGATTGCCGCAGTAAAGAAAAAAAGTGGAAGCGCGGGCGATCGACAGGTTCTCCCGTTCACGAAATACATGAGGCCTCGACTGCCCGAAGTCTACGCAGCCGAGGACATGGACTTCCCCGCAGATGCGAGAATGACGGTGCGAGGAGATGCGCATCAACTCGGAGACTCCGTCCCGCGTGGATTTCTCAGCGCCGCTATGTATGGGCCGGCGCCCGAAATCGAGCCCGTCAAAAGCGGCAGGAAAGAACTCGCCGAATGGATCGCGAATGAGAAGAACCCGCTTACTGGCCGCGTCTACGTAAATCGGATCTGGCATCATCTATTCGGTGATGGCATCGTACGAACCACCGAGAATCTCGGGAATCGCGGAGAGGCGCCGAGTCATCCCGAACTCCTCGACTATCTCGCTGCGAAATTCATTGAGAACGGCTGGTCCACGAAAAAGTTGATCCGCGATATTGTTACGAGTCACGTATACCAGCTTGCGAGCTCCACTGATTCCAAAGGCAACGGCGTAGACCCGGATAACAGGCTTCTGTGGCGAGCCAACCGGCGCAGGCTCGAAGTGGAGGCGATTCGGGACACACTTCTCCAGGTCAGCAACCGTCTGGATCGTAGCCGAGGCGGACCTTCCCTTCCATTGATCGCGCAGAATGTCCACACGATCGCGCCGTTTTTTCTCGAAGAGGACTCGATCGTCGAGGACCGCGTGAAGTACCGTCGCACCGTATACCAGCCCATCATGCGAAGCGGACAGTTGACGGATATCGACATTTTGAACCTGTTCGATTTCGCGGACCCGGATCAGGTAGTCGGAACGCGAGCGCAAACTGTGGTGCCCACGCAGACACTCTATCTACTGAACTCGCCTGCGATAAAAGACGCGTCTCGCGCGCTAGCCGACACTGTCCTGAAAGATGCGACGCTGGATGATGATGGTCGAGTGTCGCGCATCATTTTGACGGCCTTGAATCGTCCGGCTGAGGAGCGGGAGCGGCAGCAAGCTCGTCAGTTCCTGTCGGATTTTAGGGCCGGCTTGTCGAAGTTTGAAAAGATGACCGATACTGCGGGGGAAGCGTGGACGCGATATTGTCAGGCGATTCTAGTTTCGAGCGAGTTCCTGTATAGGAGGTAGCGATCATGTTCCATTCGATGCAGCCATTTCCGAGAACGCGACGTGGTTTTCTGCGATCGATCGGTGGCGGCTTCGGTTCCGTCGCAATGGCAGCGATGGCGGCGGAACAGGCCATGATGGCGGGAACACAGAATCCGCTCAGCCCCAAGACGCCGCACTTTAAGGCGAAGGCCAAGCGCGTCATTCTGCTTTGGATGCAAGGTGGTCCATCGCAGATGGATCTGTTCGACTACAAGCCGAGACTCAAGAGCGAAGCGGGCAAACAGGTCCCATTCAAGCTGAACTCCAACACCGAGCGGTTTGAAAAAACGGCTCGTCTGATGCCCCCTGTCGCCAATTTCAAGCAAACTGGCCAAAGTGGGATGTGGATGTCCGACATGATGCCCAGCTTTGCTCAGAAGGTTGACGAACTCTGTTTCCTTCGGGGGCTTCAGACCGATAGTCCAGCGCACCCGGGCGCAATCCGGCTGTTTCAGAGCGGATCTCTCCAATTCGTGCGGCCGTCCCTGGGCTCGTGGATTCTATACGGTCTCGGCACGGAGAACCAGAACCTGCCGGGCTTTATCGTCATCAGTCCGATGTTGTATGGGGACGATGGAAGCACACTTGATTACTCCAATGTTTTTCTGCCGGCCGTGTATCAAGGGACGCGGATCGGGGATGCGCGCACACCGGTCAAGGAATCGAAAATCGGCTATCTGGGTGATTCCACCATACCGTCGGAACTGCAGCGGCAACAGCTGGATCTGATCCAGGCGCGTAACCGGATGGATCAGGAAGTCTCAGGCGAGGATCGCAACATTGAAGGTCTCGTGCAGTCGTACGAGCTGGCGTTTCGTATGCAAATGGAGGCGCCTGCCGTTTTCGACCTGACGAAGGAGTCGAAACAGACGCTTGACTTGTACGGCATTGGTGAGAAGGATACCGACAATTTCGGGCGGAAATGTTTGATGGCCAGGCGGCTCGCCGAGGCGGGCGTTCGTTATATTCAAGTCACGGATAATGGCTGGGACCACCACACAAAAATCAGCGAACTACTGCGTAAGAGCGCGCGAGGAATCGACAAGCCTCTGACGGGTCTGTTAACTGACCTGAAGGCTCGGGGACTGCTCGACGATACGCTTGTCATTTGGACTGGCGAGTTTGGACGCACTCCCTTCGATCAATCTTTAGCGGGCGCTAAAGGCGACAGTCCCGGCCGCGATCACAACCCGTACTGCTGGACGATGTGGATGGCCGGGGCGGGCGTCAAGCAAGGGTTCGTGCATGGCGAAACCGATGAGTATGCGTGGAAAGCTGTCGACGGCAAGGTCCACGTACACGACTTGCATGCAACGATTCTTCACCTGCTCGGTTTGGATCATCAGAAGCTGACATATTGCTATAGTGGACGAGACTTCCGCCTGACCGATGTTCACGGGCGTGTCGTAGACGAGATCTTAGCCTAACGAATCAATCTTGCCGATCTTTCGGTGTACGCCGCAGGTGGTGGATAGAATGTCTAGGCGGCGATGAATCTGAATCATCTATTTGGGTTGACCTTTAAGACGCGCGCTGATCAATCTGCATTGGAGTTTTATGACAGCGACTCGCGCTTGAATTCTATTTCATTCGGAGAGGTTCATCGACGCAGTCAGTTGATGGCGTCTGTGCTGTATGGCCGGGGACTGAGGCGCGGAGATCGGTTGTGCGTTTATCTCGTGAATCGCATCGAGATGATCGATCTTTATCTCGCGTGCTTGAATCTGGGCGTAATTTTTGTTCCGATCAATATCCTTTACAAGGAGCGGGAAATCGGCCACATTCTGAGGGATGCCGATCCCGCCGCGATCGTCACAGACAACGCATTTCCCGTGGCGGCCGACACTTGGCATGTAACTGACGTTGCGGCGGAGGCTCTGAATTCGGCTCCGTTTGATCGTCCGATAGCTCTCGACGGCGACGACCCGGCAGTTATCATTTACACCTCGGGAACAACCGGCCCTTCCAAGGGCGCCGTTCTCACCCACAATAACTTTGCGGCGAACGCGATCAACCTCAACGCTTGCTGGCAAATTACAAGCGCAGATCGACTTCTCCTTGCCCTGCCTCTTTTTCATGTACATGGGCTGGGGAATGGCCTGCACTGCTGGCTTCTCTCCGGTTGCAGGATGCGACTGCTGGAGCGTTTCGACCAACGCGCTGCGGAACAGATGTTCGTTGATTTTTGCCCCACGCTCTTCTTCGGTGTGCCGACCATATACGTGAGGCTCCTCGAAATTCCTGAATCGTCCGCTCGCGAAATAGGCAGGTTTATGAGACTCTTCGTATCCGGGTCAGCGCCACTGCCGGCTCAAGTTCTCGAAGATTTTCAGTCCCGCTTTGGCCACAGGATACTCGAGCGGTACGGGATGACGGAAACGATGATGAACATCAGCAACCCGTATGCCGGCGAGCGCCGCGCCGGCTCCGTTGGCTCTCCTTTGCCAGGCGTCTCGGTTCAGATCCGCGATCCGGACGGCAAGGTTCTGCCCGACGGCGAGACGGGCGAACTCTTCGTGCGCGGCCCGAACGTATTTGCAGGTTACTGGAGGAACACAGATGCGACTGACGCCGCATTTAGCGCAGGCTTTTTCCGCACCGGGGACATCGGCGAACGTTCGCCGGACGGCTACTACACGCTCAAGGGCCGTAGGAGCGACTTAATCATCTCCGGTGGATTCAACATCTACCCGCGTGAGATCGAAGAGTTCCTCATTGAGCAGGACGGGGTCGCCGAGGCGGCGGTTGCCGGTGTACCGGACAAGGTGCGGGGAGAAGTTGCCGTTGCCTACGTTGTTTGTCGATCGGATTTTCCTTTGGAAATGCTCGAAGCACGCTGCCGTAGCTCGCTGGCTTCCTTCAAGGTCCCTCGTGCGTTCGTTCGAGTGGAGAGTTTACCGCGCACCGCATTGGGTAAAGTGCAAAAGCATCTTCTTCCGGCAATGAATGAGCCGACGACATGAGAGTCGCAG
>Ga0170475_103725823_pt1 | contig 12268 bp, 7 predicted proteins | sample Soicark_Litter_5_FD_111474 | JGI IMG/M metagenome (GOLD analysis project Ga0170475, IMG submission 111474) | Avena fatua rhizosphere microbial communities from Hopland, California, USA. Combined Assembly of 48 SPs | reverse complement strand
GAAGCGCCTCTGCCGCGACCACGGCACCGCCGTGATGCTCGTCACCCACGACATGGGGGTGATCGCCGAGGCCGCCGACCGGGTCGCCGTGATGTATTCGGGGCGCATCGCCGAGATCGGCCCCGTCGAATCCGTGGTGCGCAATCCCCTGCATCCCTACGCGGTCGGGCTGATGGGCTCCATCCCTGTTATCGGGGGCGAACGCGGGCGGCTGCGCCAGATCGACGGCGCGATGCCCCGTTTATCGGAGATCCCCGCCGGCTGCGCCTTTGTTCCACGCTGTCCCCACGCCTTCGCCCGCTGCCTGGAGCGGCCGGCGCTGATGCCGGCAGGGAGCACCCGAACAGCCTGCTGGCTCTATGCCGGGGCGGAGGAGGGGGCGAATGCCTAAACTTCCCATACCTGAATCGCCTCTGGTCCGTGTTCGGGGGTTGGGCTGTCACTTCGACGTATCGCAGCCCTTCCTCACGCGCGTCCTCAAGGGGCGGGGGCGGCGGAGCCTCAAAGCCGTCGATGGCGTCGATCTGGAGATTCGGCGCGGGGAGACATTCTCGCTGGTGGGGGAGAGCGGTTGCGGCAAGTCCACGATGGCGCGGCTGGCCGTCGGTCTGCTTCGTCCGACTGCGGGCACCGTCGAGTTCGAAGGCGTCAATGTAAGCCGGCTGCGGACCCGCGCGGCGCTGGCTCCGTTTCGCCGCAAGATCCAGATGATCTTTCAGGACCCCTATTCCAGCCTGAACCCGCGCTGGCGCATCCGGGACATCATCGCCGAACCGATCCGGACCCACGGGCTGATTGGGAACAAATCAGACCTCGCCCGGCGCGTCGCCGAGCTGCTGACCCAGGTCGGCCTGTCGCCGAGAGATGGCGACAAGTTCCCCCATGAGTTTTCCGGCGGCCAGCGGCAGCGGATCGCGATCGCGCGCGGACTTTCGTCAAACCCGGAGTTCCTGGTCTGCGATGAGCCGACCTCCGCCCTCGACGTTTCGGTTCAGGCGCAGATACTCAACCTGCTGAAGGATCTCCAGCGCCGGTACGGTCTCACATACCTGTTCATCAGCCACAACCTTGCCGTTGTCTATCAGATATCCGACCGGATCGGGGTCATGTATCTCGGGCGGCTGGTGGAACTGGCCGATGTCACGCGGCTGTTCGCCCGGCCTCGCCATCCCTACACCAGGATGCTGCTGGAAACGCTGCCGGATCTGAGCATGTCGGGGCGCCGGCATGAGTCGATAACCGGCGAGGTGCCCGACCCGATCACGCCCCCGGCTGGATGCGCCTTCCACCCGCGCTGTCCCTTCGCGAATGACCGGTGCCGGGCCGAACGGCCGGAGTTGCGGAACCATGACGGCGATATCGTCGCGTGCCATGCCGTCGAGGAGCGGCGCCTGCCTGGATAATCCCGCCCCTCAGAGCCGCTGCGATCTGAGTTTCGGGTTCAGCGTATCGCGAAGCCAGTCACCCAGCAGGTTTACGGCCAGAACCAGAGTGGCAAGGGTGATGGCGGGAAAGACGGCGATCCACCATTCGCCGGAAAACAGGAAGTCGTTGCCGATGCGGATCAGCGTGCCCAGGCTGGACTGCGTCGGTGGCACCCCAAGCCCCAGGAAGGACAGGGTGGCTTCCACGATGATGGCCAGTGCCAGGTTGATCGTGGTGATGACAAGGACAGGCCCCATCACGTTGGGAAGGATATGCCCGAACACGATGCGGACCGGATGCACTCCGATCAGGCGGGCGGCATTGACGTAGTCCTTCTCGCGTTCGACCAGGGTCAATCCGCGCACCGTCCGGGCATACTGAACCCAGAAACTGAGCCCGATCGCCAGGATGACCACATAGACCGAGATTCTGGCGTGCAGATCGCGGGGCAGGGCGATTCTGGCGACCCCGTCGATCAGCAGGGCGATCAGAACGGGCGGGAAGCTGAGCTGGATATCGGCCAGCCTCATGACAGCTCCGTCGATCCAGCCGCCGAGATAGCCGGCCAGAACCCCCAGCCCGATGCCAATGAGTGCTGCCAGCAGTACGGAGCTGAAACCGACCACCAGGGAGATGCGCAGGCCGTAGAGGATGGCGCTCAGCATATCCCGGCCCTGATCATCCGTGCCCAGCGGGTAGGCGCTGTCGCCCTGATCGTTCCAGACCGGGGGAGTGAACGCGTCGGTCAGGCGAAGACTGCCAAGGTCGAATGGGTTGTGGGGAGCGATCCAGGGCGCGAGCAGCCCGGCGGAGACCAGAATCAGCGTGACAAGTCCCGCCAGCACCGCCGAGGGCGACAGGTGGAGCCGCTCCGTCAACGCCCATAGCCGTTTGCCGTGCCCCGGTTTATCCGCAGCCGGGGATCGATGATCTGATACAGGATATCGACGCACAGGTTGATCGCCAGGAAGAAGAAGGCCCCGACCAGGAGATAGGCCGCCATGACCGGGATATCGGCGAAAGTGACGGCCTGGATGAACATCAGGCCCATGCCGGGCCATTGAAAGACGGTCTCCGTGATGACGGCGAAGGCGATGAGGGCGCCAAGCTGCAATCCGGCGATGGTGATTACCGACACAAGCGTGTTCTTCAGCGCGTGGCCGAAATGGACGGTCCGGTTCGGCAGCCCCCTCGCGCGGGCGAACCTGATGTAGTCGGTGCGGAGCACCTCCAGCATCTCGGACCGCACGAGACGCATGATCAGCGTCATCTGGAACAGGCCGAGCGTGATCGCCGGCAGGACCAGGGACTTGAGACCGCTCGCCGTGAGGAGGCCGGTGCTCCACCAGCCGATCTGGATCACCTCGCCGCGCCCGAACGAGGGCAGCCACCCGAGATTCACGGAGAAGACCAGGATCAGCAGAATGCCGACGACGAAAGGCGGCAGTGAAATGCCGATAAGCGATACCGTCATGAACAGGCGGGCCAGCGGGCCGTCCTGATGCAGGGCCGTGTAGACGCCCATCGGCACTCCCACCAGCATTGTCAACAGAGCCGCCGTCAGACTCAGCTCCAAGGTGGCCGGCATCTTGTCTAGGATCAGTCTATCGACGGGGATGGCCTGCTGGTACGACAGTCCGAACTTGCCCTGGACGGCGTTGCCGACGAAGCGGGCGTACTGGACCGGGAAAGGATCGTCCAACCCCAGATCGTGACGCAGCTTCTGGCGGTCCTCAAGGCTGGTGTCCTGCCCGACCATACCGCTGACCGGGTCGCCCACATAGTTGAACAGGGCGAAGGCGATGAAGGCCACCGCGAGCATCACAAGGACCGATTGGGCAAGGCGCCGGAGGATGAACACCAGCATGCGGCGGTCACTTCATCGTAACGAAGCGCAGGGGAAAGATATTGTCGGGCTGTTGGACCAGTTGGACACTGTCGCGTACCGCCCACATGACCGTCTGTTGGTGCAGCGGGATATGCCCGAACTCCTCCTTATGGATGCGCAAGGCTTCGTGGATCATGTCGGTCCGCTTGGCGGGGTCCAGTTCTCCTCGGATCGCGTCGATCAGTTCATCGACGCGGGCGTTCGAATAGCCACCGACATTGAACAGGCCATGGTTTGCCGCCCCACGGGAAGCCAGAAGGTTGAGCAGGCTGTCATGGGCGTCGGCGGTGGGCGGCGTCCAGCCCAGCATATAAAAGCTGGTATTGTAAGCGGGGCCAAGAATCTTGTTGAAGTACTTGGCGCGGGTCTGGGCGTTCAGGTTCACCGTGATGCCGATCCGCGCCAGCATGCCGGCGACCGCGCGGCAGATCGCTTCATCGTTGATGTAGCGGTCGTTCGGGCAGTCCATCCCAACGTCGAAGCCGTTGGGATAACCGGCTTCCGTCAGCAGCTTCTTCGCCGCACTCGGATCGTAGGGATACCGTTCGTTCAACGCCTTGTCGAAGCCGTTTACGCCCTCGCCGATCATGGTGCCGACGGGGACTGCTGCGCCGCGCATGACCTTCGTCCTGATCGTTTCGATATCGATCGCTTGATAAAAGGCTTGGCGGACGCGCTTGTCCTTGAAGGGGTTCTTGCCCTTGACGCTGCTTTCCAGCAACTCGTCCCGTAACTGGTCGAACCCTAAGAACACGACGCGCAGTTCAGGCCGCTGGACGATGCGAAGGCCAGGGGTGCGGGCGATCCGGTCGGCATCCTGTGGCGGCACCGTGTAGATCATGTCGATCTCGCCCGACAGCAGGGCCGCGACCCTGGTCGCATCGTTGGCGATCCAGGAAAACACCGCTTCGGTGAGGTTGTGTTCCGGCTTGTCCCACCAGTCGGGGTTCGGCACCAGCACGGTCCTGACATTCGGCTGGCGTTCCTTCAGCATGAAGGGTCCGGTGCCGTTGGCGTTTCGGCTCGCGAAGGTTTCCTCGTTCTTCGTCAGGTCGGCCGGCCTTGTGGCATTGTTCTTCTCCGCCCATTCCCGATCCATGATGAACCAGTTGCTGATTTCCCGAATCAGGATCGGATCGGGGCCGTAGGTCACGAACTCGACGGTGTAGTCGTCGATCTTCCTCGCTTCCTTGATGCTGGCAATCAGGCCGGGGATGTTGGAGTTGGGTGAGCGGGCTCTCTCGAACGAGAACATCACATCGTCAGCATTGAACGGGCTGCCGTCGTGGAACCTGACGTTCCTTCGAAGATCAAAGCGCCAGACGGTGGGGGCTGTTTGCGCCCAGGCCGTAGCCAGGGCCGGCTCGGGCTCCATGTTCCGGTCACGCCGGACAAGCGGCTCATAAACATTGCCCATGAAACCGATCAGGAGGATTTCGTTCCGGGAGTAAGGGTCCATGGAAATGACGTCGCCGTCATTCGCCCATCTCAGGGTTTTGGCGGAAACAGGCTGTATCGAAAGGGCGGCGGAGAGAACTGTGACGATAACGGCGGCGAATAACAGGAGGCGCTTTGGCATCATGACGCTCCGAGTGTTATATTCCGGCCCCGCCGGGGCCATGACGTAACCCTGTAACTTCTGAAATTCTGATGCGGAACTTGGCTACGGCCATGTGAAATACAGAATAGGCAGGTGAACGGTACGGTCAATTCGCTCTTCGGAGATAGGACAAGTATTTTCACTTTGAAGCAATATTGTTCGCGGTATGTTATGCGACATCGCGAGTGGCGGGCCGCGCCGGACCCAACGGCCCGACGCGGTTCGCTTTCGGCTTCAGAACCTCAGGCCTGGGCGGGCTATTCGCCCACCGACCTTTGGAAATGCGCCTCTCCCACCACCTCGCTCAGCATCCTCATCAGTTCGGCGACATCGCGGATCACGAGCTTGCCGGTTTGCTTTTCAATCAGGCCGGCGCGGGCCAGATCGTTCAACTCCCGCGTGATGGCTTCCCGGTGGGTGCTGATGAAGCTGGCGATCTGCGCATGAGTCGGAATGGGCGAGATGATCGCGGTGTTCGGGTCGGTGGCGCTTATCCGGCTCAGCCGCAGCAGTTCGGCGTGAATCCGGTTCCGCACGGAAAGGGTCCCAAGCTCGATCACCCGGGTGGACATGTAACGGCCCAGGCCTGCCAGCCTGCGCAGGATCGTAGCCGCGAACGAATCGCACTGATGCACCGTTTCCCAGAACACCGATGCCGGCATACTGGCGACCAGCGTCTTGGTCGTGGCGATCACCGTGGCCGCCTGCGGCTGACCGTCCACCACCGAAAGCTCACCGAACATCTGGCCGGCTGGCAGATCACGCAACGTGACTTCCCGCCCGTTCAGGGAGTAGTGCATTTCACGCGCATTCCCCCTTACGACAAAGAACAGTTGCCGTCCGTCATCCTGGTGCTGGACAATGGCCTGATGCGGCTCGAACCAGCGCCATGTGCAGCGCTTCGACAGCGCCTGCAGGGTTTCGCGCGGGACATTCTTGAACATTTTAATATCGGTAAGCGTCTCGGCTGTGAACTGGGGCGCAGGGCGCCGATGCGTCATCGTCTCCCGGCGTCTGGGTTCACGTTGCCTTGCCGGAGCGGCGGCGAAAAGGGCGGGAGCCGATAGCCGCGCATCATGCGGCGCCTGAATGCTTTCCTTCTGAAAATATGTCACGGGCCGTCCCCCTGTTGCTTAAAGCTGGGCCAAGCATCCGTCTTGGTAAGAGGGAGTTTCCACAGCGGCGCGAAAACCAGCGTGAAGCCGCTGGTGCAATATCGTTAAGAAAACGTTAAAACGCATATTCGAGGATGTTTACCGGTTTCCTGGTGGGCCGGGGAGGGTGGCGGCGGCCATGGATGTCGGCCATGTCACGCTCTGTATATTGGACTCCGTATTCGATAGCTGGTCAATTCTCTCTAAATAATAACCCCCTCTTTGATCATTGGCGGGCAGGTGTATTCGGAGTTTACTCGTGCCTCTCATTTCCATATTCACCGGAGAGTTTCATGTGGAAGGATCAAGAGCATCCAGCGGCTGAACCGGCGGCTGAAACATTGAAACTTGCTGCCGATCCTTGGGCCTTCTGGTTCATATTGCAGTCTCAGTTTTTGAATTGCTCACAGCCTGCCGCGAGCCGGCCAAAGGCCAAGGCCAAGAGAAGTCAAATTTCCTTCCTGGCTCAGCGGAAGGAAGGACAATCTTGGCCAACGGACACTACGCTGTCAGAGGCGCTCAAGCCACTTGGCCTGAAGGTCGAGTTTTCAAGTATCTATGAAAAATCCATGATAGGTACAGGGTCCATATTGCGGAATGAGACTGCGGATATAGGACCAGGGGATCACGCTTCGCCCGATGACCTGTTGGAGAAGCAGGTTTCCGCTCTGGCTTCATTGAGAAGTCATTTTGACCGGCTCAAGATAGCTCGTCCCAACAAGCCACAGTTGCGGGAAGCACTTGCCGCGATCAGGACTGCCACGGGCAACGATCAGATCGGAGAAAAAGTATCGAGCGGAGGATCAGGGATTGTTGTCGGTTTCGTGGATAACGGTTGCGCATTCGCTCATCCGAATTTTATCAAAAAAGATGGCAATTCATATAGAAGCCGGGTGGAGCGTATTTGGGATCAATCCTACTCACGGGATCATCCGAAAGAATGGGGAGCTGTAGAAGAATTTGGCTATGGAGGGGAACTTGACGTCGGAAAGTATGATCTGCGCACCGGCGAGCCCTGCGGCGTAGGGGTGGGGGGAGGTGCGGAACTTACCGAGGATCAGCTTTATGACAAGCTGAGCTATGAACTGCGGGAAGACGTGGTGATGGACGGCATGTATGGTTCAGCCGATTTCACTCACGGCACCCACATCATGGACATAGCCGTCGGCGCTAATGGCGTGGCGCCGGACGCCGACATTATTTTCGTCCAGCTCCCGCAATCCGCCATCAGCGAGAATACGGATCAGGCATCCGCCCGCCACATCCTTGATGGCGTCGCCTATATTTTCAAACATGCGGGCAAAAGGCCGGCTGTGGTGAACATCAGCTACAACGCCTACACGGGACCTCATGATGGAACGTCGCTGCTGGAACTCGGCCTGGACGAACTGCTGAAACCTCGTGGGCGAGCCGTCGTGATTTCCGCCGGTAACGCCCGCGATGCCAATTGTCATGAGTTCAGGTCGGTGCCCGCGAAACAATGCCTGGACGGCGAGGAAGGCAGGCAGCCCCTTCTCTGGTCTGTGCATCCCGATGACCCGACGGAAAACTTCATGGAGATCTGGTATGAGGGTGGCAAAAACCTTCAGATTTCCGTTATCTCTCCGGATGGAAAACGCGTGGCGAATGCCGTCGGGCCTGATCGATACAGCTACCTGAAGCAGGGCTGTTCCATCATGGGTGCCGTCATTCATCGCGCGAACGATCCGGGAAACAACAAAAACCAAGTGCTGATCGCTCTCAATCCGACAGCCGAGGCCGCTGTTTCCAATATTGAAACATTGAATAAGCCATGGTCTCCAGCAGCCTCAGGGGTATGGCGGATAGAAGTCAGCAATCAGGGGGAGACAGCTGTAGCTTTCCATGCCCGGATCGAGCGCGATGATCGCGGTGAAAATCCGGTGGTCGAACAGTCACATTTTCTCACCCCCGGGTTGGTAGCGGAAGGAGAGGAGGAAGGTGGTGAGGAATTCGGGAAAGCGACTATAGAAGAAATGAATACCTTAGGCGGCTTTTGCACCGGCGAAAACACTATTATCGTGGGTGCATACAACCTGGCGACCAAACGGCCAATGCCGTTTTCGTCACTGGGGCCGACCGAGCATGAACAGAAACGGCCTAAGCCCGACATCTATGCCCCAGGCGCATCCGATCCGGGCGGTGAGGGCATCGAAGCGGCTTCAGCCAGGAGCGCCAATTTGATCCGTTTGACCGGAACCAGTGTGGCCGCACCGTTCGTAGCCGGTCTCATTGCCCGCAGGTTCTCGGAAAAAGGATCAGGTTGGCTGGATCTGGATACTAAGCAGATCATCGAGAAGCTGCAGAAAGGTGGAGAGCCTATGGAGTCTCCAGACGGAGGGACGGCGTATGCGATAAAGATATAGCCAGCCATGACAGACTTTTCATCAATTTGCTAACACCCGGTGGCGTGAGGTTGAGCACGCCACCGGGCGCAGGTACCCAGCCCGTATAAAAAACAAAAAACAGAAGGAGCTGTGAATTTTGTCACCGAGGAGGTTTAGTAAAAATATTAGCATCGCGACTGTCAGAAATGACAACTAAAATCCGGTGAAACAAAATATAACTCTTTCTTTGTTTTTAAGGTAAAAGTCCAGGCTGGAGTGCAATATGGACGCGATTACTTTCTGGAGCAATGTCGCACTTGAATTGAATAAAAAAGATCACTCCAAGCCGTCAGCCTTCAGAGAGCAGCCCGGCCCCTGCTTCTCATCCCGTGCGTTGGCCATCACGTTTGCCGCATTCCATGATGCCTTCAAGGCGGGAGGCAAGCGCCCCGGCCGATACCTCTTCAAGGCCTCGGCTCCTGTCGGGTCTCCCGCGATCGGGCGTACGGCGGGCGGGCGGGCGGCTTATATCTGCCTGCTGCGTCTTTATCCGTCGGAGGCCGACTTCCTGGAAGGGGAATACACGTCTTTCGTCTCCAGCCTTCGGGCAATGAAGGATGGTCCAAAAGATGCTGAATTCGCGCAAGGGATCTCTCTTGGCGACAGCGCGGCGGACACCATCCTGTGCGCCAGGGCCGGAGATGGGGCGACGTTGGCGAACCCACAGGATCACACCTCGACAACCGTGCCCGGTGCCCATATTCCCGATCCGCTGCACCCCAGCCAAAGCTTCTACGGGGTCAAATGGGGTACGGTGAAGCCGTTCGTCCTCTCGCGCCCGGACATCGTCGCGTTCCGCCCGCCGCCGCCGCCAGCGCTTTTCGACCCAGGCTACCGGGAGATCCTGGACGAAGTGCGGTCTCGCGGAGACCGCAATGTGCGAAGCTATAAGAACGATGACACGCTGACCGGCCTGTTCTGGGCCTATGACGGCGCCAGAAACCTGGGAACGCCTCCACGCTTATATAACCGCATCCTGATGACCTTCGCCGAACACGAACAATACGGCGAGGCGGACAAGACAGAGCTTTTCGCGATTGCCAATCTGGCGATGGCGGATGCGGGTATAGTGGCTTGGGACACCAAGTATTTTTACAACTTCTGGCGGCCCGTCGCGGGCATCCGAAACGACCCGGTCGATCCCGATCCGGATTGGGGGCCGCAGGGCGCGCCGAACTCGAACAGCCCTGGAAAAACCGACTTTACCCCCAACTATCCCGCGTATCCGTCTGGTCACGCAACTTTCGGGGCGGCCTGCTTCACAGTCCTGCATCGTTTCCGGTCGGTATCCCGAAAGTTCAAGCCGTGGGACATTGAATTGTTCTCGGAAGAACTGGAGGCACCCACGATCGATGCCGATGGTACGCCGCGCCCGCCCCACAAGCGCGCCTTCGCCGATATCGAAGCGATGATCACCGAGAATGCGCGGAGCCGCATCTTCCTCGGCATTCACTGGGATTTCGATGGAACGGAGGGTGTCAGAGCGGGCAGGAAGATCGGCGACAGGGTTTTTGAGGACGCCCTGACCTGACGATCTTCGGCGGGCGGGGACATGATCGCTTCCCCTCCAGCATCTCTTACAGGCCAACCTACAATATCGGATTGAAGACTGCAGCATTCCACTAACCTCCTAGCCGGAGCATGCCTTCGGTACTATACTAAAAACACTGGCAATGTATCTGCCTGTTGATCCATCAACTTGACGGTACGGCGGGCTTGACTTGGTTAGCGACTGCGCAAACACTGATTGCCGCTACGCGTTTGGGGTCCGCTCTTTTGGACAGGCGTGATGTGTGCCGTCTGAGTTCCGGCGTGGCGTAAAAAGCGATGCGCAACAAATTGTGTGAGTCAGGTCCGTGACGATGCTGATTATGCAATCCATGCCAGCTCTGATCATGCCCCGGCAATGCAAGAGGACTTGCGGAACCAGGAGAGTGAAATGACCCGCTGGGCGAACAGGGACCAAGCCCATGCCGCCCGCACTGTGGAAGAAATCCCGGACTGGTTGCCTGGAGATGGCGGCATTAAGCCGGGTCCCGCGATAGCTCGGACTTCGGCGGCTCAGAACTCGAAGGACTGCCAGGGCAGTGCTTCGGTATCGACGACGATCGTTAAAATTTATCTGGTGGGAACCATGCGCGCCGTCGATTCATCAGGCGCGAACCTCTTGCCGAACGGGCGCAAGACACGGGGGCTGCTTGCCTGTCTATGCCTTGCCTGTGGTGAGCGTGTCTCGCGCAATCGCCTTGCCGGGCTTCTCTGGGATCGGTCGTCCGAGATCCAGGCCAAGCAGAGCGTGCGCCATGCGCTGTGCGAGCTGACCCGGGATTTTGGAAAGCACGCGCCGATCCTGGTTGAAATCGACCGCGACGGCGCGCGGCTCAAGGTGGACGCGTGCTGGATCGATGCCTTGGCCCTGTTCAAATCCGATGCCAGCGAGGCGGGGGAAGCGGCTGAAACCGGCGAGGTGATGAGGGTATCGGCCGATCACCTTCTGGAAGAACTGGATGGGCTGACGCCCTCCTTCGACCATTTTCTGGCCGCCGAGCGGGCGCGCCTTGGTGACCGGCTGCGGCAACTTTACGAAGCCAGACTGGACCGCCTGATCACCGGCAATGCCCGGCCCGAACTGAGGGCATCGGCGGCCCGGCGGCTGATCACCTTTGAGCCGACCCATGAAGGGGCCGTGCGGGCGCTCATGAAAGCCTTCGTCGAGCTGGGCGACCGGTCGCAGGCGATCCGCGAATATGAGCGATGCCGTCAGGCATTGCGCAGCATGCTCGACCTGGCTCCTTCAGCCGAAACTGTGGCGCTCTACGAAGCGGTGCGGCGCCTGCCCTCGAGCAGCTGCCAGACTTCGGCCGCTCTGCCGGACCAGATCTCCTTGGACAAATCCGGCTTTGGCGTGCCGGTGTCCGGGTTTGCCGATCCGCCGGTTTCCGCCGCAGGGGACGGGGCCACATTGCATCTGGCCAGCCATGCCGCCGACTTCCAGCAGCGCGCTTCCATCGCCGTGCTGCCGCTGCGTGTGATCACCGCGCATCCGGCTGGCGAGCATGTCGCGGAGGGCATCGTCGAGGACCTCATCGAGATGCTCTCCCGTATCCCGAACCTGTTTGTCGTCTCCCGGCTGTCAACCCTGGCGTTTTGCGATCAGGCCCGCCATCCGCGTGAGATCGGCGAGGCGCTTGGTGTGCGCTACGTTCTGTCCGGCAGTTTCCGGGCTGCGGGCGACCATGTCCGCCTGACCATGGAACTGACCGATACGCAACTCGGCACAGCGCTCTGGGTTTCGAAGTTCGACGAGACGGTGGCCGATATCTTCGAACTCCAGGACCGCATCTCGGAAGGTGTGGTGCGCCGTATCGCACCCTACCTCCACGAATTCGAGCTTAAGCGCATCCGGGCCAAGAAGCCGGACACCCTGAAGGCCTACGATCTGTTCCTGCGTGCTGTCGAACACATGCACAATTCATCGCGCGAGGTTTTTGAGTCGTCCTGCAGCCTGTTCAAGGCGGCGATCGCGCATGATCCGCATTATGCCGCAGCCCATGCCTGGTGCGCGTATTGGCATGTGTTGCGAGTTGGACAGGGATGGTCGCCCGACCCCGATTACGATGCCAGGGAGGCGGATCGCTATGCCACGAAGGCTATCGAGTGCAACGGCATGGAACCGATGGCCCTGGCCATCCACGGCCATGCCGCGGCCTATCTCCATAAGGACTTCGAACTCGCCTTCCGGCGCTTCGACAAGGCGCTGTCGATCAATCCCAACTCGGCCCCGGTCTGGCTGTGG
>Ga0170475_115552988_pt1 | contig 12269 bp, 10 predicted proteins | sample Soicark_Litter_5_FD_111474 | JGI IMG/M metagenome (GOLD analysis project Ga0170475, IMG submission 111474) | Avena fatua rhizosphere microbial communities from Hopland, California, USA. Combined Assembly of 48 SPs | reverse complement strand
GCTTCAAACCGGCCGCGCCGCTCGGCCGCTCGCTGACCGCGAGCGTCGGCATCAAGCGCGAGGCGCTCGAGCAGATCGGTATTCTTCTCTCCGGCGGTCTGCATGTCGCGCTGTTCTGCATCGCCGCGCTGCTCGTATTGGCGCCATGGGGCGTGCAGTCGGACGATCTCGCAAGCAGCGTCCGCGCCGCGTTCTTCGGCGTCACCTTCGGCGGCGTCACGATTTCACTGTCGAGCGTCGTGTTCTCGCTTGTTCTTTTCGCGTTGGTGTACGGTGCGACTCGCGGCCTGCAATATTGGCTCGACACGCGTTATCTGCCGCACACTAACCTCGACACAGGCCTGCGCAATTCGATCAAGACAAGCCTCGGCTACGTCGGTTTTATCATCGCGGTGGCACTTGCGCTCGGATATCTCGGCCTGAGCTTCGAGAAACTCGCTATAGTCGCCGGAGCATTGTCGGTCGGTATTGGTTTTGGCCTGCAATCGATCGTCAACAATTTCGTTTCCGGGCTTATCCTTCTCTGGGAACGCGCGATCCGGGTCGGCGACTGGATCGTTGTCGGCGACGAGCAGGGATTCGTCCGCCGCATCAATGTGCGCTCGACCGAAATCGAGACATTCGATCGCGCGATGATGATCGTGCCGAATTCCAATCTCATTACCGGGGTCGTCAAGAACTGGGTGCGCACCGATCGCGTCGGGCGCTTGAAAATCTCGCTGTCTATGCAGTCCGGCGCCGATCCGGACAAAGTGCGCGACCTTTTAATCGGCGCGGCGAAAGCGCACGATCTGGTTCTGTCGATTCCGGCGCCGCAAGTGCTTCTGACCTCGCTCGAAGCGGCCGCCTACAAATACGATCTCTTGGCGTATGTCGATGATGTCGAGACGTCGCAGCGGGTGAAGAGCGAATTGCTGTTCGAGATACATCGCCGATTTAAAGCGGCAAGTCTCAGCCTAGGGGCGCCTGTGGCGCCGACCATCGTCGAACTTGCCGATATCGAGCGGCTCGGAACCTTCCTTTCCGAGCCGCGTCGCGCCGGCGGAAAAAGCTGACCTTCACCCTCCGTCAAGAAACATCAGCGACAAAAGAGACGATGCGAAAATACACGCCTTTACTTCTCACCGCGGTTGCCATCCTTGCAGTGGCCGGCTGCGCCGAAGCGCCCCGGCCGAGCCCGAGCGAGCCGTCATTCTATCAGGATCTCGCCTCCTACGACGCGCGCGTCGATGCCGGCGCCGGGCGCGAGATGATTTCGCTAAATCGCAGCAATCACGGGTTCGGTCGCCGTCGACCCGGGACTCGCAGCGGCGGCGCAGAACCAGGTGACGGCCATGGCGCGCGCCGACAAACTCAGTCATGAAGTGCGCGGAAATCTCTCGACGCGCCTCGATGGAGCGGGCTTCACCAAGAATGCCGCTGTCGAGAATGTCTCGGCCGGCTATAACACTCTCGCGGAAGCTTTTTCCGGCTGGCGTCAATCGAAGCCGCACAACGAGAATATGCTCAATCCGCGCATGCGCCGGATGGGCATCGCGACGGCCTATGCGCCCGGTTCAAAGTACAAAGTGTTCTGGGCGCTCGTCATGACGGATTGATCTCGGATGAGAACGAGCGCACGCCACTAAGGCGGAGGCGCAGCAGAATCACCGCTAGCGCAAGCTGCGCTGCTGTCCGGTCTTCTTGACAACCACCAAGGCCGGCGCGAGCGTCCGCGCCAATGCCGCAAAAGCCAGATCGGAGCCGAAAATGTCGCTGAGCCGCCTTGCCGACGCTCCAGCTCGCTCCCGCATCATCGACGGCGAAGATGATGTCACGCCGGTCGTTCTCGCCTCGATCGCCAGGACCAAGGACGCGCGGGCGAAAGAGATCATGGAATCCTTCATCCGTCACATCCACGCCTTCGTCAAGGACGTGCGACTCACCGAAGACGAATGGGAAATCGGCGTCGACTTTCTGAACCGCATCGGCAAGCAGACGACGGACAGGCACAACGAAGGCGTGCTCTTTTCCGATGCGATCGGCCTGTCGACGCTCGTCTGCCTGATGAACAACGGCAAAAACGGCGCCACCGAAACGGCGGCGGCGCTGCTTGGGCCGTTCTGGCGGATGAATTCGCCGCGCACCGAGAACGGCGGCTCGATCGTGCGTTCGTCGACGCCGGGACCCGAACTTTTCGCCGATTGTCGGGTTGTCGGGCCCGACAAAAAGCCGATCGTCGGCGTCGAAGTCGACGTCTGGCAGTCCTCGCCGGCCGGTATGTACGAGAACCAGGACGACACCCAGGCCGACATGAACCTACGCGGAAAATTCATGACTGATGCCGACGGGCGCTTCGCCTTCCGCTCGGTGAAGCCTGCGGGTTACCCGATCCCGATGGACGGCCCGGCCGGAGATATGATCAGGCTGCAGGGCCGCGAACATTACCGGCCGGCGCATCTGCATTTCCTGTGCTTCAAGCCGGGCTTCAAGACGCTGATCACGCAAGTCTTCGTCGACGACGACGAGCATCTGGAATCCGACGTCGTGTACGGCGTCACCAGCGCGCTGATCGGCGGCTATGTTCGCCACGATACCGGCACCCCACCGGCGCCGGACGTGAAGGCGCCCTGGTACACGCTCGATTATACGTTCCATATGGAGCCGGGCGAGGCGGAGCTGCCGAAGCCGCCGATCGCTTAAGGAATGGCCTCGATTCACTCGCTGGCCGGGAAGGCCGCGCTTGTCATTGGCGGCGCCGGCGGGATCGGCGCGGCTTCGGCGAAGCTCCTTGCCGAGGCCGGCGCCAAGCTCGCGCTCACACACCGGCCAGGCAAGGAGGCCGCCGACCGCGCGGCGCCGCTGATCAAGGCGCTGCCCGGTGAGGGGCATATCGCCATCCCGGCCGATGTCGCCAACACGAGGACGCTGTTCGCCGCGCGCGACCAGATCGAGCGCGGCTTCGGCCGCCTCGATATCCTCGTCAACAGCGCCGGCTTTACAAAGCCCATTCCGCACGGCGACCTCGACGCCCTCGACGACGACTTCATCGACCGCATGTTCGCGGTCAATTGGCGCGGCCAGTTTGCTGCGATCCGCACCTTCGCGCCGATGCTGAAGGCAAGTGGCGATGGCCTCGTCGTGAACATCTCGTCGATTGCGGCGTTGAACGGAGCGGGGTCCAACATTGCATACGGCGCCGCCAAGGCAGGCATCGATGTGATGGGCAAATCGCTGGCGCGTGCGCTCGCTCCACAGGTCAGGGTGATGACGGTCTCGCCGGGTGTCGTATCGACCGGCTTCGTGCCGGGCCGCGGCGCCGAGTTCAACGAGAAGGCCGCTGCGTCGACGCCCTTGAAGCGCGTCGCCATCGCGGAAGACGTCGCCGACGCCGTGCTTGCCTGCGCGACACATCTTTCCTATTCGACCGGGACCACAATCATCGTCGATGGCGGCCGCTCTTTATAAAACGAGCGCGTTCAGTGCGCCGGTAGATAGGTTTAAGGGAGTTCACGAGATGCACATGCCGCGCGACAAAGCCATCATCACCTGTGCCGTCACCGGCAACCAGACGACGCCCGACATGACACCGCATCTGCCGATCACGCCGGAGCAGATTTCCGATGCATGTCTCGGCGCGGCCGACGCGGGCGCGGCGATCGTGCATATCCACGTGCGCGAGCCGTCCACCGGCATGCCGTCAATGGAACTCTCCTATTACCGGGATGTGGTCGAGCGAATCCGCGAGAAGAACACGACACTCATTCTCAATATCACGACCGGCCCGGGGGGCCGCTTTGCGCCGTCGGACCATGACCCGAGCGTCGCCGGTCCCGGCACCAATTTCCTGGTTCCGGAAAAGCGCGTCGAGCACATCGCCGCGCTGCGTCCGGAAATCTGCACGCTCGACTTAAACACGATGACCTTCGGCAAGCAGGTGGTGATCAATACGCCACCCAACGTGCGCCGCATGGCGAAGGTCATCCGTGAAGCGGGCGTGAAGCCGGAGATCGAGTTGTTCGATTCCGGCGACATCGCTCTGATGCAGGATCTCATCAAGGACGGCACGCTCACCGGCCCGCATCTCGTCTCGTTCGTGCTTGGCGTGAAGTACGGGTTCCAGGCGTCGCCCGAGACGATCATTTATGCGCGCGGGCTGCTGCCCGCCCATGCGCAATTCACTGCGTTCGGGGTCGGGCGCTGGGGATTTCCCGGCGTGGCGCTGTCCTATTTGTCGGGCGGCCACGTCCGCGTCGGGCTGGAAGATGGCGTGCAGATCACCAAAGGCGTGCTTGCCGAATCGAATGCGCAGATGGTCGAGAAGGCGCGCAACATCGTCGAGGAGCTAGGCGGGCAAATAGCGACGCCGGCCGAGGGCCGCGAAATGCTGGGCTTGTCGTCGCAAGCATCGGGCACGCGCAAGGCGGCTTGAGCGCATGAACATTGCGACGAGTACGAGCACAAAGGCAAGTATCGACGCGCGGGTCCTGCGGCTTAAGGCGAAAGCCAGCGATGCGCAGGCCGTTGACCCGCGACCCACGACATTGCCGCTCGGGCGCGAACGCGAAGAAGATGCGCTTGTGGAGATCGCCGCGGCCGCCGTCAATCCGTCCGATGTGAAAGCAGCAATGGGCATGATGCCCTACGCGGTTTTCCCGCGCACGCCAGGCCGCGACTTTTCCGGCACAGTGATCGACGGCCCGCGCAATCTCATCGGGACGGAAGTTTTCGGCTCGTCCGGCGATCTCGGCATCCGCCGCGACGGCACGCATGCCAGCCATTTTCTCGTCGAGGCGAAGGCGCTGGTCGCCATGCCAAAAAACATTTCGTTGCAGGAGGCGGCCGGAATCGGCGTTCCCTTTGTCACCGCGGCGGAAGGCTTTTCGCGTGCGGGCTTTCCGCGAGGCGGCGACATCGTGCTGATCATGGGCGTGAACGGCAGGGTCGGGCAGGCGGCGGCGCAGATCGCGACGTGGCGGGGCGCGCGCGTTATCGGCGTCGTCCGGAAGGCGGAAGGGTATGAGGGGCATGCCGGCGCGCCGGTCGAGATCGTCGACTCATCGAGCCGCGATGTCGCCGAAGCGGTGGGCGACATGACGAACGGCCACGGTGCCGACATCGTCTTCAACACGGTCGGCGATCCGTATTTCCAGGCCGCGCATAAATCGTTGGCGAAGGAGGGACGGCAGATTCTGATCGCGGCAATCAAGCCTGTCGTCGAATTCAACATTTTCGAATTCTATCGCGGCCGGCACACTTATGTCGGCATTGACACGTTGGCGCTTTCCTCAATCGAAACCGGCGATGTGCTCCGCTCGCTTCTGCCGGGCTTCGAGAGCGGCGCACTGAAGCCGTTCGCGATCGACGCCGCTAGCGTATATCCGCTGGCGAAAGCGCGCGAGGCCTATCAGGCGGTCATGGGATCGGCGCGCAGCCGCGTGCTCCTCGATCCAAAACTTTGACGGAATAGCTTCCGGAGGAAACAATGAAGAAAATACTCGCTGGCCTTTGCGCCACGCTCGCTTTGACAGCTCTGGCGACCTCCGCTTTCGCCACACCGCTTCGCATCGGCATCGGCTTCGGAATTGGCTTCCTGCCGACATTCATCCTTGAGCAGCAGAAGCTGATCGAAAAGCACGCGAAGGCTGCCGGGCTCGACGTCGAACCGGCATACCAACGCTTCTCCGGCTCGGGCGCGATGCAGGATGCCATCCTGTCGGGCTCGGTCGACCTCGGCGTCTATGGGGTGCCGGCGCTGCTCATCGCCTGGGACAAGGCAAAGGGCACGAACAATCAGATTTTCGGTATTTGCGGCGTCAATTCGAGCCCGCTGGTGCTGATCACCAACAAACCCGATGCGAAGTCGCTAAAGGATTTCGGCCCTAGCGACAAGATTTCGATGCCGGCGATCGTCTCGCCGCAAATGTATGTGCTGCAAATCCTTTCGGAAAAGACCTTTGGCGAGGGTCAGAAGGACAAGCTCAAGACGCAAGTAGTCGCGTTGCCCCATCCGGAATCAATCGGCGCGATTCTCTCCGGCATTAGCGAGGTGAAGGCCTATTTCTCCACCCCGCCCTTCACGCAGATAGCCCTCGACAGCGGCAAGGCGCATAAGCTCGCCTCATCTGAAGATGCGTTCGGCGGGCGCTCGTCTTTCCTCGTGCTCGGCGGAACAAAACGCTGGATCGATGCTAACCCGAGGCTCATCCCGGTCCTGATCGCTGCTGTGCAGGAAGCTGCCGATTTCATCCGCAAGGACCCAAAAGGCGCAGCCGAGATTTATCTCAAGGTCGAACCGTCAAAAATGCTGGACGAACCGAAAGTCGAGGCCATGCTGAAATCCATGCCCGACGATTTCGGCACGCGGGTGCATGCGGTCAAAGCTTACGCCGATTTCATGGGCCGCACCGGTGGGCTGAAGAATGTGCCGGCGTCCTGGAACGATGTTTTCCCGGCGATCAAGGACACGAAGAGCGACTGACGATAGCTGCGCGAAACGCCGGATTGAGCGATGGCAGAGGCAACCGCAACGGAGGGAACGCCAGCCCCGCAAGCGCAGCATCGCGAGCGGCCGTTCACGGCGCTGCTTCTTGCTGTCATCATTCTTCCGATCCTACTTTTTGGCGTCAGTTCCTATCTCTCATACCAGACCTTCGCCGAGGAAGCCCGGATACAGCTTGAACGCACCCTTGATGCTATCCACGAGCATACGGCGAAGGTTTTCGAGACGCACGAGCTCGTCTTCAACCAAGTCGACCAGATGCTGTCGGGCATGTCGGATGACGACATCTACGCGCACGAGCACGACATACACCAGCGCCTCGGCGTGCTCGACACCAAGCTCGATCAGGTCGACGAGATTTTCCTCCTCAACCGCGACGGACATGCGCTTGCGTCGGGCCAGATCTATCCTGTCCCCCGCACGTCAAATTATTCCGATCGCCCGTACTTCCAGGTACAGCGGGACGGCTCGTTGCGGCCGGACGCAATCTCCGTCAGTGAAATCGTCACCGGGCGTTTGCTGAAACGCGACTTTTTCATCGTCAGCCGCCGGCGCGGCGTCTACGAGGGAAAGGCCGATCCATTCAACGGCCTCGTTTCGATCGCGATCGATCCCGGTTATTTCCGTAGCTTCTACGCGCAGATCGCGTCCGCAGGCACGACCATCGTGCTGGCGCGCAGCGACGGATACATTTTGGCGCGTTCTCCCGAATTGATCGGGCCTGAGCGCCGTCTTCCTACAAACAGCTCGTTCATGGCAAACATGAAGAAGTCGCCCGACCGCGGCATGTATGAAAGCACGGTGTCGCTCGACAACACGCCGCGAATCGCCGGTTACCGCCTTATGCAGGGCTATCCGATCTATGTGATTGCCGGCATTAACAAATCCGAAATTGCAGGTGCCTGGATAACCAGCATGGGTCGGCACTTGATCTTCGGTCTCCCGGCGACGCTTGGTCTTATTGCCCTCACCGCGCTCGCGCGCCGGCGCATGTTGCGCGAGCGGCAATTGTTCGAGGAATTGCGAACGGAGGTGCGGCGCCGGGAGGAAACCGAGGAGCAGTTACGCCAGTCGCAGAAGATGGAGGCGATTGGCCGGCTGACCGGCGGCCTCGCGCACGATTTCAACAACCTGATGACCATCGTGACGGGCAGCCTCGATCTTCTGAATCGCAGGCTTGCCACCGACGACCCGCGTCTCAAAAAGCTCGTCGACAATGCGATGGAGGGCGCGCGTCGCGCCTCGACCCTGACGCGCCAGCTTCTCGCTTTTGCGCGGCGTCAGCCGCTCGAACCTAAACCAACCGATATCAACAAGCTTGTCAGTGAGGTCTCGGCATTGCTGCGCGGGACGCTCAGCGAGACGATCGCGATCGAAACGGTGCTCGGGGGCGGTGTCTGGCCGGCCAATATCGATGCCCATCAGCTCGAGCGCGCCATCGTCAATCTCGCCCTGAATTCACGCGACGCCATGCCGGATGGCGGCCGAGTAACGATCGAGACCGCGAACGCCCATCTCGATGACGCATACGCTAAGGTTCACGCCGAGGTGACGCCCGGGCAATATACGTCGATTGCGATTACCGATACGGGTGCGGGCATCGCGCCGGATATTGTCAGCAAAATCTTCGAGCCGTTCTTCACGACCAAACCGGCCGGACATGGAACCGGACTTGGTTTGAGCCAGGTGTTCGGTTTCGTCAAACAATCCGGTGGGCACGTGAATGTCTATAGCGAGCCGGGTCAAGGCACGACCGTGCGTATTTATCTGCCGCGATATGTCGGCCCGCTCACGGCCGTATCTGAGGCGGACAGCAATGCTTTCGACAAGGTGAGGGGCAGCGGCGTCAGCGTCCTTCTCGCCGAGGACGATGCTGACGTTCGCCGCTTTACCGCCGATGCACTGGCCGAACTAGGCCACCGTGTGAAGGCGGTCGATAATGGGCAAAGTGCGCTCGCTTGCCTCGCCGACGGCGAGGACTTCGATCTGCTACTCACCGATGTCGTGATGCCCGGCATGGATGGCCGCCCTTTGGCCGACCTGGCGGTGCAGCGCAAGCCCGCCTTGAAAGTGCTGTTCATGACCGGCTACACGCCGAACGCGATCATTCACAATGGCGTGCTCGACCCCGGCACGCATCTCTTGTCGAAGCCGTTTGCGGTGGCGCAATTGGCCGAGAAATTGCGGATCGTGCTCGGCAACGGAGTTGAGAAGGAATCATGACACGCAAGAAACCTGAAGAGCTGCGCTCGCACCGCTGGTTCGGTGTCGAAGACATGCGCGCTTTCGGCCACCGTTCGCGCACGCTGCAGATGGGTTACGATTACCAGGATTTCGCCGGCAAGCCGGTGATCGGCATCCTCAACACGTGGAGCGATCTCAATCCGTGCCATGCGCATTTGCGCACGCGCGCTGAAGAGGTGAAGCGCGGCGTCTGGCAGGGCGGCGGCTTTCCCGTCGAAATCCCAGCGATCTCGCTCGGCGAGACGATGATGAAGCCGACAACCATGCTCTACCGCAATCTCCTCGCGATGGAGGCGGAGGAGCTGTTGCGCTCGAACCCCGTCGACGGCGCAGTCTTGCTCGGGGGCTGCGACAAGACGACGCCCGGCCTGATCATGGGTGCGATCAGCATGAACATTCCGGCGATCTATTTTCCCGCCGGACCGATGCTGCGTGGCAATTTTGGTGGCAAGCCGCTCGGCTCGGGATCCGATGTCTGGAAATATTGGGCGGAGAAAGAAGCCGGCCGCATCGACGAGCGCGAATGGCGCGCGATGGAAGCCGGTATCGCGCGAAGCTTCGGCACCTGCATGACGATGGGCACGGCCTCGACCATGGCAGGTCTCGTCGAGACGCTCGGCCTGACCTTGCCTGGCGCCGGCTCGATGCCTGCCGCCGATTCCGGTCACATCAGGCTGGCGACGGAAAGCGGCCGGCGCATCGTCGACATGGTGCACGAGGACCTGACGCCGAAGCGTATCCTCACCGAGGGCTCGTTCCGCAACGCGATCATCGCGTTGATGGCCATGAGCGGCTCGACCAACGCAATCATCCATCTGATCGCGATGGCGCGGCGTGCCGGATTGGAGCTCGACTTGCAAGATTTCGACCGCCTGTCGAACGAGACGGGAGTCATTGCCGATATCCGGCCGTCGGGCCGCTTCCTCATGGAGGATTTTCATTATGCCGGCGGCTTCCCCGGCTTCTTGCGCCGCCTCATGCCGCATCTGAAGCGCGATGAGATGACCGCGAGCGGCAAAACGCTTGGCGAAGTATACGAGAACGCGCCGATCTTCGATGACCAAATCATTCGCCCGCTGGACAAACCTATCGCGTCGGGCGGCGGACTCGCCGTGCTCAAAGGCAATCTCGCGCCGAACGGCTGCATCATCAAACCGGCTGCGGCCGATCCGCGTTTCTTGAAACATCGCGGGCCGGCGATCGTCTTCGACGATTACGACGCAATGAGCGCGGCTGTGAACGACATGGACCTCGACGTCACGCCCGATCACGTCATGGTTTTGCGCAATGCCGGCCCCGTCGGCGGACCGGGTATGCCGGAATGGGGCATGCTGCCGATCCCGAAAAAGCTGCTCTTGCAAGGCGTGCGCGACATGGTGCGCATTTCCGATGCGCGAATGAGCGGCACCAGCTACGGCGCCTGCATCCTGCATGTTGCGCCCGAAGCTTATATCGGCGGCCCGCTCGCCGCGGTCGAGACCGGCGATATGATCGAGGTTGATGTCGAAGCGCACTCGATCAGGTTAGATGTGCCGGAAGGTGAAATCGCCGCGCGGCTTTCCTCATACCGGCCGAAGCCACGGCATTTCGAGCGCGGTTATGTGCGCTTGCATGCCGCGCATGTGCAGCAGGCGGACCAAGGCTGCGACTACGATTTTCTCCAAGGCGACATGAGACTGCCGGAACCGGAGATACATTGACGGGGGCTCACAACGGCTTCTCGTACACCCTAAACTTCCGTGTCACTTTCGCCGGCAGGCTCTCGACCAGGTTCAGCACTGCGTGGTTGGTCTCCAGCATCCAGCTGATTTCCATGTCCTCGATTCCAGCGGCTTTGGCCTGGTCGATGGCCTGCGCCAGCACCATGCTCACTGCGAGCGAGCCGACGCGAGTGCCGCGCCATTTCTTGGCGACGCCGATCATCGGCACGCGCGATCGCTTCGTGCCCGCGATGTGAATGCGCCACATGAGTTTCGCCCAACCGAACGGCATCAGGCGGCCGTCTAGATCGGCCATCGCCTTGTTAACGTCGGGGATTTGCGAGACGATCGCGACCGGGTCGCCGCGCCATTCCGCGATGCGCGCCCAGGCCGGTTTTGAAACCGGCAGGACGAGGCCGGTGATCCATTTGCCTTCCGCCGGACTGACCGGGATCGAATTCCAGTTGTCGGCCCAGGCGTCGTTGTAAAGACCGAGAACGAGCTGGAACTTCTTGTTCGAGTCGGCATAGGTCAGGCCATAAGTCCGCAGCTCCTTGCCCAGCCGCGACCTCTCCACGAGCCTGGCGACGCGCGCGAGAAAATTCGATTGCGCGACCTGCAATGCGCCGCCAGAAGATCGATCGATTTCGAAAATCCCGCCGCTTCGATGCAGCGGCCGTAGTAAGGCGGCGAATAATTGGTGCGCACGACATGAGGCTCGTCGAAACCTTCGACGAGGATGCCGGTCCCGTGATTGATCATGAGGCTGAAAGGTCCTTGCATGCGGCGCATGCCCTTGGCCCGCAAATCCTCGGCGGCACGATCGAGCAGTGCCGTGAAAAGCTGGCGGTCGTCTATGCCTTGCAGGAGGCCGAAATGCCCCGTCGCGTCGTTGTATTTCGCGAGATGCGCGTGGTTGACCACGCTGGCGATGCGTCCGACCGGCACGCCATCGCGAGAGGCGACGAACGCGCGGATGTCATTCTCCTGCACGAGCGTCGATTTCTTCTTGTCGAAGGCCCAATGCATCTCGTCCCGTAACAGCGGCACGTAATGCTTGTTGCCGGCCAGGGCGCGATGCGCCGCCTCGAGGAAGGCATCGAAATCGGAGCGCTTTTGAGCCTCGCGTATTTCTATTGTTGACACGCCGGATCAGTTCGCAGTCATCAGAATCGAGCGGCCGTCGCCGATCTCCTGCTGCGCTCCGACGATTGCCTCGACCGTCCGATCGATTTGCGACCTAGTATGTTCCGACGTCAAAAAGAATCTCAGCCGCGCCGACTTTTCCGGCACCGCCGGAGGAATGATTGGCTGCACGTTGACCCCTCGGTCGAACAGCTTTTGCCCAAGCGCCACAGCGATGAGGGAATTGTGAGTCACGACCGGGAAGCAAGCGAATCGTGAACGAGAAGGTCCTTCCGCCCGAGCAGCGCGCCAATGGAGGATACATTGGTAGCGTGGCCGCTCACGAAAACCACGCAGGCTTCCTGCCTGTAATGTGCGCCAAGCGCCGCCTCAAGTTCCCGATGCAGCGGACGCTCGCCAGCGACCAGGCGGCTTGCCGAACACGAGGTGCCGTATTGCTCGATGGCGCGCGAGGCTGCGGCTGGCACTCCGGGATGGCCGTTCAGGCCGAGGTAATCATAAAAGGAATAATTATCTAGGTTTTTCCGTCAATGATCGTCGTTTCCCCCGCGCGGGTTTGATGCAGGCGAACCGCGTGCAGCGCCCCCAGCACCCGGCCGGAGCCCCCCTGGGCAATGCGGGCCGTGGCACGCTTGCCTCCACCGGCTCCTTTCCGAGAAGCTCGGCGCGGAACGCGCAGGTAGCCCGGGTCCTCCCCG